>UMIN01025242.1_pt1 | contig 13963 bp, 23 predicted proteins | sample 1965811 | NCBI WGS metagenome assembly UMIN01 (sample SAMEA4836123, study PRJEB28245) | human gut metagenome | biome: gut microbiome; material: fecal sample | place: Denmark | collected 2008
GAATTGATACGGGTTATATCCGTAATACGGTAATGCCATGACTGCCCCTCCTATAACTTTTCTATGACTTTATCTCTAACTATCTATGACTTAATTTTAGGCAAAAAAATAAGCCCTCGACAGGCTCGCAAAGAACCGTCAAAGGCTCGCAAAAGTACACGAAAAGTATATTCTATTGTTCCAGAACACGGGGCCAGTACACCCGCTCTATCCATTCATCCATCCGCCGGCAGTCAGTCAACTGAATAATCTTCTTATTCACCTTCCGGCTGATTTTCTTAACCGTAGTCATTTCACAGTGCATGGATTCAGCGCATTGTTCCAGGGTAGCGCCCTGTTTTCGGAGTTCGAAAAGGATCCGTTCCTGTGGGCTGAAATTACAAAACTCTGCATAATACGCCAGTTGCGGCGCTGTGAAATCATATATAATCAAGAATACTCTCCTTACTGCTTCTGCGCAAGATAGGAAATAAGTTTGTCCCTCGTTTTTTTTAACTGCTCCACGTTGTTACCGGAAATCTGGCTATTAAGCATGGTAACTAGCGTCTCCATGATGAGGCTATCCCGCTCCTTGATTTCGTTCATAGCCTCAAAATCCCGCTTGTCGTGCCTCTCAAGCGTTTCCACTCGGTCATTTAGTTTTACAGCTGGGGCTATCCATTTATGTATGACTGCCGCTGCGCCACCAATGACGGAAATACCGCCGCAAATTGCAAGGATTGTCTGTATCGTTTCCATTACGTCCATGTGTCAGCCCTCCGGTTCAAAGTATTTACATGATTTGCAATCTTCCTCTGGATCTGGGAAATCACAGCACATTTCGCATTGGTCGTTGCAACACACCTCATTGTATAAATGTTTGCAGCCTTCTTTATCGTAAATTTCTTCTTTATATGTTCCGTTTGAAAGCTGTTCTATCCACCTGCTCATATCATCTCTCCCAGTAATATATCGGTATTTCCTGCCCGCTGTCCCATGTATCATAGTAATACCCGTCCTGCACGCATACCACATGCCCGTCAATTCCCAGTACATAGGTTCCAGTTGAGTGGTCGCGGCAGAAATCGTCAACAGTGTACACATATTGCCCGTGGTCGTCCACAATATTCCGGCGGAAACCATGCTCCCGGAGGTATGCGCTCCATACATGATTTGCAGACGGCATATCGGATAGCTGGCAGGCTTTTACCATGACGCCGGCGAACACGGTTTCCCAATCAGAATTTAGTGCCTTGCAGATTGCCCGGATAGTACAGTCCCCGACACGCTGATTGAGGGGGTTAGGATTGTATGGTTTCCACCTACTCATCTATTTCTCCTTTTTGGTCTATATCAATTAAGTGTATAGCGCCCAAATTACCAAATCCAAATATTTCTTTCATCCATACCCAGAAACTATATAACGCTTTCACGGTTATTCTCCTTTCGCATTCCGATACCGCCTTGCCGCCCCTCTGGCCTTTGCGGATTGCTCTACTTTTTATCCGCTATTTTCTTCACAATATCAAAAACTTCTGATTTATCAACAAACTTCACACACTCATTGCATGGACAATATCCTAATTTCCCATAATAATCGCACGTTGGTATATTGGCGCCCATATCCTTGACAGAATTATAGAAATAACAGGATTCTTTGTGTACTTCTTTGGGATAAGGATTTCCCCATGATTCATTTATTGACTTTAAATTTTCAAACATTGTTTTGGATATATCTTCTGTAAGTTTTTTTATTTGTCCATTTATTATACGCGTCTGCTTTTCTGTTTCTTTCATGCCGTATCTCCTTTTGAACTGGAATATCTTCTAGCAGCCCCTCTAGCTTTTGCCGCTTGCTCTCTACTCCATTTTGCCACTTGCAAACGCTCCTGTAAAGGACGCAAGTCATTCTGCTTGCAGAAATCGCTATACGCCTTGTTCTGCCGTGACAACAGATGAGATTTTCTGTCAAGCGTCTGCTGAAGCTCAAACTCTGCCGCTTCATCCTGGCATTTCTCCACAGCCTCTTGCAGTCCCATGACTTCACGTTTGGTTTTGCGCACTCTCCGCTCTAATGCCCTCTGGCGTTGTTCCAGCTTCTCCATGCGGACGTTATCGGCGGTCTGGATGTCCTTGTAAGGATTATTTACCCCATCCCCAGAACCGAAGCTGTGGCGGCAATTCCAGCCGCAAAGCCCCTCGCCTGTTCCGTAGCCTGTGCGCTCGTAGAAATTCGGAAAGCGTTTGTCCCGGCCCGTCCGGCTGTAAAACTGCCCTTGCCACCATAGATGGTTCCCTGGATTCTGCCCTCCGTCTCCGGTTCTGGCCCCGATGTGCGCCGATACAAGGATAATGTCCCAGTCCATTTCCTCCATGCGCTTAATGGATATGTCCCCGGCAGCCTGCGCTATGCCTGTGCGCACTGCCCGCGCTGTGGCCGTCTCTATTGTGTCTTTATGGCCCGTAGGGTAATGTACATATACCCCATTACTCACAACAGCTTCTACGGCCTCTCTGACGGCCTGATTGTACGCCACAGCGCCGCTCATGACCTTGTTATAGGCCAAATCACACTCGTTCAGAAAAAGCCTCTGTGCGGCCTGCGCCGTGCTCCGGGTGTAATTGTTCCACTCTCCTAGCGTGGCGTTATAATTCCTCTCCATGATCCGTATAAGCGCCGGGGATTGCGTCAGCGGCATGGTGGACAGCCCGGCGGCTCGATAGATTTTATCATCATATTCCAGTGCCTTCACGCCGGCTTCTTCCATAGCTGCCTTGATTTCCTTCTCCTGCCGTTTCGTGTACTTCGCCAGCTCCGCCGTGATTTCTTCCAGCAAATACCCTGCGTCCTGCAATACCTCTATGCGCCAGCGGTCGGAGGATGTCAGCAGGTAGCTTTCGCCCCGGCCTATGCGCGCCATCGTGCGGTCTATAATCTGGCGGACTATGTACTCATGCAGTTCAGACGCAATACTTTCGGCTCCATCAGATATTTTCTGGAGATAACTAGGTTCAAGCATATTGTATCACACTCTTCTTTTTGGGCTCTCCTCACATTATACAGCTTCCCACGCTTGCGAATATTCTTCTGGGCTAAAGTTCGTATCCTGTTTGCAGAGATACGTTAATCCGTCGGCCCAAATCATGTACTCTCCTGCTTTATACATATCATGCGCCCCAGTTGGAGCCTCCCAAGGCAACGCATATTCCTTCTTTTTGCTATGCCACGGTTTCCAGAGTGTCCGGTTGTCAATCGTCCAGTCCTGTTGTACAGAACCATCATATGCAGTCATGCACTCTTTAGGATTCCCAGTTGCCGGATGAAGTCTCACATCTCCAACGGAATAGGAGTGATTCTGCTCGTAAACCGGAAACAGTCCTTTGCATGCAATGCCTTCTGTCTTATCATCCATATCGGCGATTTCATACATTAATTTGTTTCTGGCGTATCGGATTACGCTCTCCAATGCATCTGCCATCATAATGTCAGCCCCCCCCCTTTCAATCGCCGATTTTAGTTTTTCAACTTCTTCCAGTGCCTGTGCTCCTGGGTCTGATGTTTCCGGTTGGTAGATATATTCCAGATATTTCTCTGGATGCGCCTGTATGTCTGCCAGCGGAAGCTTGCCCGCTGGTCCGATGATCTCGTTGTAATCGTACTCATAATAATTTTCAGTAGTCTGGCCTTCTCCCATATCCGGGTAAGACTCAGTTCCCTGTGTTTCATTCAGACAGATAAATATATAGACTTTTCCGTCTGATTTAACAACGCTAACAGGCAGCTGCGGTTGTGAAAATCTTGCTTTCATTTCTTCTTATCACTCCCTTACATTTCTTTATTGTGTTCCTTACTTTCCATTTTCTCTGAAATCGTTTGCTGTTTGTGTGTTTCAGATATCCATAATAGGATAGGCATTTCTTAGATATCCGCAAGGTTAATTCTTTCCTAGCCCTGCGGAAGCTGCGTCGGACACGGAGAAATATCCTCCCTCGAATCTCTGTATGTGTTCGATAGATTTTAAACCCCATCATGTCAATAGGGGTTTCATCAATGCTTCTGACCTGCCAGTTATCTTTTATAGTCAGGCCCATTTCGTCAGCCTTTTGGATAATCTTCTTTGCTGCCATTTCCACGTCCCGCTTCCGAGAGCCAATCAAAAGAATGTCATCCATGTAGATGAGGCAGTGGCGGATGAGGTTTATTCTCTTCCCCCGTCTGGTCTTATATAGACGCTCCATAATGTAGTGGTAAAGAACGGACATATATAGATTGCAGAGATATTGACTAAGGTATGAGCCTATACTTAAGCCTTTTTCAAAACTGTTTATAAGTGTTCTGATTAGCCAGACTAGTTTTTCATTTTTTACGTACTTTTTCAAGAACGTCATTAAAAGGTCGTGGTCTATACTCTCAAAACATTTCTTTACATCCAGTTTTGCAAAATACCTCATATTGCGGTTTTTTATCCAGCGACTTATAACTTGCTTGCCTTTTGTTGTGCCTCTCTTTGGAATCGAAGCATATTGGTATTCGCCGATTCTTTTCAGTAATGGCTTCATCCCTTCCACAGCAATATAATCATATAACTGCTGTTTGATATTCTGTATTCCAATTCTGCGGATTTTGCCACTGCTTCCGTCGATTTTGTCTCGATACCAGATTGGCGGAAAGGAAAGCGATTCATTTGCGATTTCTTTCTGTAAATCCGATATGATAATCTCTACAATCGGATAAAGTGATTTCCTCCCGTATCTGTGATGGATGCACCTTATCTGGTTTTCCGTCAGGCCAGATACCTGCGAAAAATATCTGGTCACGTCATTTCTTTTGTATTTATTTTTCAAGCAGGCGTATACAGCCCGACTTATCAGTCCCCTGTCCGTGATATCCACGTCCTTGCATAATCTTTTCATTTCGATTATATAAAGAGGGCTTTCGGTTATTCTACTAACCCCAATATATAGCAAATCCTATATATTCCCGCCGAAGCAGGCTGGCCTTTCTTTCTTATTTTATGGTCTTTCACCAAAAGAGCCTTTCGGCTACGGATTTATCCGCGAAATGCGACGCTAGCAAAAAACTGATATATAATATCAGGCGAGGTAGTGCCAGTTCCTGCTCCCGAGCCTGTTCCTGCAATTCAAGTAGGCTGAACCGGCGTTCGAACCGTTCCTGAGGTTACCGCCTTTGCGCCGCAAGTCCTTATTAGGGGCTTTGCCCCTCTCCCCTGCGGGGATTCACCCCGCAAGGCCTTTTAATCGCAGGCGAGGTAGTGCCAGCCCCAGCCCCCGAGCCCGCTCCAGCAATTCAAGCAGGCAGAACCGGCGCTCGAACCGTCCCAGAGGTCACCGCCCTGTAAATATTCTCGCATACCACTTGTTGCACCGACACCGCCTGCATAACATCTATCTCCGGTTCCTTGCGAAGAGCCAGAACCTTCTGCTGCGGTCCACCACCCACCAACATCTGTGCTTAATCCAAAATCTCCAATCCACCAGTCAGCGTTATTTCCTGCTGCCGCAGCAGGCATGGTCCCGATTTCCGTGTAAGTGCTTCGGATCGTAGCATCGGAAGAAGAGTGCGCTGTGCCTTTCGGCGCAACATAAACTTTTTTTGTAAAATCCGGCTGTAAATCCATAACGGTGTCGCTTGCGACAATATATCCGCCAACGGCATATTCACGTCCCTGCACTCTATATGGGTGTTTTGCGTCAGTGTTGCTCACCGGCGATCCATCATGCCGTCCTTTGACAACATCCGTTGTGCCAGAGTAAGCGTGCATTGATGACAACATAATCGGCGCTGAAAAAGTATCTGTATATGCATGAGGTTGTGTATTAAAAGCATTTTCTTCTGGAATATCAATATAAATCGCTGTATTTGCACCGTCATCCAATGGCTCCTTGCTGAGTACCTTAACGTCATCTGCGTAAGCATGGATCGTTGTTTGGCTACGATCATTATTTGCAGTTCCGTTGTTATTTCCTCCATATCCTACTGATACACAACAACCAACCGGGATATTTTCAGCCTGTGCGTTTGTGACTGGGAAATAGGTATGTGCATCGGCACTCTGTATTGATGCCTCGTACTGTATACTCCAATTTGTTACACCCTGGAATAATGCCTGTGAGTTTTTTGTAGCCCCTTTGATCGCATTGAAAATGATTTGGAATGTATTCCGGCAGGCTCCCGCTCCCCAATATCCAGCCCCTTTTGCCTGGTAATAGGTAATCATGTTGTTGTGCGACTGATTTCGTGTGGGATTAAGACCCGGCTGAGACCGGAGCTTTCCGTCCGAAGCAGTACCGGATATGTACTTGCTCCCGATGCACCAGGGCATTACTGTGCCGTCAGCTTTTACACATTCTACCCACGGGACTAGCCCAAGCTCCGGATGAGGTAAATCCGATATAGTTATCAGATCATACTCTGCGTTGGATGTATCCCACCGCCACCAGAACGACATTTGCATAGCTCCAACGTCTACAGCTCCAGTTGTCTGGTAGCTGTCCATACCCTCAATGGCGGTGGGGCGAGGAGTGCCATCGTCGTCCCGGACATAATTGACATTGCACCACTCGAAGAGTGGATGCTGCCCGTTCAGATAATCATCCTGTCCCTCTTCTGTATCTGTAGACGGCTCAAAGACCAGACCGGCATTATCCAGAAGTTTTTCTCCGGTGCTTGTCGGGTTTGCAGCGAATTTCCAGAGCTTTGTCTGGTAGATCTTTCCAGTGCGTCTAAGGGCATAATAATTCTCGATGCTTTTTTCGAGTATCGTGTTGCTTGCCGCCTCTATTGCGTCTCCAGTCGCCTTTGCGTCGGCTGCCTCCCCGGATTGTGTGAGTGTGGCATCTATCTGCGTCGGTTCTACTGGATTCTCTTCCAGATAGTTGTCTACCGCCTGCTGTATTTGTTCAGGTGTTACTCCGCCTCCCGTTCCTCCGTTCTTGCAAAGGTAATAGAGGTACTGCTCTTCTCTCGTTACCGGATCGGGAATCACCCCGGTTCCCGTGGCAAGGTACTGATAATATTTTTCTTTCCGTGTTACTGCATCAGGTAAATATGGCATATTCTACTCCTCCCCAAAAAGGCCGGGCTGCTCCGCGGGCTGGGCCTCTTCTACCATCGCGCGGGCCTCTTCTTCTGTCATTCCTTCAAACTTCACAAAATACATCCACGCCGGAACGCGCCCCTGCGTCACGTACTGCCACCAGCGCGCTCTATCTTCTTCCCGGTTGTATGTAATATCTCCGAAGTCATACACGATTTCATATGCTCCCGCCGGGGCCAGCCCGTATAAATCCGCATATACCGACATAGCGTAGATAGCACCATTCAGGCATGATTCCAGCTTGTCCCGCACGTCCTTGATAAGCTGTATTGTCCGCTGTTGCTCTGCTTCTACGCCTGTGGCTGTCTGAATGCCTGTGGCTTCGTTGAATACAAAATACCCGTTAGAGAAGCCGCATTTATACCCAATCTGAGAGAGCAGGGCATTGATACCAGAAAGCCGTGTGTCCGTATTCAGCTGGGGATTGATTTCCTGATAGAATTCCTCCGGGCTGGCTCCGAACACATTCTTGACATAATGCGGCAGTTTCACATCGGCCGGCCCTCGGCTTTTGAGATTTTTCCCGCTGTCGTACATCAATCTATCATCTGCCAGGATAATCTTTTCGCTGTCGAAAATCTCACCAGCGTTGCGGCTGTACGCCACATCCAAGTCTTTCATTTCCTCGATAGCGTCTGCATAGATAGGCAGTCCTAGCGCCGTCCCCAAATCAACATTATTCGCCGCCGGCATGCGGAGCACTCCGAACATTGGTCCGTCAAGCTGTCCGCCGTCTCCTTTCGTGATAGGTGGCGTTTCATCCATCAAATTCGCCCAACGCGTCTGTGATAAGGCTATTGGGTCTCCCAGTGCGTCAGCATGGCGGGAGACATAGGCCTTGTTGCTGATGTAATACGGGCTGTCCCCTTCAGAGGTGGCGTCCTCGAAGCGATGATATTCAAGGCGGGTGTAATATTGGTCGTTGTCGGCGTAACTGTCCTTGAAGATAATCCCGGTAATATTGCTGTTGCTGTCGCTTTCCGTAATCATAAAATCGAATGGCGTAAACACATCAAACCCGCTTCCGTTAGGCTTAATAATGACTGTACCATAAGCACAGCCATACTCCACCCAATGGCGCAAGTTGAAATATACCTTGTCTATCTGCTCCTGAAGCCACGTTCCCCGCGCCCCGCCGCCGATTTGTATTTTAATCCCCAGCGTTGCCAGCCGCGCAGTCTCAGAGCAGACCGCCTTTGCAAAATTGATTGTCTTGACATTGTCTTCGGCGCTCACCCATGCAGGAATGCCCCGGTACATATCGGCACAACGGGAAATAACGTCCTTCATCTGCTGGGAAGTTATCTCCTTCACCTTAAAATCTTCTTCTGCCCGTTTCTTGAATATCATGCCTATCCACCTTTTTACTGTTGCTATAATGCCCATTTAATCACCCAGATAATTAAGCTTCACCGGGTAATCATTTGTTCGGAAGGTATATTTGATTTCCTTTCCAACTCCTTCAATTCCCGATGGTTCGTTTACGACAATCTCTGTTTCACCGTATTCCATGCTCACAGACGTAATTCGATTCGCCGGTATTTCCATTCCTGCAAATTCAATGCTTTTAATCATGCGCTGTGTCCCCTCCGCATTGCCATAGGAGAAATTGCATACCGCAAAGCGTCTATCCAGTGGTCATTTCCGTCTGGATAATCCGCAATCACTTCTCCGTTGCCATCAAGTTCATGCTCATACTCTATAATTTCTTTATATGCCCTCGGCGTTCTGGCCGGGTCTATGACGATTGTACGGCATTGCAACCACTCAAACGTATATTTCCTGCTCCCCGGCGTTACAATGGCGCTACGGGCCGGAATACCAGCGTCACGGAGGTCTACAATGCTTTCTTGTTCATCCACGCCGCACATCAGAGCATAATCGTCATATCCCTTATCCTGTATCATGCGGGCCATTTCAGAGTTTCGGATTTTGCACCCGCCCAATTCATCCAGAAGAACAACTTTTTCTTTGTTCGGCACATATGCCGCCCGAATAAATGCTTTCGGGTCGGGCCACCATCCGAAGTCCTGTCCTTGATAGATTGATTGATACGTCTGTATTTCCTCATCTGTAATCGCTCTGATTTCCAAAAGGTCAAATACATTCGTACCCAGTCCCACAGGCTCTCCAAGGTACTCATGCCGATATGCCCGGTCATTCGTAGCCTTCAGGTGCTCAGCGTCATTGATAAACTGTTCTCCCAGCCATTCCATCGGCACGCTGGTATAATCGCTCTTGTGCCTGTAGCTATCCTCTCTCGGCTCGTTGACATACACATTCGCCCAGTTGCTACGGCTTATCGGAGGGTTGAAGGACTTGAAAACCACAAACTTACTGCCTCCACGGAGAACAGACTGTTGTACCGTTCGGATTTCCTCAATCCCGGCAAACTCGTCCAATTCTTCAAACCAGAGGTATTTGAAGTAACCTCGGCTGGTCTTGATGGACTTCGTTTTCTTCGCTTTATCCAGCCCCCGGAAGATGATCTTCTGCCCGGTAGGTTTATACACAAACTGCATGGGGGACAGGCTGGAAGTCCACATATCGCTTGCCCCCAGCTCGTCAATCGCCCATGCTATCTGCTCATAAACGGATTCCCGGAGGGTGTTTCCCACCTTACGGAACACTACGGCGTTTGTATGCTCCCCTCGCTCTGCGTCCATCATCATCCCCAATACAATTTCTACGGAGATGAAAGAGGACTTAGTGGAGCCGCGCCCGCCGTACAGGTCATAGTATGTATGCTCGCCGTCCAGGATGTCCCAGTGTACGGGGTAGAAGGCAGGGGCTATGATGTCGGTAAGCTGGATTGCTTCACTCAAGTTCTACTCCCTTATCTTCCATCAACTTCTGGAGGACAAGCCTGTTCATAACATGGGTAAATCCAAACACATCAATATCATCATCTGTGATTTTGCGATACATCCCCCACATAGCATAAATCATGGCTGTAAAATCTTCTGTCAGTTCTTCTTCTGCAAAATCAAGCGGCGGAAGCGCTACTGATTCTTTCGCTTCTTCATCTCTGTACACATCCGTTAAGGCACTCACAAAATGCAATACTTTGTTAGCAAACTTATCCATCATTTACTCCTTCCCCGGCCTCGGTATGTTATTCATAATAACAATACCGCCGGTATCTGGTTTTTCTTCCTTCTTGTCTGCATCCCAACCCTTGAAATTGTTTCGCAGGCTGAATTGTGCGCCGCTTGTTCCGTCCTTGTCAAACAGCCGTTCTTCCGCGTACTGCTCAACTCTGGACTTCGCGCGCGTAATAGTGTCATTAAACTCTTTTCGTTCCTGATAGTTTAGCAGCGCCTGTCTGCTTGCAAATCCCAGTGCCAATGCCAGCCCCGTGATTGTAGGTGGCCTTCTATCAGCAATAACCGGGTACCCCCATTTATTGTACACTTGATTGCCTTCTTCATCGGTAAGCGGGTGGCCTTCGCAATCCTCAAAATATTTTTCAATTTTTTTCTCAATTTCTTCTTTGCTTTTATACTTCGGAGGTCTGCCCACCGCCATTCTCTCACCACCTTTTCCCGCACTTCAAATATTCATCCGCAAACGCCTTTTGCTTCGGTGTAAGCATTTAGCCACCGTCCTGTCCTTCTAATTCTGCCAGTGTTATCACCCAAACCGGAAATGCACCATTTCCTGGCTTATCCGTAAACCCATATACTCCGCCTTCAAAATCACTGCACATATGTTGCGTTGGCCTTATGAAATACTTCACATATCCTTCTTCCACATCTTCAACCGTGGCTTTTAACCCTTTATAGGCATATTCACTGTTAAAGATTTCTGCCGCCTGTTCTTTTGTATATTTTTTCGCATGGAAGACAAGCTGGTCAAAATCTCCGGCGCTGTATCCAAACTCGCAATAATCAAATGCGCATTTACTCATATCCCCCACTCCTTCGTCTGCTCCCACACGTCCGCCAGACATTTCACCGCCTCCACCGCACTCGCCGTCCGTAATATCTCATGGTCCCTCATCCTCCAGCCGTTCCGCCCGTTTTGCAGTGTAGGCGTTGACAATATCCACATGGTTATCATTCTCCCCTGCTCCGGGCTGTAGAATTGGCTGGTTCCGATTTTGATTACTAGGCCAGTTGAGAGAATGGCACGCTGGAGCTTTTTCATGGTGGCGTTAAGGTTCATAATCTTTTCAAAAACTCCTTAAATTCTTTGCTTGGCTTGCTGACACTATTCCAGTCAAGTTCTGCCTTGCAAAATGGGCAACACTTCCAATTAGAATCTACTTCCGCTTTACAATCAGGACATTCATAGTCTGTTGTAAAACCATGTTTTTGAGAGCTGCAGTATGCTACCACTTCAGGTATAACCACTTTCACCAAACAAATTTTTCTCATATTCTTCCTTTCCCGCCCCACACAGTTCCTATTCTAATTTTACCATACGGGGCGCACGTATCTCTCCCCACATTTTACCACCTGCCGCATAGTTTCAGTATTCGGTAAAACTCAGCAGCAGCTTTCCGGCGATAAGCATAAAAATCATCTATCTTTGCAGGGATGTATCTTTTTTTGTTGATTACATCATACGATTTCCCATTTGCTAGACTGTCGTATATGTAACTTTCAAGCCCTGGTGCCGAGGATTTGACACACTGCATCAAAGTTTCTTTGTCCTCATCATCTTGGCTTTTGCAACGACTATACAGCCTCTCCTGCTCCTCTCTGGGGACTCCGTAATCCAAAAGGCTCATGTTTCTTGTCCTCATGTTTTCCCCTCTCTTCGTATATTTTCGGCATTACTCCCGGAAAATCATCAAAACTTATCTGCCCATCGTCTTTAACCGTGAGCATTCGCTCTACTGCTTTTTTATAAAAATCTTTTGAGATTTCAAATCCATAGCTGTTTCTTCCCAGTTCCATACAGGCTCTAAGTGTAGCCCCTGAACCCGCGCACGGATCTATCACCACATCCCCTGGATCTGTAAATATTTCAATTAATCGTTTTAACAGGCCGACAGGTTTCTGAGCTGGATGGATCTTTGGATATTCCTTGCTATCTCGCTTCCATTCAAACCAGTTGAATATCATCTTCCCCCCATTTCTGAATTTTGGAAGACGATCCCTGTAAAGCACAAGAGCATATTCTGTAGCTCCACAAATACGCATATTTGCCTTAAGGACCTGTGGGCTGTAGTTTTTACAAAAAACTAGCGGGATGCTGTGCTTAAAACCATGTTTTTCTGCATATCTCTGCACTGTCTGTATCTGTTCGAAAGAACAGAATACAATCATGCAGGGCGCATCTGAGCTCTTTCCTCTGCCATTGCTCTTCTTCGGCTCTTTCTTCAAGAGCTGGTTGCAGAAGTGAAAGTATTCTGCAATATTGAAATTATAATCAGATGTAAATGCTGCTTTCCCAGCTTTTTTGCTTTCTCCGTTTTTTCTATCTCCGCCTATGTACCAAGTAGGATTGCTGCCATAGAAATTATTACCGATATTATAGGGGATATCTGCTATCACCAACTGCGCTTTCTGAATCGGATATTTTTTCCAGTTTTGAAAATTATCATTGTACAATTCTATTTTAACTTTGCTCATGGCCTTCCTCTTTCAGTGTCTCCCTTATCCTGTCCTCTATCTCTCTCTGGCAACAGGGCTTCCCTTGCCGCCGCATACCTTCTGCAACGTCCCGTGCTGCCAGATCAGGGCTGAAATAACATCCTACCGCTGCATATCCTCCACCGATGCTCTTCAACAGCTGGAACCGGCCCTGTGTCTCTGGAACTATATAATAGCAGTCAATCAGCTTCATCTTTTTCCCCGTTTCTAAAATCCTCTATCATTTTCTCTAAGTTCTCGATTTTCTGTTTTTCCCAATCATCTTTTAAATTTTTTTCTTCTTCTGTCATTCTCAGAAAATACTTACAGTATTGCTCATGTTCTCTTGCTCTCGTTTTCATGGAATGTTCACAAACAAACGTGCGTTTTATAAGATACAAGCACTGTTCAGCGTAAACAATATTGCGTTCGGTCACTGCTTGAGGTATTGACCATTCATTTCTGTACTTACATTCGGCACACTTAACTTTCTTTGCCATTGTTTTCTCTCCATCTTTTCATTGCCTCTTGGCACTCTTCCAGCGTGCCAATATCCCTGTAATGTTTCAATTCAATTAAGTTTTTTATAAATTCCAGATCTATTCCATCTTCTCCGCATTTATCTGAATCTTCACTAATTACTACCATCAGATCCGTAAGTTCTTCTACGGTTCCAAGCTTACGGTAAGCGTCCCACTTGTCTACATCCTCATCCGTCAATAATCGGGACTTTTTCGGACTTCCAATATCTACTCCTGGATGCTTACATAATCCTTCTACAGCCATTTCAAGAAGCCCGTCACAGTCTCCATACTTCTCTCTGAGTTTTCTGTCCATTTCACGGTAATGCTGAATTCCCTTGAGGGCTTTTATTACCGTTTCAAAAGCAACCGCATAATCAAGCGGATAATCCCATTCAACTTCGGCAATGGCAATCTCTATAACTTTGTTCACTTCATTTTCTGTCATAGTTATCGCTCCTTTCCGGGAAATATGGCTCTATCGGCTTCCACGCAATCAAAATATGTTCTACGTTATTAACTTTATCCGGCAGCCTTACAATTTTAGCCTTATCTCCTCTATCAAAATCTATTTCGTTTGCCAAATATCTATCGGTTATAAACCAGATAAGAACATACCAGCTTTTTACATCTGTGTTGTACCATCCATATGTTTCTCCGAATTTTGTCATTACACGATATTTCGGGCAAAAATCACCTTTGTGTTTTGCGTTTGGCGGCAGTTCACACTCCACTGGAATCCAGCCGTCATTGGCAGGGACAT
>UMIN01045313.1_pt1 | contig 13936 bp, 5 predicted proteins | sample 1965811 | NCBI WGS metagenome assembly UMIN01 (sample SAMEA4836123, study PRJEB28245) | human gut metagenome | biome: gut microbiome; material: fecal sample | place: Denmark | collected 2008
TAGTATTTATCGCAATAATATGTACTGGACGAGCCGTTTGCGCTTCCTACAGGCACCATATCCATATACTTGCCGTGTGCGACACCTGTTATCCATTGGTCGCTCGAGGTCTTGCCTTTGACAAAGCGGATACTACCGTCTGGCATAAAGATTCGCCATTTGCCCTGGTTGCCGCTATCGTTGGGTAAATCAACACCGTCCATCATATCATACTTGTGACCATAGATGTCCTCATAGCCCAAACAACAGATATTGTTTACCCGGGTGACGGTCGGAGAACCATACTCGTCCTGGCCGCGATACCAGGCGTACTGGTGGATAGAACCGTCCACGATAGAATTCGTGATCTTGTCGTCTATTTTATACGCTTCATCATAACCGATCGTATCCTGCATACCATAACCTGCCGTACCGCCCGTTATGCGGTTGTTCGTATGCTGACCGCCTCCGCATTGTTCCTGGCTGTCACGACGCCCATAACGGGCATAAAACAGGTTCGCGATACGCGAGTGCATCAATGCGTCTATCTGTTGCATACCACGTTGCTGGCTATAATAATGGAAGTCGATCCAGTTCATGCTGGCCGTCGTGGAATTACCCGTTATGCATGAACGCAACTTGCTACCTACCACGCTGCTACCCACCACGGCGCAAAGGTGCTCCTCGTTGGCCACCCAATCGGGCTCCATATCCTCGATCTTGTCGCTGTTACTTAGAACCACCTTGTCAAACTCGGCCGTGTTCAGGATCGAGAAGTGCAAGGCAGTGGCGTCCTCCGGAACATCCGATATCAAGTACATGCCGGCCTCGAACTTCAGACCGATCGTAGGGACCACGATGGTTTTGACCACGTTTCCGGAGCCGTCAACAAATAGACTGCCGACCAAACCCGTACCGGGAACACTCGGAAAACGTACACGCTTATAACCTTGCACATCCACCTTGCAGACCGAATAAGTCTTGTCCGTGCTATAGGAGTCTTTCAGCGTGGGCTTGCCGCTCAAAAGTTTGCGCTCTGTAAGGAAACCGCCCTGCGTGCCTTTGATGTCATCCAACGTCTGCACCGTCACATCCGGAACGGGAGGCATATCGTCGGGGCCGTTGGAACTGTAACAGCTGTAATATTTCTCGTTCAGGTAATCATTGACACCTTTCGACCAGAAGAACGGTTCGTACATCATCCAGTCACCCTCGCTGCTGTCAAGTTTGGCTGCGCTTCCGTCGTAGTATTTATTGCTGGTGGTATCATCCAACGGACAATAGGTCATCTCGCCGTCCGGATTGTTCACGTCAACCGTCTGGCCCGCCATCTCCACTTTACGGCTCGTGGGCTTTTTCGTCACCTTGGCAAGTACACGGTGGCGCTTCTTGAAGATCGCCGCCACGTGGGCATTCATGATGTAAGTATTTCCATACTTATAACCGGTCTCGTTATCCGGATTGGAAATGTTGGCATCGTCCGGAGCGCTTTCGTCCGACTCGATGATACTGTAGGCGGGTTGTACGATCTCCAGTTCCGGATACCGCTCCCTGTATCTGTCCGCTTCTTCGTCCTCCATGTACTTTGTCAGGCGGAGTTTACCGCGCAATCCGGAATGACGGTCGTCTATCGCTCCGCTTGACGTATAAGTGCCGTAGTCGTAATATTTCTCAAGCAGCGCACCGTTATCCTCCATGTCTATCTCGAGGACGAAACGCTCCAGCTTACCGGCTCCGGACCCCTTAGCCGCGTGCAGCCGTTCCAACAGGGCAAAGCCGTCGATGCCGGGGCAGTTCGCAAAACGGTAGCCGGTAACGTTCGCTATGCTTTCCATGTTAAAACCGCTTTCCTGCAATTTAGGCAGGTGCTCCAAAAACAATTCCTCCAACGTGCCGGGAAGCTCCAACTCTACAAGCGGAGCACCCGTGGCCAGCTTCAAACGGGTAACACCGGTACCTTGCAGGTTTAGTTTCTTCAGGCGGGATTGCCAGCTCAAATCAAGCGTGGCCGCATTACCATTGTCACCGTTACGGGCCAGGAGGTTATTCTTCATGTTCAGTTCCTCCAACAGGGTCATGTTGGAGGTGGAGGTCATGAATGAACCGCTGCGATAACCGCTGGCCGTTTCCACGCTCATGTCCAGTTTTACAAGTGACGTAAGCAATCCAAAGTTGAAGCCCACGGCAAAGGCATCCTCATGCCAAACGAGTTCCTTGATACGGGCCGCGCCGATTATCTTCAACGGGTCGTTTTCGCCAAACGCTCCTTTTAGCTGCAAAGTATGCGGAATGTCAGCTTCTACCAATCCGCTGTCCGCCTGTACTCCGTTGGATGTACTGATCTGTACACGGTACGGGATGGTCAGGGCAAACTGCATAGGCTTTAAAATATACCCGGCATCCAGGGAGGCGGTGGACTGATAGAACTGTGCCCCGAGCGTAGACACATAGCCGTATTCCACCTGTTTAAGGTCATAGCGTCTCTTGATGAAATAACCACGGTGGGCCTTCAATGAACCTTTCAGACCGTAGATTTGCGGATAGGTCTGTTCAGCGCCGTCCGCGCCTACCTTCATCGGGTTAAGGAACGGATAAATATATTTGAAGATACCGCTCTTGTTATAAAGCCGTGAACACCACTTCTCCATCTGCTCCTTATCGAAATGGTCGGAGGCTTTCTGTACGCTGAAGGCCGACATGAAAGAGGAACCGCCGTTATAACCGCTTACCATGATCTCCTCCATCAAATCCCGGAAGTTCGCCAGTACCAGGTTCCAGAGCCAGGAGTTGTGCCCCTGCATCACGTATGCCCCGTTACGCTTCGTCTGGCGGTTGTCGTCATATTCACCGGTGAGGAATGTCTTGTTATCCGATCCCAGCTGGCTGTCCCCGTCATAATAGGTCGTGTACCAGATCACGCCGTCCCACGTACGCAAAAGCATGTTCTTGGCCAACTGGTCCACACCCAGGTTGAAGTCGATATACTGGTAGTAGGCGATCAGGTAAGGGATGTTGAAATACTTCATGGCATCCCTTTTGAAAGTCGGGCTCTGCCATTTGGCCGACGGGAACTTGTCGCCGTCATCCGTGTAGTCCACGCCGGTAAAGGTATGGGTGGCCGTGTCGTACGCCATCCGTTTGCAGGCCTCGGTCTCCTTGGCGCAACGGTAAACAAACGACATCATACGATCCACCGCCTTATACATCTTGTCGTATTTGTCACCCGTACCCAAATGGTCCTTCAAATTGGGCTCTTCCTCCTCGTCACCGCCACCATCGGACCAGAAGGTATCTTTCGGGTGGTTAAACTCAAAGCCGCCGTCAAAATTGGTATCCATAAAGTCGGTATGGTCCGCCTCACCGGACGGCAGCCAGTGGAACAGGCAAAGGTCGTTCGAGTTGTTCAGCGTCTCGATACAGATCGGCAGGTATTCCTTCTTTTCATCCTCGCCGGCCTCGAGATAATTCAAGGTATCGCCCTCGCCCCAGGTTTCAGAACCGATGGTATCGTCCTGCCCGAAGATCGGGTAACTGTCGCTTTTCTCGTTATTCATATTGTATTGACCGTAATATATGAGGTCTTCGTCTTCCGATTTGGCGACAAAAAGGTCGCATGGCATTCCGTCAATGGCTGATCGGATGTCATCGTTCACCCCGTGGTCCCCGGCATACCTCTGTGCAGGAGTGAGCAGTCCCATTTCCTTCAGGCCGTCATGGATGAATTTCGCACCACCGGTATTGGTCGTCATGGAGGAGTCCGAGAAGTCGCACTTCGCGCAGGCCAGCTTCGCGCCGATGGAGTCCCCACGCAGCCTGAACAGGTTCTTCTTCCCTTCTGTCGCCGTCGGGCTGCCCTGCTGCCCGTTGCCGTCAATCTCCCCGTAACTCATACGGGCGGTGTATCCGCTCGCCGTCTTCTGGAAGTAGAAACGCAGGTTCTTTCTCGCATAGTTCACCGATGACGTTCCCTGTATGCGCAGGAATATATCATGGGCTATCCAGTCCAGATCACGGTTCTCACCATTGTAGAAACGCACCTCACGGCATAGCTTGTTCGCCTTCTTGTCGTTCAGCTGCGCCAATGCGTCCATCACGTTCAGCGTATCACTCTCACTCGGGACCTCGCTGCCTACGGAACCCGAACCGATCAGCACCAGGATAGAGTTCTTGCGTTTTGCGATCATCCCCGCCAGCTTATCCATGCTTACCGTATCACCCTCGCCCAGCACACGGTTTTCCTCGTCAAGCGTGCGCACGCCTTTCTCCTCCTCGACATCTTCAAGGTGGTTCCGGTCCACTATATAGTTATTCAGAACCTCGTCATCCGTCAACGCCTTGTTATAGATACGGATGCTCTTTACCGACAAATCGGCACCGGTGGAGTTGAACTCCAGTTCGCTCTGGATGTCGAAATTCACCTTGTCCAGCCATTTGGAGGCCGCCGATTCCTCGCCGTTCACATAGAAACCGATGAGCGTCCGTTGCTCGTTCGTCTCCGTGACCGGATAGAACACGTAAGTGATCCTGATGTTCTTGCCCGGCTCGAACTTCGTTCCTACCGAGTCCTCATAGCGGATCAGCTCCCCGGCGTCCACCGCCTCGGTCACCACGCCCGTCAGGAACTTGGCCTCCTCAGGGGTTACCACAAGGCCATACCGGTTGCCGTTCGACAATTTACCAAGACAGGTGATCAGTTCGGCTTTCGTATCCGTCACGTTGTCCGTACTATATTCGATTTCCAACGTCATTCCCACATCCCGGATGCTGTGGCCGACCGGCTTCTCCGCCTCGTTAAAAGGGCGGTAGCCACCATCGGCCGTAAGCGTCATGCCGGCACCGTTGCTGAGCAACAGGCGGTCTTTATACCAGCCCGAACCGGCACCGTTCTGGTTCACGCTCCAAAGCATATCCTTAAACGCCATGTACTTGTCACCGCTTACCCAGGAAGCGGCGTTGTTCTCCGTATTACTACGCCCAAAAGCATCGAACGTACAGACCGCGTCAGGCGACAACGTGGCCTCGATGTCCGGATGCGAGGTCGTTACCACGTCAAGCGTAACTTCCGCCGTGCCACAGGTCAACGTATAATCCTGCGGTTCGGTGTTTACGTTCGTCTTACCATAGCTGCCCGATTCGCCACGAAGCAGGCGGTCTTCCTTCAGCCTGGTACCCGCGCTCTCCACCTTGACAGCCGCAATGTTGCTTTGACGGTCGTAGGCGGTGTACGTGAAATTCCAGGCGGTGAACTGTTCCGCCCTCAAGACGGGCTTCTTCCAGTCCGTTTGAAAACCGTTTGAGATATGATTGAACATCATTCCAACGTAGTTCGACACACCGCCCGCCTTCAGCAAGGAGATATAATGCACACGGCTTATGACACCGGAGTTCTCATGTATGGCGTAGGCCTCGACCACGTTCAGTCCCTCCTGCATAGAAGAAAGCGGGACGGAGATGTTCTTCGATTGAAGGCCCGAACCGGAAGACAGTTGCAACGTGGACGGAACGCCGCCGTTCAAGCGCCAGTAGATATTCTTTTCACCTGTCGTCCCTTTTATCGTGAACGGGATATTCACATCATTTTTGTAGCCGCCATCTGCCACACCGTTACCCACGTTGTAGGTGGTTTCCATCGTCATGGCCACCATCGTCACACGGGCCGTGGCGGTCTTGGTCAACTCCTTGCCTTCATAAACCGCGCGCGCTTCCACCTGTATCGTGTAAGTGGTCGCGTCTGTCAAATAGCCGGAGACATCGAACATATAGGATTGTCCGGCCCTCACGCCTATGAACTCCGCGTCCTGAAAATCCGGAAGGACGGTCGAGCCACGTTTCACGATGAGACGGGCGCTCAAATCCGAATATCCGCTGACCTCGCTTCCCCCCGCCGTACCGACGCCCACGGCATATCTCACCACGAAACCGGTACCCAACGACAAATACTGGGAAGCGGGCAGGGAGGAACCCGAGGCGTCGGCCAGGTCTATATTCACCACCACCTTGTCATCGTCCGTGTACTTGGAAAAGCGTACCTCCCTGTCGCTTTCCCCGCCCTCGCCATCCTTCTGCGTGACTGTCATTACGTACTGCGTGCCGTCCTCGCTGTCCGTCACGTCGATATTCGTCACGGTGCCAACCAGCGAGGCGAACACCGCGCCGCTCGTGGGGGCTTTCGTCTCACCGGCAGCCAGTTCCTCCGTAGGGGTGGCCTTGTCATCGATACTTTTGATATAGTTCTCCACCAACCGGCCGCTCACCGGAAGATTGCCCGTGGACTCGTCACCGGACCAATTGGTCTTCTGCATGTCCAGACCATCTTCGTCATATACTTTCTTTGCCATATCGTTGTTTTTAAAAGTTATTTCATCCGTTTCCAGCCATCCGTTCGGCTCCAGGGTTTGTCACCACGCCAAAAGCCCGCGCCGAAACAACTCCTTATCGCCTGCCAAACCAACCTGGCTCCTATATAGACCGCCGCCACCACCCGTTCGCCTATACGGATGGCCGTCACCTCCTTGTTTCCAACGCTTATCATGCCTGGTCCTCCTCGTAAATCAGGTAAATGGTCTTGCCGTCCTTTTCCGGAAGGCTTTCAAACTCTTCCTCGGTCATCTCCTTATGTTTGTAGCCTTGGGCTATCGCGTCCTCGGCCTTCTTCGCGGCCGCCTCCGCCTTTGCCGCCGATTCACCCGCGGTTTGGATAGCTTTCTTTGTCTCCTGGGTGGCCGCTTCCATTTTCGGGGCCAGTTCCTCCACCCTTTCAGCGGCCTCGATCGCCCTTGCCGCCGCGTCATCGGCAGGTTTGCTCAGCAAGGTGATCGGAACGCTCACCAGCTTGTCCCCTTTCTGCGCAGGCAGGGATTTGACCCCGCTCAGCGAGCCGACCGTCTCAAGGGATTCGACACTCTTCGATTCCGCCTTGATCGCCTCCAAAACCTGGGCGATATCCGATTCTGTCAGTGCCATGTCAAACCCCTCCCTCTATCAGTTCATAAACCTGGCCGTAACCGCCGGCCGTCAGGCTCTCGCCGCACACCTCCTTGATAAGCGTACCCTCCTCGGTGGTGATCTCCAGGATTCCACCGCCCTGGACAATACGCTGGCACAGGACATAAGCCTTGAACTTCTCATCACGGCCTACCGGTTTGTCTTTCCCGTAATTGAACAGGGCCTCCGCCACGGCGGTGGCGATGTTGTCGCCGCCAAGCTCGTTCCCGTCAAAGCCCCTGAATCTCCTGTTTAAGTCAACTTTCATAACTTCTTGGTTTTAATGTTTATTCTTTGTTATATCCTACGATGATACCGCCTCTTACAATAAGGCGTATCTTGTCAAGGTCGGGGTTTTCCGACATGCCGCCGCCCCAGTTCACTCCCTCATTATATATGTATGTCCCGTCGGAATTACGGCTCTTGATGTACCGGAACCCTTTCGACGCGCAAACATCACTTATCAATCCGTTACCGGTGTCCCTTACATCTACCGGACCGACAAAGAACCCGGCATAGGTCATACCGCTGGCCGGATAGGTCAAGGAGCCTATCGATGCGTATATGGCGGCCCCACCGGATGCCGCCCCGACTGATTTTACGCCAAACCGACCACTGGTAGCACCATTGAAGGCCACGTCCACGACTCCCTCGGTGGAGGAGCTTGAGACTCCCAGCTTCAGGCTCCGGGAGTCATTACCGAAATAATCGCGGCTCTTCCAGTTCAGACGGCCGGACTCAATGGTGAAACCGCCTACCTTGCCACTGCTCGCCTTGACGGTACCGCTGATGTTCGCGTTCCGGGTCTCGATGCTTCCGTCCGTGAGGACCTTGAAATAGCCGTTCGCCGTAACAAGCCCCTCTAGCTCGATCTGGTCGGCCCGGATGGTGACACCGGACACGAGATCGCCGAACTCGTCACGCTTGACATAGACCTTCAAATCCGCACTCTTGACAAGACCGTTGTCGCTCACCCCTTGGGCGAACAGCCTGGAAAAATCAGCGGTCGTCACCAGGCCGGACTTGTTCTTCAGGCTCCCGTCTGCGTTGAAACGCTCGGATATGAGCCTGTTGTACTTCGATGTCGTGATAATGGATGATGCCTCCAGCACATTGCCGTCCTTATCGAAATTCGCCGCCGCGATCTTGATCATCTTATCCGACTGGTCAAAGAACGTGGCATACTTGTACGCCAAGGCATCCGTCCGGTCGGTCGAGAACACCAACAAGGACACTTGGATAATACCCGTGAACGACAGCTTGAAGTCGCCGGTCCCGTTCCACAGCCCGGAATGGTTGAATACCTTTTCCCCACCGACCGGCAAATCACCGTCGTAAGCGAACATGTTGAAATTCTCGTATCCGCTCTTGTTGGAATTGACAAACTCGATACGCAGGTGCCCGGCTTCGATCACCTTGTAATGGAAGGACAGGTAGACATAGCCCGGGATACGAAGCCCGTCCCCGTTCAACTCCTTAAAATCGGGGATCGTGCGAAAATCCCCGTTCTTCTGCATGATATAGCTGTTCGTTATCCTGACGTAAGGGACCTTGCCGGTCTTTACGACCTCCACGTTTCCGTTCTCGCTCGATGCTAACAGTTTGTTACCGGCAAGAATCCACTTGCCGCCGAAAGTCAGGAACGCGGCCTTGTACCCGCTTATCCATTTACTCATCCCCTCGGTAAACGTGGTGTTATCGAAAAAGCTCTGCTCCTCCCTCACCTCGTCACGCAGACCTTCTACGGCGGACTGTATCTTACCCTCCGTAATTTCAAATTTCGTCAGGATATCCTCGCCGGTCATAAGGATGAACGTACCTTTCAGATATACGTTGTCGCCATAGAGACCGTTCCCGTGCGGCTGGTTATTCGCCGGGAAAGCGCTGTCCTTGATACCGTCAAGATTACCCACCCGGCATCTCAAACAGCCGTTGAAGTTTTTCGCCATCACGCCATCCAGTATGTCAACACGCGGCTGGCCGTCCTCGGTAGCCGATATGCTGATCAGGTTCTGCCGGAGCGGGTTTTCCGTGTTGCCCATCAACACGCACTCATCACCCGCCTTCGGTTCCGTCCCGCCAAACTCCCTCTGGGGTACCGTTATCCCTTCCGCGTCGCCTTCCGACACTTCCACCCAGTAACCCCGAATCTCTGCCCCCGTAAAAACGGCACAGCGCATCAGGTCATGCGCCACGAACGTGTTCTCTTGCTCAAAGGTGATGCGGTAATTGTTGCCCTCCTTGGTCACGGTCTTGATCTTGCCGTTGGCCGCGGATACAACCAGCTGGCCTCCCACGCTGCGAACCTTTTCGATCAACAGTTCCATGGCTACCAGCGTCTGACGGATGGTCGCCTTGTCTATCGTAAGGTTACTGAGTCCCGTTATTTTATCTATCCACAGCTGCCAGCCCTCACCGAACATGCCGTCCACGAAACGGGTGCTCCGGAGCAGTTCACGGATGACTGCCGTCAGAAACTCGGCGTTCCCGTCGCCGTCAACATTGCCTCCGGATTCACCGGCTTTGTAATCTCCAAAATAAATCCCTTTCAAAAAACCGATCACCTCGGCCGCAGTATCCCGATGACGTTTGCTCAGAAACTCCCTCTGGCTTCTTTTTGCCGAGAAAAGGTTGTTGTCGGTCGGCAGCGTATTATCGAAGCTCCGGATAATATCGGGAAGCCCGGAACTTTCGGCCTTGGCTTTCGTATAGCTTTTTAGTTCCCCTATACTGTCGTTTACCCTGTCGAATTTCGATACCTGCAGGGCGTCGCTGATCTCCAGGTCCATCTCCCCGGGAAGGTTCACCTTACGCGTGATCTTCGTAATGCGGCTCCTGCGGTAACCGTCTTTCGGGAAATACTCCGAGCTCTCCAATTTTACGCGCCGGCCGACAAACAGATCGGCCTCCTGCCGCTCGATCCACACATGGTCGGTCGGAGCCTTGTAAGCGGCGATATCCAGCCAGTGGTCCTTATTATATTCGTCCACCGCAGCCGCAAATTCCTCCTCTGCCAGCCGGTAATACTTATCCGGCATCCGGATGTTCCAAAGGACATAGGTGTCCCCGGCCTTCGGGACGAGCTTGCCGCCCGGAAGCTGCGTGTCATCGCCGTAAGGCCAGATCGTGATGATCTCGAACTCACGCGTCGAGCTGTCGTAGTTCACCTCGAAATAATGGTCGTCCCCCTCTCCCAGCCCGGAAAGGTCACCGCTCTGGAAGGAGACGCGTTTCGTCTCACCGGCCAACTCATAATCGTTAGGATCGAAATCCATCCCGCCGTCCTTGAAGTAATAGACGGTAAAGGACTTACCCTCTTCATCCGTCACCTCCTCACTGCGGACACTGCTTACCGTACCCACCCGCCGGGGATAGATACCGCTGAAGGCGGCCTGTTCGTAGTGGTCATAGATACCGTACTCGTCCACGCCCACCTCCACGTACTTCTTTTTTCCGGGGAGCATCAGACGGGGGCTGCCGTACTTCTCGGCGTCGACGTTCCGGCTGCTCCCGATCGGGAAAAGACGCGTGTAGAACTTCGCCGTATTACTCGTATCCCGCTCCAGGGAGGTCAGCCCCTTGCCGTATCCCAGCGTGATCTCCTCGCCGTGTTCGCAACGGCACACGTTCACCGTCTGCCCCTCGACCCACCACTCGGCCTTGCCTCCCACCTTGCCGGCGATCTCCTTCAAAGCCTGGTCGCAGTACATGCCCTCGTAGTCGATCACGATAAGGTCGGTACCGTCCACCTGCCCGACTTTCCAGTCGGTAATGTTACCCATGCCATCGTTAATGGCCTTCACCACCATCGCCACATGGTCCCGCGGCGTGGCCGTCAATGTAAACAGGGGATTGGTGTCGCCATCGGTAGTTTCCAACACGAGAAAACGCCTGATCAGGCTCTCGATACCGTACAGCTTCAGGTTATACTCCCACTCGCTACCGCTTTTCTCTTTCGGGGTGTACCGCTCCGTCAGCCAGTACCGCTCGCCCATGTAGTCCGTAAAGTCACCTACATCAAGGGGGATATGGGCATAATGCGTAAAGGAGAGCGCCAGCACGTTGTCGCCCTGCACCTCCTTGCTCTGCGTCGAACTGTCACTTGCAGCCACATCCGCACGCTTGGCCCCGGCTTTATCGTATATCGTTAAAAGCATATTCGAATCGTCTTTGAATAGTTATATAATCGGTACCGGCTCGCGGAACTTCACCTTGAATTTCCCGGCGTGGACCCCTTCCTTCCACAAATAGGTCAGCGGGGTGAACTTCGGACTGTCCGTGTATTTCACGTGCAGGGTCAGATCAAGCTGGGGAAACGCGATGTCGAGCCACCCGTCCTTCCCTTTCTTCAGAAAATTGATGAACGCGAAGTATTTCCGCAGCCATCCCGCCTTCGTCTTGTTATACAGGGCAAAGTGCAGCGTCACGTCACGCGCCTCGTTCCTCGGGGTAAGGACCGCGCTGTATTTCTCCCCGTCCTCCTCCCGTATGTCCACGGCCGTCTCCTTCTTCGTCTTGCTCGGGGTCAGGATCGCCGAGAGGTTATCCATGCCACCGCGCCGGTCCTCCACCAGGAACACGCCGTATTCCGTCCAGATGTCCGTGCCATTCACCAGCACCAGCCCGCCCAATATATCTGCCATGTCATTTCACTTTTAGTCCGTCACGTATCATTTTCTTTATCTCATCCTTTATCTCACCCAGGTGTCCGGCACTTACGCCCGTATTCTCGGCGATCCGTGCCAGGTGACCCTCGGCCGTGTCCATCTTCTCCGACACGCTCTCCAGCCGGTCGTCCATGCTCGACCAATGTTGCAAACCGCCGGTAAACATCCCCTCCAGCTTCGTGCCCTGGTCATACGTCATGGCCGTGTAGCCACCCGCTTTCGCACTTTGACTGGTGCCGCCCGGCTTCGTCTTGTCGTAGCCCGTGGCCGCCGCCAGGTTGTCACGCAGGGCAAGGGCTTCATCCATATACTGCATGTACTCTTCCATCAGCGCGTTCCGTTCCGCCTCGGTCAGTTCGTTGTCCTCCATGGCCTTGCCGAACTTCTCCCACCAGCCTTTCAATTTCTCGCTATACAGCTCGCCTATCTTGTTACTCAGCATGGCTTTCATAAAGTACTCGGATATATCCTCCGCCGCATCCTTGGCACCGTACTTCATGTTCATCAGGTTGTCGATGAAGCTGCTGTACATACCGTCGAACGAAATGCCCGTCAGCCCTTCATACAGCTGGTCGGTCAGTTCCTCCAGCTTGCCGGCCTGGTCTATGTAGTCATCCAGTTTTTCGGTCAGTCGCCCGCCGTAACCGCCCTTGCCCGTGTCCTGTATCTGTGTCCACATGTCCACGTTTGAGCGCAGCGCCTTCATCTCCTCCGGGCTCAGGCTCCACAGGTTCCCGTCCCACTGCCGACCGATCTGCCCGCTCAGCTTGTCTATCTGCGCCTGGCTGAAACCGTCCCAGTAATAGTTCCAACTGTGGTGGCTTCCGTGGTAACCGGCCTGTGCCATGGCTATCTGCAGGTAGTTCGCATTCGTCTCCTGCTGGTATTTGTACGCGTCCCGGTAGGCGGCTACACTCTTCGTCCCCTGGCTCTGTTTGATGGTATCTGTCAAATCCTCAATGGAGGTCTGCAGCATTTCATTCCGGTCCGTCAGACGGTCTATTGCCGCCTGTACCTCCTTGGCGTTGCCCCCTATGCCAAACAGGGAGTTAAACCCGCCAAACGTGATGGTATTCAGTAATCCGCCGATACCGCTGACAAGGGAACTCCCTATTTGTGCGAACATCTCCCCGCTCAGGATATTGTCAAGTATCCCGGTTATCGCGTTGAAGACCGTATCGACCAAGGATGAGACGACAGGGCCGATTCCATCTTTTAACAAATCCAATATGGAGAGAATGGCCGATATGATCTGTCCGATGACTCCCGCACTCGAAAGCGTCTCGGACATCCGGTTGATGGCATCACCTACCTTACCGTCGATATTCAGTTTTGACAGTCCGGCAAGCATATTCCGGATACCTTCAAATGATCCCTGCAAGGTTCCGCTCGCAAAGCCGTGCAATCCGTCGGACACCAGGTTCAACCCGTCAACCGTATCTTTAGAAGCCGCTTTCACCTCTCCGGCAAGCGCCTTCATCTCGGAGGTGGCGTTCGAGTACTCTTCATCGGCGGAGACACTGGACGCTTCCGCCATCTGAAGGGCAAGCCTGGTCCGTTCCATCTCTGCCTGGTTACCGCTCTCAAGCGCCTTGTTGTAATCGGTCTGTGCCGCTTTCAACCGGTTGAATGTCGCTTCCTGTTGCAGTTCCGCATTCTGCACACGTGTCACGGCATCCCCCAAAGCGTGCATCTGGGTTTGCAGCCGGGCAAAATCCAATGTCCCGTTGCCACCGGGGAGCATGCTTTGAATACGTTCAATGGCATCGTAGACGACCTGCTGGTCTGCGGCTCCTGATTTCTTGAAATCATCCGTCTTGACATACTGTTTAAGCTCGCCAAGCAGGTTCTTCATCTGGTCTGCAAGCAGGCCGGTCAAATCCCCGAACGCCGCTCCCCAGTCTATCTTTTGGGTCAGGGCGTCCATATCCACTTTATGCACAGCCGCGTCACGCTGCTTCTCCAAAGCCAGCCTTTCGCCCGGAGTCTGTGCCTTGCGGATTTTCTCCGCGTATTCTTCCGCTATGGCCAGTTTCCGCTGCTGGAAGGTCCCGTATTCCTTCAAATAGTCACGCATGGCTTCCGCCTCTTCCCTGTACACGTCCGACTCCGCTTTTTTGCGTGATTCGGCGTTCGAGGCACGGGCTTTCCCAAACGCATCCCGTTGCTCCCGGGTGAGCCCGTCGTACCCGGTGGACATGCCGGCCTCCTTGTTTTCCCGTTTCCACGCGGCTTCCTGACGGTTTATCTCTTCTTTCCGCGCGCTATAGTCATATTCGATTTGTGCCAGTTTCTTTTCGGTACCG
>UMIN01036417.1_pt1 | contig 13915 bp, 8 predicted proteins | sample 1965811 | NCBI WGS metagenome assembly UMIN01 (sample SAMEA4836123, study PRJEB28245) | human gut metagenome | biome: gut microbiome; material: fecal sample | place: Denmark | collected 2008
ATGTCGAGCGTCGGTGTACTGTATGTGACGTCGGTGATGCCGATGGTCGTCGAGAAGTCGCTTACCGACAGTGTGCCGTTCATCTTCGGCATGCCCTTGCTTCCGCGGAGTTCGAGGTAGAGGGCCGTGGTGCCTTCCACCGAACGGATGACGTCGGCGGGCAGGAACGGGTTCGCCGCTGCGAGCGGAATGCCGTCGATGTCCACCGTAGCGGCGTAGCTGTTGGTGTCGGGGCGGTAGAAGCCGCGCACGAGAGTTTTGCCGTCGGCCGTATTGACGAGCGACAGGCCCGCCCGTTCGGTGGCGAAGTCCCATGCGCTGTTCAGGCGCAGCCTCGGTGCCGTATAACCGTTCATGCTCAGGCTGTCCATCATGATGTCGGCGATGAGTATCGGGTCTTTCATGCCGGAAATGAGCGTGGCCGAACCGTCGAGCGAACCCCGTACGGTACCTTCGGGCAGTCCGGCTATGCTGTTGAGCGGCCTGATGCTGAACTCGTCGAGCGCCAGCCGCAGCGTGTCGTCCTTGCCGTCGGCGAGCGTGCCGTCCACATGCAGCTTCTGTGCGCCGCTTGTTATCAGAAAGTCGTCTATCGTTATCCGTTTCGGCGTATATTCTATCAGGTTCGAGGAGATGTTCCAGCGCTGTTTGCCCGTCATGATATGGGACGAGGACTTGAAGAGAAGGCCGATGCGCAGTTCCTTGTCCTCTTCCGTTCGGGAGAGGAGCGACTGTACGTCGAATACGGCATTCAGGTCCGACGTACTGTTGCTGATGTTGGCATTGACCTCTATTCTGTCGTCTGCCACACGGGCGGCGATGTCGTTGGACGGCATGGAAAACCCCGGCAGGTAAAGGTCTTCGGTGGTGAACCGCAGGGCGATTGCTCCGGGGTCCGATGTGTTGTCGGCCGTGAAGCCGAGTTTCGTTACGAAGAAGTCGGCGTATTCGATGTAATCGCTGTTGGCCGTCACGGAGAATCGTTCGGTCATCGGATTGAATTCGGCATCCACCTTCGTGCCTTCGGCGATGCTGAAGCCCGGCAGAAAGATAGCGGCGATGTTGTTGGCTGCCTTGATGTCGAGGTGCAGTTCCGACCGGCTGTCGGAACGCTTGAGGGTGACGGGTATCGTGTGTCCCTGCCGGTCGGTGCGTATTCGGGGAGGCGCAGATGTTCCGGCGGCGGGCCGTACTGACAGGGGACCTGCGGCAGTCGGTGCGCCGCCGGAAAGCATCCGGTCGCCGGGGCGGTGCGCTACTTGCGTCCCGCCCGTCGCATCGAGTGCGGGCAGATAGTCGTAGAGGATGTGGTTCAGATAGTTGAATATTTCTTTATAGCTTATTCCGCTCTTGAATTCCACGTCGGCGAAAGAGGAACTCATGGCGAGGTATTTGCTTTCGTCGCTGTTGCGGCCGGTGAAGAGGATGGTATCAGCCTGCACGTCATCCGTCGAGGAGGTGTATCGGAGGTTCGAGAGCAGTATCTCGCCGTTGATGTTATCCAGATTGGTACCGCTGCCCTTCGCCCGTACACGGCCGCTGAGAATGGCGATGCTGTCTTTCCGATTGACGTTGAGGCTGTGCAGGTCGGCGCGGCGCAGGTTTATTTCGGCGTCGTAGGCGGGAACGGCATTGCGGAAATCGGCCGAACCGTTCACCGTGAAGAGCAGTTTCGGGTCTCCTGACATGACGTTCAGCATGGCCTGTTTGCCGGCGTAGCTGCCCGAGGCCATCAGTTGGCTATAGGTGTAGCCGTTGAATTCGGCCATCGGCACGAAAAGGCTGCCGTTCACCGAGAGTCCCTCCTTGCCGGCATGTCCCTGTGCCTTCATATCCGCGATGACCTTCCCCGGCAGGTCGTTCCCCGTTACTCTTCCGGCATCCACGCCGTTTACCGTGACGTGTGCATCGAAATCCGTTCCCGCCTCTCCGTGCATGCCGCCGTGTCCGCTGACGGTTACCGTACCCGCATCCGCATGCAGCGACAGTTCCGCTCCGAATGCCGTCGTCCGGCCGGAGGCCTTGGCTGTCAGGGAGAAGTTTCCCGCGCGGGCAATCATCTCGGCGGTCTGCCGCGGCAGCGAGTCGGGCAGGAGTGCGCCCGCTATCTTGTCCACTCCGCTGCCGCTCGATACGAGTCGGGTGATGTCGATGTCGAATGTGGCATTGCCGATGTCCGTGACGTTGGCCAGGGCGGCGTCGAGTCCTATCTCGGCCTCCCGGTCGCCGACCAGCAGGGCGAGTTTCACTTTGAAGTCATTGATGGTCCCGCCGAAATCCACTGTCGCATTGCGGAGCAGGAGTCCTTCGTCCGTACCGAGTGAGGGGACGAAGTAGGCGAGCGTACGGGTGGAGAGCGTCGAATGTTCGAGCCGAACATCGAAGCGGACGCTGTCGAGAATATCGGCCATGGCCTCCCAGTTGCCGCCGTCCATCCGGAATACCGGCATGGAGAGGTCCGAACGCGGCGTAACGATGCGTGTGCCGTTCAGGGCTATCAGGCCGTCGCCCACGGTGAGTTGGTCTGTGGAGAGGTTGCGGACCGTGAAGCCGCTGATGTCGCGGAACGACATGGAGGCGATATCCATCGTGATGGTTCCCCCGTCGATATCGAGTCCGTCGCTCCGGATGTCGAGTCCGTCGAACACCATATTTCCGAAATTGACTCCCTGGGAGAGGGTGTCGGCCCCTTCGTTGCGGAACATGAAGCGCGAGTCGGAAATCCGCAGGTCGCGGAAGGCCAGCCTCGTGGAGCTCTTCTGTTTGGTGGTGTCGCTGCCCAGTCGGGAGATGAGCTGCGCGATGTTGAGTTCCCCGTCTCGCGGAGTATAGAGATAGATTTTTGCCTCGTCCAGAAATACGTCCCCGATAATGATTTTCTTGTGTAGCAGGGCGCTTTTGCTGACGGCCGCTCCCAATTTTTTGGCGTAGAGCATGGTATCGCCCGTGTAGTCCTCGATGTAGAGCCCTTCGGCGACGAGCCGGCTGAATCCGCGCAGACGGATGCGGTCGATGGAGACGGTGGTTTCGAGTTTGCGCGAAAGGAGTTCCGTGGCCTTGCGGACGGCGAAGTTCTGTACCGTCCCGACATTCAACAGCAGGGCGGCTGCAACCGGCAGTCCGACTATCGCGACGATTATCCACGACAGCACTTTTCCCAATATTTTTATACCTTTGCGCATAGCTGTTTCACTCCCCATTAAAGGCCCGCGGAACGAATCGCAATTTTACTAATTTTTAACGAAACTGCCATCCGTTATCCCTGTTTTAAAGGGGCGTGAAGGGGCATTTGTCAATTAAAAGTACAGGTCTTGGAAAATTCATCCCGCTCCGGTGCCGTGATTCTCGGCATCGAGTCGTCGTGCGACGATACCTCGGCAGCCGTGCTGTGCGGTACCGAAATGCTTTCCAACGTCATCGCCTCGCAGGCGGTGCATATGCAATACGGCGGCGTGATTCCCGAACTCGCCTCGCGTGCCCATCAGCAGAACATCGTTCCCGTGGTGGATACGGCGCTTAAAAACGCGTCGGTCGGTGTCTCCGACCTCGATGCCATCGCCTTTACCCGGGGGCCCGGCCTGCTCGGCTCCCTGCTCGTCGGAGTGTCGTTCTCCAAAGGATTGGCCGTTGCAAATAATATACCGCTCGTGGAGGTCAATCATTTGCAGGGGCATATTTTGTCGCATTTCATCGATATTCCGGGCGAGACGGTTCCGCATCCTTCGTTTCCGTTCCTGTGTCTGCTCGTATCGGGAGGGCATACTCAAATCGTAAAGGTGACGGCTCCGCTTGAGATGGAAATCGTGGGCACCACGATAGACGATGCGGCGGGCGAGGCTTTCGACAAGTGCGCCAAGGTGATGGGACTGCCTTATCCCGGCGGGCCGGTCATCGACCGCCTGGCGGCGCAGGGCGATGCGGAGCGTTTTCGGTTCGCCAAACCTTCCGTGCCGGGTTTCGATTACAGTTTCAGTGGGCTGAAGACGTCGTTCCTCTATTTCCTGCGCGACCGGGTGAAGGAGGAGCCCGGTTTCATCGAGGCGAATATCAACGACCTGTGCGCTTCGCTTCAAAAAACCGTCGTGGATATCCTGTTGGGCAAATTGGTCAGGGCGGCCCGGGAGTTTCGGATAAGGGACATTGCGATAGCCGGCGGGGTATCTGCCAATTCTGGATTGCGGAAAGGCGTGACGGCCGAAGGGGAACGCCGCGGCTGGCGGACGTTCCTGCCGCCGCTGAAGTTTACGACCGACAACGCCGCCATGATAGCCGTTACGGGGTATTTCCGCTACCGTCAGGGTGAGTTCAGTTCGCTTTCCGTCGCTCCGGAAGCCCGCATTGAGAATATGCTTTCGGGCGAGTGAATCCGGCCGATGCCTGCCGGAGCAGCCGGCAGACAGGAATATTTCCGATAAAGGAGAGCAAGGCCCTCCGTGAAAAACACGGAGGGCCTTGCTGTGTCAGAGAAGCGGATGTCGTGCGTCAGGCTTTCACCGGCTTTTTGTCGAACAGGTTCCATACGAGTGCCGACAGGGCGGCTCCTATGAGCGGAGCGACGATGAAAAGCCACAGTTGTGACAGGGCGGCGCCTCCCTGGAAGATGGCCGGCCCGATACTGCGTGCGGGATTGACAGAGGTACCCGTGATGGGGATGCAGACGATATGGACGAGCGTCAGCGTAAGACCTATCACCAGTCCCGCCATGTTCGCATTGCCCTTGTCTTGGCTCGTGACTCCCAGAACGACCAGAACGAAGATGAAGGTGAAGAGTGCCTCCGCGATGAATGCCTGCACTGCCGTACCCTCCGTGTAGGTGTTGGCTCCCGTCAGGGTGGGCCCTTCGTGTATGCCTGTGGATACGAGTGCGTAGATGATGGCCGAGCCGATGATGGCTCCGATGACTTGGAACAGCATGTACATGCAGGCCTCCTTGCCCTTCATCCGGCCGGAAAGCCATACGCCGAGCGTAATGGCCGGATTGATGTGGCAGCCCGAAATGTTCCCTATCGTGTAGGCCATGGCTACCACGGAGAGGCCGAAGGCCAGTGCGACGCCGAGCGTGCCTACGCCCGTTCCCACGATACCGGCGATGTGCCCTGAAAATACGGCACTGCCGCATCCCATCAGTACGAGTACCATCGTACCGAGCATCTCTGCAAAATACTTCTTCATGATGTTTGGTTTTTAGGTTATCTGTTCGGGAAAATCCCCTTTTTCAGTTTTAGGCGGCAGGTCGGAGAAAGCGTCCTGTCTGAAAAATTTTCATAAAATTATCTGTTTTATTTGAAATCGGAAAGAAAAAACGAACTTATTCGGGTCTTTCCTTCCCGTCGGCGCCGGATGCGGACGAGGGAACTTGTCCGTACCGGCGGTTGTCGCGGCTGTTAACGACACAAAAAGGCCGGATACAATGGTATCCGGCCTTTTGCCTCTCTGCCGTCCCTATCGGGACGGCGCCGTGAATCAGAGTTTGCGTTTCTCCTCCACGATTTCGTAGCCTTCGATGAAGTCGCCGACACGGACATCGTTGTAGCTTTCGATGTTGAGACCGCACTCCATACCGGCCGATACCTCCTTGACGTCGTCTTTGAAACGTTTGAGCGAACCGAGACGGCCCGTATGGATGACGATACCGTCGCGGATGACGCGGATGGGGGTATTTCTGGTTATCTTCCCTTCCCGTACTACGCAGCCCGCCACGACACCGACCTTGGTGATTTTGAACGTTTCGAGTACCTCGACCGAACATACGATTTCCTCCTTCTTCACCGGTTCGAGCATACCTTCGATGGCGTCCTTGATGTCGTTGATGGCGTCGTAGATGATGGAGTAGAGCCTTATCTCTATCTCCTCCTTCTCGGCCATGCGGCGGGCGCCGCCGCTCGGACGTACCTGGAAGCCGACGATGATGGCATTGGAGGCCATGGCCAGCATGACGTCCGATTCGGAAATCTGTCCCACGGCCTTGTGGATGACATTCACCTGCACCTCCTCGGTGGAGAGTTTGATGAGCGAGTCCGTCATTGCCTCTATCGAGCCGTCCACGTCGCCCTTGACGATGATGTTCAGCTCCTTGAAGTTGCCTATGGCGATGCGGCGTCCTATCTCGTCGAGCGTGACGTGTTTCTGGGTCTTGAGACCTTGGATACGCTGGAGCTGCTCGCGCTTGTTCGCCACTTCCCTTGCGCTGCGTTCATCCTCCATGACATTGAAGGTGTCGCCGGCCTGCGGGGCTCCGTTGAGGCCGAGCACCAGTACGGGCGTGGCGGGCGGTGCGGCCGTTACCTTCTGGCCCCGTTCGTTGAACATGGCCTTTACCTTGCCGGAATAGACGCCCGCTACCATCGGGTCGCCTATGTGCAGTGTGCCGTTCTGTACGAGCAGGGTGGCTACGTAGCCGCGTCCCTTGTCGAGTGTCGATTCGATGACCGTACCGGTGGCTTTCCTGTCGGGATTGGCTTTGAGCTCAAGTAGTTCGGCTTCGAGCAGCACTTTTTCGAGCAGCTTGTCGAGGTTGATGCCCTTCTTGGCCGAAATCTCCTGCGACTGGTATTTGCCGCCCCAGTCCTCTACGAGGTAGTTCATCTGGGCCAACTGCTCCTTGATGGCTTCCGGATTGGCTCCCGGCTTATCTATCTTGTTTATTGCGAAGACTATCGGGACACCGGCGGCGGAGGCGTGGTTGATGGCTTCCACCGTCTGGGGCATGACGCTGTCGTCCGCCGCCACAATGATGATGGCCACGTCCGTCACTTTGGCGCCTCGGGCACGCATCGCCGTGAAGGCTTCGTGGCCGGGCGTATCGAGGAACGTGATTTTCTTTCCGTTGAGGTCTACGCTGTAAGCGCCGATGTGCTGCGTGATACCGCCCGCTTCGCCTTCGATGACATTGGTCTTGCGGATGTTGTCCAGCAGCGAGGTCTTGCCGTGGTCTACGTGGCCCATGACGGCTACGATAGGCGGTCTCTCCACGAGGTCCTGTTCGTCGTCGCGGTCTTCGTCAATGGCCTCCTGAATGTCCACTGTGACGAATTCGACCTTGAAGCCGAACTCCTCGGCGACGATGACCAACGCCTCCGCATCGAGCCGCTGGTTGATGGAGACCATCAGTCCCAGGTTCATGCATGCCGTGATGACCTCCGTAACGGGAACATCCATCATGGTGGCCAGTTCGCTGACCGTCACGAATTCGGTGACCTTGAGGATGGACTCCTCCATATGTGCCTTCTCCATCGCCTCGTCCATGCGGGCACGGGCGTCGAGTCGCTTCTCCTTACGGTACTGCGCTCCCTTGTTCTTGCCTCCTTTGGAGGTGAGACGGGCGAGCGTATCCTTTATCTGCTTCGAAACCTCTTCGTCGCTCACTTCGGGGCGTACGACGGGTTTCGGAGCGCCTTTTTTCTTCCTGTCCTTCCGGGACTGAGGGCCTTGCGCGGCTCCCCGGCCTCCGCCTTGACCGTCGCGGGGACCCTGTCCGCCCCGTGCCCCGGGGCCGGAGGGCTGCTGTTTCGTCACATCCACCTTGTCTTTGCCGATGCGCTTGCGTTTTTCGCGTCGGCCGCCGGCCGGACCGAGGCTCTGTACATCCATCTTGCCGAGAACTTTCGGTCCTGTGAGTTTCGTCTCGTCACTCGGACGGAAGACGTTGTCGCGGTTCTCGGCCATGCGCTGGTCGTAGGTCTTCTCCTGTATGACGATTTCCGGTTTGGCTGCCGTCGCAGTGTCGGTCTCCGGTTTCGGGGCGGCGGGTTCTCCGGCAGGCCGTGTTCCGGCCGTCGGTGCCTCCGGTCGGGGCTGTGATGCAGCCGGTTTTTCGGAAACGCTCTCCTTGCTGTCCACCGGAGTTTTCGGCTGGGGAGCAGGGGAGGGTACGGGTTTGGCATTTTCCTGCTTTGCGGGTTGTACGGGGGAGCCTTTGGGCTCCTCCTTCTTGGCTGCAGCCGGTTGCGGAGCTGCAGGTTTGCGGTTTCCTCCGGAGAGGTCTATCTTGCCCACTATTTTCGGGCCGGTACGAATTTCGTCCCTGGCACTTATAACGCCGCTTTTGATGACTACCTCTTCTTCGAACTCACTGTCGTGTGCACGCGGCGAATCCTTCTTGTCGTGCAGCGATACGCTTTCGGGTTTCAGGTTTATCCGCTCGCGGACATTGACCCGCTCGTTGGCACTGCGGTTGCCGCCGAACTCCTTCGCGAGAACCGCATAGACATCCGGTTCGACCAGCGTATTGGGCGAACTTTCTATGTGGACCCCTTTCTTCGCAAGGAAATCCGTAATGGTGGCAATGCCTACTTTGAACTCCTTCGCAACCTGTAGGAGTCTGAGTTTTTTTTCGTTTGACATATAAATCTCTTTTCGGCGTTATGTTTCTCTTTTTGTTTACGTTTGTGACGGCAAAACCCGCTTTCTCTCCGTATCCCCTCGGCCGCCGGACATCCGGGATACTCGGTGCGGGCTTCGTAATCCGCTATTCGAATTCGGATTTGAGGATGCTGATGACCTCCCGGATGGTCTCCTCTTCCAGGTCGGTGCGCCGAACGAGGTCGTCGGGCGATATTTCGAGGACGCTCTTGGCCGTATCGCAGCCGATGCCCTTCAGTGCGTCGATTATCCACTGGTCTATTTCGTCGGAGAACTCCTGCAGGTCCACGTCTTCCTCCTCTACGTCGCGGTAGACGTCGATGTCATAGCCGGTCAGCATACTGGCCAGCCGGATGTTGAGTCCTCCTTTGCCGATGGCGAGCGACACTTCGCTCGGCTTCAGGTACACCGACGCCGTCTTCTTCTCCTCGTCGATGGTAATGGAGGAGATTTTGGCCGGGTTCAGGGCACGCTGGATGAGCAGTTGGGTGTTGGCGGTCCAGTTCACCACGTCGATGTTCTCGTTGCGCAGCTCCTTGACGATGGAGTAGATGCGCGAACCTTTCATACCGACGCATGCGCCCACCGGGTCGATGCGTTCGTCGTAGGATTCCACGGCCACCTTGGCCCGTTCGCCCGGTATGCGGACGATTTTCTTGATGGTGATGAGACCGTCGAATATCTCCGGCACCTCCTGTTCGAAGAGCCTTTCGAGGAATTCGGGTGCCGTGCGGGAGAGGATGATGACCGGGCTGTTGTTGCGCATCTCCACTTTGGATACGATGGCCCGGATGGTGTCGCCTTTGCGGAAGAAGTCGCTCGGTATCTGTTCGCTCTTCGGAAGTATCAGTTCGTTGTCCTCGTCGTCGAGCACGAGTATCTCCTTTTTCCACACCTGATAGACCTCGCCCGTGATTATCTCGCCCACGCGTTCGCTGTACTTCTCGAACAGGTTGGCTTTTTCGAGATCGAGGATGCGGGAGGCGAGGTTTTGGCGCAGCGAAAGCACTGCGCGGCGTCCGAACGAATCGAGTTTTATCTCGTCGGCCACCTCTTCGCCCACTTCGTAGGTTTCGTCGAGTTTGCGGGCGTCCGAAATGGATATCTGCTGGTTGGGGTTCTCCACCTGGCCGTCCTCCACGATGATGCGGTTGCGCCAGATTTCGAGGTCGCCCTTGTCGGCATTGATGATTATGTCGAAGTTCTCATCCGTTTCGTAAGTCTTTATCAACAGATGGCGGAAAACATCCTCCAGTACTCCTATCATCGTACTCTTGTCGATATTCTTAAGCTCCTTGAACTCGGCGAAGTTGCTTATCAGATTGAGGTTGTCCATGGTTTTATTTGATAGTGAATGTTATATTTCCCTGTAATGCGGCCCTGTCCGCAGAACGGACGGCCGTGCTATTTGAAATCGAGGTACTCCTTGGTGCTCTTTATTTCCGAAAGAGGGTAGGTCTGCACCACATCGAATCCCTGTTTGCGTTTCTTTCCCTCTACGGCCCGCATCTCCCGATAGGCCAGCGTGACGGAACCCTCGTCGGCATCGCGCAGTTCCGCGATGATTTTCGTCCCGTTGAGCAGCACGACTTCCACAGGACGGCCGATGAGTTTCCGGTACTGGCGCAGCAGCCTGAGCGGTCGGCCTATCCCTGCCGAGGTGACCGTCAGTTCGAAATCCTCCTCTTCGCGGTCGAGACGCTCCTCAATGGCACGGCTCAGGGCGACGCAGTCGTCGATGTCCACCGAACCGTCGCTGTCTATCACGACCTCTATTTCGTTGCCGGGGGTGATGTTCACCTCCACGAGGAACAGGCTGCCTTCGGCGAGCTCCTCTTCTGCTATGTTCCTTATTTTGTCTGCGTCCATTCTGTTCCGTTGCTTTTCCGGCCTTGTGTGTAAGGCGTTTTCCGATAGCTGTTTGCGGGCCGTTTCCCGTTCCGGGGTCTGGCCGTACGCTGCTTCCGATTACGAAATTTGGGGACTCTCGTCCCCAAATCCGTCTCTTCCGTTATCACGTAACGGGTGCAAATATAGCGCAATATATTTTATTTTCCTAATATCCGGCGCTTAAAAATGAAAATGCTATTCCTCTTCCGCCGCTATGGAGGCATTGTAGGGTTTCAGGATGCCGCGTTTCGAAGAGCGGATGAACTCTACGATTTCGTCGCGTACCTCGCTTTGGGGAAACTGTGCCATCACGATATCGCATGCGCGGCTGTAGTTGTGGCCGTCCTGGAAGAGCACCCGGAAGATATCCTGTATTTCGCCTATCTGTTCGGCAGTGAAGCCGCGGCGGCGGAGTCCGATGAAGTTGGCCCCTACGAAGGTGATGGGGAAACGGGCGGCCTTTACGAACGGCGGGACGTCTTTCGCCACGAGCGAACCGCCGCTTATCATGGCATGGCGGCCGATGCGGACGAACTGGTGTACGGCCGATGCGCCACCCACGATGGCCCAATCGCCTACTTCGACTTCGCCGGCAAGGAGCACGTTGTTCACGATTACGCAGTTGCTTCCCACCACGCAGTCGTGCGCTACGTGTGCACAGGCCATGATGAGATTGTTGTTGCCGATAACCGTCTTTCCCTTGGCGGCCGTACCGCGGTTTACGGTGGCCGATTCCCGGACGGTGTTGTAGTCGCCCATTTCGACCGTGGTGTATTCGCCTTTGAACTTGAGGTCCTGCGGAACGCCGGCTATCACTGCACCGGAGTGTATCTTGCATCCCTTGCCCATGCGTGCTCCATCCAGTACCACGGCGTTGGGCCCTATCCAGGAGCCGTCGCCTATCACCACGTCGCCCGCTATGTATGCGAACGGTTCCACTACTACGTCTTTGCCGAGCCTTGCGTCCGGATGGACATAGGCTAAATTGCTTATCATTGCGTAAGTTTTTTGTTTGTCTTCGGTTTATTTGCCCGGCCGAGTCTCCTTACGTTTTCCGCCAAGCGGCGGGCGTACCGCCGGAGCCCTGCGGACGGGTTTGCATATCGTGGAGAAGGCCGCCCTCTTCCCCGTCGGGAAGGGGCGGCCTTCCGTGCCGTCATGCCTTGTTTTTGGCTACCTGTGCCATCAGCGACGCTTCCGTGGTGAGCCTGCCGCCCACATACGCTTTCGCTTCCATGACAACAATGCCGCGCCGGATGGGTTCCGTGAGTTTCAGCTCGAACTGGAGTGTATCGCCCGGTACCACCTTGTTCTTGAACCGCACATTGTCTATGCGGAGGAAATAGGTGGAGTAGTTCTCCGGGTCGGGTACGCTGTTGAGGGCGAGTATCCCTCCGCACTGTGCCATGGCCTCGATGATGAGCACGCCCGGCATTACAGGTTCTTCCGGGAAGTGCCCGACGAAGAAGGGTTCGTTCATAGTGACGTTCTTGATGCCGGCTACGCTCGTTTCGTCTATGTGGAATATCCTGTCCACGAGCAGGAACGGCGGGCGGTGGGGCAGGGTGCGCCGAATACGGTTGATGTCGTAGACCGGTTCGGCCGTCGGGTCGTAGACGAACGACGGGCGGTTCGCGTCGCGCTTGATGTTGCGCTTGAGTGCCCGTGCCGTCTCCGTATTGACGAAATGGCCCGGCCGGTTGGCCAGGACGCGGCCCTTTATCCGCATGCCGAGCAGTGCCAGGTCGCCCAGTACGTCGAGCAGTTTGTGTCGTGCTATTTCGTTGATGAAGCGGAGCTGCAGGTTGTTGACGTATCCGTCCGTGATGCGGATGTCCTTTTTGTCGAAAACCCGTGCGAGGCGTTCGAGTTCCGCATCAGAAACCTCCTTCTCGGCCACCACTATCGCATTGTCCAGGTCGCCCCCCTTGATGAGGTTGGCGGCCAGCAGGGGTTCGAGTTCGTGCAGGAAGGCGAAGGTACGGCAGGGAGCTATCTCCTTCGCGTAGTCCTCCTCCTCGGAGAAGGTGGCGTATTGGTTTCCCACCACGCGCGAATGGTAGTCCACATGGACCGATACGCTGAATTTGCTGTCGGGATAGATGACTATCGACGCATTCTTTTCGGGGTAGTCGAATTCTATCGTTTCGCGTACCTCGTAATATTGCCGTTCGGCCTCCTGTTCTTCGAGGCCGGTCTCCGACAGGGCGGCGGCGAAATCTTTTGCCGAGCCATCCATTATCGGTGTCTCGGGGGCGTCAATCTCCACGACGGCATTGTCGATGCCCAGCGTCCAGAGGGCCGACATGATGTGTTCGATGGTGCACACCTTTGCTCCGCCTTTCTCTATGGTCGTACCCCGCGACGTATCGGTGACGTAATCGGCCAGGGCGGGTATTTCGGGGCGCCCTTCGAGGTCGGTGCGGCGGAATACGATGCCGCTGCCTGCGGGGGCGGGGTGGACGGTCATGTTCGATTCCATGCCCGTATGGAGTCCTTTGCCGCTGAATGCTACCGGAGCTTTCAGCGTCTTTTGGTTATCAGCCATAAGGTATTAAGTATCGGTTAATTTTATCGTGCAAAGATATTAATTTCTTGAAAGAATCCGTACTTTTGTCTGCAAATCGCTTGAAAATGGCCGTAGAAACCGTCTCTGTGCCTTATTGCGGGTGGGCGGTGGTACAGGCTTGGGGGCCGTTTGTCCCGCATTCGTTTGCAGGCGGTGGACTTTGCGTATGGAGAGAAGAGAGGAGAGGAACGAAGAGGAGTACGAATGGGGGGTGCCCGCAGGACCGCCGCCCGACCTCGACCTGCCTTTTGCGAAGAAGCGCAGGCGGGAGGCCGGCGAGTGGATATACGATAACCGCGAAACCATCTGTATTACCGTTATCGTCTATCTGCTTGTCGCCATCGTGTTGCTCTCTTCGCGGATTATCCTTCAGCCCCGTCGGGAAGATGCCGCCATCGTGATGGATTTCAGCCAGGCGGAGGAGCTCCAGCGGCTCGAAGAGGAGCTTGAACGGGCGCAGCGGCTCAACGATATGCTAAACGGCATGCAGGCCCCCGATTACGGGGAGGTGAAAAATGCCGTCTCCAACGAGCATGCGGAGGAGATGGAGGAGTCGCTGAGCGAGGAGACGCGCGAGCTGTTCGAGCGTTCCGAGGAGGTGATGGAGCAGATGGAGCGCAACGGCGCCGAATACGAACAGATGCTCGGTATGCTCGGCGAGGAACGCCGTCCGGAGGAGCGGAGCGCAGAGCGCAGGGATGCCAGAATCGCCGGCGGGGTGACGGTCTCCTTCTCGCTCGCCCGGCCTGTCCGCCATGCCGTGAATCTGCCCGTTCCTTCCTATAAATGTTCCGGCGGCGGAACGGTCGTTGTGGATATTGTCGTGAGCCGGAACGGCGATGTGCTCTCGGCCAGCGTGGACAAGTCCCGTTCCGCGTCCGACAACTGCATGACGGAGGCGGCGCTGGAGGTTGCCATGCGGTCGCGTTTCAATGTGGACCCGTCTGCTCCGGGGCGCCATTCGGGCACTGTCACGTATGTCTTCGTGCCGCAGTAGTCCTGCCTTCTCCTTCCGCCGTGTCTCGGGCAGTGGCGCCGAATCCCCTTCCGTACCCGGCCTGTCCGCCGTATCGGCCGTATCGAAGCGGCAGGGGG
>UMIN01031566.1_pt1 | contig 13864 bp, 7 predicted proteins | sample 1965811 | NCBI WGS metagenome assembly UMIN01 (sample SAMEA4836123, study PRJEB28245) | human gut metagenome | biome: gut microbiome; material: fecal sample | place: Denmark | collected 2008
GATTGCGGTGCCGTTGGAGACGGCAAGATTTGGGTCGAGCCGGCCGAGGAGGTTATCCGCATCCGCACCGGCGAACATGGCCCCGCCGCGGTGTAGGACAATCTTTCGCCTGACGGGCGTGCCTCTCTTGGGGCGCGCCCGTTCTCGTCTACAATATCGTGCAGACGAAGGAGAGGCATGCCCATGATCAAGATGTTTGCGAGTGACTTAGACGGAACGCTGCTGAATGCCCTACCCGAGGCCGACGGAACCATCCGCCGCGCCATTCGCGAGCTGACCGAAGCCGGGCTGCATGTGGTTCCCGCGACCGGACGCTCGACGCTGCCGATCGGCGAGCATGGCTTCACAGGTCTGGCACTCGACGCCTGCTGCTCCAACGGATCCATCGTGCGCGACAGCCATGGTGAGGTGCTCAAGACCTGGACCATCGACCCGCAGGTTACCGAGGAGCTGCTCAAAGCGTTCCCGGACATTTGCTTCGACTGCTCCACGCCCGACGGCATGTTCTCGAGCGGTTCGTTCGAGATGCACCAGGCGGGCTTTAAAAAGGACAGTCCTATCAAGCGCATCGTGATGCGCGGCATGCGTGCACGTGGCGGGTATCACGAGGAACAGTATTTCGACCAGTCGATCGGTGACATCCTGCGTCATGACGTGTGCAAAATCAACTGCCGCGTGACCTCGCCCGAGCTGGAGCGCGACCTTAAGGCATATTTGGCTGAGCGATCGGACCGCGTGGTCAACGCGCCGTTCGATCCGGTGATGTTCGAGATCACGGACGTGGCGTGCAACAAGGGCGAGAGCGTGGCGTGGCTGGCGGGCTACTACGGTATTGCCGAGGACGAGGTCGCGGTCTACGGCGACGGCGGCAACGATATCGCCATGCTCAAGCGTTTCCGTCACAGCTACGCGACCAAAAACGGCAGTGACGCGGCCAAGGCCGCCGCGAGCGTGACCATCGGCAGTTGCATGGTCCACGCCGTTCCCAAGCATATGCTCGCCACCATGCGCAAGCAAAACTCCCGCACCGTCATCGAATAATGTGGCAAAGGGATAGTCCCTTTGTCACATGGGAGATGCCGGCTTTTGGCGTATAGGACTGTTACGCTTTCGCCACCAACAAATTTCGAGTTATTCGGCCTGTCGGAGGTCGTTAAATGGCTAAAGATGCCCTCGCAGGAACATTCATACCTCTAACGGTGTTTGATTCGGTGACGTAAGTGCGCAAATGGGCATGTATGCGCTCAAATAAGGACAAAAACTCTCAGATAATCCCGGTGGTGCATTTATGCAGAACCAGCAGCGTGGCCGAATAACTCGAAAAATGTAGGTAGCAGTTCGGCGACAAGCTCGGGTATGGCAAAGGAACTGTTCCTTCGCCATACCCGAGTTCCGATCTTCTGAAATGCGAACAAACATTCGCATATCTAACTGCGCTTTGATAGAATTGATACTGTTGGCGGCAGTTCCATGTGCCGGGCAACGCCCTCCATCTGATGGGAGGTGATGCCCATGACCGATCTGATTGATTTCGTGAGACTTCTGACCGCTTTGGTCTCGTTCTCCACGGCGCTCGTCGGGCTTTCCGAGGCACTCAAGCAACGTTCGAAGCAACGTAAAAGGGGTCGCCGCCGCTAAGGCGTTGACCCCTTAATCCAAGCAACGGCGCTGCCCAGCTTTCCAGAACTTGGGCTGCCGTCGACACTATTCTACCCACGAATGACATTTTGAACAATCGGCAATGCCGCTCCAAAAGCCAGGCACAACTGGCACAACCTAGGCGGTCGCTGAATGTGACAAAGGGACTGCCATTTGTCACATCCAAAATATTGCCTTTACGTGTTGATGCACACGGTGTGCAATAATACTCGCACTGTGCAATAGCGCACAGTCTGAGTAACAAGGAGGACGCTTGTCCCAGCTCGAGAAATGCGACCGCCGGTCCCTTCGCTCACAGCGTGCCCTTCGCCAGGCGCTTGCCAGCGAGCTTGCCGAAAGCGGCGACCTTTCGCGCATTAACGTCGCGTCGCTCACCGAGCGCGCTGGCCTTACGCGCCGCACGTTCTATTCGCACTACCGCGATATCCCCGACTTTATCAATCAAATCGAGGACGGCTTGCTGGCCGAGATCCGTGAGCGCATTGAGCTCATCACCGCAGCTCAGCTGCCCGATCTCTATCACAACATCGATGAGCTCGAGCCGGCACCCGGTTCGGTTGAGTTGCTGCGCTACCTTGCGGCCAACCGCGATTTAATCGGATCGCTGCTGGGCCCGGGCGGCGACCCCGCCTTTATTAAAAAGATCATCGATACCGCACGCGAGGCCGTGGTGCCGCGCGCGCAGACGGGCATTTTGGGCTTGGCGCTGGGCACCTTCTTTGACTACTACGTCACCTATGTCGTGAGTGCCGAGGTCGGCATGATCCAGCGTTGGTTTGAGCGTGACCTTTCTGAATCGCCCGAGACCATGGCGCGCATTATGACGGTTATCGCCTTTGTGCGCCCCGGCGACCTGTATGGCCAACCCATCGATATCAACGTGCCGGAATACGGCATGAAGCTATTGAACCTGCAGCTCGAGGACGCGGTCGACACCACCGCAACCGTCGAGTCCAACAACTAAGAGGAGAGACAATGAGCAAACTCGTCGAGGGCATTAAAGACCGTGTGGTCGCTGCCGCACGCGAGGCCGCGCCCGCCGTGGTGGACGCCGCGCAGAAGGCCGCGACCGCGGCTGCCGAGAAAGTTGTCGAGGCTGTCGCCGATGCCAAGAACGCGGCGGGGGAGGCGTCCGTCACTAGCGAGCCCGCCACCGCCGCTGAGCCCGTAGCCGCCGCCCACGCCCCCGAAGGCGCGATCTTCAACCCCGGCAACGCCCACGGCAATCTGCACCTGGGCATCGACGTGGGCTCCACCACCGTTAAGCTCGCCGTGCTCAACGACGACAACCAGATCGTCTACGCCAAGTACCAGCGCCACCACACCGACGTCCGTGCCTGCGCCCGCGACCTGTTCGAGGGCGCTGCGACCGTGCTGCCGACGGCCCAGATGACCTGCGCCATTACCGGCTCGGGCGGCCTGCTGCTGTCCCAGTGGCTCGACCTGGAGTTTGTCCAGGAGGTCATCGCCAGCAAGCGTGCCGTCGAGACCCTCATCCCGGCCACCGATGTCGCCATCGAGCTGGGCGGAGAGGACGCCAAGATCATCTACTTCGACAACGGCATCGAGCAGCGCATGAACGGCACCTGCGCCGGCGGCACGGGCGCGTTCATCGACCAGATGGCCACTCTGCTGCACACCGACGCCAGCGGCCTTAACGAACTCGCGGCCAACGCCACCACCATCTATCCCATCGCCAGCCGCTGCGGCGTTTTTGCCAAGACCGACGTCCAGCCGCTGCTCAACGAAGGTGCCCGCCCCGAGGACGTGGCTGCCTCCATCTTTCAGGCTGTCGTGACCCAGACCATCTCGGGCCTGGCATGCGGCCGTCCCATCCGCGGCAACGTCGCCTTCCTGGGCGGCCCGCTGCAGTACCTCTCCGAGCTGCGCCACCGCTTCTACCTCACGCTCAACCTGGACGAGGAGCACCGTATCGTGCCCCAAAACGCTCACCTGTTTGTGGCGAGCGGCGCCGCCATGGCGCACGAGTCCAACAAGCTCAGCACGTTCCCGCAGCTCATCGAGGCTATCGACAGCCTGGGTGACACGCAGGGTGCCGAGGTCGAGCGTCTGGATCCGCTCTTTGCCACCGACGAGGACTTTGCCGAGTTCAAGACCCGCCACGACCAGGAAGTCGTCCCCAAGAGCAAGCTCGACGGCTACACCGGCCGCGTGTTCATCGGCATCGACGCCGGCTCCACCACCATGAAGGCCGCGCTCGTGGGCGAGGACGGTCAGCTGCTGCACACCTGGTACGGCAACAACAACGGCGACATCCTTGGCACGGCCAAGGTCATCATGGCCGATTTCTACAACCACATCCCCGCCGGCTGCACCATCGGCCACGTGACAACTACGGGCTACGGCGAGGCGCTGCTCATCGAGGCGCTCAAGGCCGACTCCGGCGAGATCGAGACCGTTGCGCACCTGCGCGGCGCCAAGGCGTTCCTGCCCGGCGTCGAGTTTATTCTGGACATTGGCGGCCAGGACATGAAGTGCCTGCGCGTCAAGGACGGCGTTATCGAGCACATCATGCTCAACGAGGCCTGCTCGTCGGGTTGCGGTAGCTTTATCGAGAGCTTCGCCGTCTCTATGAACATGGACGTGCGCGCGTTTGCCGATGCCGCCATCCATGCCAAGGCCCCGGTCGACCTGGGCAGTCGCTGCACGGTCTTTATGAACTCGCGCGTCAAGCAGGCGCAAAAGGAAGGCGCCACGGTGGGCGACATTGCGGCCGGCCTGTCCTATTCCGTCATCAAGAATGCCCTGTTCAAAGTCATTAAGTTGCGCGATCCCAAGGAGATCGGCAGCCAGGTAATCGTTCAGGGCGGCACCTTTATGTCCGATGCCACGCTGCGCGCGTTTGAGCAGCTCACCGGCGTTCACGCCGTGCGCCCCGACATCGCCGGCTGCATGGGCGCCTATGGTGCGGCCCTGCTCGCCCGCGATCGCGCCGGCGCCGACGGCACTTCGACCATTCTTTCTGCCGAGGACATCGCGCACCTCACCGTGACGCAAAAACACGTCCGCTGCGGTCGTTGCTCCAACAACTGTCAGCTCACCGTCAACGATTTTGGCGGCGGTAGGCGCTTCATTACCGGTAACCGCTGCGAGAAGGGTGCCGGCCACAAAAAGCAGAAGACCGAGGCCCCCAACCTCTTCAAAAAGAAAAACGAGCTGCTCTTTAACCGCGAGGTGCTGAGCCCCGACGAGGCCCCGCGCGGCACCGTCGGCATCCCGCGCGCACTCAACATGTACGAGAACTACCCCTTCTGGCACGCGTTCTTTACACGCCTGGGCTTTAGCGTGCAGCTGTCCGACCAGTCGAGCAAAAAGACCTACCAGGCGGGCATCGAGTCCATGCCGTCCGAGAGCGTGTGCTATCCGGCCAAGATGAGCCACGGCCACGTGATGAACCTTATCGACCGCGATGTCGACTTCATTTGGATGCCGTGCGTGCGCTGGGAGCGCAAGGAGGATCCGACGGCTGGCAACTGCTATAACTGCCCTATCGTCATGAGCTACCCCACGGCGTTGGCACTCAACATCGACGAGATCCGCGAGCAGAACATCGAGTTCCTGTATCCGTTTGTGCCCTATCACGATAAGACCGAGCTCAAGCGCCGTCTGTACCAGGTGCTCGCCGTCGACCGTGTGGCCGATGCGCAAGCCGGTCGCGGTCGCGTGCGCGGTCCCAAGATCACGCGCTCCGAGGTCGATGCCGCCGTCAACGCTGCCTTTGAGGCCGACGCGCGCTTCCACGAGGACATCCAGACCATGGGCGAGGAGGCTCTTAAGTGGGTTGAGGATCACGGCGGTCACGGCATTGTGCTCGCCGGCCGTCCTTACCACAATGACCCCGAGATCAACCACGCCCTGCCTGAGCTTATCTCGAGCTTTGGCTTTGCGGTCTTTACCGAGGATTCGCTCGCGCATCTCGTGAAGCCCGAGCGCCCGATCCGCGTCGTCGACCAGTGGATGTACCACTCGCGCCTCTACGCCGTGGCCCGTTTTGTGACGATGCGCAACGATCTGGACCTGATCCAGCTCAACTCTTTCGGCTGCGGCCTCGATGCCCTGACCACCGATCAGGTGCAGGAGATTCTGGAAGCCAGCGGCAAGATCTATACCGTGCTCAAGATCGACGAGGTATCCAACCTGGGTGCCGCGCGTATCCGTATTCGCTCGCTCATGGCAGCGCTCAAGGACCAGGAGGCCGAGCGCCTGGCCGAGGCCACGGCCGCGGGCGAGGCCTACGAGCAGGGCGATGCCGCGCCGGTGGGGCCCTCCACGGATGCCCCCGCGTTCGCGAGCCGCAAGTACACGTTCGAAGCGCAGCGTGAGAGCGCATCGACCGCGTGGCCCAAGGTGCCCTTTACCGAGCAGATGCGCGACGAGGGCTACACCATTCTGTGCCCGCAGATGGCGCCGATCCACTTTGACCTGGTCAAAGAGGTGTTCCGCGGTGCCGGCTACAACCTGGAGCTGCTGCCCTCGACCGACCATGACGCCGTCGAGGCGGGCCTGCGCTACGTGAACAATGACATCTGCTATCCGTCGATTCTGGTGACGGGCCAGATTATGGAGGCCATCGAGAGCGGTCGGTACGATCTGTCCAAGACGGCTGTGGTCATCAGCCAGACCGGCGGCGGCTGCCGTGCCACCAACTACATCGCACTCATCCGCAAGGCCCTGCGCGAGAGCGGCCACCCCGAGATTCCGGTGATCTCGCTTTCGGCCGTGGCGCTCGGCGAGGACAACCCCGGCTTTAAGATTACGCCAGCGCTGCTTAAGCAGGCAGTTTACGCGGTACTCTTTGGCGACGTGATGATGCAGATGCTCTATCGCTGCCGCCCGTACGAGGCCACGCCCGGTGCCGCCAACGCGCTCTACGAGGAGTACATGGCGCGCGCCCGCAAGCTGGCGCCCAAGTTCAACAGGCATAACTACACCAAGCTGTGCCGCGAGGCCATCCGCGCGTTCGACACCATGCCGCTCGTGGGCGAGGGCACCAAGCCGCGCGTGGGTGTGGTCGGCGAGATTCTGGTCAAGTTCCATCCCACGGCCAACAACCACGTGGTCGACGTGATCGAGCGCGAGGGCTGTGAGGCCGTGGTGCCGGGCCTGCTCGACTTCTTCCTGTACTCCATGAGCAACGCCGAGTTGCAGAAAGACGAGCTGGGAAGCTCTGCCACTACGCGCGCTGGTATGCAGGCGCTCATCAAGCTCGTGGACTGGATGCGCACGCCGGTGGAAGAGATGCTCGAAAAGTCCCGCCGCTTTGAGGCGCCCGAGCGCATCGGCACCATGGCCGACAAGGCCCGCACGGTGCTTTCGGTGTGCAACAACATGGGCGAGGGCTGGTTACTCACGGCCGAGATGCTCGACCTGATCGATCACGGTGCGCCCAACATCATCTGCACGCAGCCCTTTGCGTGCCTGCCCAATCACGTGGTGGGCAAGGCCGTGATCAAGGAGCTGCGCCGTCAGCACCCCGAGAGCAATATCGTCGCGGTGGACTACGACCCCGGTGCGTCCGAGGTCAACCAGCTCAACCGCATTAAGCTCATGATTAGCGTGGCCAAGGAAAACATGCGCGCCGGTAAGGGCTTTAAGCTCGAGAAGGTGGCGCCGCTCGCGATGGACGAGGTCACTGGCCAGATGCGTGCCCATGACGGCTGCGTGAGCTGCGGGCCGGCCAGTGAGGAGGCCGTTGCATCGGTCGCCAAGCGCCTGGGACGCGGCATTAAGAAGTAGCTGGCCTGCTATGGGCTAGATATGAGGCAAACGGGTGGTAGCCATACCGGCTACTACCCGTTTTTTGCTGGACATATGTTGCGCAAATGACCTTGCTACAGCCTTCCGTGGGCTCGCCCGATTTCTGGGCTGGCTCGGGCTTTGAAGACAAGTTATTGCAGGCCCAGGGCGATTTCTCGCTCAATGCAGGCCGGCACAGCGTGACCTATCTGCCAAACGACGAGACGACCGCTACGGTCTACCCATCGCCACCTACGAGATGGAAGCCGAAAAGTACATCTACCGCGTGTACAAGTACGAGCTGTAGCGTTGCGCTTAGGTTTGACCAATGGAGTATGAAAACACGCCGTTCGCCGATGCCCCCTCCGCGAGTGGCAGCCATATGGTTTGATGTCAGAAACATATAGTTGTCGCCAGCCTGCTGGCGACGTTCCCCCTGATATCGGAGGTTCCAGGTATGTTTCACGCTCCGTTAAACAACTATCGGTTGGGCTAACATGGGTCGCCGTGCTATTTCGATAACCCTTGCAGTGGTCTGCCTGGCTGTGCTCCTGGGCGCTACAGGGCTGTTTGCTATAAGTCGAGAAACGTCCTATATGCAGGAATGCGCTTCCGAAGGGTTTGCCATTGACGGTTACTATCGGGACGACAAGACGAGTCTGGAAACCCTGGCCTTTCTTGAAGAGGATAACCATCGGTGGCAACTGGTCGACAAAGACGGCAGCTGCGTAGACGGGCAGTTTAAGCGTACGGATGACCCCAACATCCTGATATTAAAGAAGGAAAACGGCGAAGAATTCGGTACGGTTCACGTGGCGTATACGTCACGCCGACGCGAGCAGGGCCAGCTCTATCTATTTAGAGATAGCAAAGTGACCCGATTTTATCTTGTGAGCACCGATCCGGCGTTTACGGTGGAGTCTGGCGATGTCGATGCGGACGTCTGATTCACGGCAATAAAACAGCGAGCGGGGCGCGGACGTGAACTACGTCCCGCTTTTTGCATGTGCCTGCGTCGCGTCTGAGCCTCGCCGCGACTTGCGCCTGTGCGCGGGAGCCATCCCATGCTCCGCATCACTTCACGTCAAACTCCACGCGGTCGAGTTCGGGCACGTTGAGGTCGATGAGCTTGCGGGCGACGTGGCGGTCGTGCGTTCCGAGCGCCTCGCTCGTTGTCACATGGGCGACAGTTTGGCGCTCGACGATGCCCTCCTCGTCGCCTTCGGTGGCCGAGGTCTCGACGGCGACGGTGTAATCCTTAAAGCCCGGCAGCACCGCGGCAAGCTCGCGCGTGGTTTCGGTGACACCGTAGCCGTCCTGCACGCCGGCCTGCGCCGATCCAATGGAGCCTGCGGTCATAACGATGCAGGGGATGGCAAAGACTACCGTGCCCACAATGATGCGGCGGCGCACCTTGCGTGATAGCTCGTCGACCTCGGCATCTTCTTCGGCGGTCACAATGCCGTCGCCGTTCAGGTCGCGCTTGAGCGGCACGCGCAAAAGAAGCAGCACGGCTTCGGCAGCCAGTGCGATAAAGACTACATTGATGCCAAACTCGTAAAGCGCCGAGAGAAACAGCGACCCGCTTGCGATGGCGATGCCGTAGCCCGCCGCGCACAGGGGCGGCATGAGCGCGGTCGCCACGGCTACGCCGGCGATGAGCGTGGCGGGTTCCTGGTCGCGCGAGTTGCCCAGGCCGCCCGCAAAGCCGCCCGCGAGCGCGACGGCAAGGTCCCACACAGTCGGTGTCGAATTGTCGATGATGGCGGCCGTGGTGGTGCCAAGGGGCGAGAGCTTAAAGTACAGCGTGGACGTGACCAGGCAAAAGGCCATCTGCAGCGCAAGGCTGGCGACGGCTTCGACGGTAATCTCGCGGTCGAGCGTGGCAATACCGTATGCCATGGCAAGGACCGAGCCCATGAGCGGGCAGATGAGCATGGCGCCCACGATGGCGATGTCCGAATCGATATCGAGGCCGATGCTCGCGATCAGCATGGCGATGATGAGGATGCATAGGTGGGAGCCAGTCAGACGCGCCCCGTTTACAAAACGCTTGCGGATCACGTGATAGGGCGCGCGTCCCTCGCGAATGTTGAACGCGCGCTTTAAAAAGCGACCAGCCTGCTCGGCAGCCTCACTATGAGCAGGGCGGATGCCGTGGCGCCGGTGATGGCGTTCGCGTAGTCGCTTGATCTGTTGTTTGTCGAGTTCCATGTCCACCTCGTTCCAGCGCGGTCCGCGCAACGCGCCCGTTGTCCTAACTCTACACCGTGGCGGGCGGGGTGTCTGTTGGATGCGGAATCCGATGGGGCAGATGACGCGGGGGCAAATGCAAATCATAGGCTCAATTCGATCCCGCAAGAATATGATGCACCAGCTCCTACATATGTGACGAAATTGTGAAGCACGAGAGCGTGAATTTCAAAAAATACGCTGGTCGCCAATGTTGCGCAACAGAATTCAAAAATCGACAGCTACCATTTGATACGTATGGATACATCCGTGTCAAAGGGAGAAAGCCATGGCAAACTACAGTCCACAACACTTTGAGCCTCGGGCCAAGGCCGTCAACGTCAAGGGCGTTGCCAACCGCGCCGTCGCAACCGTTTTGACGGCGGGCCTCATCGCTCAGCCGCTCATGTCGCCGCTGGCGGCAATCGCTGCACCGTCAACCGGTAACGGCGATTCTGTTCAGGGGGGGGGGTAGTTCTGTAGAGAATACCGTTGCAGCCGGTAACCAAGCGGTCGTAAAGACGGCTGCCCAGCTGGCCGAGGAGTCGGCAAAGCAGCTCAAGGACGCTCAGGCCGCCTACGATGCCGCCCAGAAGAAGGCCGACGCGGCGGGCCAGTCTCAAAAGCAGGCGCAGCAGCAAAAGAATCAGGCCTCGCAGGCCGTGACTGATAACGCCGCCGAGCAGAACGAGGCCGAGGTAGCCGCGCTTCAGGAGAAGATTGACGAGCTTAAGGCAGCCGTCGAAAAGACCGAGCAGCAGCAGAAGAAGCTGGGCGACCTGAACGATCAGCTCGAACAGGCCAACAAGAGTGTCGAGGATAAGACCCAGGCGCTCAAGGACGCCAAGGCAAAGCAGGATGAGGCCAAGAAGGCCCTCGATGATGCCCAGGCCAAGCTCGAGGCCATGGGTATGGACGAGTACGAGGCCGCCAAGAAGGCCGTCGAGGACGCGCAGGCAAAGCTCGATGACGCCAATAAGGTCGTTACTACTGCACAGGACAATCTGGACCAGGCCAAGGCTGCCGAGGCCAGCGCCCAGCAGGAAAAGCAGAATACCGAGGCAGCTTTGACGACTGCCCAGGCCAAGAAGCAGGAGACTGCCGCTGCTCTCGCAGTCGCAACCACCGCGCGTGATAACGCCCAGCAGAAGTTCAACCAGGCGCAGGCCGCGCTCGATGCTGCCGTCTCGGGTACGGGTGTTGACCTGAGTGCGCTTGAGGCCGCCAAGATCGCTGCTGCTGGTGAGCTCAAGACCGCGCAGGCGGAGCTCAATGCCGCGACGGATGCCGACGCCACCGCACAGACAAATCTGCAGGCCGCCCAGGCTGCCGTCGCTGCCGCGCAGGAGAAGGCCAACGCCGCCAACGCTGCTGTGGCATCTGCCCAGTCTGCATACGATGCGGCAAACAAGGAGTACAAGGACGCGGCCAGTAAGCGTGACACCGCCAAGGCCGCATACGAGAAGGCACAGCAGACCGAAGCAGACAAGAAGACCGCGTACGATAAGCTTGTCGAAGTTCGCAAGCAGAAGCGCGGCGAGTGGGAGGCAGCCTGCGCCGCTTCGAACGCCGCGGAAAAGGCTTATAACGCTGCTAATGCCCAGGTTGAGGCTCTTGAGCAGCAGATTGCAGACCTAAAGTCCAACATGACCGTTGACCAGGAAGTCATCAGTCAGGGTATGTTCGGCTTCATGAACTACATCATCGGCGGCAGCCAGTTCACAGCCACGCAGAAAAAGAACGCCCAGGACGCCGTATCGATGCTGACAGGTGCCGATGACAAGGCCGAATGGTATGACCAGTACGTCGATCAGGACATGTCTCGCGACACCAACCCGCTTTCCCTGGAGCAGATGCGCAACGCCCTGACATATCTTGACACCCAGAACAACCTCCGCAAGGCGAACGGCCAGTCGGCACTCAGCGTCAGCCTCCGCATGACTGTGGCGGCAGCTCTTAATACATCATATTCATCGAACATCTGGGGACACTCGAACTGCTATTTCGACAACGGGGAAAACCTTGCCGGCGGAGGCGGCGCATATACCGGCGGCGAGACCGAGGATACACTCGGTTGGCCCTACACCGGCCTCTACACACAGGAGAAGGAGGCATTCGATAAGTACGTCGCGCAGTATGGCGACGAACTCGGCAGCCACCGATATGATTCCTATTACATCTACCAGAACTACAACAGCATCTATCACGAGTGCGGGCATTATCTCAACATCATCGATTCCGCCACGGAAGCCATCGGTATCGCGACCGGTAGCGGTAAGAACACCGATTCCGAGGTAACCATCTTCGATTACAGCGCTGATAGCACTCAGGCTGATTTCACTGTCTCCGAGTTCAAGAAGCTCCTCAACGACTACATCGATTCCGCCTACAACGCAGGCGGTACGCAGGAGCAGAAGGCGCAGCTCAAGGAGCTTCAGGGCAAGCTCGCCGAGGCGCAGAAGAACTTTGGAACTACTAGGGAAGCTTACTTCGCAGCTGTAAACGGGCAGGATGCCGCCCAGGACGCTTTCACCGCAGCCGATGTGAACATGAACACCGCAAAGGGCGAGTACGAGAAGGCCAAGTCCGGCACCGCCGCCGCGAAGACGGCATACGACGCAGCGAAGGACGCACTCGGCGGAATCGACATCGAGTCCCTCAAGCAGAATCTCGATGCCGCCAAGTCCGAGGCCGCTACTGCCCAGGCGGCTCTCGATAAGGCAAACGCCACGCTTGCTGACAGCAAGACGAAGGCAGCCGAGGCCGCTGCTCGAAAGGCGAAGGCTCGCAGCGCCCGCGATGCCGCCAAGGCAAAGTCCGAACAGGCCAATGAGGCGTATGGCAACGCCACGGCTTCGGTCAAGGACCTTGCTGCCAAGCGCGATGCCGCCCAGGCGGACCTTGCGAATAAGCAGGGCTCGCTTGACGAGGCAAAGAAGGCCGACGATGCCGCCCAGGCTGGTGTAGACAAGGCCCAGGCCGCAGATGTCCAGGCCGCGACCGCTCTTTCGGACGCCAAGCAGGCAGTTGCCGCCAAGACGCAGGCCCTGTCCGACGCACAGGCGAAGGTCAAGGCTGCCGAGGGCGAGCTGGCCGGTGCAAACAAGGCCTTCGAGCGCTTCGCCGGCGCTCAGAAGGCGGTCGACGACGCCAAGACCGCCTATGACGCTGCCGTGGCCAGTGTCGCCGATGCCCAGAAGCAGCTCGAGGCCGCCAACGAAGCCGTCGTCGATGCGAACTTCGAGATCGTCAAGGCCAAGGCCGAGCTTGCCAGCGATGAGGCACTCAAGGCCGATCTTGAGGCTGTCGATCACAAGGCATCCCTTGCCGCGGGCACGACGGGCAACGAGAAGCTGGTCAAGCTGAACGCTGCCTACGCTCGCTATAAGGCTGCCGTCGATGCCGCCGCTGGTCTCAAGGCTGCTCTGAGCGATGCCGATGCCAAGCTGTCCGATGCCAACGACGCCTATGCCGCCGCGCTGGCTGAGCTTGGCGATGCCAAGGATGCCCTGGCTGCCGCGCAGGCCGAGTACGACAAGTATCATCCCAAGGCTGAGCCGCAGGCCAAGCCTCAGGTTGCACAGGCTGCTGCAAAGGCTCCTGTCGCCAAGAAGAAGGCCACGTCGGCCGCGCTCGTCCAGACTGGCGATGACTCCGCTCTTGCGGGCGAGGTGTTCGTCATTGGCGGTATCACCCTCGTGGCCGCTGGTGTGACGCTGAGCGATCGTCGTCGCAAGCAGATGTAGCGTTTCGAGCGTAGATTCTGCAACGAACTTCGGTTCATAGCAGGAACGCTTCGATAGCTTAACCGATAAGGCCGGCGCGCTGTTAAACGCAGCGCGCCGGCCTTTCTTTGTTTCGATATCAAAAAGCCCGGTCGGCAGCCGCAAAAGCTACCGACCGGGCAAATCGTAGGCAATATGGTTGCTGTCGAGCAGCTGCTCGACTTAGCCCAGCAGGCTCAGACCCACGGAGACAAACGCCAGGATAACGCCGACGATGGACTCGCCGCCGAGCAGGCCGCTGGCGACAACCAGGCCCTGTTCCTGGAAGGCGGCGTCCTTGGCAGCCCTCTCCTCGTCAGAAAGACCAGCGGTGGCGTCGCGGTGGGCGGACCACTTGTCGTAGGCGAGTTTGACGCAGGAGCCCAGGAATGCCGTGAGTGACATGTAGAACGGCAGGTACACGCCCAGGCCGATCATCATGGCCGGAATGC
>UMIN01010016.1_pt1 | contig 13858 bp, 7 predicted proteins | sample 1965811 | NCBI WGS metagenome assembly UMIN01 (sample SAMEA4836123, study PRJEB28245) | human gut metagenome | biome: gut microbiome; material: fecal sample | place: Denmark | collected 2008
CGCGTTTCCATCCGGACAACCGTTGGGGTAACTTCTGGTCTGTTGGTTTAGGCTGGTTGATGAATAAAGAGTCTTTCCTGGCTGATGCGTCTTGGATTGATATGCTGAAATTCAAAATAAGCTATGGTGCGCAAGGTAACGATAACATTGGTAATTACTATGCTTATCTGGATCAATACACTGTTTCTAACAGTAATAACGATTTCGCGTTGGCACTTTCTTATAAAGGAAACAAGGACATCACTTGGGAAACTTCCCATAGTTTCAATACCGGTTTTGACTTTGAATTCTTCAAGGGCCGTTTGAGTGGTACGGTTGAATATTTCAGCCGTAAGACTACCGATATGCTTTACAACAAGCCGATGAACGCATCTGCCGGTTACGCAAGCATTCCGATGAACGTTGGTTCTATGACCAATAAAGGTGTGGAATTGGATTTGAACGGAATCTTGCTCGAAACGAACGACTTGACTTGGCGCATGAACTTCAACCTGACTCACTTTAAGAATACAATCAATGAATTGGATCCTTCTTTGAATGGTGAAATGATCAATGGAAGTTATATCTACCGTGAAGGTGAATCCCGATATCAGTTCTATCTGCGCAAATATGCGGGAGTAGATCCGGAAACAGGAGTAGCCATGTACTACAAGGATGTTACGGATGCGAATGGCAACGTAACAGGACAGGAGACAACTACGGATGCTCCGAATGCTACCCGTTATGCGACAGGAGATATTCTGCCGAAAGTATATGGTGGTTTTGGTACAAGCCTGAATGCTTATGGATTTGATTTCTCAATCTCCTTTGCTTATCAGTTGGGTGGACGTATGTATGACAACGGTTATGCATCTTTGATGAACTCAGGAACCGATCCGGGACAGAACTGGCATAAGGATATCCTGAAAGCCTGGACTGCTGATAATACAGGTTCTAACATTCCTCGTTTGAGCGCAACCGACCAGTATGCCAACTATTTGTCTGACCGTTTCCTGACCAAGTCTGACTATTTGAGCATTAACAGCATCACCTTGGGATATACATTGCCGAAGAGCTGGACACGCACAATGAACATTGGTTCACTGCGTGTTTATATGTCAGCCGATAACGTGGCTTTGTTCAGCAAGCGTAAAGGTTTCGACCCGCGTCAGAGCTATACGACTGCCAGCGCAGACGTATATTCTCCTATCCGTGCTATCTCGGGAGGTTTATCACTTTCATTTTAATCTAAAACAAATATAGAATTATGAAGATTAACAAATATATATTACTGCTTTCTGCAACAATGGTGGTGGTTTCTTGTGATCTCGACAAGTATCCTGAAGGAAGCACCGTGACGCAAGACCAGAAAAATGAGGTGGTCGAATTGTTGCCTGACCGTATTTCTTCGGAATTGAACGGTTTGAAGACCGGCCTCTATTCTCATACAAACCTGTTGACGGACTTTAATAACCATATGGACTATGGTTTTCCGGCAGCTTGTATGATTTATGAAACGGCCGGACAGGACTTGCTGACTTTGAATGACCAGACCGGTTATAATAAGTTCATCAGTTCTCAGCGTTTGCTGGATAGAAATATCACTTCTACATTCAATTCTTTCTTGTGGAAGTTATATTATAAGCATATGAAAACTGCCAATGATATTCTTAAGGCTATTCCGGCAGAAGCGACAGATGCTTCATTGAAGAAATATCGTGGTCAGGCATTGGCTTCGCGGGCTTTCGACTATTTGCAGCTTATTCAGACCTATCAGTTGACATACATTGGTCACGAAACTGCTAACGGTGTGCCTTTGGTGCTGGAAACTACTACTGATACAGAGTTGATGAATAATCCGCGCGCAAGTGTACAGCAAGTGTATACTCGTATTATGGAAGATTTGGATGAGGCCATCACTCTGTTGACTGGTGCGTCTGCACGTGCTGATAAAGCTGAAATATCAGTAGAAGTGGCTTATGGTCTACGTGCCCGTGCCAATCTGTTGATGGGTAAATGGGCTGCTGCGGCTTCTGATGCAGCTAAAGCTTATGGCTCTTCGGCTCCTTATTCTGTTGCGGAAGTTAGTCAACCGACTTTCTACAATGCTACGGACAATGCATGGATTTGGGGTATCGTGGTGACTACGGAAGATTATCTGGCAAAAACCGGTATTGTAAACTGGCCTTCCAATCTCTGTTCACTGACGGGTATGGGATATACAACTGCTGCCAGTGCTACTGACGTGGCTTACCGTCTCATCAACAAAAACTTGTGGGCTGATATTCCTGAAACTGATGTACGTAAAGGCTGGTGGGTAGACGAAGATCTGCACTCGCCTGTTCTGGATAACGGACTTGGTGAGGACTATGCTTACTATTGGGCAAACGGTATGTTTAATGGTGGAACTTTCCCCAGCAAATTCTCTCCTTACACCAATGTGAAGTTTGGTCCTGACAATGGCACTTTTGCTGATACGGACAATGCACAAGACTGGCCGTTGATGCGTGTTGAAGAAATGAAGCTGATTGAAGCGGAGGCTCTTGGACGGGATAATCTGGCTACAGGCAAACAAAAGTTGGAAGAGTTCGTGAAGCAATATCGTGATCCGTCTTACACTTGTACGGCAGGTTCTTTAGAAGCATTTATTGATGAGATTTGGTTCCAGCGCCGTGTTGAACTGTGGGGTGAAGGTTTTGCGTTGTTCGATATCTTGCGTTTGAAGAAACCTATTATTCGCCAGGGTGCCAACTATCCAATCAACAGTACATTTGCTGAGATTGCTCCTGAGGCTCCTATTATGATTTATCGTATTCCTGAAGTTGAAACATCAGTGAACAGTGCTATTACGGAAGCTGACAATAATCCGGCTGCAATGGCTCCGACTCCGGTGAACTAACTAAGGGTATTATCAAATAGAAAAAGAAAATAGGGTGTATTCGAATCTACGGATACACCCTTACTTTTTATCGATATGCAAAATAGTAGAGGGAAATATTTATAAGGTAATATATTTCCCTAACTTTGCATTTTCCTTGTTTAGCTATTATTTAATTATTCTAATAATGATGCCTATGAAGAAATTACTACTCCTGTCTTTTGTCCTTTTATGTAGTTTAACAGCATGGACTGCTCAACGTTCTCCGGAAGAGGCTCTTTCTATAGCCCGGACTTTTTTTATGCAGACATCCGGAACTGTGACTCGTAATGCCGGTGATATTCAATTGGCGGCAATTTCTAATGATTTGCTAAAATCTGCATCTACCCGTAGTGTGGAGGGAACAGCTTTCTATGTCTATAACTATGCGCAGTCTGCTTATGTCATAGTGTCCGGTGATGATCGTATGAAACCTGTACTGGGTTATTCGGATAGTGGAAGTTTTATTACTGAAAACTTGCCGGTAAATATACTTGGATGGTTGGAACTATATAATACCGCCTATACAGAATTAGGTGATAGAGAAAAAGCGGTTGTCGAGCCTAAGTTGCTTACTAAAACAGATTTTCCGGCATCTGCATCTCCTTTGTTGGGGAATATTTGCTGGGATCAGAGTACACCGTACAACAATACCTGTCCTGTCTATCAAGGAGAACGCTGCGTGACGGGGTGTGTGGCTACAGCAATGGCTATGATTTTGAAATATCACGAATATCCTGTAAAAGGGAAAGGAACTCATTCTTATAGAACTTCCAGTGGAATTGTATGTTCTTTTGATTATGGGAATACTACTTTTGACTGGGATGACATGTTGCCGCAATATGAAGGTAATTATACCACGGCACAGGCTAATGCCGTTGCACAGCTAATGTCTGCCTGTGGTATTGCTGTTGATATGGAATATTCACCCTACTCTTCGGGAGCTTATTCACATCAGGTAGGTCAGGCTTTGATTGACTACTTTGGATATGATGAAAATTTGGGATTGATATATCGTCAGTTTTTCACTTCTGCTGAATGGATGAATCTTATTAAGTCGGAAATTAGCGAAAAACGCCCTATCTACTATTTCGGGTCATCGGATGATGGAGGTCATGCGTTTGTTTTTGACGGTTATGATGAACAGGATATGGTTCATGTCAATTGGGGATGGAGTGGTATGAATAATGGATACTTTGAGGTTGCTTCCTTAAATCCGGATTCTCCCGGTATTGGCGGTGGAAGTAATCTTGGCGGAGGCTTTACGAGAGGTCAGGGAATGTATCTGGGGATACAGCCGCCTACTACCTCTTCGAACTTTACTTCTCATTTTTATATGCAGAAGTTAGAGATAAATAAAAAAGAGGTCACTAAAGGCGAGAAATTTGATTTTACGGTGACCGGGATGTTTAATATGAGTATGAAGTTTCGAAATGGACAGTTGGGACTAATTGCGGAAAAAGATGGTGAACAGTCTGCACTGTGGAAAATATCTTTGAGTGATGTTGATACTAATTATGGAACCAGAAGTCAAACATTCTCGAACCTTACAATTCCTACAGATTTGGCTGATGGAACTTATTCCTTATATGTAGCTACAAAAGATGGACGTGAAACAGCCTGGAGCCGTATACGTGGCTATTTGGGCTCTGAAGTACTTTTCATCCTTGTCGTAAATGGTAATAAATGTACTTTGACACCATTCGGCGGTAATCTTAGTCTTAAAGAAGATATAGAGGTAAGTGTGAAATTAGTACATAGTTTATATAGCGGTCTCAAAGGAGATTTCAAAATCTTGGTTTCTAACCAAAGTGTGTCGGATGAGTATTATGGTTTAGTGGGTGTTGCACTTTTTGATAAAAACACGGACTTTGTAGCGATAGTCGGAGATGTACAGGTCGAAATAGAGCCGGGCACAGTTGATAGAGAACTGGCTGTATCCGGAAACTTGGCTGTTACTAAGAACTCTGTGACTACCAATATTCCTGCTGGAGAGTATTATATTAGCCCCTGCATAGATTGGGGAGGTGGTACGTATGCCATCGGTGAGTCAACTCCGGTCACCATAAAGGAAGCGTATGGAGCTGCCGATTTAAAAGTCAGCCAACCACGTCTGGAGAAGGAACAACTTCAAGTAGGCGAGAGTCTGAATTTTTTGGCTGACCTTTCATTGTCCGGTGATGGAAATGTATATGCTGGAACATTGACAGCAGCTGTTTTCGAGAATGCCCAGGGTTATGCTTACAGTGTACACTATCAAAATGTATTTGTGGAGGAGACAGATCAGCCGGTAAATCTTGTAATGGAAATACCGCTGAGTGTGGGCGAAGGAAGACATGCAGTTCGTTTGTATAAACCTGGTACTAATGGAGACCTTGTAACAATTAGCACTCTCTATTTTTCTGTAGGACCGACTACCGGTATCAAGGATGAGGTAGCCGATAAAGGTGAGGCAGTTGTTTGTCAGCAGCCGGTAGAAGATATTCTTACTATCTATGCTTCCAATTCGGTTCGAATGATCTCTGTCTATAATCTGTTTGGGCAGCAGATGATACAGCAGAAAGAGTTCGGGGATAAGAAAGAGTATTCTGTTCCGGTAAGCGGATTGGCAGCGGGTTATTATATTGTAGTATTGCAGTCGACTGATGGTAAGGTGTACCGAAGCAAATTTATGAAGCGATAGACTATATATATATATTTATGATAAAACAAGGCTGTCCTATGACTTAGGATGGCCTTGCTTTTTATATTTTGATGGATGTTTTTCGGCCTGAAATATTCATTTGTGACAGGAAGATTAAAAAAAGTATTCAAACTTATCAGACAAACCATATATTTCAGTAATTTTGTCTTTCTAATAAGCAACAATATAGAGACTTATATCATTCGTTGAGGCGCTATTAAAAATTAACCCCCAATTATATGAGGTGTACACTACTCTTTCTATTTATTCTTCTTGCAAGTCGGCTTCTTGCTGATAATGTAACAGTAGAGCAGGCTCATGCTTTAGCTGCCGATTTCTTTAAAGCAAATGTTCAAACCCGTAGTGCTACTGCGTCTCCGAGTGTGCAATTGGTTTGGGATGGGGAAGAAGCGAGCACACGCAGTGCAGGGACAGTTCCGGCTTTTTATGTTTTTAATAGTACCGACCGGAAAGGTTTTGTTATTATAGCCGGAGATGATTTGGCTATGCCGGTATTGGGGTATTCTTTCACAGATCGTTTTGTGGTAGATGGAATGCCCTCTAATTTGAAAAATTGGATGAATGGATTGAGAGAGCAGATTAATGATGCCAGGGAGATGAGGGTGGATGCCTCTGGCATTGTATCTGAAGCATGGAGAGAAGTAATGGATATGAGTACGGGGGATGTAGTGAAGCAATATGAAACGGCTAAATGGGATCAGTTAAGCCCTTATAATAAGTTTTGTCCGATGATAAATAATGTCCGCACTGTGACCGGATGTGTGGCGACGGCTATGGCTATACTAATGCGTTATCACCAATGGCCGGATGCAGGTACGGGTACTCTTCCGGCTTATACCTATACGGCAAATATAAACGGGAAAGAAATTTCTCAAAATGTAGCGGAGAAGACATTGGGTAATAGTTATGTTTGGAATAATATGCCGCTTGAATATGATTGGAAGTCTTCTGAAACAACCGAAAATGAGGTTGCAGCTTTGATGTATGACTGTGGTGTGATGGCTCAATCCCAGTTTAATATTGCCTCTGCCGGTGGTACTGGGGCAGCAACATTAACCGCAGTGCAGGGATTGGCAAAATGCATGAAATATAATAAAGGAATGTTGTGTCTTCGTCGTGATTGGTATTCAGACGCGGAATGGTTGCAAATGCTGAAAGATGAAATTATGACAGTAGGCCCTGTACTTTATGGTGGGGCTACTCTTACTAATGAGGGGCATCAGTTTATATTGGATGCATATACGACGAAGGATTATTTCAGAGTAAATTGGGGATGGAGTGGTAATAGCAATGGCTTTTTTCTGATTTCAGCTTTGAATCCGGATGAGCAGGGAACTGGTGGTAGCACCGGTGGTGGCTTTATCACAAGCCAAGACGCTGTCTTTGGTCTTAAAAAGGCAGAAAGTGATTCAGAATATCAGTCGTTGTTGAGCTTGTTTGCTGTAACCAGTTCTTATTCAGGACTGGAGACTATGGAAACCCAGTTCAATATAAATACTCTCTTCAATGTGAAAGTTGGTGCCATAGGTAATTTCGGACTGGCGGCTTTTAATGGAAATGTCTGTCTTGCTTTGGTAAATAAGGATTTGAATTTGCGAGAAATAATCTCTGAAACATATGCGATTTCGGATTTGCAGGTATATAGTGGCAGAGCATTTCTTTTTTCCTGTAAGATTTCAGTAACGCCACAACCCGGTGATCGTATTGTGGCAGTCTATAAAGGAACAAATGATGCTGATTGGAAAGTTGTTCGCGGTGGTGCTGACACAACGACTGAAATTGTTGTTAAGGCTGACCCTACTCCAATTATAGAAACAAAACAAGAAATGCAGTTTACCGTTTTCTGTGATAAACAGCAGGAAACCGTGACTGTCTATTTACCGGAGAATACTTCTAAACTAACTCTATATGATGTTAACGGACGTTTGCTAAGGCAGATATCTTCTGAAGGAAAAGAGACTATAACCTTCTCTTGCCGTGAATATCCTACGGGAGTATATATCTTGCAGGCTGTGACGGACAAGGGAACTCAACAATGTAAGTTTTTAAAATGAAAAAGAGAATTAATATTGCAATAGCGGCTTTACTTGTGCTATTGGCAGGTTGTCGCTCTGCGAAAAAGGAAACAACGGTCACATCTGATATGCAAAAGATAGAAATGAATTCTGCGGTGGTTACCCCACATTTGACAGGTGGAAATCCGGTTTCCACTTCGCCGGTGGTCTATATTTATAAAACGAAGGCTGATTATTCGCATCAGGTTCCGGTCATGATGGATGACTCCCGCACGCGCATACTGTCTTATCCTGCTCCCGGGGATTTGAAAGCAGGAGATCGTTTACGTCTGCCTACCCCTCTAACAAATGGCTACCTCTTGGATAATAGAGGAATAGGTCCTAATGTTGCTTTCCTTACCTATACTTATGAAGAGTATAGTAAACTTTCGGCAGCCCCTTCTATGGAAGATTTAATGGCGAACATTGCCGAGAAATATCCGTTATTAGAGATACGTGCGTGCGGCAGGCGGGCTGACTATAAGGATATCGTTTCTGAATTAAATGAAAAGATTTCTGAAGGATTTCTGCAAAAATAATTATATTTGTCGCCGCTAATAATACATATATATAATTAAGGCATAGTAAATGAAAGAATTTGTAATCTCCGAAGTACAGGCAGAAACGGCGGTATTGGTTGGTCTCATCACAAAAACACAGGATGAGCGCAAGACGAACGAATACCTCGATGAACTGGCATTCTTGGCTGAGACAGCCGGGGCGGAAGTGGTGAAACGTTTTACCCAGAAGCTGGACCAGGCACATTCTGTGACCTACGTCGGCAAAGGTAAACTGGAAGAAATTAAAGAATATATCCGGAACGAAGAAGAAGCTGAACGGGAAATCGGTATGGTGATTTTCGACGATGAGCTTTCTGCGAAACAGATACGTAACATTGAAGCGGAGTTGAAGATTAAAATTTTGGACCGTACTTCGCTCATTCTCGATATCTTTGCCATGCGGGCACAAACTGCCAATGCGAAAACGCAGGTAGAGCTGGCACAGTATAAATACATGCTTCCCCGCTTGCAACGTTTATGGACTCACTTGGAACGCCAGGGCGGTGGCTCCGGTGCCGGTGGCGGTAAAGGTTCCGTGGGACTTCGTGGTCCGGGTGAAACGCAGTTGGAAATGGACCGCCGCATCATCTTGAACCGTATGTCGTTGCTGAAGGAACGTCTGGCAGAGATAGATAAACAAAAGTCAACCCAACGGAAGAACCGTGGCCGTATGATTCGTGCGGCGTTGGTGGGATATACCAACGTAGGAAAATCTACTTTGATGAACCTGCTTGCCAAGAGTGAAGTGTTTGCGGAAAACAAGTTGTTTGCAACGTTGGATACGACTGTGCGCAAGGTGATTATCGAAAACCTTCCGTTCCTGCTTTCAGATACGGTTGGGTTTATCCGTAAGTTACCGACGGACCTGGTCGACTCCTTTAAGTCGACACTGGACGAGGTGCGCGAGGCAGACTTGTTGTTGCACATTGTAGACATCTCGCATCCGGATTTTGAAGAACAGATAGAAGTAGTCAATAAAACATTGGCGGATATCGGTGCAGCCGGTAAACCAATGATATTGGTATTCAATAAAATAGACGCTTACACATACATTGAGAAAGCGTCTGACGACCTTACCCCCAAAACAAAGGAGAACTTGACACTCGAAGAACTGATGAAGACGTGGATGGCAAAGATGGAGGATAACTGCCTCTTTATTTCCGCCCGCGAGAAGATTAATCTGGAGGAACTGAAGAGTGTAGTTTACACGCGTGTGAAAGAGTTGCACGTACAGAAGTACCCTTATAACGATTTTCTTTATCAGACCTACGAAGAAGAAGAGGAATAAATTGAGTTGACGAGGTGACAAGATACCAGTTGGGAAGGAGGCCGTGCATTGTTGTGTACGGATGCCTTGTCGGCTGTAACTTGAATGTCTTGCCAACTATATAAACCGATAAAGAATATGAATTACAGACATTTGACCGAAGACGAAGTACTCCGGTTGAAAAGCCAGTCGTGTCTGGCCGATGATTGGGGGAAAGTAATGGTAGCGGAAGATTTTGTTACCGAGTTTGTACACCACACCCGGTTTTCGGGCAATGTACGTTTGGGGGTGTTTCAATCTGAATTCACATTACCGGGAGGAATTAAGAAACATTCCGGCTTACGCCATGTAACGCTCCACAATGTCACAGTGGGGGACAACTGTTGCATAGAAAACATTCAGAACTATATTGCTAATTATGAAATCGGGCATGATACATTCATTGAGAATGTGGACATTGTCCTGGTGGAGGGAGTGAGTAAGTTTGGCAACGGGGTAGAGGTATCCGTGCTGAATGAGACCGGTGGCCGTGAAGTGCTTATCAACGATAAGCTATCTGCACACCAGGCTTATATACTGGCTCTCTACCGTCACCGTCCGGAGTTGATTTGCCGGATGAAGGCTATCACTGATTTTTATTCCAATAAGCATGCTTCTGCGGTAGGCAGCATCGGCAATCATGTGATGATACTCAATACCGGGTCTATCAAGAATGTGCGTATTGGCGACCATTGCCATATCTGTGGAACTTGCCGCCTCTATAACGGTAGTATCAATAGTAATGAGGAAGCTCCGGTGCATATTGGACACGGGGTTATCTGTGACGATTTTATCATCTCTTCCGGTTCGCACATAGATGACGGGGCGATGCTGAGCCGTTGCTTCGTGGGTCAGGCCTGCCGCTTGGGACACAATTATTCTGCATCCGAATCGCTTTTCTTCAGCAATTGTCAAGGAGAGAACGGTGAAGCCTGTGCCATCTTTGCGGGACCATTCACGGTGACGCATCATAAATCCACCTTATTGATTGCCGGTATGTTCTCATTCATGAACGCCGGTTCGGGTTCTAACCAAAGTAACCATATGTATAAGTTAGGGCCTATCCATCAGGGAACCCTGGAACGTGGCGCTAAAACAACCTCCGATTCTTATATCCTGTGGCCTGCCCGTGTGGGTGCTTTCTCACTGGTGATGGGGCGCCACGTTAATCATTCCGACACTTCCAACCTGCCTTTCTCTTATTTGATAGAGCAGAATAATACTACTTATCTCGTGCCGGGTGTCAACCTGCGGAGTGTGGGAACCATCCGTGACGCACAGAAATGGCCGAAGCGTGACGGGCGTACGGATTCTAATAAACTGGATTTTATCAATTATAACTTGCTTAGTCCCTACACCGTACAGAAGATGTTTAAGGGACGGGAAACTTTGCAGAACCTGCGCCATGCTTCGGGTGAACTTTCGGATATTTACTCTTTCCACAGTGCAAAAATTCGCAATTCAGCTTTGGTGAAGGGCATTAAATTCTATGAGATTGCCATCCATAAATTCCTCGGAAACTCCGTTATCAAGCGTCTGGAAGGCATAGACTTTAAAAGTAATGAAGAGATACGTGCCCGCCTGAAACCCGAGACTTCGATAGGCAGTGGTGAGTGGGTGGACATTTCCGGTCTGATTGCGCCGAAGAGTGAGATAGATGCTCTGATTAATGATATAGAGTGCGGCAAAGTAGACCGCTTGAAGTATATCAATGCGGAATTTGAGAAGATGCATCAGAACTACTACACTTACGAGTGGACGTGGGCTTATGAGAAGTTGGAAGAATTCTATGGAATCAAGCCTGAGAACATAACAACCGGAGACATCATCCGCATTGTTGAGAAGTGGAAAGAAGCTGTGGTAGGGCTGGATCGCATGGTATACGATGATGCCAAGAAAGAATTCTCACTGGCCTCCATGACGGGGTTCGGTGCCGATGGTTCGCGTGCGGAGAAGGAAATGGACTTCGAGCAGGTGCGTGGAGACTTTGAGAGCAATCCGTTTGTTACAGCGGTGCTGAAGCATATTGAGGATAAGACGGCACTGGGGGATGAATTGATAGAACGTATGCAGAGGGTGGCTTCATTTTCACTCTAATTAAAGAAATATTTCAATAATAGTTCTTACCTTTGTGCTACGATTCATTAATTTAATTTACGAGTAATTATGGCAACAACACCTCCGTTCCACTATCAACCTATGTTTGAGCATGGGGAAGATAAGACTGAGTATTATCTGCTTACAAAAGACTATGTATCCGTAAGCGAGTTTGAAGGAAAACCTATGCTGAAGATTGAAAAAGAAGGTCTTACGGCAATGGCTAACACGGCTTTCCGCGATGTGTCATTTATGTTGCGCCGTTCGCACAATGAGCAAGTCGCCAAGATTCTGAGCGACCCCGAAGCAAGTGATAACGATAAGTATGTAGCGATTACCTTCCTGCGCAATGCGGAAGTGGCCTCCAAAGGCATACTTCCCTTCTGTCAGGACACCGGTACGGCTATCGTTCACGGTGAAAAGGGGCAACAAGTATGGACGGGCTATTGCGATGAAGAAGCCCTTTCACTGGGTGTCTACAAAACGTATACCGAGGAGAATCTGCGTTATTCTCAGAATGCTCCACTGAACATGTACGATGAGGTGAACACGAAGTGTAACTTGCCCGCACAGATTGATATCGAAGCTACTGAGGGAATGGAATATAAATTCCTCTGCGTGACCAAAGGTGGCGGTTCGGCAAACAAGACTTACCTGTATCAGGAGACCAAAGCTATCCTGAACCCCGGTACGCTGGTTCCTTTCCTTGTAGAGAAGATGAAGACGCTGGGTACGGCTGCTTGTCCTCCTTATCACATCGCTTTCGTTATCGGCGGTACTTCTGCTGAGAAGAATCTGCTGACCGTGAAGTTGGCTTCTACCCATTACTACGATGGATTGCCCACTACAGGTAATGAATACGGTCGTGCTTTCCGCGATGTAGAACTGGAGAAAGAAGTGCTGGCAGAAGCTCATAAAATAGGTCTTGGTGCGCAGTTCGGTGGTAAATACCTCGCTCACGATGTACGTATCATCCGTTTGCCCCGTCACGGTGCTTCCTGTCCGGTAGGTTTGGGCGTTTCCTGCTCTGCCGACCGTAACATCAAGTGCAAGATTAACAAAGAAGGTATCTGGATTGAGAAACTGGATAGCAATCCGGGCGAACTGATTCCGGAAGAAATGCGTCATGCAGGCGAAGGTACTGTGGTAAAAATCAACCTGAACCAGCCGATGACGGATATTCTGAAAGAGCTGACTAAATATCCGGTAGCTACCCGCCTGTCACTGAACGGTACAATCATTGTAGGCCGCGACATCGCACATGCCAAACTGAAAGAACGTCTGGATCGTGGCGAAGACTTGCCGCAATATATCAAGGATCATCCTATTTATTATGCCGGTCCTGCTAAAACTCCGACCGGAATGGCTTGCGGCTCCATGGGACCCACTACTGCGGGACGTATGGACTCGTATGTGGAACTGTTCCAAAGTCATGGTGGTAGCATGGTTATGCTTGCCAAGGGTAACCGTAGCCAACAGGTGACGGATGCCTGCAAGAAATACGGTGGTTTCTATCTTGGCTCTATCGGTGGTCCTGCCGCTATCCTGGCACAGAACAACATCAAGAGCATCGAATGTGTAGAATACCCCGAACTCGGTATGGAAGCTATCTGGAAGATTGAAGTGGAAGACTTCCCTGCATTCATCCTGGTAGATGATAAGGGCAATGATTTCTTCAAGCAACTGAAACCGTGGAATTGCAGTAAGTAAGAAACGTTTTTCTATAGATTAATTGAAAGCTGTTCCAAGAGGTTGATTTACTTCTTCGGGACAGTTTTCTTTGTTTATCCTCACCCCTATGAGAATAGACATATACTGCCTTGATTAATTGTGCAGGCTTTCCTTTGATTTTAGGTAGGAAGACTGTAGAAAAACAATGAGATGTCATTATATGCCGATACTAATTCCTATCTTTGCGACTTCAAAAATCTGATTAATCTTATTTATATTATGGAACTGACTACTCCTCACATCTCCCCGAAAGCGGATTCCCGTGTTGTCTGGCTGGACGTCGTGCGACTGATAGCTATGTTTACCGTTGTTTGTTGCCATTGCACAGACCCTTTCAACTTCTATCCGGGAACGGCTCCCGACATTGTAGATATAAAATTCTGGGGGGCCGTTTATGGAGCGGTGTTGCGTCCGTGTGTGCCCCTTTTTGTGATGATAACAGGAGCGTTGTTGCTTCCGGTGCGTGGCGATGTGTCCGTATTCTATAAGAAACGCATCCTGCGGGTGCTC
>UMIN01027992.1_pt1 | contig 13768 bp, 11 predicted proteins | sample 1965811 | NCBI WGS metagenome assembly UMIN01 (sample SAMEA4836123, study PRJEB28245) | human gut metagenome | biome: gut microbiome; material: fecal sample | place: Denmark | collected 2008
ACAAGATGTTTGACTTTCGGGATGGTAATGCCAAGGGAGATGGGTCCAAATTGTCTGACACGTGGCCAATCATACACAATTCCAATAAGAATGACGGATAACGTCATAGCGACGATTGCCCGCTCCAGCGATCCCGAATATGCAAATACTGCGACAAATGACAAAAGCGATGCGACTCCTTGCAACGCAAGTGATTGGCCAATATAATCCATGCGATAGTTTCGCTGGTCACATGCATGAAAAACATCTAGAACTAAGCACGCCGACTTATAGACCGCATAAAGGAATATCGCGTTGAGTGCGCTTGGGTCACATGTAGCGGCGGCGTAGGCCATGCAAAGAAATAGGGCGACACCATTTGAGATGAACCTAAACGATAGATACTCGCCCGTTGTGTTCTCATTGTCAACATCAGTGACCTGATAGGTGTACATCCGATATTGGCCGATAGGCGCAAAAATGTTATAAACGGACATGGCAAGCGAAAAGGTTCCCGCGGCCTCATAGCCGGAACCCATGCGAACGATGAGAATGGTGACAAGCCATTGGCACACAAGATTCGTTAAAGAGCCAAACGAATTCCATAGCATATTTGCTTTTAATGAGAGTTGTTTAGCAACCACACTGCCCCAATCGTCTCAAATGTCTTAGAAGTCATCTCCCGTTGCGGTAAACATGGACTTCCTTGTATGCGCTACCTAATGAAGGTAGCAATTGCATTAGTTAGAATTTTATTGCGAAACGGTGGGGACATCACTGCAGCAGATATAACCCTTGCAGCAACACTGACCCTATTGAAGAGCGGAGCATCAGCAAACATGGCGTTAAGATCTGCAACGGCAGAGCAATAGCGCTCATCATCTACAGCGTTCCACCTTCGCTCAACCTCACCGTTAAGCTCGTTCAGTGATACCTCACGATGATTTTTATACTCTCTTGTCAGGATATCCTGAACTAAATATTGCCTATATTGGTCGCTTCTAGATACGCTTCCCGTAGAGAGTGTGTAATCGAATAGACACTTCGGGCAATTGCCAAGCGAGTAGCCGGCAAGTGCAGCGCGAATCAGGAAATCGAGGTCCTCAGCAAGCGGGACTCGACGATACGCAAGAGAGAAGACCTCCCTTTTACCGAGCCAGGTGGGGTGCATAATACAATTCTTGCAGGCAAGCACTTTTGCAATAGAATCAGACTCGACAGGAAGCCGGTCCTCTTTGTAGAGCAGTTCGCCAGACTCTGAGTAAACATTCATATAGCAACCTATTAGGTCCAGTTGATTCGAAATTAAGTACTTCATCTGCTGCTCGATACGCGAGGGATGGGAAAAATCGTCGGCATCCATGCGGCATACATATGGAGTGTCGATGTTCTCAAGCGCAGAGTTGAGTGAACGCGACAACCCCATGTTGTTAGGATTAACAATTAGGCGGCTGGCAATGGAAGAGCGATCCAGTAGGCTTTCAACATGGTTGATAAGCTCCCTGTTGCTGGGATCATCGGCAACAACAACCAGGGATATGTCCTGATATGTCTGGTCGAAAATAGAATGAATAGCGCGGTCGACAGCAGATATATGCTCCCTATAGATGGGCAGCAGCACGGCAACCGAGCTGTAGTCAGCACTAAACGGCATGAAAGGACCCCCAATGATGTCCATTCGATGTTTCTGGCCCCCAATACGGTATCACCTAAATTATGTGCGTCGATTCACATGGTTCGTTGCGCAAAAGTACAATAAACAATTGACGGCCATTGACTTAAGGCATTTACACGGTGCCCAACCTGACAACTATCGCCCAGGCCTGCGGCCTGGTAATTTGCCCGCAATGCCATGCATGCGCTGATTGCACGCGCAGCCTTGTTGCATTGCGTTCTATTGTCGATCCTCACCCACACTCTAATACTATTCTATTCATTTTTATCTTCCCGCAAGGCGATCTCCTGCGTGAGAGCGACCAGCTTGTTTCTGAGATTCGTGAGTTGGGCTTGTATGGTAAATTCCCTAATCAGCAATAGGGCTATTACTGCCAGGAAAACAAAGTTGGAGGGAGATTGTATTCCCAGCAGGGATGAGGTGGCGTAAACCACGCTCGGGAAAAGCGCTGCGAGGAATAGGCAAGCACTGAGGAAGAGCCAGAACAGGGAATCCATCGTGTTGAATTGTGCCTTGCGCAGCTTGCGAATAACAAATAGCAACACGGTAAATGCACATACAACAAGCAGAATGCGCAGTACGGGATTCATGGTTACCTCCTAAACCAAAGTGAAAAGAGAATGGCCGAGCATGTGTTCGCCATGTATGCGATGGACTTAGAGAAAGTGAGGTAGCTTTCTCCGGCAGCCCGGTCTCTCATGTTGACCTGCCTTTCGATCACCGAGGCATCTTTGCGTTTTATGAGGAAGGCAAGGGTCTCAGGCTCGGGCGTCAGGTCTCCTCTGATTGCGAACTGTTCAATCATTGTCCGGTTGTATAGACGCATTCCGGAGGTAGGATCATTGATTTTTGCGCTCGTAGTGATGCGAATCAGGGCTGAAATGAGGTTCGATCCGAGCATACGAAGAGACTTTGGTTTCTGCTTGGTTACAAATCTCGATCCGATGACGATGTCAGCCTGAGTTTCGTTCATTGCGTTAACGAGTTCCTCGATAAATGAGGGGGAATGCTGCCCGTCGGCATCAAATTGGATGGCTTGATCGTATCCATGACGATACGCGTATTTCATACCCGTTTGAAATGCCCCCGTTAAACCGAGGTTTACGGGGAGGTCGATAAGATTAAAGCCGTTTTTTCGGCAAAGCTCTGCCGTGCTGTCTTTTGAACCGTCGTTTACGATAACGTAATCGAATTGTGGGGCGATTCGGGTGAGTTCCTGAACCGTATCAACGATGCACGCCTCTTCGTTGTAGGCGGGAATAATTACGAGAGTGGAAGCCACGTGCCCATTCCTTACTTTCGCAGCTGAATAAACCATATTGCTCGAACAATGATACGCTATTGAGGCGTTATGAAAGATCTTTCATGCATCTTGCGCATGTTGCGATTGCTTGGAGAGGGCATTATTCGTGTCGTGTATCTGTGTGTTCTCGGCTCTTTATTTGCCGAGCATGGGTGGAGTCGAGCGCTTTACCGATAGCCTTGCCGCGGAGCTTGCCGCGGAGGGCCATTCCGTCATTGTGGTCACTAACAACACGCACGGGCTCTCCGACAGCGAGGTACTCGACAATGGGGTCGAGGTCATTCGCCTCCCATGTAAGAATCTCATTAACGGACGTTATCCCGTACCGATTAAGAATCCCCGCTATCGTGGACTTATGGCAGATCTGGAATCGAGGCAGGTTGACGGCGTGCTCGTCAACACGAGGTTCTATCTTCATTCGCTTATCGGCGTGCGCTTTGCAGAGAGCAAGGGTTTGAGGGCGGTTGTGCTTGACCATGGATCCGCTTACCTTACGCTCGGGTCCAAGCCGCTAGATTTGGCTATCGAGCGATATGAAGACGGGATCACTGCTTGGCTCAAGCGACGTGATGTTGACTTCTACGGCATTTCGAAGAAGAGCGTTGAGTGGCTGAGACATTTTGGGATTCGCGCCAAAGGGGTTATCAGCAATGCAATCGATGCCGAGGCGTATCGGGCACAAGCTTCAGGGAGGCAATTTCGGAAGGAGCTGGACGTCGAAGATGGGCTGCTAGTGTCTTTTGTTGGGAGGCTTATTCCAGAGAAGGGGATTGATGCCCTACTGGAAATTATGGGGAGTCTGCAGGACCGTTCGGTTCATTTGGCTGTTGCGGGCGATGGCCCCCTTTTCGATCAAGTTGATACGTCGCCCTTGCCGAATGTTCACGCTCTTGGAAGGCTGAATTCTTCAGACACCGCCGCCCTGTTAATGGATAGCGATTTGTTTTGCCTTCCCACCAGGTCCGAAGGGTTTTCAACTTCCCTTCTTGAGGCGGCTGCATGCGGAACTGCCTCTCTGGTTCCGGATGTCGGTGGGGCGAGAGAAATAATCCCCAACGACTCTTTCGGATTTGTATCTGAACGCGTTGACGTTAACAAGTATGCGGAAATCATTCGTTCTGTTGATGACGGGAAATTCGACTTAAAGGCTATGGGCATCAAATGTCGGTTGCACGTCGAAAAGTTGTTGTCTTGGAGTGATGTTGCCGCTTGCGTTGTCGATGCATGCAATCTTTCTGGCACTCATCGTTAAAGTTTTTGCTCGGATTTTCGGTGTGATAGATGACCTGATCGCTCGGAGCGCATTCAGTGTCGAGGACATTGATTCGGAAATAAGAGCGATCGATGGCCCGTAGTGCGGAAATGCTATTTGAGCTATTATCTTGCAGGTAAATCGATGATTGGATGTTTATGTGGTCCACTTTTTTTGTGGCAATGGCTTTTGCGCTTGCGCTTATTTTTGCGCCGGGCTTTCTGGCCTTATCCGGCTTTTGTGGCTCTAGGGTAAAGAAAATATGTTATGCGCCTTTGTTTAGCATTGCTGCCTATGGCGTTTTGGCTATGCTATATGGCTATCTTGAGATAAGGTGCACGTTTTTGTCTGTGGCTGGTGCCGCAGTCGTCCTGGCATTGGCATGCTTTCTTATTGGGAAGTTTGCGACTTTGGCGAAGCGGTCTCGTTGTGTCAATCGCCAAGCATCATCTTCGTTAAAGTGCAACGGATTCTGGCTGTATCTGTTATTTGGCGTTGCCGCTGTTGGCATTTTTTTCATTATGAACCTTGACGGTCCTTCTTCATTTTTCCAAGCTTATGACAACGTCAGTCACCTTGGGACAATTAGGGCATTTATAGAAAGCGGTAACTTCTCTCCGTTCACAAGTGTGTATCCTCTCGAGTCTGATGTATCTCCGTTTTTTGCTTCTGGGTCTTTCTATCCTTCCGCATGGCATACGGTTGTTTCATTGGTTGCTCTTGCCTCTGACGCTTCTATTGCCTCGTCGGTAAATGCAGTGAACGCATCGTTAATTGCTGTGGTCTTCCCCGCTGGCATGTACCTGCTGCTCGATCGTTTATTTGGCAAGAGCTCCAAAGTGATGTTGTCTGGAGCGCTTGTATCTGTTTCACTTGTTTCCTGTCCTTGGGATTTCGTGATATTTGGACCACTTTATCCAAACCTGCTCGCTCTAGTTATGGTTCCAGCGGGCATTACTGCCTTTATGCTCGTCGTGGATGCGATGGAGGCATCGAGAGTCGCGGAAGCTTTGGGGAGACTGGCGCTCTTTTTTACCGGTTGCGTTGCTATTGCCCTTGCGCATCCAAATGGCATTTTTACCATGGCGGTATTTCTTGCTCCCTTTTTGGTTGATCGTTCCTATAGAATTGCAAGTAAAAACGCGAGTGGCGCGTCCTTTCGTCCAGCTCTTTCTGTTTTTGCAACGGTTGCCTTTGTTTTCTTGGTCTGGTCGGCATTTTATTTATCTCCAACTTTTGATGCCCTCGTGCATTTTAACTGGGTTGCAACTACATCGCCCATTCAGGCTGTGATAGATGTCATCACCTTCGGAATGGCTTCTGCTCCAGCTCAGCCATTATTGACCGTTTCCTGTCTTTTTGGTTTTGTGACTCTATGCAAGAACGCCAATGTTCGTTGGACTGTGTTCCCGTATCTTTTCGCTGCGGTGGCCTATGTCTTGTGTGTCTCCACAGAAGGATTTATGAAGCATTATCTCGCTGGATTCTGGTATACGGACCCTCACAGGATCGCCTCGCTTGTGGGTTTGTTCAGCATCCCGCTGATTGCCGTAGGTACAGCTAGGCTGTTCGTACGAATTCGTATAATTGTGGAGAATCGAGCCAATTCACTTGTCGTGAGACGATACGGGCGTGCTGTTTCTGCGTGTGTGTATCTCTTGTTCGCGCTTCTACTTTGGTTCCCAAATTTTGAGTTGCGCGGCATTGTTTCCGTCGCAACGGGTTTTGGTTATTTGGGCGATAGCGTCTTGATTCAGAATGACGAGAAGTCCGCTAAGGTTTTAACTCATGAGGAAGAGCAGTTTGCCCGTAAGGCGCTTAAACTTATTCCAGATGGATCGCTTGTTATCAATAGCCCGAATGATGGAAGCGCTTTTTTGTATGCCTTGGATAATGCGAATATTTTATATCGTTCATGTTCTTTGCCCTCAGATGATGATGAGCTAAAGGAAAGTGTTGATATTAGGATGAGGTTGGATGAACTGGTTGATGATGTTGCCGTTCGTGACGCGGTGGAGCGTTTTGGGGCCGAATACGTTTTGCTGCTTGATCAAGGGGTTGATAATGGAGAGAATCGTCAGAGATTCTGGTCTTATTTTCCAGATCAATGGACTGGCGTTGAAGGCGTTACGAATGAGACACCTGGTTTTTCCGAGGTGCTTTCCGAGGGGGATATGAGCCTCTTAAAGATAGAGCTTTAATTCTTCGCTCATACTGATTCTTATTTTGATTCGATGCAGTTTGCCTGTAATTAGATTAATTAGGAGAACACATGGCAGAGCCGCTGATATCGGTTCTCGTACCGATATATAACGTCGAAAAGTATCTTCGTGAATGTCTTGAGTCTTTGAAGAATCAAACGTTGGAAGACTTGGAGATCATTTGCATAAATGATGGTTCTACGGACTCATCTCGCGAAATTATAGAAGAATTTCTTCGATCGGATTCTCGTTTCAAAGTTATCGATAAGCAGAATTCTGGTTACGGTTCCTCCATGAACATTGGGTTGGCGCAGTGTAGTGGAAAGTATGTCGGCATTGTTGAATCCGATGACTTTATGAACCTAGACGGTTTCGAGAAAATGTATCTTGCCGCGGAAAAGCACGACGCTCAGGTTGTGAAGAGCGACTTCTATCTATATTGGTCGACTCCAACGTCTGTCGACAAGAGATTTTGGCTGATAGACAACTGCATTGCTGGGGTTATCAATCCACAGATAGAGCGAGAGATTTTCTATCGCAAACCATCAATCTGGTCCGCAATCTATAATCGAGCTTTTCTCGAAGAGAACGATATTCGCTTCTTGGAGACTCCTGGTGCTTCGTATCAAGATGCGGGTTTCAACTTCAAGGTTTGGGCTTCGTGCAGCAATGCGGTCTTGATGAATGATGCGTTCTTGCATTATCGCCAGGACAATGAGGCGTCTTCCGTTAACTCGCCCGGTAAGGTTTTCTGTGTTTGCGATGAGTATGATGAGATGCATTCGTATCTCGATAGCCATTGGCAGAACAGAGACTATTTGCGCGAGATTCTTGCGCGAATGCGATTCGATACATATGAGTGGAACTACGATCGATTGAGTGATGAGCTCAAGGATGTGTTTTTCCCAAAGATGCGTGAGGACTTGCTGGCAGATGAGAAGGCGGGGTATTTTGACGCGAGGGACTTCGAGGCCTCAAAGCTGACGTCACGCAGGGTGCTTCTAGAGCGACCTGCGTTGTACCCCATTCTTCATTCAACTGAGGGATGTGGAGGAGCGTTTTCTCGCTTTAAATGTGCCGCGAAGAATCATGGTTTAGGTTCCGCACTGCAGGTGTTCCTGCTTTCCCTTAGGTAGGTCAACGATGCCCAAGATCAGCATAATCGTCCCCGTATTCCGAGTGGAAAAGTATCTTCCCGTTTGCTTGGACTCTTTGCGCGCGCAGACGCTTAGGGATATTGAAATCATCTGCGTTGATGATGGATCGCCCGATCGATCGCGCGCGATTCTCAACGAGTATGCCGCTCTAGATAGTCGTATTGTTGTCGTTGCTAAGGAAAACGGAGGCCTATCTTCGGCTCGTAATGCAGGTATTCGTGTTGCTTCTTCGGACTATATTTGTTTTGTTGATTCGGATGATTTGCTTGAGCGTAATGCTTGCGAAGAGATCGTTGGGGCTTTTAAAACGAACGATTGCGATGTTGTGACCTATGGTGCTACCGCATTCCCTTCGCATCGCAGTAATGTCTGGATTGACAATAGACTCTCTCCCCGTGATGTTGTCTACGATTCGTTTTCTCCGGATATTGTGTTTGAAGAAAATTCACACCCCTATGCTTGGCGCACCGCATTGCGTCGAGACTTTTTAATTGAAAATCAGTTGTTCTTTGATGAGGATTTACGTTTCGGTGAGGATGAGCTATGGCATTTCTCCGTCTATCCTCGCTCGGAGAAGACTGCATTTATTTCCAGTAGGCTGTATCGATATCGCGTTGAGAGGGAGGATTCCCTCATGGCCACGCGCGCTGTCGAACCTGTTCTCAAGGTTTATGACCATTTGCGTATTGTAGAAAAAATTTGCTCTGATTGGTATTCCTTAGGATTAATCGACTTGCATTATAGAGAGCTACTAAGCTACATTGCGGGCTTTGTTTTCCGGGATTTGCTCCAAGCTCCCTCTGAGGGTCGAATGGCCTTGCTGAGGTTCGCGCGCAGCATCCTCGAGGCATATTTCTCAAAATCCCAAGTCGATGTTCTTTGTCATGACAAGCTGTATGGCGGCATGGCTTGCTCGATTCTGGTGGATGGAACGACCGCATGGAGGTTCGGGCGCAAGCGGTTGCTGTATTCCTTTACTTTCCGTACCGATCCGTTCGAGTTTGTTCGCGCGGGATGGCGTCGCGTTTGGTCATTCGGCCCTCTTCACAGGTTAAAGGTGTGCGTTGCCGCAAAAGTTCCTATGAGTTCTCGCGAACAGAAACTTTTGGCTGCCGATGTCATGGCTGAACTGAATGATGCCAGCGCTTTGGCTGCATCCAAGGCGACTTTTGACTTTGAAAAAAGCGCTATGACTAAGAAGTTTTAATTCTTCTGTTTCGAATTGGCGCCTTTCAGAAGTTTGAAGGGCGCCAAGATCAAGTTTCTTAGACGGTGAGATTGCATATCTCTGATTTGCATATCTTGCAGTGCTATTCGTTCGTTTGCCTGCCAGAGTTTCCATTCGAGCCAGTCAGCATGCCAGTACATATCCTCTCTGGAGGAATTGAGTTGCTGTGACCGTTTAAATAAATATGTTGTCGTATCGTCCATCAAAAAACTGCGATACTCCGAAATCTTAATGTAGTCATAGAAAAATTCCTCAGGCTGAGAGAGGAGTTGATAGCGGGGTTCGAGAAACTCGGAAATTGTTTTTCGAATAACCGATATGGAATCAAGCGAACGAACCGAATTCACATTATGGATTACACCATCTAAAAGATGGTTGAGAAAGGACCGCTTTAGTTCGTTTTCTAAGTTTTGCGTAGCAAGAAATGCTCCTAGCTCATCATAAGCCTTTATGAAACATGCTGGATCTTGGTCTTTGGTTGATTGTAGGCTTCCCATGGAGTCGATCCGGTAATGAACATAAGGCTTATCGATGACGGTGATCTTTTCTGCTTTGATAAGCGCAACGCATGTGAAGTAGAGATCATTTGCTCTAGATATTTCTTGATAAGAGATTTTCGAATCCCGAATGAACTGCGTTCGGAACATTTTGTTCCAGGGGTTATTGCTGAAAGCGTTGAGGATATAATCGCTCATATCCTGCCATGAAAACACGCGGGTATCCGGAATGAGGTCTGTGCGCAGGTTCCACTTTGCCTGTCTGTTTGAACCGCGTACGGTGTCATAAATCCACGATCCATAAATCGCGACATCGGAATTGGTCTCATCCATTGCATCAGCTGTTTCCTGAAGCATGTTGGGCTCAAAGAAATCATCCGCATCTAGGAATGATAGATAATCTCCGGTGGCGTGAGACATTCCGATATTGCGGGCAGCTCCTGCGCAGTGGCAACTTGCGTATAATACCGTGGTTCGAGAGTCGGATTGTGCGTATCTATCGAGAATTGCTTGTGAATTGTCGGTTGAGCTGTCATTAACACAAATCACCTCAATGTCCATTTCAGTTTGGGAAAGGATGCTATCGAGGCATTGCTCTAGGTATTTATCTGCATTGTGAATCGGGATGATAACCGAAATTCGCGGGGAAGCCATTTTAACTCCTTTAATGGGGGGGGGTGCGGCTAATCTCGGCCCCATATATCCCGGGTATAGACTTTATCTTGTATATCCTTCAGATTTGAATCTAAACGGTTGGTCAGGATGACCTGAGGTGACTCCTTGAATTCGTTAAGAGAATTGATTACCGGACATCCTCGGAATTCTCTAAGTGTTAAGGTCGGCTCGTAAATCAGCACTTTAATTCCTGCTCTTCGGAGTCGATCAACCACGTCGAGCATGGCGTTCTGCCTGAAGTTGTCGGACCCAGCCTTCATAATGAGGCGATATGCACCGACTACCTGCGGCTTCATGGCGATGATCTGCTCCGCTATGAAGTCCTTGCGGGTGGCATTGGAGTCCACAATCGCGCGGATGAGGTTCTGGGGCACGTCCTCGTAGTTCGCCAGCAGTTGCTTCGAATCTTTGGGCAGGCAATATCCGCCATAGCCAAAACTCGGGTTGTTGTAATGGTTGCCAATGCGGGGATCAAGGCAGACGCCCTCGATGATCTGTCGAGAGTCCAGCCCCTTGGATGCGGCATAGGTATCCAGTTCGTTGAAGAACGACACGCGCAAGGCGAGGTAGGTGTTGGCGAATAACTTGATCGCCTCTGCTTCTGTCGAGCCCGTCACGGAAGTGGGGACGTTCGGGTCGAGTGAACCCTCTCGCAGGAGCTCGGCGAACTGTTTGGCGTGCGGAGCATCTTCTTGACGGGTGATGCCTACGATGATGCGAGAGGGATGCAGGTTGTCATGAAGCGCGTGACCCTCGCGAAGGAACTCGGGAGAGAACATGATTCGCAGATCAGGGTAGCGATCCGAGATCGCTACCGTATATCCAACGGGGATGGTCGATTTGATCACAACGTCGGCACTGGTTCCACTTGAGACGATTTGGTCCAAAACGGCTTCGATACTCGAAGTGTCGAACTGGTGAGTCTCGTCGTCATAGTTCGTGGGCGTTGCGATGATGATGCATGCCGCCTTGCCATAGGCGGCCTCCGCTTCTGTTGTAGCGGTGAGCGACTCGGGCATCGATGCGAGGTACGGTTCGATGTCGGGATCTTTGATGGGGGAGGCGCCGTTGTTGATTGATGCGACACGCTGCTCATCGATATCGATGGCGGTGACCTCGTTGTGCTTTGACAGTAAGCAGGCAAGGGAGAGCCCAACGTAGCCTAATCCGGCGATTGCGATGTTCAAGTATCATCAGCTCCATTCGGGCCTTGGATTTTTGCGGGTTAAATTATATATGTCGTTTGACCCATAAGGCTTCTCGTGTGGCTTCAATGAGAGTCCCATTGCCATATCGTCGTAAAATAAAATGAAAAGCAGTCATGCCGAAAGGATAGCTTGGTGCTCAAAACTGCCATCAAAAAAATCGTTCCTCCGTCGACGTCCATGATGGATGCTCGAATTGCTAGGCTGGAGCGAGAAAACGGTGATCTCCGCAGGGAGATCGATGAGTTGCGTTCCGAACTTTATGCGAACCTCTCTTTCATTCATGCTGACATCTGCTCGCACAACTTGCTCGCTCGTAATTCGACTTCGCGCGTTAGGCCTTTTATCTTGAGCGTTGCAACCTATGCTCCGCGCTTTTCAAGCGTTGCTCGGGTTTTTCGTGCGTTGTGTGAACAGGAAATATTGCCGAGTGAGACACATGTCTGGATTCCACGTCGAGATGCCCCAAATGGACTTGCCAGCTTGCCGCATGAGACGCTTAGCGCATTTCTTGAATGGGGGGCACGTGTTCATTGGGTTGAAAATGATCTCGGTCCTCATAATAAATATTTCTGGATTATGCGGGATTCCTCGACGCTGCCCGTGGTGACAATTGACGATGATGCGGTTCTCCCAAAGACTTTATTCAAGACGCTTTGGGATGTGCATGAGCGTTTTCCCGATTGTGTTGTCGCGACTCGGACGCACAGGATCGCTTTTTCTAAATGCGAAGGCGGTCATAAGATTTCTTCGTATCGCGAATGGGATCAAGAGCAGAGTGGGTGCGTGTTGAAACCGAGTTACGGTTTGCTGCCAACTGGGCTTGGAGGCGTTCTATATCCTGCGGGAATTATGCCGAAGTATTGTTTCGATGAGGAGGCAATCAAGAAGACGTGCTTATTCGGCGATGATATCTGGCTTAAGATCATGGAACTTTGTGCCGGAGTTCGTGTGGTTGACTGCGGGTGCGGGTTTGTTCAGGAGTTGGTTGACGGATCTCAGGAATGTGCGTTGTTCCATGAAAATCAAGAACGTGAGCGCAACGATGTCTATCTTGATAACATATTCCAGTATTTAGACGGACATGGGGGTTTTGGCGCCACTTCTGCGGAGATAATTCAGCGCATAGTGTCGGCTAGAGAGGATGGGGAATGATGATAAAGCGAAATAAGATCATGGCGTTGATGGCGGGGGTTGCGCTGACTGTTGCCATCGGATCGCCTATCTCTGCGTATGCTACGGTCGAAGGCGATCAGACGCCTTTGACCGACGAGGAAATAGCTTCGTCGATCGCCAATGGCGAGGTCTTGAATGCGGGTTCCGTGCCCATGACGGTCGGAACCGATCGAGACTACGCGGTTAAGACGATTGGTGGCAACAACCGCTATCACACGTCGGCAGTCGAGGCTCGTTCCGCATTCTCTTCAAGCCAGTGGATTATCGTTGCCAGCGGAGCTGGATATGCCGACTCGATTTGCGCCGCGGGCCTTGCGGGCGCTTTGAATTGCCCCATTGTTTTGACGGAGCCCGGAGCGCTTACCGATACCACGGCTGCCGTGATTCGCGATCTCGGTGTCCGCGACGTTATTTTGCTTGGCAGCGAAACCGTTGCCTCGTCTTCGGTTCAAGCCTCTTTGGAGGGTATCGTCGGCCGTGGGCATGTTACGCGGCTGTTTGGCCAAGATCGCTATGAGACGCAGATGGCGGTTTATTCATACGGTGTGAATAAGGGCCTTTGGAATGCAGAGGGCAATGCCGTGGTGGCATCTGCTGCCGGGTTTGCCGATGCACTGTCCATGTCTCCCATTACCTTCGCGCTCAAGGCTCCTGTTTTTTACTGTGATGAATCTGGCAGCCTTCCTGCAGCGCAGGCAAATGCTGTTAAAGATTGGAAGAACTTCCTTCTCACCGGTAGCTCCGTGGTGACTTCCAACGCATGTGAAAACTACCTGAAGGGGATTGGCCAGGTTAAGCGCCTTGGTGGCAGTGATCGCTATTCGACGAGTCGCGTAATCAATGACTATGCAGTTGCAAATTTGGGGTTCACGTGGGATGGCGCCGCCCTTACGTCCGGCCGCGCGCCTTACGATGCGCTTGGTGGAGGTGCAGTGCAGGGAAGCAAACGCTCGGTTCTCGCGCTTTCCGACGAGGGGAGTCCGAAGGATCCCGTGTCTTCTCCCCTCGGTGGCAAGCCCTCTCGCGTGACGTTCTTTGGTGATCAGGTTATCTATTCGATGGCATATAAGACCAAGATGGCTCTTGCTATGGGGTTCGACCTCACGGATATCCAGGGATTCCGCGTTTACGTCGATGCCGGTCACGGTTGGAATGACGCCAATACGGGCGTTTTCGATCCGGGCGCAATCGGCGTCAACGGATATCGCGAGGCTGACTTCACGAAAGAGCTTGCCAATCTGGTTGCGGCGAAGCTTCGCGCCAAGGGAATCGACTGCTTCGTTAACGATGATGGCGGCTGGTATAAGCTCAGGAATGCCGAAGCCAACAACTTGAACTGCGGACTGATGGTTTCCATCCACTTCAATAGCGGCCCGGGGCGTGGGTTCGAGTCGTATATTCATTCTGTCAACGCCGCCTC
>UMIN01032523.1_pt1 | contig 13721 bp, 9 predicted proteins | sample 1965811 | NCBI WGS metagenome assembly UMIN01 (sample SAMEA4836123, study PRJEB28245) | human gut metagenome | biome: gut microbiome; material: fecal sample | place: Denmark | collected 2008
GAAGAAGAGGAAATGAGAAAAATCCGTGCAAGCGAATATAAGAACGGAAAAGAAGAGGGAATTATAGAAGCCTGTAAAGATTTAGGTCTGAGCTTTGAGCAGACTGTTGAAAAACTGAAACTTCGGTTTAATATCAGCGAACAGGAGGCCCGTGAAAAGGTACGGTACCTTTGGGACTGATACTCCGTGCCTAACGGCATAGTGTATAATTATTTTCCATAAACCGTCAAAATCACTTCCCATAAAAACTTCAAAAGGCAGTGTGACCCATGTTCGGATCACGCTGCCTTTTAATTCAGACAATCTTCTTCGCATCCCCTAAATACTATTCTTCCGCCCTCCAGTCAGGGCTATGCTCAAAATTATAATTCGTAGGAATCGTCAGCATATGATTATGCATCGTATTATAATAAATAAGTTCGATTTTGTTCTCTCCTTCTGTTATATACTCCGTCAAATCACATTCATAGGGTTCCGCAACCAGACTGTGCGTTTTTCTCCCATTCACGCTCACCTGTACCGCACAGCCGGACTCATGAATCTGCAGCCGTATTTTTCTTCCTTTATGAAGTTCAAACGTTCTTGACAGCCGGATACCTCCGGAGTAGAACTTCAGGCCCTCTTTTTCCCAATGCAGAGGAAGCTGCATTTTACCTTTTCCCAATACGAATTTTACCGGTTCAAGAACTGCATTGCAGCCATAATACCCTCTCTCCTGGCAAATCTGAAACCTAATCTTGGCCGCCCTTTCCAAAGGCCTTGCCAGCCAATAAATCCCATCTTTTTTTAGCACCTCTTCCTTCCCGGCAAATAGCTTTGTCTCACCAACCGTAACCAATCGGATCCCCCGGGTCCCGGCAGGCGCCGTGATACAATACCAGCCTGTTTTTCCAGCCCAATCCGGATGAGGATCAAAAGGAACCAAATCAGTATTCTGATACCATTTTGTAACAAGAGGCTGCCGCTGTATAAATGCATGCTCCTTAAGAAGGACAAAATATGTTCTGCCGCTTCCAGGGTATTTAAGTAATACAAAATTATTCCCTGCCTTTAGCCGGACCTTGTCTCCCGATATCCTGACATGATTTACCCATACCCCGTCAGGCCGCATTTCACCGGTTTCCATGTCCGCTGTCATATCCTCCTTTGCATAAAAAATCATAAACACATAGCAGGTTCCCGTTCCTTCATAAATACTGTCCGACCCTGCCTTAAGCAGTCTTTTCTCTCCCAGCGTTATAAAGGCATCGGACAGCTTTCCTTTCAGTCCATGGTAGCTTCCCTGATAGCCGGCATCACCTCTGACCCCATATTTCAAGGATACAACACCAGGAATAAAATATTCAGAGGGAGTTTCCATTTGGATAAAAGTTTCTTCTTTTTCCGTATTACCATAACTCACCCAATAGTACTCTCCGTAAGTAAGCCACTCCGAGGACCAGGATGTTTTATCTTTGCTTTCCCTTTCAATCTCTTCTTCCATATGAAAGGCGGCCTCTCTTGCCTCAGGGCCGATAAATTCTTCCGCTGCGGGCAGTCTGTAATCTCCGAAACGGTTATCCATGGTAGGAAGTATCTCGCTTTCCCACTCTCCGCTGATATCTAAAACATCCGCCTTGCCATCGCGGTACACCGGAAGCCGCATAGTCTCCTCTGCATCTGCTTCAAAAGCAAGAACCACTGGTTCCTTTTCCGTAAAAGGCAGTTTCATTATGGTAAAGCCATCCTCCGTATTATAATCGCAGAATTCCACCCTCCGCCTTTCTCCTGACCAGGGATTCATAAAAACAGGGTTCCCCTCCGTCCGGAAGCGGCATACTGTCCCTTTTTTAATCCCATACAAATAATATAAATCTCTGCCTTCTATGATTCTGTGGTGGAAAAACACATCTGCATTTTCCGCGGAAAAGTCAGGATTTCCCTGCCTCTTTATATACTCCAGTGCCTCCTGCGTTTGCAAAAAGCGCTTTCCTTCTTTTTCAAGAATGCTGCACAGGCGGTTGAGTTCTTCATCCTTCCGGCCTGCGTGATCGCTTCCTTCCGGCAATCTCCCCAGGATAAGCACCTGGCCCCCGCCTTCTGCAAACTCAGCCAGCGCCTGCAGCATTCCAAATCTTACATTTGCCATATCAGGGAGCACGAGATACCTGTATTCTTCACCGGCGACGCACAGCTTTCCATTTTTAGTCTCTGCCCGCTCAACACTTTCAAAGTCTATAAAATCAAAATCTATTCCTCCGCGGTAAAGTGTACGTCCCATTTCGAAAGCTGCTGCGACCGCCTGCTTTCCCTGTTCTTCATCAGCCTCCACGGCTGCAACAGGATAAATCACAGCCGCATCACATCTGTGGACACCCTGGGAAAGCACATAGCTCAGACGCCTGGTACATTCCAGCAGAGTTCCCATCTGGGACCAGTAAGGCATATGGTAATGATTACAGGGCGGCGCCCATTCCCACATGCTTCCATGTGTTGAATAATAAAGACCATGCAGCGAAAGCAGGTTATGTCCCAATCCAAAATTCCGGAACACGGCATCTGCCACATCTGCGCCGGAGGTCTGCCACCCGCTGGAATAAAACCCCTCCAGCCATACTCTCGGCCGTTGATACAGATGCGCAATGGAACTGGAAACCTTGCTTTTAATAATATTGGATGCCAGGTGCGGCTGATCATTTCCCGGTCCCTGATTCCATTTCATTGTCCTGAAATAGTCTCCGAACTCCGTAACATCCTGTCCCCGTCCACCATGATCACACCCGAAGGTCATCCCCCTGCTTTCATGCCACTCATAAACAGGCCTGAAATATTCCTCTTCGCTCAGCTGCACGATAACATCATAATAATCCAGACGGATTTTCGGAGTTTCTTCCCCGGTATCTCTAAAAAGAGCTTCCCACTTTTCTGTAATATCATAGCCCTTTCTTTTCAGAAATTCCTCTTTAAAATCATCCGACCACAGATTTCCCCTGATATTAAAATTTAATTCGTCAGAAAAGAAATAATTGATATGTTTTCCGCATTCTCCCGGGAAATGTCTCTCGAAGGCTCCGTAAAACTCATCTGCTACCGCTTTTCCAATTCCTTTCGCCATGGGATTTGCTGAAAACGGAACCTTTACAATATGTACCGCACCATCCTTCCATTCCAGCTTTTGGCCGATAAATTCAGGATGTTTATCCAGCACAGCATCCATGTAGCTTCCCTGCCCCGGCGCTCCCAGAGTATAATCGCTCAGGCTGATGGACATATCATATTTTTTACATTCCTCCAGCAGCCATCCAAGCAGCTCCCACCATTCATCAGAAAACGGCCTGGGATCGGAATCCATAGTCAGCCCATATTGCTGTCCGCCCTTATCTGAATGGCAGTAATTCAGCTGCAACCCGGCGATTCCTTTCTCTTTCAGCTGTTCCAGAATCCAATGAAGCTTTTCTTTCGTAATTTTATCCCCATGCCACCAGAAAAAAGAAACCTCACCGTATTTCTGAGGCGGATTATAAAATGCCTTCAGTATCATGGGCATCCCCCTAAAAGCCATATAGTATTACATTTTTTACGACTTCTTCCTTTGCATTTATCCGCACAAACCTGACCTGCCTGCCTATTTTCGTAGCGCCCGCTTCGTAACCCTTTATTTCCAGATTCAGCCAGCCGTTTTTTACGCTATCGTCATAAACACATTCCCAATCCCTGCCGTCAGACGATATCTCTGCCTGCAGCGTTCCTTCCTTGGTGAATATTCTCAGCGCCGTAACCTTTCGTTCCTTTTCCAGATCAAAAAACGCCGCATTCTCTGCTTTGTCCAGAATTTCTCCATAGATTGAGCTCTCCTTCCGGAATTCGTCGATTTCTTCCCAGACCTCCAGCCCTTCTTGGGATACCGCAATTTTTTGTTTCATTTCTATGCGAATAATCATATCCACACAGTCTTCTTCCAAACATATATTTTTTAAGATCAGATTTTCACCGTCCTGTACCATATCCGGCTGCTGCCCTGTAACGCATGCAATTTCCTTTATTTCCATCCCCTCCAGAGGGAACGCAAGTTCTTCCTGGGCAGGGCAATTTAATATATGCAGGTATACTGTATTGTTCTTATATGTACTTCCTCCATAGTATCCTGGATTCCACGGGCCGCTTCTGGTTCCGTAGACTGAATCGCCGTACACCTTCAGCCAATCCCCCATACGCCGTATATAATCTGTCTCTTCCGGCGCAATTTTTCCGTTCGGCATTGAACCAATACTCAGCAGATAATTTCCGTCTCCGCATACGGAGGAAATAAACTGCTGCATTATCTCTTTCCAGGGCTTCAGCCCCGTACCCGTCCATGCCCACTCCTTTCCCATCGGCATACAGGTTTCCCATGCCCTGTTTCGCTGAACAAATCCTACCCGACCTTCCGGCGTATCAAAATCCCCCGGCAGACTCGTTCTGTTATTGATGATAATGTGAGGCTGACAGTCCCGCACCTTTCGTTCCAGCTTCAGCGCATCCCACATAGGTTCCAGGAACATCCCACCAAACCAGCAGGCATCCCACCATAATATATCAATCTTACCGTATTTGTTCATCAGTTCCAACACTGTATTATGCAGATATTTTATATATTCCGGATGCCTGGCTCCATATCGCCAAGCTTTTCCCTCTTTCATTTTGAAAAAAGGGATTTCATCGCAGCGTTCTGATGCCTGAGTATCCACCGGCTCATAGTCCTCATGATGCCAGTCACGCTGTGAATAGTAAAGTCCTACCGGCATATTTTTTGCATGACACGCATCAATTAATTCTTTCAGATAGTCCCTTCCCATGGGTGCATTTGTTATCTTATATTCGGAATACTGTGTATCCCACATATGGAAACCATCGTGGTGTTTTGTAATGATTACCACGTATCGGAATCCGCCTCGAACAGCCAGATCTATCCATTCCTCTGCGTTAAATTCTTCCATTTTCAATTGTTTTGCCCAGCTGTCATATTCCTCATCAGGCACAAACCCCTCTCCCGGATCCGGCAGCTTATGTGTATGGCGGGACCATCCGATATCCACTCCGCCTACTGAAGAAATACCCACATGGAAAAACAGTCCCAGTTTAGCATCCTTGAACCACTTTAGTTTTTCTTCTCCTGCAAAAGGGTATGCTTCCCATTCCTCCTGTGTGAACTCCTGAAATAAATGTGCCTGATTACAGCCTTTTTGGCTGTTTTTTACTATTGACCAAGTCATTGCCAACCTCCATCGGAATGCGGCCCATTTCAGCCTGCATCCTGCTATTTTTTTGCTGTCCCAAAGCAGGCGCCGGCCGAATTTTCACACCGGCGCCCGCTTTATCGACCACAGCTTATTCCTTATCCTGTTTACTTATAGGCCTCATCATATGCCTTCTGATTCAATGCAATATACTCTTTATATTGCAATTTATCCAAGCCTGCCAGATAGCTGTCCCAATCCTTATCTACATCCTTTGCTCCTGTAATAAACTCTATAAAGGAAGCTTTTACGTAATCATCAATGGCGGTCTTCATGCTAGCTATCTGAGTTGCATCCTCTACACTCAGGAAGAAGGGAGGAATATAGTCCGCATCCGCCGCATAAGGCACCAATTTATCCGTACACTGCTGAAGTCTTGCTTCATAGTTTGAAGGATCTGCAATATCTCCCGTTACCTGAAAGGTCTTTTTCCAGTTAGGCTCTATCAAACGCATTGTCCAGTGCCATTTGATATCTTCTGCCGCTGTGGCATTCTGCGTTTTCATTCCAAGATATTTGCGGATAGCAGGCGTAACCCCATCCATGCCGAAAGTTCCCTCATCGGCATCATCCCACTGTTGTCCTTTGATCCCTACCTGAGAACGGATTACCCAGTCATCACCGCAGAACATGTCCGCAAATTTTATGGCAGCTTCCGGATGCTTGCATTTATCCGTTATAACGAATGCAGCCCCCTGTACTACCGCTTCTGTCTGTACAGGAATCCCCCGATATCCGTCAGGTCCTTCCAGCGGAAGTAAATTGTCATACTCTCTGGAACGTTCTATATCACTGATATCCACAAACATTCCGATATGCCCGCATGCCGCCGTACCACAGATAACTTCTTCTTTCGTACCGATTGCTGACAACTGCGATTCATCCTGTGTCAACGCCGCCGGATCAATAAGTCCATCCGCATACAGGCCCGCAATATATTTCAAGCCTTCTTTAATTCCGTCCGTTCCTGCCGTCCCTGTTATCTCACCATTTTTCAGTTTAAGATATCCGTTGGAAGGGTCAAAATAATCAAATGCATTCAGCAAATAGGGATATACTTCTGCAGCCCATGTGCCAATGGCCCCTGAAAAAGGAATCTCATCATTCGGATCTCCGTTTCCATTCGCATCCTGTTCCTTAAAGGCTTCCAATACTGCACGGAACTCTTCCGTTGTTTCCGGCACTTCCATTCCTACATTCTCCAGCCATTTGTTATTCATCCACACCTTATAATTTACAGCCCCATGTCCAAGGCCGCCGGAATCCAGGCTTGGAATCCCATAAATATTTCCATCCGGTGTTGTCATCATATCCTTAAACTGAGGATTCTCTTCCCACCTGGCTTTCAGATTTACGCAATTCTCCTCAATCAGATCATTCAGAGGAATCAAAATGTTCTCACCTGTGCCATACTTTACCAAATCCGCATTTGTGAAAAAACTTCCGATAATAATTTCCGGATAATCACCGCTGGCAAGCAGCATGTTCAATTTATCCTTCGCCCCCTCCTGCGGCGCAACAATAAAATCAAAATTAATATTTGTTTTTTCTGAGATCTCTTTAAAAATAGAATGCTTTGTAATATCCACAACACCAGGCTCCTGGCCTACAAAAACACGCAGCGTTACAGGTTCCTTGCTGATAGGAAATTCGCCCGGTTTTGAAATCCCGTTTTCATCAAAAATCCCATCATACGTTTTTCTGCCGCCGCACTCTCGCCGGCTGTTTCCGCTTTTTCCCCCTGACTTACCGTGTCAGCGCTGCATGCCGCAAGTGAAAACACCATTGCCGCACTCAGTGCCAATGACATAACTTTTTTCCAACCCATAATTCTTCCTCCTTAAATTTTATTAAATCAAGCTTTCGCTTTTGATTTCATCCTTTCACGGAACCAACCATTGCGCCTTTGATAAAATACTTCTGTAAAAATGGATAGGTAACCATCAGCGGCACACTGGAAATAATTATCAGCGAATATTTCAATAGCTCCGACAGATATTGTTTATTCATCATATCCAAAGCATCCGTATTCATCTGGGTTATATCAACCTGATTATTCAAAAGAATATTTCTCAGTACCAGCTGCAAAGGAAATTTATCACTTTCATTTAAATACAGCAGAGCGCTGTAATAGGAATTCCAATGAGACAGCGCAAAATTAAGTGCAAGAACGGCCAGAATAGGTTTGGCCAACGGCAGCACAACTTTCGTAAGATACTGCATATAATCTCCTCCGTCCAGACTTGTAGCTTCAAACAGTTCTTCCGGTATGGACGACTGGATAAAAGTTCTTCCCACAACAGCCAGCCACACGTTAAATGCTCCGGGCAGGACAATAGACCATACTGTATTGAGCATATGCAGCTGCTTCAGCAGAAGGTAGGTAGGTATGGTTCCCCCGCCGAAAAACATGGTTATGGCAAAAACAGTCGTAAGCGCTCCTCTTAATGGAAATTCCTTCCGGGATAATACAAAAGCGCCTATAAAAGTAACCGAAGTGCCGATCAAAGTTCCCAAAACAGTATAAAGTATTGTATTTCCATATCCGCTCCATACTCTTTCATCTCCCAGGACTGCCTTGTAACCCTGCAGCCCGGGATTCACCGGCCACAGAAATACCCGGCCTGCCACAAGATCCTGCGGCGACGAAAAAGAACAACTGACGACATAGACCAGCGGATAAATAACTACCAATACAAACAAAGCCAGAAACAGATATACAGCAGCAAGAAATATCCTGTCAGCGGGACTTTTCTTCATAATATTTTTATTATTCATTGATTCTTCCCTCCTAAAACAGGCTCGTATCGCTTACTTTACACGCAAACCCATTCACCAGCAGAAGCACGACACAATTAATTACCGAATTAAACAATCCGACAGCCGTAGAAAAGCTGAACTGCGCCTGTTCTATCCCCACTTTATATACATAAGTGGATATAATCTCCGAAGCAGCATAATTCACAGGATTCTGCATTAAAAATACCTTTTCAAATCCGATGCTCAGTATATTTCCGGTATTCAATATTAATGTGATAATGATTGTCGGCATAATACACGGTAAATCTATATTCAGCACCTTCTGCCATCTGTTTGCACCGTCCATGGCTGCCGCTTCGTAAAGTGAAGTATCCACCGCGGACAGTGCCGCTATGTATAATACGGAATTAAATCCTGCGCTCTGCCAAATACCGGAAAAAATATAGGCCGGGCGGAAAAAAGCTTTGCTTCCCATAAAATCAATGGATTCCAGACCAAATAAATGAAGGAAAGAATTTACTACCCCGTATCTGAAAGAAAAAACCTGTGTCATGATACTTACTACCACCACTGTTGATATAAAGTAGGGTGCAAAGGTAAAGGTCTGCAATGTCTTTTTTACTTTTTCATTTCCCAATTCATTGAATGCAAGAGCTAAGATAATAGGAACCGGAAATCCAATAATTAATGATTCCAGGCTCAGCACAATCGTATTTTTCAGGATTTGAGGAAAAATCGGAGTACTGAACAGCTGTCTGAAATATTTCAGCCCTGCCCACGGACTGCGCAGCACCCCTTTTCGGATACTGTAATCCTTAAAAGCCATCAGCAGCCCACCCATAGGAAGGTAGTTGAATATAATGACAAATATCAGTGGTACTAATGCCAGGAAATATAATTGTATCATTCCTTTTTTCAAAAACTTTGTTTTATACGGGCTATTTCTTTTCTGCAATCGTCTTATTGTATTTCCCATATTTTGCCTCCTTTCGATGAGTTCATCATAATATCGGACTATCTTTTTATCAAGAAGCGTTTTTGTGCATTCTGTTTATTTATTTACCCATTTCATTTTTTTCTGCACACTTTTATATATATACATCCTTTTTTTATACTCATAATTAAAATAAAGCCTAACTATTGCACTATTTTTCCTTTTTATAAAATTATATTTTGTTCTTATTTTCATTTTGCAATTTCAAAAGCTTAAGCAGTTTTAATCGCTGCGCATTGCCATGAGTTTTTTGAATAGTCAGCTGGTCATGGCTGATACGAATTTTGTATTATCTCAGATGAAGTTTCCATAGAATGCTGTAAGAAGCTTTTTTGTATATATTGTTTAATATTTGTTCTATTTATTTCTTATTCTATATTTTTTGCACATTTATCAGCTGGATTCCCGCTTTCGGGGATTGAATTGTTCTATCAAATAATTTATACTTCTAATAAGCAAAAATTTCTGATAGGGGGAGGAAATCAATATTGCAAAAAAGTAAAAACAAAGAAATCTATATGCGTTTTCTGCTCAGCGCACTTCCGATACTGGTTATACCTGTCATGCTCCTTTTCGGAGCTTATTTCCGAAATCAAACCTTATATAAACAGGAAATTTATAATAAAAATCTGTCCATCCTGGAAAACAGCGCAAGAATGGTGGAAAGTATGCTGGCTTCTGTGGAAAGCATTATTAACTACCTTAATGAAAGTTCTTCCGTCAATAAGTTTTTTAATTTTTATTCATTAAATGAAGACGGTAAAAATACCAATGAGGTTCTTCTTCTTCAAAAGGATATTTGTTCCCTTGCTGCCGCCAATGATACGATTGAAGGCATTCAAATCTTTTCAAAGAAAAACGATATGCTGCTGGATTCTTCCAGCATTGTAATCAATTTGAACAGATATTATGATTATTTATTTTCTATAAAGGATATGTCCTTTGATGAATGGCATGAAAATCTGCTCATGAAACAACACAACTGGAATTCCCGTTTTCAGTCACTTGAAATCAGGTATGGCGGGAGTTCTGCCAAAGTGCTTCTCTCCAGCAGTGATATTCCCATGAATTCTGGGAGCTACAGCACCGGCAGCGTCTTTATCATGTTGGATCAGAACAAACTTTTTCAATATTTTGATCGTCTTGAATACCGCCAGGACGGCTTTGTATATATTCAGGATGAAAACGGCAATCTTCTGTGCGAAGATAATCCCACAGGGAATCCTGATATTTACCTTTCATCAGAAGAGCTGGTTGGGGGAAGCGGCTTTCTTACCAGAAATATTGCGGGCCGCCAGCTTTTCCTTACCTATTATAAGGATAAAAATGGCTGGATTTATGTATCTGCGATTCCCAAGGATCTGGCTGTCGGCCCCGTCCACGACAACTGGATGTATTTTTTAACTATGCTGTGTTTTGCTTTGGGAATCGGCGCTGTACTCATTTATTACTTTACAACAAGGCTTTCCGCCCCTCTGACAAAAATAGGGAATATACTCTGTTCCGGCAACGGAACCATCTCCTATCACGAATTCGATGAAGCCATTGAAACATTGATAAAAAAGAATGAACAGATGCAGATTGAACTTGAAAAGCAGATCCCCGCGCTGAAAACATCCATTTTCCATACGCTTGTAACCGGCGGCTACCGTACACGGGAAGAAATAACCGATAATCTGAATAAACTGCAAATTGATACCCGGTCGTCCCTTTACTTAATTATCATTGTTTCACTGAATGATTTAAACATGGACAGCCAGCTGGAAAATATAGCTGCGCAGAAAATTTTTCTTAAGGATATTATTGGAAAATCCTTCTTCACTCCCCACATATATGATCTTGACTTTGAACGGATTGGTATCCTGCTGACCTCTGACATACACGAAAAACAGGAGGCAAAAAAAGAATGCGAACAAAAGCTTTTCCTTATCAAGGAAAAGGTGGAAGGACAAAGCGGCATCAGCATTTCTTTTCATGGGGAGGTTGTAAATGACATTGCTAAACTTCCTTCCGGCTTTAAACATGTCAGAACTTCAATTGAAAATGAATGCGAATCCTTCGGCAGGATCATTCAGTGGTATGATGAAAAAAATTATGTAAAAAATATCCGTCAGCAGGAAACTTATGATATCAACCAGAGAATCCGTATGCACATTGAGGAAAATTATGCCGACCCTCAGCTTTCTCTGTCATCCGTTGCAGATTGTTTCGGTATTTCCGAAGTCTATCTCTCCCGTCTGTTTAAACAGGCTTTTGAGCAGAATTTTTCCAAATATGTGGAAGAACTGCGGATGCAGAAGGCAAAAGAATTGATGGATAGCGGAGATTATACCGTTTCCAAAACAGCCGAAACCGTTGGCTATAATTCCCCGCAAACCTTCCGAAGAGCTTATAAACGTGTTTATGGATGCACTCCCAGAGAGCACTGAATGTTGCTCCGCAAACATATTATTTTTTCTTTCTTCAAAAAATTTCAGGGCAGAACCGAGTTCCCCCGGTTCTGCCCTGCTTTTATACCATTATGTATTCCCACGCTTTTCTACCGCTTATTTTCCGGCCAGCTTCAAAGCCAGGCAGTTCGTATATTCCGTAGGCAGCTTCTCCGGAAGCTTTACGGTCAGCACGCCGAAGCTCTGCACAAACTCCACTTCTCCGGCTCCCAGCAGCCGTACGCTCTCCACTTTTTCCTCCGGGCATAAGGATTTGATGACCGCCGCCCTGTTATCCGGCGCCTGCATCATGAAGGCATACACCGTATCGTCCTTCCTGGTAAAACGGAAATCTGAAGAATTCCACTCCGCTCTTTCCTCACGGAAACCGTCAATCACCACGCGGGTGTCTCCTTCGCCAAATACGCGGAAAGGTCTTGTTCCATACACACCCTCTGCACATACTGCGAACCATTTTGCCAGCTCCTCCAGAAGGAAACGCGCCTCCTCGTCGATGGTTCCGTCCGGACGCTGGAGAATATTCAAAAGCATAACGCCGTTCTTTGAAATGATATCCACAAGCATTTCAATAATCTGCGCAGGCCTTTTATAGACCTGTTTTGCATCATAGAACCAGTTTCCGATACAGGTATCCGTCTGCCACGGGTAAGGCTGTACGCCGGGCAGCTGGCTCTTCTCAATATCCAGCGTTCCCACACGGTATACGTCGGGCGTTCTGTTTTTCTGGGTGTATATTGCCTGGTTTTCACCATTCCTTGCGATGGAGTCATTATACAGATATGCCACTGCTTCCAGTCCCGGAGCATAGCCCTCTTCTTCGAAAGGCAGGCCGCTGTCCGAGTAAAGAAGCGCGGGATGGAATTTATCCACCAGTTCTTTCATGGTATCCAGCCAGTATTTCTGGAATTTCCGGTTCCCGGTCAGCCACTGGGCCATTTCTCCGGTATTCCCGGGCTGGATATGTTCCTGGTTTGCATGGTAAAAATCCTGATACTCCGGATCGTTACCGTCATAAGGAACTCCTTTATAAGGGCCGTAGCTGTCAGAGCATTTATTTACATACCACCAGGAAAAGGAAGCCCCCAGATGCTCCGTCAGTCCAAAGGGCATCTGATATTTATCAGCCGCCGCCTTCCACAGGGAGCAGATATCCTTTCCCGGCCCGATATTGACAGAATTAAAGCGATTAACCTGTGATTCATAATTGAAAAAATTATCATGGTGCATGGCCTGGGCCACAAAATACCTGGCGCCCGCCCGGTGATACAGCTCCATCAGGCCCTCCGGATCAAAGTTCTCCGCTTTCCAGAGTTTACAGATATCCTTGTATCCGAATTTGGACGGATGTCCGTAATGTCTGACATGATAATTATACTGCGGGCTCCCCTGGATATACATGTTTCTTGCATACCAGTCACCGCACATCGGCACGCTCTGCGGCCCCCAATGACTCCAGATACCAAATTTGGCATCCTGAAACCATTTCGGACATTCATGCGCCCTCAACGACTCAAATGTGGGCTGAAAATTTTCTGACATAGTTAATCCTCCTCCTTGTTTTGCGGAGCAAAATGCAATTTCTTTAGAAATTTGCCCTCTGACGAGCAGAGGCTTTTCCTCCTTGTTTTTCAGAGGTATCTGTTTCGGAAAAGCCCCTTTCCCCTCCGAACCCCTCTCCCTCTGTATGTCTGTAATTATACCGTTGTGCGCTATAATTTATTAGACAGGAAGATGACTATTTCAGTTACAAAATGTCGCAGTGCCGCAGTTTTTTGGCAGCATGCCGCACACATCCATCCTCCGAATCCCCTTTGCGGTTTTTCTTCGGATTTTGCCCTAAACCACTTTCCGGATCTCTTTGCAAAGTATCCTGGCTGCCGCAGGATTATTCATGATATACAGGCGGAGTTCTATGCTGTTTCTCCTGCTGTACTGCTGTTTTCCAGTGTTTTTCCGGCGGACGCTTTCGCTCCTGTCCCCTTTGTAAAAAGAAGGGCTGCCGGAATCGCCGCAAAAGCGCCTGACAGCTTGGCGGCGAGCAGGGCCGGCAGCATTCCCGGCGCTTCGCTCACCGTAAAACCCAAATGGGCCGCCAGCATGGAGGCGGCGCTCACCAGGAAGGCCACATTGACTACCTTTCCTCTTTTATCCATATGTTTCAGCATCGTGATCGCCGGTATGGCGCTGACTATACCTACCAGAAAACCTGCCACGCTGATGCTGTTCATGCCGCATTTTTTACCCAGCCACAGGAGCGGCTGC
>UMIN01020103.1_pt1 | contig 13581 bp, 10 predicted proteins | sample 1965811 | NCBI WGS metagenome assembly UMIN01 (sample SAMEA4836123, study PRJEB28245) | human gut metagenome | biome: gut microbiome; material: fecal sample | place: Denmark | collected 2008
CGTTCGCCAAGATGTCGAACACGTGGCGCACGGTATCTTTGGCGCCGACATGAAGGTCGACCTGGTCAACGACGGCCCATTCACCATCGTCTTGGACACCGACAACCTTTAGGTTACGCGGTTTTACCAAACCGCGTAACAACTGGTCATGCGAGGTTGTCGTCTGGTATGTATTTGGGACGGGGCTTATTTAGCTACTTGCGTATGGCCACAACAGGGTGCTATAGTATTAGAGTTTTGTCTATCTTAGGGGTATTATCCCCTTTTTGAATTGCACCTTCTGGAGGCCCTGTTCATGGAAGAGATGGAAGTCAATCACGTCGACGACATCCACGAGAAGCTGACCGATATGGTGGGCGATCGCGTCAAGGTGAAGGCCAACATGGGCCGTACCCGCGTCGTCGAGCGCATGGGCACCATCAAGAGCGTCCACCCCGCCGTCTTTATCATCGAGGTTGACGAGCGTCGCGGCCGCAAGTCGCGTCAGTCCTACCAGTATATCGATGTCCTCACCGGTCAGGTCGAGCTGTTCGACCCCGAGAGCGGCGAGCACATCTTTACCCCGCTCGGCAATCAGCTCGAGGAGCATTAACGGTGACCGATCGGTCCCTGACTCTTTCCGCGCCGGCAAAGATTAACCTCTACCTGGGGGTTCATACCGAGCGCGATGACCGCGGCTACCACAGGGTCGATTCCCTGATGGCGGCCGTCGGTCTTTCCGATACCGTGACGGTCACGCCGGCGCAGGCGCTGACCGTCCAGACGGTTCCAGCATCAGATTTTCCCATGCAAAAGAATACGGCGTATCGGGCTGCGGTTGCTATGGCCGAGCATTATGGTCGCGAGGCAAACATCTGCGTGACGATTGAGAAACGCATTCCATTGTGCGCCGGCTTGGGCGGCCCCTCGACGGATGCGGCCGCGGTCATTGTCGCCTTGGCGGAGCTCTGGGGCATTGATCGCACCGACCCAGCGCTCGATGACATTGCGCGGGGCATTGGTGCCGACGTCCCGTTCTTTTTGCACGCGAGCCCTGCGTTTTACGTAGGTGGGGGAGACGTGCTGGCAACTGAGTACCCCGCGCTGCCCGCGACGCCCGTCGTGCTGGTTAAGCCGCGCGAGGCAAGCGTTTCGACAATTGAAGCCTATCGACGTTTTGACGAGGCCCCGGTGCCTGCGGACAAGCCCGGCGCGATAGCTTCTGCCTTGCGTGCTGGTGATGCCGAGACGGCATATGCGCTCATCCATAACAACCTGGGTGTCATTTCCGCACAGATGGAGCCGCAGATTCAAACGGTTCTCGATTGGCTGCGTAAACAGGACGGCACCGTTGCTGTAGATGTGTGCGGATCGGGCGCCTGTTCGTTTGCCATTTGCGACACCGCCGCCACGGCCGAAAGGCTTGCGGACGCTGCCCAGCAAAAAGGCTGGTGGGCTTGCGCGACGGAGCTCATTCCCAACACGGTTCGCGTCGAAGTGCCAAAGAAGTAAAAATTTCTCTAGCACACGACGGAAATCTTTGTTACTATAGTCGAGCTAACGGGTTGTGGCTCAGTTTGGTAGAGCACTGCGTTCGGGACGCAGGGGTCGCTGGTTCAAATCCAGTCAACCCGACCAGAGCATGAGGAGGGACCGCTTCTTGCGGTCCCTTTTTTTAGCTATTGTTGTGATACCGCGATACCCGCGGTATACTCATTCGAGCTTGTCTCGCTGTATTGTGGAGGTCTACATGTTTGGACTGAGGGCTCCTGAGCTCATCATTATTCTCGTCGTTGTCCTGATTATCTTCGGGCCCAAGAACCTGCCGAAGCTCGGCAAGTCCCTCGGCTCTACCGTCAAGAATATCCGCGAGGGTATGGAGGGCGACGATAAGGCCGAGACCAAGCAGGCCGAGGAGGTCGTGGTCGAGCAGTCCGAGGAGGACAAGGAGATCGCTGAGCTCGAAGCCAAGCTCGCTGCTGCCAAGAAGAAGCAGGCAGAGGACAGCGACGCGGACGCAGAGTAGTCCCATCCCTTTGGGGTGAGCACCTGACCGGCTTGCCCGCAGGCTAGCCGGTCTTTTTCGTTTTGTTGACAGTTGATTGTTTGATCAGAGTTGGGGAGATATCCGTATGGACGCAAGCCAGATCGTACTGACCGCTGAGGGCCGCCAGAAGCTCGTCGAGGAGCTCGCCTGGCGTGAGGGCGATTACGCCAAGGAGATCGTCGAGGACATCAAGGAAGCCCGCGCGTTCGGCGACCTTTCGGAGAACTCCGAGTACGATGCCGCCAAGGACAAGCAGGCCCAGAATGCTGCTCGTATCGCCGAGATCCAGGCCATTCTTGCCAACGCTCAGGTTGCTGCCACCACGGGCGATCTGACCGTCTCCATCGGTTCCACCGTTTCGCTGATTGATCCCAACGGCGAGGTCATGGAAGTCACGCTCGTTGGTACCACCGAGACCAACTCGCTCGAGCACAAGATTTCCAACGAGTCTCCGGTCGGTCACGCCATCATCGGTCACGGCGAGGGCGACTCCGTCGAGGTCGTTACGCCTTCCGGCAAGACTCGCGTCTACACCATCGCCAAGATCGCACGCTAGACCACGGTCCCGCGTAAAGGTATGTTTTCGCTCCCTGGGACCGAATCCTGGGGAGCGTTTTAGTTTGAGGAGCTAACTTATGGCAGAGAACCAGAACGCCGCCGATCAGGCATCGACGCTCAACGACGAGCGCGCCACCCGCCTGGCCAAGCGCGCCGCCCTGTTCGAGGCGGGCCAGAACCCCTATCCCGAGCACTCTGAGCTTGAGGACTACGTCGCCGATATCGAGACTAAGTACGCCGATCTTGCCGATGGTGAGGATACCGAGGATGTCGTGAAGATCGCCGGCCGTGTGGTCGCCAAGCGCGGTCAGGGCAAGATCATGTTCATCGTCGTGCGCGATGCGACTGCCGAGATTCAACTGTTCTGCCGCATCAACGACATGGACGAGGCTGCCTGGAATACGCTCAAGGCCCTCGACCTGGGCGACATCCTGGGCGTGACCGGCGTGGTCGTGCGCACCCAGCGCGGCCAGCTTTCCGTTGCCCCTAAGAGCGTGACCCTGCTTGCCAAGGCCGTTCGTCCGCTGCCCGAGAAGTTCCACGGTCTTTCCGACAAGGAGACCCGCTATCGCCAGCGCTATGTCGACCTGATCGCCAACGACGACGTTCGCGAGACCTTCCGTAAGCGTTCGCAGATTCTCTCCACCTTCCGTCGCTTTATGGAGTCCGACGGCTACATGGAGGTCGAGACCCCCATCCTGCAGACCATCCAGGGCGGCGCTACTGCCAAGCCGTTCATTACCCACTTCAACGCGCTCGATCAGGAGTGCTACCTGCGTATTGCCACCGAGCTGCACCTCAAGCGCTGCATTGTCGGTGGTTTTGAGCGCGTGTTCGAGATCGGCCGCATCTTCCGTAACGAAGGCATGGACCTTACCCACAACCCCGAATTCACCACGATGGAGGCCTACCGTGCCTTCTCCGACCTCGAGGGCATGAAGGCACTCGCCCAGGGTGTCATCAAGGCTGCCAACAAGGCCATCGGCAACCCCGAGGTCATCGAGTACCAGGGCCAGACCATCGACCTTTCTGGTGAGTGGGCCAGCCGTCCCATGACCGACATCGTCTCCGACGTGCTCGGCAAGCAGGTCACCATCGACACGCCGGTCGAGGAGCTTGCTGCCGCCGCGCGCGAGAAGGGCCTGGAGATTAAGCCCGAGTGGACCGCCGGCAAGATTATCGCCGAGATCTACGATGAGCTGGGCGAGGACACCATCGTCAACCCCACGTTCGTGTGCGATTACCCCATCGAGGTCAGCCCGCTTGCCAAGCGTTTTGAGGACGATCCGCGTCTGACCCACCGCTTTGAGCTGGTCATCGCCGGCCACGAGTACGCCAACGCATTTTCCGAGCTCAACGACCCGGTCGACCAGGCTGAGCGCTTTGCTGCCCAAATGGCCGAGAAGGCCGGCGGCGACGATGAGGCCATGGAGTATGACGAGGACTACGTGCGCGCCCTCGAGTACGGTATGCCTCCTGCGGGCGGTATCGGCATCGGTATCGACCGCGTGGTCATGCTGCTCACCAACCAGGCTTCTATCCGCGACGTGCTGCTGTTCCCGCACATGAAGCCCGAGAAGGGTTTCCAGTCCGGTGCCGCTGCCGCCAAGGCTGCCGAGGCCGGCAACGCCGCGAGTCCGTTCGTTAAGTCGCTTAAGCCCACGCTCGATTACTCCAAGATCGCCGTTGAGCCGCTGTTTGAGGAGTTCGTCGACTTTGATACCTTCTCCAAGAGCGATTTCCGCGCTGTGAAGGTCAAGGCATGCGAGGCCGTCAAGAAGTCCAAGAAGCTGCTGAACTTTACGCTCGACGACGGTACCGGTACCGACCGCACCATCCTCTCCGGTATTCACGCTTATTACGAGCCCGAGGACCTGGTTGGCAAGACCTTGCTCGCCATCACCAACCTGCCTCCGCGCAAGATGATGGGTATTCCCAGCTGCGGCATGCTGATCAGCGCTGTCCACGAGGAGGAGGGCGAGGAGCGCCTCAACCTGATCCAGCTCGACGCCTCCATCCCCGCCGGCGCAAAGATGTACTAACTAGTTACGCGGTTCTACGAACCGCGTAACGGCTCGACGCTGCGCGGGCCGCATTTGGACAATCTGACGTTCAACTTCAAGGGCGCGACCAAAAGGTCAGCGCCCTTTCGTTTCACGTCACCTTGTCACAAATGCGACCCGCTCGCTGACTTATGCTCAACCTGCGGCGCCATTTTTCTTGAAGGCACCTTGCTCGCTCTGGCGGGCTTTCGCTGTCCGTCCTCTATCTGCGGTGTTGCCCTGGTTGGCACTTAGGGACGTTCTTTTTCTGCCGGCACTTGGGGACAGTCCTTGTCGAGTTACTGGTAGTCATTGGGGACGTTCTTAAACGACTACCCACGGCTATTGCGCGCATGGTTCGCATGACAGCCGTCTCTTTTATGTTTCCTTTAGCCGTCGCTGTCTAGGATGGGGGTTAGTCGATAGGAAGGGAGCACCGGGATGGACGACGCGAGCGAGCGCGCAATCGAAGAGGACATGCTCGATCAGTTCAACTACTTTGATGATGAGGACGAGGAGCTGATCGACCGTCGCGAGCCAGCGCCGCTTGATTCCTTTGATCTGGTCGATGAAGAGCCCGACGAGGACGAGGGCGAATCGGCGGAGCCCTCACAGCCTTCGCGCCTTAACTCGCTGCTTTCGAGAGCCCCCATGCACCACGGCGTTCGTGCCGGCGCGCTCCATATGAAAACTGACTGGCACCAGATCGTGACGGCAGGCGATGAGCTTGCCGTCGATGCGCCGCTCACCGATAAATCATCCATCATCTGCCGCACCGGCATGCTTATGCTGGCAAGCGGAACGGGTGCCTGGCGCGTGCGCGATACCATGAATCGTGTTGCCGCCGTACTCGGTGTCACCATCCACGTTGACTTAAGTCTTCTGTCGTTTGAGTGCACCTGCATCGAAGATGGTCACTGCTTTAATGAGGTCGTCAGCTTGCCCACAACGGGCGTCAATACCCATCGCATTTGGATGATGGAGAGTTTCTTAAAGGAAATCGAGACGTATGGGCGCCGGTTTACCGTGCACGAATACCACGAGATGCTCAAGACCGTTGAGAGTTCAAAACCCGATTACTCTCCCTGGCAACAGGGCCTTGCGGCAGCTTGTGCTTGCGGCGCCTTCGTCTTTTTGCTCGGCGGCGGCCCTATCGAGATGGCCTGCGCGTTTGTGGGCGCGGGTGTCGGCAACTTTGCCCGCTCCCATATTCTCAAGCAAGGCCTTGGTCAGTTCAGCGCGCTGACGACCGGCGTTGCGCTCGCTTGCGTTTCGTATCTGCTGGCATTGCTCGGCCTTGGCCAGGTCATACCGGGGGCAATGTCGCACCAAGAAGGCTATATCGGCGCCATGCTCTTTGTGATTCCCGGCTTTCCGCTCATTACGGCGGGCCTCGACATCGCCAAGCTCGACATGCGAAGCGGTATCGAGCGCCTTTCATATGCCGTATCGATTATTGTGATGGCGACGCTCGTAGGTTGGATGGTTGCCGAGTGTGTTGGCCTGGCGCCGGACGACTTTGCCCCACTGGGCCTTTCGCCGCTTGCCCTTACGCTCCTGCGCGTGGTGATGAGCTTCGTTGGCGTATTCGGCTTCTCGGTGATGTTCAACAGCCCGGTAAAGATGGCCGCGGCAGCTGGGTTGATCGGCGCCGTGTCCAATACCCTGCGTCTGACCCTTGTCGATGCGCCGACGATGATTCCCTTCCTGGGCCTCAGCACGGGAATGCCTCCCGAGGCAGCAGCGTTTATCGGCGCGCTGGTATCGGGTCTGCTGGCAAGCTTGGCCGAAGTCAAGCTCACCTACCCGCGCATCGCCCTCACGGTGCCTTCGATTGTCATTATGGTGCCGGGCTTGTATCTGTATCGCTCGATGTATTACATGTGCACCTTCGACACGGTCAATATGCTCGGCTGGTTTGTGCGCGCAGTGCTCATCGTAGCGTTTCTGCCCGTTGGACTGGGTGTGGCGCGTACGCTCACCGACCCTCGCTGGCGCCACACCAGCTAATTGGTACAAGGGGGACAGGTTACTTTGCACCAAATGAGTTGCGGTGAAATAGGGACTGAATTGCTGCTTAAAGGGTCAAAACAGTCCGTATTCCACCGCAACTTATGGGGTCGGGGGATTATCGGTGCCCTGCATCTTCATAAACTCAACGCTTACGAAGCGCATGCGTTTCGTGCTAGGCTGGTTCCACCACATAAGTAGTCGCAGACGCGCGTACCACGGGCGGGCGAGATGAAGTTCCAACAGCTCCATCTTGCCCGCCCGTTTTTGTTGCGTGGCGCCGCGGTACAACACAGAGAGGAATCTGCCCTTTATGCCTATCAACAAACGAGAGAGCCTGCTGTTCACCTTTATCATGTGCTTTTGCATGGTGCTCTGGATGAGCATCTACAACGTTGCCCTGCAGCACGGGGCCATCAACGGCGAGGTCGTTGCCACTGCGTGGCTCGGCTTCCCCGTTGCCTACATTTTTGCCATGTGCTGCGACTGGTTCGTCGCCAGCCCGCTCGCCAAGGGTTTCGCCTTTAAGTACTTGGTCACGCCGGGCAAGAGCTCGCCACTTGCCATGACGCTCGCCGTCAGCTCCTGCATGGTCGTTCCCATGGTCATCATCATGTCGCTGTACGGTGCCTGTGAGGGTCTGACGCACATGCCCGGCGGCATCCTTGCGAACCTGTATTCCGTGCCCGCGATCTGGATGATCAACATCCCGCATAATTTTGTGATGGCGCTGCCGTGGAACCTTTTGGTAGCCGGTCCGATTTCCCGCTTCGTCTTCCGTCGCGCCTTCCCTGTGGGGACGGTTTTCGAGGAGGAGCATGCCGAGCTCTTGGAGCAGGCTATGGCTCCTGAGTGCGAGTAGCTCGCTTAGGGATCTGCTGAGCGCGGGCGACTTGCTTGGTTGGAGCCCAAAGCGTGGATAGCTCTCTCGGCGACATCGCGGGCGTGAGCGGTGCGCATGACCGGAGGGCCCGTGCTGCTCCGTTGCCCGACGTGCTAGCGCGCAGAACAATCTGTTGGTGCATTCGGCGGCTGCTGAAGCGTTTCGGCAGCCGCTTTTTATACGGAGTTTAAATACAACAGTCTGTTGTATTACGTAGAGTGGTATATCTCTAGCGGGAAAAATGCGAGAGACGGAGCATTATGGCGTTGCTAGTAGGACTGGACGTAGGGTCGACGACGACCAAAGTTTATGCGATGCACGAGGATATGACCGAGGCGTGGTGGGGATATCGCCGCCACGGGGCGTGTCAGACAGCGAGCGTGCGCGCCATGCTCGGCGAGCTCGCCGAGCGCTTTCCCCATGAGTCACTGCGCGTTGCGGTGACCGGCTCGGGTGCGCGCGATATCGCGACCGCGCTGGGCGCCTCGTACGTTCAGGAGGTGGTCGCCAACGCGCTCGCGATCAGCAGGTTCTATCCGCAGACGCGCTGCGCCATCGAGCTGGGCGGCCAAGACGCCAAGATGATCTTCTTCCGCACCAACGATAAGGGAGACATCGAGGTTGCCGACATGCGCATGAACGGCTCGTGCGCAGGCGGTACCGGTGCATTTATCGACGAGATGGCAAAGCTCATGGGGGTCGGCACCGAATCGGGCGAGTTCGAGCAGCTCGCAAGCCGGGGAACGACCGTCCACGAGGTCTCGGGCCGCTGCGGCGTGTACGCAAAGACCGATATCCAGCCGCTGCTCAACGAGGGCATTCCTACCACCGACCTGGCGCTTTCGGCGCTTCACGCGGTCGCCCGCCAAACGATCGGCGGTCTGGCCCAGGGTATCGACATCGAGCCGCCGGTAATCTTCGAGGGCGGTACGCTCGCCTACAACCCCACACTGGTCCGCGTGTTCCGGGAGCAACTGAATCTATCGGACGATCAGGTTATCGTCCCGCGCGATCCGCAGATCATGGTCGCGCGCGGTGCCGCCCTGTCGCTGACCGACATGTTCGCATCGTCCCAACCGATCGACCTTCCCGACGCTTTTGTCCGGCTGGATAAGCTCGAGACGGTCGCGCCCGCAAGCGGGGAGGGACGTCTTGCCCAGCCCTTTTTTGCCACACCTGCCGAGCAGGCGGATTTTACGGCACGCCATGGCAAAGAGACGCCGGCAAAGGGTCCGGATGCGTATGCGCCCGGAGAGACGGTGCGTGTGGCGCTCGGTATCGATTCGGGGAGCACGACGACCAAGTTCGCCCTGGTCGATGAGGCGGGTGAGCTTGTCGATTCGTTCTACGCGTCTAATAACGGCAGACCGCTCGACGTCGCCCAACAGGGTCTTGTCAGCTTGAAGAACCGCTGGGAGACAGCGGGAGTCACGCTTGCGATCGATGCCGTGGGCACCACGGGATACGGCGAGGAGCTTTTCGCGCGCGTTCCACGCCGACTACCATACGGTCGAGACGGTCGCGCACGCCCGCGCCGCGTGCGCATGCGTTCCCGATGCGACCTTCGTGCTCGACATCGGCGGACAGGATATGAAGGCCATCTGGCTCAACCACGGCGTGCTGACCGATATCGTCGTCAACGAGGCGTGCTCTGCGGGCTGCGGCTCGTTCCTCGAGGGTTTTGCCAAAAACCTCGGAATAGCCGTTGAGGATATCGCGACCGAGGCATTTTCGTCCAAAGCCCCCGCCGTTCTCGGCAGCCGCTGCACGGTGTTCATGAACAGCAGCGTCGTTTCCGAGCAGCGGCGCGGTAAGGGTCCGGGCGACATCATGGCCGGTCTCTGCCGCTCGATTATCGAGAACGTGTTCACCAAGGTCATTCGCGTTTCAAATCTCAACCGTCTGGGCGACAAAGTCGTCGTCCAGGGCGGCACGTTCCGAAACGACGCGGTGCTGCGCGCATTCGAGCAGTATCTGGGCAAACCCGTCACGCGTGCGCCCCACCCGGGGCTGATGGGCGCTATCGGTATCGCCCTGCTCGCGCGCGAGGAATGCCGCAAGGGCGACGCCGGCACGTCGTTTATCGGGCTCGATGCCGTGGAGCGCTTCGAGCATCGCGAGTTCGGCGGCGTTACCTGCCGTCGGTGCAACAACCGCTGCCAGCGCGCGGTCGTGGCATTTGGCGACGGCTCGCTTTACGTCACGGGCAATCGCTGCCCGCGCGGCGGCGCCATCTCATGGGATGAGCTCGTGCGCGAGGTTCCCGCGGCGGAGGAGCTGCGTCCGCAGGGTGCTTGCGAGGCACAGGCACCCGGCACGGGGCGCGACCGGACCGCGGCTGCCCCCAATCTCTTTGTCGACCGCGAGAAGCTGCTGTTCGAGTCGTACCCCACGGTTCCCGTCAGCGGGGGGCGCGATGTCACGATCGGCATTCCCCGTGTGCTCGAGTTCTGGGACACCATGCCGTTCTGGTCGACGTTCTTCAGCACGCTCGGCTTTAAGGTGCGCGTCTCGGGACGCAGCACCAAGGCGATGTACGAGCGCGGTCTGGCGCACGTCACATCCGACACCGTGTGCTTCCCGGCCAAGCTCGTCCACGGGCACATCCGCAATCTCGTCGACGCCGGCGTCGACCGCATCTTCATGCCCATCATCACGACGGTGCCCACCGAAAACACCGCCTCTACCAGCGAGTGGATGTGCGCCGTCGTAAAGGGATACCCCTACGTGATGCGCAATTCCGATAACCCGGAGGAGCGTTTCGGCGTTCCGTTCGATACGCCGCTGTTCCACTGGTACGACGAGGGCGACCGAAACCGCCAGCTCAAGGCGTGGTGCAAGGAGACCTTCGATATCGATGCCGACCTGGTTGCCAAGGCGACCGAGCAGGCGGACCGCGCGCAGGAGACGTTTGAGAACCAGCTGCAGCTGCGCGGCAGGCAGGTGCTCGAGAACGTGCACGAGGACGGCGGCTACGCGGTGGTGATCGCTTCGCGCCCGTACCACAACGACCCGCTGGTCAACCACGGGCTGCCCAAGCTCTTCTCTGAGCGCGGCATCCCCGTGCTGACGCCCGATGCGGTGCCGGGGGTCTGCAACGTCGATCTTTCCAACAGCCGCATCGACATCGTGAACAACTATCATGCGCGCATGCTGTCGTGCGCGGTCATCGTCGCATCGACGCCCGAGCTCGAGCTCGTGCAGATGGGCAGCTTCGGCTGCGGCCACGATGCGTATCTCACCGACGAGATCGCGCGCATGATGGGCGAGATGGGCTCCAAGGTTCCGATGATGATCAAGCTCGATAAGAGCGACGTCGCCGGTCCCATGGGCATTCGCGTGCGTTCGTTTATCGAGTCGGTCAACCGTCGTCGCGCGGAGGAGCGTGCCGAGGGCGCCCGGGTGCACGCGGTCCATCCGCTCGACGACCCGTATAAGGTCAAGTACACCAAGCGCGACCGGCACGACAAGATCGCGCTGGTCCCCAACACCTCCCATGCGTTCTGCAGGCTCATGACCGCGGCGATGCGCAATCAGGGCGTGCGCGCCGAGGCCCTTGATATCGGGCGCGAGGATGCCATCCGCCTGGGCAAACGCTATGTGCACAACGACATCTGCTTCCCCGCGCAAATCGTGATCGGCGAGGCGCTCGCGGCACTCGAGAGCGGTAAGTACGACCCGCACGACGTCGCCGTGGTGACTGGCAAGTATATCGGCGACTGCCGCCTGACGCACTACATGCCCCTGCTGCGCCGCGCGCTCGACGACGCGGGATACGACTATGTCCCGGTGCTCACCAACGACGACGTCGATGCCCACAATGCGCATCCGGGCTTCAAGCTCGGCCTTGGCCCGAGCATCCAGATCGCCTACGGTCTTCCCATGATCGATGCCCTCGAGGCCATGCTTAGGCGCATCCGTCCCTACGAGCTCGAGAAGGGCGCGGCGGACGCTGCGTTCGACCGCGCGCTCGATGAGGTTATCGAGGGCATGGAGCGCTCCGGGCTGAGAGGCCAGGCGACGGGCTTCAAACGCGCGCTTGCGATCATGGACGCCGTTCCGTACGACCGCTCGAACCCGCATCCGACCGTTCTCATCGTGGGCGAGTACCTGCTCAATTTCCATCTCGGCGCCAACCACGAGATCGAGCGCTACCTCGAGGACAACGGGCTCGAGGTCATCGAGGCGCGCATGACCGACGTGATCCGCAAGACCTATTTCTACAAGCATGCGCAGTCGCGCGAGTTCCACGTCGACCTGTCGCTGCCCGAAAAGGCCTGGTACGCCACGGCGGACAACCTGTTCGAGCTCGCGCACGACCGTTGCGACCGCCTGGGCGCGGCGAGCCCGCTCTACGAGCCGCCGACGCGCATGCCCGAGCTCGTGCGCGCGAGCGATAAGATCCTGCACCATACGTTCGATGCGGGCGAGGGCGTGCTGATTCCGGCGGAGATTCTCGAGCACGCCAAGCGCGGCTGCCGCAACTTCGTGATCCTGCAGCCGTTCGGGTGTCTGCCCAACCATGTCGTGGGGCGCGGGCTCATCCATGCGCTCAAGAAGCAGTATCCCACGGCGCAGTTCCTGCCGCTCGACTACGATCCCGACGTGAGCTTCGCCAACGTGGAGAACCGTCTTCAGATGCTCATCATGAACGCCAAGGCGCAGGGGTGCGGTGAGGCGCATGGCGAGACCGCGTAAGGACGCCGATGCGCCCGATGCACGCACCCGTATCATCGAGGCGTTTTGGGAGCTCATCGAGAACAACAGCATCTTCGAGCTGTCGGTTGGCGAGGTGACCCGCGCCGCCCAGTGCAATCGCGGAACGTTTTACTACTATTTTCACGATTTCGATGAACTCGTCGCCATCGCCATAGCCCAGCTGCTGCAGGATAACGAGCTCATCACCGATGCCCTCTGGCATTTTTCGAGCGAGGGCGACCTTTCGGCGTTCGACCGGCGCGACGTCCGCTGCCTGCTGCGGCGCATCGTCATCACCATGAGGGCGGGTGCCGCCGAGCAGGTCGTGCAGGGCATCCATACGATCATCATCGACCGCGTGAGAGAGATCGTCCACCCCGACGGAGAAGAGCTCAAGGCAGATTCGAGCTTTGCGGTGGGCTTTCTGGTCTCGGGCATCATGGGCTTTGTGATGGCGGTCGGCTTTGCCCGGGAGGGCGGCGAGGAGATAGACCTCGAGCAGCCGGGGGACAGCGCGTGCGCGTACCTGAGGGCGGTCGCCATGCAGACGGTGGAAACGGTCGCGCAAGTCGAGGGCGTCGATACATCCGAGCTGCTCGAACGCGTCTCCAAGGAGGCCGATGCCTATCGCGCATCGCGTGCGACGAGTCCCGACGTGGTGAAAGACGCCTAGGGTTTCTCTTGCGGGGCGCCTGTCGCGCATCGCGCGGTGAGTCCCGCGATGCGGTCATAACCTGCATTCATGTGAGCCGGGTTTATAGATATTCCTCCAGCTGTTAACATAGACAACCTGTGGGTAAAGAGACAAAAGCGCCGCCGACGGGCGGGCGTTTTGATTTCGATGAACTCATGTAAGGAAACGAGCATGTTAGATAGATTTACCGATCGCGCGCGTAAGGTCATGTCCATGGCCAAGCAAGAGGCGCTTGATCTTCATTCAAATAAGGTGGGCACCGAGCACCTGCTGCTCGCGCTTGCCAAGGAGGACGAGGGCATTGCCGCCGAGGCACTGCGTTCGCTCGACATCTCCTACGACGACATCATGGACACCCTCAAAGAGGTCCAGACCACGGTTCCCGAGTCCAGCGAGGAGACCGAGGCGGCCAAGCTCGCCTTTACGCCGCTCGTCATTAGCGTGATGGAGCGTTCGTTCCGCGTGGCGCGTGAGAACAACCAGACCTACGTGTCGACCGAGCACTTGCTGATCGGCATCGTCGAAGAGGGCAACGGCATGGCCATGGACATCCTCATGCGCCTGGGTGTGTCGTCCGCCTCCATCAAAAAGGCTATCGAGAAACTCACCGCCAAGGACCAGGACAAGAAGCGTCCGCTCGCCGGCGCCGGTGCCGGTCGTCCCGGTGCGG
>UMIN01040639.1_pt1 | contig 13495 bp, 14 predicted proteins | sample 1965811 | NCBI WGS metagenome assembly UMIN01 (sample SAMEA4836123, study PRJEB28245) | human gut metagenome | biome: gut microbiome; material: fecal sample | place: Denmark | collected 2008
GAATGGAGTAATATATGTAGAATAACCCTCTTCAAATCTGAAAATCTTTACATCTTTTTTCTTTTTCATACAGAGATAGGAAATATTATATAAAAACAAATCGTCGTTATTATAATATATCTCATCATAATCTCCTAAAAGCATTTCTCCTAAACACTTTTTTACTCCCCTCTCCGGGAACAAAAACAGTAAAATTTTTCTCACTCTGCTTTTCCATTCTTTGGGAAATAGTACGCTGTTGATTGTAGCATAATACACCCTGTGGAAAAATTTTATCTCTGATAATCTTTTGCTGACTTTTTCTGAATTACGGAAATTATTCGTTAAAATAATATCATTTATATCACCCTCTCTGCTCAGCTGCCTGAAAAGCATAAATGCTACAATTAGCTGATATGGAGTATTACATACAAACAGCCTTTTCACCATCTTTTGCTCTTGTTAAGTATTCCTTTCTATAAATTTTATCTATTTGAGGATTTTCTTTTATACCATTAATCAAAGTGATGGGGCAGGTAAACAGTAATAATGTTGCTAATAAACTGGACGTATCCAGTAAAAACGGAGTAGCAATGGCATCACCAAAGCCTGACACCCCAATTACAATAAACAGTTCAAAAAATAACTTCTTATTATTAAAATTCAAATTACTTTTTTTTATACTCCTAATAACTGTCATTATAAAAAAGAAAAATAAGCTTAAAAGGAAAAAACCGCCTTCAAAAAACAAATCTACATACATGCTATGAAAGGAACCGTATTCTGATCCCAGACTGCTTAAATAGGCATCCTTTGCTCCAATTCCATGTCCAATAAAAACACTGAGAAAATTTGTTCCTTCCAGAGCATCTTTCCATAGTCCAAGTCTCCCATTCGTAATATCACTGTTATTTCTTACAAATAGAAGCGGATATTCTTTCACAAAGGTACTGATCTTCTCAATAATTGCGTTCCATGGCATAAAACATAAAATTACCCCCCCTATTAGAATCAAAAGTATCTTCCTTCGCTTTCCTCGTTTTCCATTCCAAATTTCATACAGAAACATAGCCAAAACTGCTAAAATTGATGTCCTGGCATTGGTCAGAAGAATATTCCCTGTAAATATTAACAATAATATACTATAAAATAATGTATTCTTCTTTCTCCGATAAATACAGATAGCGGACGAAATACAAAGCAACAGACAGAAATTCGATCGCGTCAGAAAAATAGCCTTAAATTTAAAGGTATTTACCATAATCAAGGACATATTAAAGCTGCCTATGACCTGCCAGTTTAAAATCATATTATAAACAATTGATAGAAGGCCTCCCAAAAGTATGCCGTTCAGAAATCTTTCAAAAAATCTTCTTGTTATGTATGAATGAAATGGTATATAATACATAGCCAATATCATTAATACCATACTCAAAAGTCTATGCAGATCCAGACATACATATCCTGACATCAGAGTCGTGAAAGTGTAGGAAAGTATCTGTACTGATATAATTAAAACTGCTGTCTGAAAAGATTTCTTCGTCAGTCGTCGACTTACCAAAATTGTTCCTCCTGCAAGAATCAATTCTACTAGAAGCAGAACACGGTAATATAGTTCAGATGGTATCAGACTGACTGCATTCGTAAAAACATTCATTCCGAAAAACAGCAGCACCCCTACTCCAATAACACTGTTGTACCTGATATATGTTTTGTGCGGTATATTCATTTATCTTCACCTATTTTCTGTTTTTATAAATTTTTAACAGGTACGAGGTAACACTCATTCCAAATACTGATACAGCTAAATTAATGATTTTCGTTTTCCTCGACAGGCCATATCTTAAAATCCAACGATTTCTCCTTAAAGATTCTTTTACCATTCTCCTTTCCTTTTTATCTAATAAAGCATAATGATATAGAATTATCACAAATTCATATGCCATAAAAGAATTAATACTATTTTGAAAGCTGTTTTCTAGCAGAGAATGGCTGCTGAACTTTTCTACTATGTACAATAAGCTCTCAATATTTTTTATTCCAAAAGTATTGGTTATTGAGCCTTCTCTCTGCTGCCTATAATAATAAAATGGTGTTTCTGTGTATCCGAAGGTCTGGGCTGCTTTTAATAAACGGACCGTCCATTCAATGTCTTCTGACAGCAGTCCTTCTTGGAAATACAGATTATGACGTTCTATCAGTTCTCGGGAAACCATCTTTGAACAAGCACTTCCTGGAAACTTGGGAAGATACGCTAAATGCTGCATTACAGTATTCTTACTCTGCCCCTCGATCAGCCTCTTTTCATAACCATCTCCCAGTGGTTCCTCTCTTCCATCTGGATAAAATTTAACAGCCTCTAAAAAGAAAACGTCTATCTTATTCCTGCTGTTAACAGCTTTTTGGGCAACTTCTTCTAGGCTTTCACTGGCTATATAGTCATCCGAGTCTAAAAATAATATATACTCTCCTTTTGCTGCTTTAACTCCTACATTTCGCGCATCTGAAAGTCCTCCATTTTTTTTATGAATCACAGTAATTTTCTCGCAGATACCTGCATAATAATCACACATTTCTCCACTTTTATCCTGTGAGCCATCGTCCACCAGAATAATTTCATAATCTTGAAAGCTTTGTTTTAACACGCTATTTATGCACTCTTCAAGATACTTTTCCACATTAAAAACCGGAATAACAATACTAATAAGCATAATTTCTGAAACCTTCTATGTATTATTTCCAAAGTATATTTCCTGCATTTCCTTTACGATTTTATCTAAAGCATAGTTTTGAACCGCCTGGAAATTTTTCTCTCCCATTTTGGGCCATAGATGAGAATTAGCTGTTAGATATAAAATTGCATTTTTCATATCTTCTGTCGAATTGGGTGATATCAAAATTCCTCCTTCATTGTTCTGTATCAGATCGTGATTTCCTCTTATATCTGTAGCTATTACGGGCATCTTATTCGCCATAGCTTCCATCAAGGCAACAGGAAGTCCCTCCTGCAAAGAAGGAAAGAGAAATATATCTGATACTTGGCATATTGCATTAATATCATTCCGAAAGCCCAGTAAATAAACTTGTTTTCTCAACCCATTTTTTTCTATTAGCTCTGTTAATTTTTTCTCTAGTCTACCGTTTCCGCATATAAGATATTTAATATGTGGTTTTTTTAATTGTCCGAGTGCTTTTATCACCAAAGCATGGTTTTTCCTCTGAATTAGTTCACCAACTGAAACTAGAACTATATCCTTTTTTTCCAGTGAAAGCTGCTCTCTTTTTTCTTCTATTTCAGCGTTGCTCAGCCCGTATTCCGGAAATTTAATTCCGATTCCATTTACTAGCCTCAGCTCCCCACACTTAAAACTTTTTGCCCTTTCATAATCTTCCTGATTAATGGTAATTAGAATATCCGTATATTGGGCAAGCCATTTTTCTATTGGATAATAAATAATCCAGTTTGTCAGTTTAGCTCCTTTAAAAAAATGAAATCCATGAGCTGTATAAATTAATTTAGCGTTTAAATCTGGCATATTTTTCTTAATAAGCCGCGTTATAGCACCTCCGACAGGAGTATGGCAATGTATTATATCAAAATGGTTATCTTCAATAACTTTTTTCAATCGATAATATGCTTTAATATTATCTAAATGGAACGGTTGTCTAGAAAAAGGAATATCATGGTAATAATCGCAATATGGAATTATGCATTCATTTTTATTAACAAAATCATTTCTAGCACACACATAAGTTTCATACCCTTTATCTTTAAATAATTTTAAAAAAGGAATATGAAACACATTGATATGGGTTTTTACTACAGTAGCTACAAACAAAACTTTTTTCATTATCTGTTCTCCCGTTTAGTTACCGCTGTCACCTGTCCATCCTCCACCCCTTCTGTACTCTCCTTCATAAACAGAATCTGTACTGTTTTGAATATAATCTCAAAATCCAGCCTGAGACTGTAATTCTGCACATACATCAGGTCCAGCTTCAGCTTGTCATAGGCCGTCGTATTATACTTTCCATACACCTGTGCGTACCCTGTAAGCCCGGCTTTCGCTTTCAGCCGGTAGGCAAACTCTGGAATCTCTTTCGCATAGTCCTTCGCTATCTCCGGCCGCTCCGGTCTGGGACCCACAATGCTCATATCGCCTTTCAATATATTGATAAGCTGCGGGATCTCGTCGAACCGGATAGCCCGTATGACATGGCCCACTCTCGTAATCCGGTCATCATTCTCTCCGGCAAGCCTTGCCACACCGTCCTTCTCCGCATCCTCTCTCATACTCCGAAACTTATATACAAAGACCTCTCTCCCGCCTTCCGTCAGCCGCTTCTGCTTGTAGAACACACTTCCCCCGTCATCTAACTTGATGCACAGGGCCACGATTGCCATAATGGGCACAGCCGGTATGCAGGCCGCCAGGGAGATCACAATGTCCACTGCCCGTTTGATGGCTCTCTGTTCAATAGTAAGTCCCGTATTTCTCGACATTAAAAGGGGTGTATCAAACATGTGCTGGCTCTCAGCACTCCTTATAAGTACATCTGAAATCTTCGGCGTTGTGTAGGTCCGGATTCCCCTTCCGTAACAGTATTTTAAAATCCGGTTTCTCTCTCCGCTTGGAATATCGCAGATGACGACTCCTCCGTAACCCTTCTCCTCGTCCACTATCCTGGCTTCTATTCTTTCAACACCCTCTGAGATATGTACCATCTCTCCGATCTCAAACCGGTCCTCCCTGGTATGGAGCTTTTTCATCAGCCCTGCTGCCGGCCGGTCACCGTACACCAGAAGAACCTTTCTGGGTGGATAGGCCCTCTGGTAAATCCTGTTCGTGATCACTGCCCACAGGACAATTACCACTGTCTGGCATATCGTCATCAGGATCAGCATACCGGGATTTTCAAAATGCTTCGTGAGGAGTGTGATAATGAAATACATGGTCACATTGGCAAGGAGTGTCCCAAGGAACTGGGAGTAGACAATATTAAACACTCTCAGATAACCCACCTGCCAGCCTCCGTAAATTCTCGGAAATATAAAGACGAGGAACAGATACACCGCAGCGATCAGCCAGTGTCCTTTCCTCCAATAGGGGCTTTCCATCAGCGGACTGTAGGTTTCCCTCCACACATACCAGAACATGATAACCTGAGCCGCAAGCAGCATGATACAGAAGAAGCTCCTCATCAGCCGCTTATACTGTTCGTAATTCTTCATTGAATCTTCCATCCTGACGTTTATTTCTTTTCTATCTTTTGCCTCAGACCCCTTCAGGCCCTTTTCTTTGCCTTAAAACAGACCTGTATTTCCGTTTTGAGACCGACGGCTTCCGTAAATCTCAAAATAACATTCCCGGCAGAGCTGTCCCGCTCCCTCGATATAGTAATTTCGCTCTGATATGTCTTTTTCTTTAGGTACATCTGTTGCCTTTCTGCAGAAAATGCAGGTTTCGTACCTGCTCTCCTCCTGCTTCTCCATCTGCATTTCCCTCCTCTTATCTATTTTTGCCCGGCTGACTTTTCCCTTATCCATCCCACTGTTTCCTTCCTGTTTACGGCCGGGTCAACTTCCTCTTATCAGATACAGCTTCCCGGCCTTTATCCGGCCTTCCATCGCTCCATCTCTCCCGGAAGCCCCAGCCCTGCCCAGATCACAGTCCGTTTTCCTCCCACCGCAGTCTCGATCTGCGCGAAGCGCCTGTGCCAGTCGGCTTTCACAATCTGCCTTTCCATTCCTTTCAGCGGGCCTTCCACCACATGGTTGACTCCGTTTTCCCTGTATCCGTAGGAAAGGCGAAGAATATGTTCAGGGCCGCACAGGCGGCGGAGCCGTTCCTCCTCCTCCCTGTATACAGGAATCAGATATCCCGGCTCCTCCATCACCCGCACAATTCCCCGATATGCCTCCAGTTTCTCAGACAAATATTCAGAATCCTCACTCTCAAGAAACACATACCCGGGAAACATTTCTTTTCTGATCAGTTTCCAGTTCCCGCCGCCGGCCCTCCACAGTCTCTCACACTGAAACAGAAAGGCTTTCGACAGCGCGTCTTTTGGCAGGCGCTGTTTCAGGGACTCTATGATCTCTGTCTCCTGTCCCGGACGACAGTACAGTACATACCAGCTCATAAGCGTTCCCCTCTTTTCGTCGCTTAACTAACAGTTAAGCGACACTTTTCGATTTCTTCCTGTACGCAGGAACAGCTGATTCTTAAAAAAATTTATTTCAGGAATTTTTATCACAAGATGTCGATCATAAAAATGGATATTCAGGATTAGGATTAAAAGAAAACTAAGAAAATTTTAGAAAAAAATGAAAAATGTCCTTGTTTCCAGCGATTGACTCCCCTATAAAAGGATGCTATAATCTACAAGAGTATAAAAAGAATAGATTAATTTTGTGATGTTTTTTAAAAAATAGACAAAAAAGTGTCGCTTAACTGTTAGTTAAGCGACACTTTTTTGTATTGTTCTTTTTTCACCTTTTTCCTTGCTTTTTCCGGCATGTCACGCTATCATTGAACCAAAAGCCGAAAAGAAAAAATACTCTCGGAAAAATACTCTCCTGCCTGCGCAGGGGAACCGGAAAGGAGCATGTATCTATGGAACCACTCAGACTGCTTCAGGAAATCCTGAGCGAATACACCGACGCCGCTGTCACCCCCTCCGCCTCCCTCATTGAGGATCTGGGGCTGGACTCTTTTCTGATCGTCTACTTTCTCACACAGGCAGAGGAGCGCCTGGGCTTTCAGATAGACGAGTCAGAGTTTGAAACGATTGTCACCATCGGTGATGTGCTGGAGCTGGCAGAAAAGGCGAAGCAGTCCTGAATGTTCTCTGAGGGACAGACGCCTTATACTCCGCAAACCCTCTGCCTGTTACAGCTTCCAGACCCATCCCCGCTGAATCGCCTCCAGGTTTTCTCTGATCCGTTCTTCCGGCCAGTCCCACCATCTAAGCTCCAGCAGCCTCTGGATCGTCCCGTCTGAGAATCTTTTCTTAATAGGCCTTGCCGGCACTCCTCCCACCACTGTGTAGGGCGCCACATCTTTTGTCACAACAGCACGGGCTCCGATTACAGCTCCGTCTCCAATCGTGACACCAGCCAGGATTACCGCCTCATACCCAATCCAGACATCATTTCCGATTACAATATCTCCCTTATTGTCCCACGCCTCGGAAACCCTTGTTTTTTCCAGCTCCCACTCCTCAAAAAAGAGCGGAAACGGATAGGATGACAGCGATCGCGACGAAATCATGATACATGGTATAGCTGCCCACTGTGATGTTCGGATGGGTAATGGCATTTTTCAGATAAATGGTCTGTGTATCCCCGGTTCTGGGATACAGTTTTTCTCTGTCAGGCATTTTTTCCTCCTGTCTCTTTTACTCAGGGACGCTGCAGAATGAATTTTCACAATCATTCAAAATCCATTTGATTTTCAGTTCCCCTGACTTTTATTTTAAATGCCTGGGCTTCTGTATCACAATACACCGTTTGATACCGTTTTGTTCTGTATCAGGAGCCGGCTGCAGCACCACAGCAAATCATGACAGCGCTTCGGACCGGCTTATATCTCTTCCTGACTGCCGTGTGCTCCAAGCACCCACAGCGCATAGTCCACATACAGGTTGCAGGACAGGAGCAGTGCTTCCTCATCCATGTCAAACAGCCCGTGATGGTGGGCTACCCCGCTTCCGGGCTTTTCGCTGTTTCTCGTTCCAATGAAGGCGTACATTCCCCTGGCAGCGGCCAGATAGTCTGCAAAATCGTCTGCCTGCAGCGCCTTCGGATAGTTTGCCACTATATTTTCTCCGTCTGTCAGTTTCCCGGCGACCTCTGTCACCTCTCTGACTGCCTCCTCATCATTGACCAGGGGAGCTGCAAAATCTTTAAATTCCACCTGAACCTGGGCTCCATACATCCTGGCGGTCTGCTCTGCAATCTCCCTCACCCTTCTGTTCGTAAACTCTCTCACCTCGGGGAGGAAGCTTCTGGTTGTTCCCTCGATCTCAGCATGTTCCGCTACGATGTTGTACTGAGTTCCGGCCCTCACCACGCCGACGCCTACCACCACTGTCTCCAGCGGATTCGTGCTTCTGGCAACAATGCTCTGAAGGTTTACCACAATCTGGGAGGCGATGTAGGCTGCGTCAATTCCCAGCTGAGGAGTGGAGACATGGGCGCCCTTTCCTGTTACGCTGATCTTAAAATAGTCGCAGCTGGCGTTCTGAGGGCCTGCTGTCAGGGCAACTTTTCCGCTGTCCAGCCCGCTCGCCACATGGGCGCCAAAGACTCTTGAAACGCCCTCCAACAGCCCCGCGTTTACAAACTGGCGGGCGCCGGCGCCGATCTCCTCCGCCTGCTGGAAAAACAGACGTACCTGCCCGGAAAATTCTGCTTCCTTTTCCTTCAGAATTTTGGCGGCAGTCAGCAGAGTGGCCGTATGTCCGTCGTGGCCGCAGGCATGGCAGACGCCCTCGTTCACCGAGCGGTAGGCCACATCCTTCAGATCCTCCATGGCCAGGGCGTCAATGTCAGCCCTCAGGGCCACGATTCTCTTTCCCCTGCCTGAAGCTTCTCCTGTGAAATCATCTTCTGCCTTTTTCCCGTCAATCCAGGCATAAACTCCCGTCTCTCCCACCCTCTCATGGGGAACCGCCATCTTGTCAAGCTCCTCCTCGATTTTCCGGCAGGTATTATACTCTTTTAAGCTGACCTCCGGGTGGGCGTGAAAATACCGCCTCATTCCGATGAGATACTCTCTCTCCCGTGATACATATTCCTTAACTGCCACTGTCTTTCCCTCCATTTCAGGCTGTTTTCCGGCTGGCCTGCAGTTTTTCTTCTGCAGTTTGCCTGCTCTTTTTGGCTTCCTTTGCCTTTTTCAGCTTTGCTCTTTTTCTCTTTATCAGCCTGCTTCGCCTTTTCTTTTCAGAGAGAGGCAGATGAAACTGCTCTCATCTGCCTCCTGTTAAAAATCTTTCTTCTAAAAATCTTTTTTCTTACTTTTTACAATAATTACTCTGCTTCTGCCTCTGTCTCCGGGCTCTCTGCTCCCTCTGACTCAGGAGCGTCAGCCTCTCCGGCGCCTTCCCATGCGCACAGGAAAGCTCCCTGGTAGGCCTCCTCGATGGTCTTTTCTACCTCAGGAGACTGGTAAGCCTCCACGATCTTTTTGTACACCTCGTTATCCTTGTCCTCTGTGCGGGCTGCAATGACATTGACCAGCTCCGGAACCTGTGTATTTGTATCTGGATTTACGTCCTCTGTGAAGATAGAGTCTGTAGTCGGATTCAGTCCTGCCGTGTAAGCGTTTCCGCCGTTGATGATAGCTGCTGCGCAGTCCGGAAGGATATTTGCCAGGGTAGCGGACTCAGCCTCCATGATCTCGATCTGCACGTTGTACTTTGTGATATCGGCCTTTGTTGGAACAAAGCCCTTCTCCGGATCGCACTCGATGAGTCCGGCCTGCTCTAAGAGCTTTAAGGCTCTTCCTCCGTTTGTCAGATCATTTGGAATGGCAATGGTATCTCCGTCCTTGATGTCCTCAATGGAGGAAACCTTATCCTTATTATTATAGATGGCTAACGGAGCGATGATGGTATCTCCGATTGCCGTCAGGTCATACCCCTTCTGAGCCATATCCGTTTCCAGATAGGTCTTGGTCTGGAAGGCATTCAGGTCGATCTCTCCGTCAGAGAGGGCTCTGTTCGGGGCTGCGTAGTCTGTGAACTTCACCAGCTTTACCTGGATGTTCTCCGGAGCCAGAAGCTCGTTGACCGTATCCCACTGAGCGTTATACTCTCCAACCACACCGATCTCCACTACAGTAGGCTCTTCGGCGCTCTTTTCTGCCCCTGCGCTCTCTGAGCCCTTGTTCGCCGTGTCCGCGCTTCCGCTTCCGGAGCATCCGTAGAGTGCAAATGCAGCTGCTGCCGCTGTCAATACTGCTGCTGTCTTTTTCCAAGTCTTTTTCATAATCATTCTCCTTTTCTCTCTTCTGAATTTCTTTATCTCTTCCCCGCCCATAGAACTTTTCTAAAAAAGCGGAAGGAAAAATCTGGAATCGTCCTGCATCAGTGGGTAGTTTTCCTGATTATCACATTTCCCACAAACTGGATCACACTGATAATAATGAGAATAATGATCACCGTCACCCAGCTCATATCCGTGTACCCCATCTGATAGCCGTAGCGGATGGCGAAGTCTCCGAGGCCTCCGGCTCCGATGGCTCCGGCCATGGCCGTGATTCCCACCAGACTGACAAAAGTAATCATAGTCACGCGGGTGATGCCGGGAATACTCTCCTTTAAGTAAACGCTGAAAATCATCTCCACCGGTGAAAATCCCATGGCCTCGCTGGCCTCAATAAGCCCGCGATCCACATCAGCCAGAACTGACTCGATCTGCCTTGCAAAGAAGGGGACAGTTCCCACAATCAGAGCCACATAGGCGCCCTTCACTCCCGAGCCGGTTCCCACGATCGCCCGGCTCACCGGAATCAAGAGTACCATCAGGATGATAAAGGGGATGGAGCGGATCACGTCAATGGCCTTGTCAATAATCCGGTACAGCACGACATTCTGCATGATTCCTCCTCTTTTCGTCGCGATCAGCAGCACGCCGAAGAAAATTCCCAGGAAAAAGGCGAACACTCCCGATACAAGAATCATCTGAAATGTCTGAAACAGACTCGTAATCAGCTCCCCGCCCAGCGTTTCCAGGTGCGGCGCTATGGTGTAAATAAAACTCATTCCTTAATTACCTCCATTTCTACTCCCAGGGAGCGGATATATGCAATGGCATCCTTCATGGACGCTTCTTCGCCTGACAGGGTGACAACCAGTTTTCCGAGAGGCTTTCCCTTCAGATAGTCAATGTTTCCGTAAATAATATTGGCGCTCACCCCGAACTTACTGGAAATCGCCGAGATAAGCGGTTCCCCTGCATTCCCGCCGGAGTATGTAAGAAGCACCATCTTGTCTCCCGGGTTAAGCTCCGTCAGGCTGTGTCCCTCCGCAATCAGCTCATGGATCTTTGAGAGACTGTTTGCCGTGTCGATGAAGTTTTTCGTCATCTCCTCCTTGGGATGGCTGAACACGGAAACCGTGTCTCCTTCCTCCACCACAGAGCCTCTCTCCATCACAGCCACCCTGTCACAGATGTCCTTCACCACAGCCATCTCATGGGTGATAAGGACGATGGTGATTCCAAGCTTTTCATTGACCTGCTTAAGCAGCTTTAAAATCGACTGGGTCGTCTGCGGATCCAGGGCGCTGGTGGCCTCGTCACACAAAAGCACCTTCGGATCGTTTGCAAGGGCTCTGGCGATGGCCACCCTCTGCTTCTGGCCTCCGGAAAGCTGAGACGGATAGGCGTCGCGCTTGTCGGAAAGTCCCACCAGCTCCAGAAGCTCTGAAATCTTCTTTTCCTTCTCCTCCCTGGAAAGACTGCTCTTTTTCAGGGGGAATGCAATATTCTGGTAGACGGTTCTGGAGCGCAGGAGATTGAAGTGCTGGAAAATCATTCCGATTTTTCTTCTCACCTGACGCAGGCGCTTTAAGTCCATGGCCGTCAGCTCCTCGCCGTCCACAAATACCCTTCCCTGAGTGGGGCGCTCAAGGAGATTGATGCACCGCACCAGCGTCGATTTTCCCGCTCCCGAAAAACCGATAATGCCGAAGATTTCCCCCTCCTCTATCTGAAGATTCACGTCCTTTACCGCATGAACGTCTCCCGCAGACGCGGTAAAGGTCTTGCTGACATGCTCTAACTGAATCATTGACTCTCATCCTTTCCTCTCTCAAACAAATCTCTGCACAGGCCGCTTCGGAAACAGCTTCTGTTTTGCCTCATTGGTCTCCTGCCCTTCAGGCTTTTTGCCTCTCAGAAAATCGATCAAAAAAACCCCCGCCCTGATATTGCTATCAGGACGAGGGCAACTGCTCCCGTGGTACCACCTAATTTCACCTGCTGCTCACACAGCCAGGCCTTATCAAGTACGTCCGCCGTAACGGATTATACTCTGTCGCTGTAACGGGCGCTCCCGTCGCGGTCTAAAATCTTCGACCGTGCGGCTCTAAGACCATCTTCACATGCCTGTCTTTATTCCCTCACACCAAACGGGAACTCTCTGTGAAAGCATCAGCCTGCTACTCTTCTCTTCACTGCCTTTTCTGGAATTCTCTTTTGAATTTTCCTTTTTTCAAATGCAGTTTCCTGCTTAAGTTGTGATTATCTTAATCCTTTCTGTCCGATTTGTCAACTGTTTTTTTATTTTCAGACAATTCCTGGTAACAATTCAGCCATACGAGGATTCGGGCAGGAAAATGCGTTGAAAGCGTGCTTTCATAAAATTTTCCTGCCCGAATCTTCATAGAACAAACGCTCAGCGCCTCTTGTCCGCTGCAAGCGGGCAAGAAGATACATGGCTGAACTCCTGCAATTTCTGTACAGCCTCAGCAGACGGAACAGATAAGAACCTGCATCATACCCGGCGCCTTCATCGGCAGTTCTTATCGACAGTTCTTATTTAGTAATTCTCCTTGCGTACTTCAAAGAAGCTCTGTGGATGAGCACATACAGGACATACCTCCGGAGCCTTCTTTCCGATGACAAGATGACCGCAGTTTCTGCACTCCCACATGGTCTCCTCGGACTTCTCAAATACTTTCTGCATCTCAACATTGTTTAAGAGCTTTAAGTATCTCTCCTCATGGGTCTTCTCAATCTCAGCCACCATTCTGAACTTGGCTGCCAGAGCTGTAAAGCCCTCCTCCTCTGCCTCCTTGGCAAAGGTTGCGTACATGTCTGTCCACTCATAGTTCTCGCCCTCTGCAGCTGACTTTAAGTTCTCCGGTGTGGAGCCGATTCCGTGGAGTTCCTTAAACCACATCTTCGCATGTTCCTTCTCATTGTTGGCTGTCTGCTCAAAGATGGCTGCAATCTGCTCATAGCCTTCCTTCTTTGCAACACTTGCGAAATATGTATATTTGTTTCTTGCCTGTGACTCACCTGCAAATGCAGTCTGTAAGTTCTGTTCTGTCTTGCTTCCCTTTAATTCCATGGTAATCCCTCCGTTTAAAATATTTTATTTTAGTAATTATTACTGTTTTTATCTTACACTGGTTTCCAGAATTTGTCAAGAAGTAAAGCAACAATTTCCGGGTGACTTTGAAAGATTATAGCATTTTATCTGTGGGACGCGGCTGATTTCTCATCTTTCAGACAGGCGCCGAAAAAAAATTCGTTTTATTTTCTTAATATTTTCTGAAATTCATTGACACTAAAAGTGATTCTCCTATAATCTGTTACCAGAGAGGCTTACCAGCCCGACGATAAACAGTCCGGCAGTCCGGGCTGCTCTGTCTGAGCTTTCGCAAATGGCGCTGCCTGTTTCCTTTTCACTCAGGCACCGGCCCGGCAGACTGCGGATTTATAAGACTTGAAATAAAGGAGTATTGAAATTATGTGCGGAATCGTTGGCTATATCGGCAG
>UMIN01030094.1_pt1 | contig 13417 bp, 9 predicted proteins | sample 1965811 | NCBI WGS metagenome assembly UMIN01 (sample SAMEA4836123, study PRJEB28245) | human gut metagenome | biome: gut microbiome; material: fecal sample | place: Denmark | collected 2008
GCCCGGAGCGCTCATCACATTTTCAGCTCCCACAGCTTCTTCCAGTGCGGTCTTCAGGGTTATCACCGCGCTTTTGGTTCCATGGATTGCCCAGAAGCCAAGGGCATCCTGGTTGTCCGCATAGGGACCGATCAAGGCGATTTTGGCGCAGGCTGCCAGAGGAAGCGTTTCCTCCCTGTTTTCCAGAAGTACCATGCTCTTCACAGCAGCTTCCTTTGCCAGCCTGCGGTTTTCCTTACTCAAGAACAGCCCGGCTTCCTTCGCTTCATCTGCTCCCCTGTAGGGGTCTTCGAACAGTCCCAGCTTGTTTTTCAGCTTCAGGATACGCATTACGGCTTTATCAAGCTGTTTTTCATCAATTCTGCCTTCCTGAATCAGTTCCTCCAGATAGTTGGCATAGCAGCCTGTACACATATCGATATCCACGCCCGCTTCCATGGCCAGTCGCGCCGCTTCCTTCTGATCCTCCGCGGCGCCGTGGATTACCAGCTCGGCAATAGCAGCATAATCGGTGATGACAACACCATCGAAGCCCCACTCCTTCCGGAGCACATCATCCATCAGCCACTTGTTTCCCGTGGAAGGGATGCCGTCCACCGTGTTGAAGGAGGTCATGATCATCTCACAGCCCGCATCCACACCGGCTTTATAGGAGGGCAGATACTCCTGGCGCAGCCTGCGCTCGGACATATCCACCGTATTGTAATCTCTTCCGCCTTCGGGAGCGCCGTAAGCTGCAAAATGCTTGATACACGATGCCATGCCTTTTGGCTCCTTTGCCCCGTCACTCATTCCCTTCTGGAAGCCTTCCACCATGGCCTTTGCATAAAGGCTGTTCATATAAGGATCCTCTCCGGTGGATTCCAGGCATCTTCCCCATCTGGCATCCCGCACAAGATCCACCATGGGCGAAAAAGTAACGTGCGCCCCTGCTGCCACGCTTTCCTGGGAGGTCACTTCACACAGCCTTTCCAGGAGCTCCGGCTCAAAGGTACAGCCAAGCGCCAGCGGTATGGGAAATACCGTACGGAACCCATAGATGATGTCCGCCATGAACAAAAGAGGAATTTTGTGTCTGCTCCTCTCCAGATATGCCTTCTGTACTTCTTTGATTCTTTTTGCGCCCACCACATTCAGCGTGGAGCCCGCATTACGGATGATTTCTTCACTGAGGCCAAGATCCTCACGGACCCCCAGCTCCTGTCCCTCCGCATTCAGAACCTCTCCCGGCACCTGCACCAGCTGCCCGATTTTTTCTGTCAGACTTAAGGAGCCCAACAATTCCTGAAGCTGCTTCTCCTGCATATTTCTTTCAATTCCCTTCTCTTTTTTATTTAGTTTTTTATGTATTTCAGGCATTTCCGCGCAGTATACCCGGAAATGCCTGCTAATAGCTGACGAATGCCTGTGACAGCTATGACCACATCGTATCGCCTGAAATTTCTATTTTCTTATCACGCAGCATCAGATCATTGACCGCCTGGGCTGCTGCTTTTCCATGGAAAAGCACCTCATTGACCTGTTCAATGATGGGAAGCTGTACCTCGTATTTCTCAGCCAGCGTCATGGCCGCCTTAGCGGAATAAACACCCTCCACCACCATCTTTACTTCGTCCATGGCTTCCTCCATGGTATATCCCTTACCGATAAGTATTCCGGCACGGCGGTTTCTGGAATGCATGCTGGCGCAGGTTACAATCAGGTCGCCAATGCCGGACAGTCCGCAGAAGGTTTCAAAATGGCCGCCCATCTTAATGCCTAGACGTGCAATTTCCGTAATTCCCCGTGTGATCAGGGCCGCTTTTGTATTGTCACCATAGCCTAAGCCATCCGCAATGCCTGCTGCCAGCGCCACCACATTTTTCAGGGCCGCGCCGATTTCGATGCCCAGCACGTCCGGGCTGGCATATACACGGAATACCTCATTCATAAAAATATTCTGGATGTACTCCGCTGTTTCCTTATGCTTTGCGCCTGCCACAATAACGGTGGGAAGGCCTTTTCCCACTTCCTCCGCATGGGAAGGGCCGGAAAGGACGGCGACCTCTGCCTGAGGAACCTCCTCTTCGATGATCTGGGAAAGCGTCATCAGCGTATTTTCTTCGATTCCCTTTGCAACATTCACGATGATCTGGCCGTCCTCTACAACATCCTTAAGCCGGGCAGCGGTGCTTCTTGTAAACGGGGAAGGCACAGCCAGCACCAGCAGATCCTTTCCTTCCACCGCTGCCTTTAAATCCGTGGTAAACCGGGTATCCTCCGAAAGGATAACCCCCGGAAGCTTGCTTTTCTGCTCCCTGTCCTTTTTCAGCATTTCGATTTCCGCATCCAGTGCAGACCATACGGTCACATGATGTCCGTTATTTGTAAGAAGCCAGGTAAGCGCTGTTCCCCAGCTGCCTGCTCCGATCATTCCTATTTCCGCCATGTTTACTTCCCTTCTGTCTGTTTTTCAGACCTTTGCCCGGAGCATGTTTGAAAATTCATTTCTGCCATCAGCACGCCCCGGCGCTTATTTCACCGGTACCCCTGCTTTTATATACGTTCTGCGCAGTATATACGCAGAGCTGGCCGGACAGCTACACCGCTTCTTTATTTTTCTTAAACAGATAGGTTTTTCTTTCATTTCCATGAAGAAGCCGTTTAATATTTTCACGATGCTTCCAGTAAGCCATTATGGTCAGGAAAGCTCCGATTATGTAAAGCTCCGTCAGGGCCGCCTGCCCCATTCCGAAAACCCCCAGCTGTCCCAGGACCACCAGTTCAATCATGAAACCGGCATAAACCAGCAGCGATCCAAGGGATACATAGTGGGTCGTCAGGAAGGCGCCGAAGAAAAGCACCACGCCCATGGGGATAAAATAAGGATGAAAGGACAGAATCAGGCCGGCTGTGGCCGCAATCCCCTTACCTCCCTTAAAATGAAGATAAAAGGGAAAGTTATGGCCCAGAATCGCGCCCGCACCGGCATAAAGCATATACAGATATTTCATGTCGGGATGGCCGGCTGCAAACAAAAGCCTCGCAAGCAATACCGCCAGTATACACTTGAGCACATCGCCGGCAAAAACGATCAGGCCGGCTTTGGTGCCCAGCACGCGGAGCGCATTAGTGGTTCCTGCGTTCCCGCTTCCGTAATTCCGGATATCAATGCCTTGCATTTTGCCATAGATAAATGAAGTCTGGAACAGGCCGCATACATAGCCAATCAAAAGACAAACGATACGTATCATTTTACTTCGACTCCTTCCGTTCCCTGATGATAAACTTCAGGGGGGTGCCTCTGAATCCAAAGGCTTCCCTAATTTTATTTTCTATATAACGAGTATAGGAAAAGTGCATCAGTTCCTTATCGTTCACAAAAATAACAAACGTAGGCGGTTTCACCGCTGCCTGGGTAATATAATAAAGACGCAGTCTCTTGCCCTTGTCCGACGGGGGCTGCTGCATGGCCACCGCCTCTGCCATGATTTCATTCAGAACGCCTGTCGCCACGCGCATGGCATGGTTTTCAATCACCGCATCTATGGTTTCAAAAAGCTTGGGCAGACGCTGTCCTGTCTTTGCGGAGATAAAAAGCATTTCCGCATAAGGCATGTAAGAAAGCGTATTTTTAATCTTTTCCGAGAAACGGTAAATGGTCTTGTCATCCTTCTCAATGGCATCCCATTTGTTGACGGCTATGATCATTCCCTTGCCGCGTTCATGGGCAATCCCGGCGATTTTGGCATCCTGCTCGGTAACGCCCTCCTGGGCATCAATCACAAGAACCACCACATCGGCGCGCTCTACGGCGCTGACCGTACGGACAATCATGTAGCGCTCCAGCTCTTCCTTTATCTTATTTTTACGGCGCAGTCCTGCGGTATCAATAAAAATATATTCTTTTCCGTTATGGACCACCTCCGTATCAATCGCATCCCTCGTGGTTCCGGCGATATCGGAAACGATCACACGGTTCTCTCCGATCAGCCTGTTAATAATAGAAGATTTCCCCACATTGGGCTTTCCTACAATTGCGATTCTCGGCCGGTCATCTTCCTCCTCAGCCTCCGTCTTTTCCTCAAAATGGCTGATTACCTCGTCCAGCAGATCCCCCAGTCCCATGCGGTTGGCGGCAGAAATCGGATGAGGATCCCCGATTCCCAGATTGTAAAATTCATACACGTCCGGCATGAACTTATCAAAATCATCCACCTTGTTAACCACCAGCACCACCGGCTTATGGGAGCGTCTGAGCATATCCGCCACCTTGGAATCCGAATCCACAAGGCCCTGCTTCACATCCACCATAAAAAGGATCACGTCCGCGGTATCAATGGCAATCTGCGCCTGCTCCCGCATCTGTGATAAAATAATATCGCTGCTGTCCGGCTCGATACCGCCTGTATCAATCAGGGTAAAAGCCCGGTCCAGCCAGGTTACATCCGCATAAATACGATCTCTTGTAATGCCCGGCGTATCCTTTACAATGGAAATCATCTCTCCCGCCAGCGCGTTAAAGAGGGTGGATTTACCCACATTCGGCCTTCCAACCACCGCAACGATTGATTTTCTGTTTGTATTGCTCATATATTTACCATCCATTCTGCCGCCTGTCGTCAGCGGCCTTTCACAGTTTCCTTATAAATGCGTCCACAAAATCATATCCGCTTGATTTTACAATATCTGTCTTCACTTGTAAAGCCCCAGCCAGGTCTTCCACCGTGATATCATCCAGCAGGACGCGCTCCCCGCTCCGTAAAATGTTCTCGGGAAGATAGAGGATTTCTCCCAAATCCCTGCCCTTCAGCTGGGCTATGATATCCTGTCCGGTGAGAAGCCCGGTCACGGTAATCCGTTCCCCGAAGAAATCGTTTCTTATGGGGAATACCTGTATTTTCACCTCCGGGAACCGCTCCATCAGCCGATCCGCCATCCGGCGGATATAGGGATAGGCAATCTGGCCCGTTACGGAGGAATAGGTGCCCTTCAGTATTCTGTTTTCCAGGGCTTCCGGCTCCTCCAGCCGGGCGAGCGCATCCTCAAACTCCTCCAGCATCAGCCTTATCATACCCACGCCGTTTTCCAGCTGCAGATATCCGTCATAGCTTTCCTCCCGGGGCAGCTCCTCCCCTGCCAGGATATACCACTCATCGCTGGCATGGACAAAATGAAGCCCGTATTCGGGGTACAGCTTTTCCTGCCAGCGGTGAATCTGCTCCAGCACCCGCCTGGCATCCTCCCTCGTAAAAGGCTCCAGCGGCTCCAGGCCCTCCCGGAATCTGGACAGCCCCACCGGCACAACGGACACACTCTGCAGATGAGGAAGGTACTTTGTCAGATCCCGGATAGAACGTTCCAGCTCCTCTCCGTCATTAAAACCCTTGCAAAGCACTATCTGGCCATTCATCTGTATGCCGGCCTCATAAAATCTGTCCACCTTTTTCAGCGACTCTCCCGCAAACCGGTTATGAAGCATCCGGCAGCGCAATTCCGGATTGGTCGTCTGGAAGGAAATATTGATAGGGGACAGGTGATACTTGATAATCCTGTCCACATCCTTCTCCGACATGTTGGTGAGGGTCACATAATTTCCCTGCAGAAAAGAAAGCCGGGAATCATCGTCTTTAAAGTACAGCGTTTCCCGCATTCCCTTCGGCATCTGGTCAATAAAACAGAAAATACATTTATTGGTACAGGAGCGGTAATCATCCATCAGACCATTGTCAAAGGTCACTCCCAGATCTTCTTCATAATCCTTGTCTATTTCCAGCAGCCATTCTTCCCCGGAGGGCTTCGCAATCAGCACCTCCACATATTCCTCTTCAATCATATATTGGTAGTCAAAAATATCCTCCACCGTCTCTCCATTGATTTCCAGCAGCCTGTCTCCCGGCTCAATTCCCATTTCCTCAGCGATTCCGCCTTCTTCCACAGCCTGGATCAAATGGCCTTTTTCCTTCATGAATTCTTTCTCCTTTTCCTGCGGGCATCCGTTTTTCTTATTTCGGCACAGCGTAAGTATTCTGCGGCCCTTTCATAACAGTCCGGTTGTCCAAACTGTCATGCCCTTTCCTTATTCTACTAGAATTTTCTTGACGTGTCACTAGCATAATGTTATAAAATAAGTAATGTTGCCAGATCTAAAAAAGAGAAAACGTCTGCCCAGGCAGACAGACAGGAGAACCATATGCCAAACGTACGAGAACTGGAAAACGCCCTTCCGGTAGCGCCTCTTAAGGTGCTTGCCATGGAATCCGCAGAAACCATCGGAAGACGCGTCAACAATTATCTTGTTGAATTCCGGAAAAATATGAAAAATACAAGACACGACGATCCCGCTTTCCAGGGGTATATTGAAAACAGTTATCTTGTGGATGCTTCCAGCCCCCGCTTCGGAAGCGGGGAAGGAAAAGGAATCATCAGGGAATCCGTCCGCGGAAAGGATCTTTTCATCATTGTTGACGTATGTAACCATAGTCTGACCTATTTCATTAACGGTTATACGAACCACAAATCGCCCGATGATAATTACCAGGACCTGAAGCGCATGATAGCCTCTGCCGCAGGAAAGGCGCATCGAATCAATGTGGTTATGCCCTTCCTTTATGAAGGCCGCCAGCACAAGAGGACAAGCAGGGAATCCCTTGACTGTGCATATATGCTCACGGAGCTGGCAAATATGGGCGTGAATAATTTTATCACCTTTGATGCCCATGACCCAAGGGTGCAGAATGCAACCCCACTCAACGGTTTTGACAATTTTACGCCGCCTTATCAGTTCATGCGGGCGCTGCTGGATACGGAGGATGATCTGATCATCGATCAGGATCATACTATCGTTATCAGCCCCGATGAAGGCGCCCTTGACCGCGCCGTATATTTCGGCAATGTACTCGGCGTCAATACCGGCATGTTCTACAAGCGCCGCGATTATTCCACCATTGTAAACGGCAAGAACCCCATCGTCGCCCATGAATTCCTGGGAGACAGCGTTGACGGAAAGGACGTTATCATTATTGACGATATGATTTCCTCCGGAGAAAGCATGCTGGATACCTCCAGACAGCTGAAGGAAATGAATGCAAAGCGTGTTTTCATCTGCTGTACCTTCGGACTGTTCACCAATGGCCTTGAGGCCTTCGACAAGGCCTATGAAAACTGCTGGTTCGACCGGGTAATCACTACCAACCTCACCTACCAGCCGCCGGAGCTTTACACCAGGCCCTATTATACCGAGGCCGATATGAGCAAGTTCCTGGCATCCATCATTGATTTTATGAATCATGACATTTCCATGTCCCACGTTATGACTCCTACGGAAAAAATCAATGAAATCCTGGCCAGATACAATAACAGGGAAGAATATCATATCTGATCTGCCATATCGGATGGCTTAAGGAAAAGATATAAGGAAAATTGCTGAAGGCTTAACAGAAAAGAACCGCATAAGAAGCATTACAGAAGTGGTTTATAAAAAAATTCCCCGCAGGCCGCGGGGAATTTTTTACTGCTGTTCTTCCAGACAAGGGAAGGTAATTATCACCTTGAACAAATCTCCATCCAGATAAATGTCGAACTTTCCGTTCTGAAGCTCCGTCAGGTTCCTGGCGATGGACAGTCCCAGGCCGCTTCCCTCCGTGCTCCGGGAAACATCCCCGCGGATAAAACGTTCTGTCAGCTCATCCGCGCTGATATTCAGGGACTGTGCTGAAATATTTTTCATGGAAAAAGAGGCCAGTTTCTGTCCGTCGGTTTCTTTCACCGCCAGATCCAGATAAACTCTGGTTCCCTCCAGGGCGTATTTATATACGTTTCCGAACAGGTTTTCCACCACGCGCCAGATCCGCCTGCTGTCTGCCTCAATATAGACCGGTTTTTCCGGCATGTTTGCGATTAGATCCAGGCACTTTTCATTCATCTTTTCCGAAAATTCACCCACAGTCTGATTGATCAGCTCTACAAAGTTGAGTCTCTCCATCTGCAGTGAAATGTTGCCGGAGGATATTTTGGATGCTTCCACCAGATCGTCCGTCAGCTGTTTCAGTCTCTGGGATTTGCTGTCCAGCACCTCAATGTAGCCCTTTATTTTTTCATCCTGGATATTCTCTCTTTTCAGGAGATTGACGAAATTAATAATGGAGGTAAGGGGGGTCTTAATATCATGTGACACATTGGTAATCAGGTCCGCCTTCAGCCTTTCATCCTTCATGCTGGTGGCCACAGCCTCCTGAATCCCGTCGCCGATGCTGTTGACCGCTTCCGCCAGCGCCCTGTTTTCCCCATGCATCTTGCTGTCATCTATTTTGAAGCCGAAATCTCCGCTTCCGATAGTCTGCGTACCTTCCACAATTTTCTGCAGATCCTTTCTTTCCATATACAAAAGGACCGCCACAAAAATATCCACGATTCCCGCAAACAGTATTCCCAGCGTGCCCAGAATCCCCATAAACAGGTTGAAGGCGGCAATGATAAGGAAGGGAATCAGGATTCTGCTCACAATATGGCTGTTGTCATACAGACGCAGGACAATGCGCTTTAACAGCCTGCCCAGCTGCCACAGCAAAGAATCCCTCCAGAAGGTATGCACCTTCAGACGGCGCACCAGCCCCAGATAGAAGGAGGTGCTGATCCAGTCCAGCAGGAAGGCTGCCGCAACGGCCGCCGCCGTAAGCATGAACGGACTGACGCCCTCCCCTGCAAGCGTATAGGAAAAAGCAATATCATAGGCCGCGCCGCACAGTACGCAGAAGCCTGCAGTCACGGAAGCTGCCAGGACAAGGAAAATCTCGGTAGGAAAATGATCTCCCTTTTTCAGGGCAACCACATAGCCGTCCTCGTTTTCCTCTTCTTTTCTTCCTTCATATACGGTAAGGACGCCCAGAAGCCAAAGGGACAGGATCATTGCCAGCGCGCCAAGGGCCACCGTCTGCCAGTAATAAGGCATAAAGCTGACAAAAGCCGCCCTGGCCTTCGCCAGGCTGTCATTTACTTCATAGGAAGTATCCACGCCGATCCAGACTCTGGAATTTTCTCCGAAGGCATATTCGTAAGAACCCAGTATTTCCCGCATTTCCTCCGTGGTCATCTGGGTATTGGTCTTAATCTCCACCCGATCAGGATTATAATACAGATAACGTCCGTAGGCGCTGAATTCATCTGTTATCTGCTTCTCGCTTTTATTGGTATAGCTCTGGGACAGATTGGTAAAATAACGGATTTCTCCATCCACTACCATCTGATAGCAGTAACGGACATTCGTCTTGTCTTCTCCGTAAAACTTCTTAAAGCTGCTGTATTCCGTAAAATTGTGATAGAGCTGGTTGCAGGCCTCCACCAGATTATTCCGCAGCATCATATATTCTTCCATATCTGAGGCATAATCAGCCAGATCCATTCCCGATGCGGAATAATATCTGGGGACGAGAATATCCAGGGCCAATACATCTTCCGTGTTTACGGTCATTTCTCCCTTTTCCGAGGCTCTTTCCATATAGCTTTCCAGACTGTCCGGAAGCTCCATGATCATCCGCATACTCAGGGAGTCCGTTCCCTTATCCGCAACCTGTGCGGAATATTTGATGGCCTGCCTGGTAAGCTCTGACTGCAGTGCATAGTCCCCCATTGTAAGATCACTGGGGATTTCCATCTCCGTCTCGCTTTTCCCCAGACCGAAATAGATGGCAAAATCACTTTCCGTTCCATAAACCGTTTCATAACTGAATCCGTAGTTTCCCCATTTAATCAGATCGTCCAGGTAATATTCTGCGGTCACTTCCTCTTCCGATACCATGCTCGTCCTGTTCACATATGCGGTGATATCGATCTGCTTCTTTCCATCATAGACGCCGTCCGTTTCCAGCTGGCTTTTGATGACGGACATTCTGGTGATATCCTGGGCATCCTTACGCAGGATATCATCAAAAACCTCCGAATCCTCAAACATTTCCTTCTGGGCAAAGGGGGAAATAAAGTAGCGGCTCTTTCCATTGGTGCCTTCCACCGTAATGAAGGAGTTGGAAATAATTGCGATTACACTTCCGATCGCCACCGCCGTCAATACTCTTTTTGCAAACAGGAGCAACGTACGTTTTCCTCTTCCCATCACATTCTTTTTCTTCATAATTCTTCCTCCCGCCCTGCTGTACTTTTCCCGGCCTTTACTGCTTTTCGATTTTATAGCCCACTCCCCATACCACCTTCAGATAACGGGGCTCCTTGGGGTTGATTTCAATTTTTTCACGGATATGCCTGATATGGACGGCCACCGTGTTATCAGCGCCGATAGCCTCTTCCTCCCAGATGCTTTCATATATCTGATCAATGGAAAACACACGGCCCTGGTTCTTCACCAGAAGAAGGAGGATATTATATTCGATGGGGGTCAGCTTAACCGGCTCGTCATCCACCGTCACTTCCTTGGTTTCGTCATTGATCACAAGCCCTCCCGCACGGAAAATTGCATTGTTTTCCGCATTCAGGTTTCCCAGCTGGGTATACCTGCGCAGATGAGACTTCACTCTTGCTACCAACTCCAGCGGATTGAAGGGCTTGGTCACATAATCATCGGCTCCGATATTCAGCCCCAGGATCTTATCCGCATCCTCGGATTTGGCAGAAAGGATAATAATCGGGATGCTGCTGTATTCCCTGATTTTCAGGGTGGCATGGATGCCGTCCAGCCTGGGCATCATCACATCCATGATAAGCAGGTGCACCTCATTGTTCTTCAGGGCACGGATGGCCTGTTCCCCGTCATATGCCTTTATAACATGGTAGCCCTCCTGAGCCAGGTAAATCTCTATCGCTTCCACAATTTCTCTATCATCGTCGCATACAAGAATATTTGTCATCTTCTGTCGCTCCTTCCGCAGACCGTGCTTTATTATTCCCTGCCGGACAGGCCTGCCTTTTTGCATCAGTATACCACAAACTGCGGCCGACTTGTAGCCTTTTCGGCATGTTACGGCGGCCCCGCCCATGCAATATATGGTAAGAGCCGCCGCGTGTGTGATGCAGATCTGTGATGTTTGTATTTTTATTTAAACATATAGTTATTAATATAGAAAAAGGAACATTATTAATATTTTCTTAAGGTTGGGGGAGGGGAAGCGAATGGAGAGAGGCGGCAGTACGTACCGGGGCGGATAATATTTATCAGTTGGTGGGTTGTGGGTTGATTTTGGGGGGAATGTCAATTATTATGGAGGGTGGTGTTTGTTGGGGGATTCTTTTTTCAGGAGGGATGTTGGTATGAATCAGGAGAAATTGTTTCGGTCTACGGGCTCGTATATTGCGGGGACGGGGTTGATTGAGAGTGTGAATGTGGCGTTGGCTTTGGAGAAGCCTTTATTGATTAAGGGGGAACCGGGGACAGGGAAGACGGTGTTGGCGCAGGCGGTGGCTGAGGCTTTGGGGATGGATTTGATTGTCTGGAATATTAAGTCTACTACCAGGGCTCAGGATGGGCTTTATAGCTATGATACGGTTAAAAGGTTGTATGACAGTCAGTTCGGGGAGGCCGGAGTCAGCGATATTTCAAGGTATATCCGGCTGGGTAAGCTGGGGGAGGCGTTTTCGCATGAAAATCAGGTGGTTTTGCTGATTGATGAGATCGATAAGGCCGATTTGGAGTTTCCTAATGATCTGCTTTGGGAGCTGGATCGGATGGAGTTTTATATTCCGGAAACCGGGGTGACCGTGCGGGCGAAGCATAGGCCGGTTGTTATTATTACTTCTAATGCGGAGAAGGAGCTGCCGGATGCTTTTTTGCGGCGGTGTATTTTTCATTATATTGATTTTCCGGACCGGGAGCTTCTGGAGGAAATCGTAAGGACGCATTTCCCTGAGGTGGAGGATAAGCTGCTGGGTGCGGCGGTTTCGGCGTTTGAAGAAATCCGTTCCATACGGAATCTGCGTAAAAAGCCCGGTACCTCGGAGCTGCTGGATTGGGTGAATGCACTGCAGCTTGGCGGGATTTCCGGGGAAGTCCTTGAGAAAGAGCTGCCGTTTCCAGGGGTGCTGTTGAAAAAGGATGAGGATTTGGATGCTTTGAAAAAGCATCGTTTTCTGTAAGGAGCGGGGTTATGTTTGAGGCCTTTTTTGTGGTTTTGAAGGGGAAGGGAATCGCAGTTACTCCCGGGGAGTGGCTTTCTTTACAGGAGGCGCTTGATAAGGGGCTGTGCGGCTGCAGCCTTTCTGATTTTTATATGCTTTCCCGGATGCTTCTTGTAAAACGGGAGACGGATTATGACAGGTTTGACCTGGCTTTCGGGGAATTTTTCCAGGGGATTGAAAAGGGGACGGCGCTTTCTTCCCGGCTTCTGGAATGGCTGGACAAGCCTGAAATGAACGAGCTGCTTCAGGAAAAAAGAAGCGAGGGCGCGTTTTCTTTGGAACGCAGGGAGGAAAGCGCGGAGGAAACGGAGGCCCTTCTGGAAAAGAGGCTGAAGGAGCAGACCAGCGAGCACAATGGCGGAAGTTACTGGGTGGGAACTATGGGCCGTTCTTCTTTCGGGAATACCGGAGCCAGCGTGGGCGGTATCCGGGTGGGTGGCAAATCGGGGCATCAGTCGGCTTTTGCCGTCATGGGCGAGCGTAAATATAAAGATTTCCGGGATGACAGGATCATTGACAATCGTCAATTCCAGCAGGCGCTGCGGCGGCTGCGGCAGTATTCCTCGAGGCAGGATCTTCCCCGAACCGATCTGGATGTGGAGGGAACGATAGATAAAACCTGCCAGAATGGCGGTTTTCTTCAGGTTGTTATGGAAAAACCGCGTAAAAATGCAATAAAGCTGCTGCTTCTCATGGATTCCGGCGGTACGATGCTGCCTTATTCGCAGCTGATGAATGAACTGTTTCAGGCGGTGAGCAGGTCCAATCATTTTAAGGAAACGCATTTTTACTATTTCCATAATTGTATATATGGGAAGGTTTACCAGTCCCCTGTTTGTGATTATGGCGACTGGATTGATACGGAATGGCTGTTTCGGAACCTGAAAAGCGATACCCGTGTGGTGATTGTGGGTGATGCCGCCATGGCTCCGGAGGAGCTTTATTCGCCTTCTGGCAACTACCGCGGTCCCAATGACGGGCTTCCCGGCATCGGCTGGCTGGAGCTTATGAAGGAGCATTTCCGGAAAAGCGTGTGGCTGAATCCTAAAATGGCGCAGGGGAACGCGCCCTGGAGGGAATCCGAAACTGCGGTTAAGGGGATATTTCCCATGTTTCCCATGACTGTAAAAGGATTGAAAGAGGCCATGGAGGAACTGATGCAGGGATAGCCTGCAATGCTGCAGCAGCCCGGGGATCCGAGCTGTTACAGTTGGTTCGTTTCATGGCCTTTTTGTTACTTTCCTTCGGTCGGCACAGTAAATGGGCAGGCCTGACCGAGTATTACTGATTCTATTCCTTTATCCAATAACTGGAACAG
>UMIN01059973.1_pt1 | contig 13360 bp, 9 predicted proteins | sample 1965811 | NCBI WGS metagenome assembly UMIN01 (sample SAMEA4836123, study PRJEB28245) | human gut metagenome | biome: gut microbiome; material: fecal sample | place: Denmark | collected 2008
GCTGTGTCTGCGGCTGTTGGAAGGGGAGCAGCCTGTGCCGGAACAGGAAAAGGGCATCGCCGGGATTCTGGAGGAGCTGTGGCAGGATCGGTCTCCTCAAGAGTTTTCCGATGCCATTGCCGGGGCTTTGGCGGATCACGCCCGGGACTTGGCAAGGCGGACGGTCACAGGGTTGGAACGGGGGTACAGTCCCCGGGACAGACGGCTGGACCGGCTGTTCACTGGGAAATGGACCGCCTTTCCTGTAATGGCCTTGCTGCTGCTGGGGATCTTGTGGCTGACCATGGTGGGGGCTAATGTACCCTCGGACTTATTAAGCCAAGGGTTTTCCTGGCTAGGGGAACGGCTTCGGGAACTGTTTGCCCTGTGGAGCGCCCCTGATTGGGTGACCGGCGTGCTGCTGGATGGAGCCTACACCACCTTGTCCTGGGTGGTGGCGGTGATGCTGCCTCCCATGGCCATCTTTTTCCCCCTGTTCACTTTGCTGGAGGACCTGGGATATCTGCCACGGGTGGCCTACAACCTGGACCGGTGCTTCCAGAGCTGCGGGGCTTGTGGAAAGCAAGCCCTCACTACCTGCATGGGATTTGGATGCAACGCCGCGGGGGTGGTGGGCTGCCGGATCATCGATTCTCCTCGGGAGCGGCTTATCGCTCTATTGACCAACAGCTTTACGCCCTGCAACGGACGGTTGCCCCTGCTCATCACCATGATTGCCCTGTTTTTCGGGGCAGCGGGCGGTGGGGTAGAAGCCCTGTTCTTGGCGGGGCTGATGGTCCTGTCCTTTGCCATGACCCTGACCGCCTCCCGGCTCCTTTCCAACACGCTCCTTCGGGGGATGCCCTCCTCCTTTGCTTTGGAGCTTCCCCCTTACCGCCGGCCTCAAATCGGAAAAGTGATCGCGCGATCCGTATTGGACCGCACCCTGTACGTGTTGGGACGTGCGGCGGCTGTGGCGGCCCCGGCAGGGGTGGTCATCTGGTGTCTTGGCAATGTGACGTGGGGGGAGCAAAGCCTTTTGTCTTGGTGCGCCGGCGTTCTGGATCCCTTTGCTCGAGTGTTTGGCCTGGATGGAGTGATCCTCCTGGCGTTTTTGCTGGCGCTGCCCGCCAACGAGCTGGTGTTGCCTCTGCTGCTGATGATCTACCTGTCTCAGGGCACGCTGGTGGAAATGAACGACCTTTCCGCCCTCTTCACTCTACTGTCTGAGAACGGCTGGACCTGGGTCACCGCTTTGTGCGTCATGGTGTTTTCTCTGTTCCACTGGCCCTGTTCTACCACCTGCTGGACCATCTGGAAGGAGACCAAAAGCCTGGGCTGGACGGCGTTTTCCTGCCTGCTTCCTACAGCTTTCGGGCTGACCCTGTGTTTCCTTATCACTGGGGCGGCCAGAGTGTTCGGCTGGGGATAACTGGAAAGAGCTTCTATGAAAAAATCGCTGTGCGTAAGTGGTTCGCACAGCGATTTTCTTATACTGGATTGAGAAGCCACACGCCCGCGTTGAGATAACCAGCGAAAGTGACCCAAGCCAAGTAAGGGATCATCAGCCAGCCAGCGGCAGGAGTCTCCTTGAAAAACCCCAGAGTGGTCAGTAGGATCAGCACCCACAAGGCCAGCAGCCAGAAAAAGGCCAGGGCGTAGTTTTGCAGGTTGAAGAACAGCAGCGGCCAGATAAAGTTGAACACCAGCTGAGCGCCGTACAGCGCCAATGCACCGTTGCGTCCGGTGCTGTCCCGCATCCACACCAGGTAAGCGGCAATGCCCATCATGGCGAACAATATGGTCCACACCACCGGGAACACCCATCCCGGCGGAGACAGGGGAGGCTGGTTCAAACTGACGTAGTGCTCCATGGAGCCGCGGGTCAGCAGCGCGGACAGCCCGCCTATTCCTAAGCTGATCAGCAGGCTGACCAAGAGCGGTTTCAACTTGATCATGGAAATCCATCCTTTCAGGCCGGGGCCAAAGTTCTTCCGTCCTCAGTATACGCGGGGGAGGCACGGAACATGCTTACAGATAGGGCTGCACGTCCTGTACCAGGTGGGATTCCAGTCCGATGAGTCGTTTGGCGATGTCCTTAGCCTTTTCCTCCGCTGCCTCGTACTGGTTCAGATAGCGGCTCAGGGACTTGACCCCCATGTTGCAGCCGTCAGTGATCAGATCCGCCACGGTTTTATCGCTCTGCTCCAAAGAGAGCATCACGTTGGTTTTCATCCAGGACATGCCCTTTGCCATGGCGCTGGGCTCCTTGCCCTCGTCGCCGTAACGGGCCAGCATAGCGTGAGTTTCATCGCCCAGCTTGCCGTGAGCTGACCGGCATTTTTCCAGCGACTCCCGAAGGCCGCTGTCTTTCACCTTGGGCAGCACCTCGTCAATGGAAGTCACGCCCATCTTGATCCCGGCGTTGCATTCACGCAGCAGCTTGATGGTATCTTCTTCGATCATAGCGATCCCCCTTCCAAATCTATTTCACCTCCTAGTGTGTCCTGGCTTTTCAAAAATACTCCAAAAACAGAAAAGCCCTCCGGTCATCTGCCGGAAGGCTTTCATGGTTTGTTTTCGTTACGCTTTCAGGGGAACCGCGTCTTTGGGACTCAGTTCCTGACCAATGTTCAGAATGTGGTCGCCGATACGCTCGAAGTCGGTGAGCATCTCGGAATAGAGGGTACATGCTTCGTCGGAGCAGCTTCCATCCCGCAGACGAACCATCTGATTCTGACGGAATTCCAAAGTCATGTCGTCGATCTTCTGCTCGAAATCCTCGATGGTCTTCAGTGCATTTTGATCCATCCGGCTCATGTCGCCCAGGGCGCGGATAGCTTCAATACTGGTTTCCCGCATGGCCTGGATTTCTGTTTTGGCCTGCTGGGAGAAGGCAATATGCTTCTGTTCCAGAAGCTGGGTGTATTCGCAAATGTTCACGGCATGGTCGCCGATGCGTTCCAGATTGGTGGAGATCTTAAAGAAGGCGCTCACCTGTTCCGAGTCCTCAGCGTTGGTCTCGAACACGATGATGTGAGAGATATACCGGGAGATCTGCTGGTTCAGATAGTCGATATATTCCTCGGTCTCCTCCACCTGCTCCAAACGGGCAGGCGTACCTTCCATAACAGCCTGGAAGCTCTCGTTCACATTTTTCAGAACCATTTCCGCCATCCGAGCCAGCTCATGCTGAACGCCGTTGAGCACGATGGCGGAGGTGCCCACATGGTGCTCTGCGGAAAGCTGATCCACAGGCTTGATATACAGCAGCTGATGCTCGCCGCTCTCGGCAGCTTCGGTGGGCTTTTCAGGCAGGATGCGGGTGGCCAGCTTGGCCAAATAGGAACCAAAGGGCAGCAGCAGCAGAGTAGTCACCACGTTGAACAGAGTGTGCATATTGGCAATCTGCGCGGAGGGATTGCTGGGCGCCCAGCTCTCCACCAGAGAGGTGAGAGGTGTGAAGGCACATACCAGTGTGAACAAAACTGTGCCGATGATGTTGAACATAAGGTGGATGATGGTGGTGCGCTTGGCGTTGCGGCTTGTCCCAATAGAAGCCAGCACAGCGGTGATGCAGGTGCCGATGTTCTGACCAAACAGCACGTAAACCGCGTTGTGGAGACCGATGACTCCGCTAGCCGCCAGTGCCTGCAAGATGCCCACAGAGGCGGAGGAGGACTGGATGATGGCCGTAAAGATAGCGCCAGCCAGGATGCCCAGCAGAGGATTGCTGAACTTGGTGATGACGTTGACGAACACTTCCGATTCCCGCAAGGGAGTCATGGAAGAGCTCATCATATCCATACCGATGAACAGAATGCCCAGACCGGCAAGGATCTGTCCATAATATCGGACAGAGGCTTTCTTGATGAACACCACCAGAACCACGCCGATAAAAGCGAACAGGGGTGCGATTTCGCCCACATCCAAAGCGATGAGCTGGCCGGTGATGGTAGTGCCGATGTTGGCACCCATAATGACCCATACAGCCTGCCGCAGAGTCATCATGCGGGAGTTAACGAATCCCACCACCATGACCGTAGTGGCGGAGGAGGACTGTACCACAGCGGTGATACCTGCGCCCACGAACACACCCAGAATGGGATTGGACGTGAGCCGTTCCAAAATGCGTTTCATTCGGTTGCCGGCGGCGGCTTCCAAACCGGAACCCATCATCTGCATACCATACAGGAAGAGTCCCAGGCCGCCTAGCAGCATCAAAACATTAGCGATCGTCATACCTCAATTTCCCCTTCTTTCTTAAAACGTTGGCCGGAAAGGATCCTCATATACTGCCGCGAAAAAAGAAAAGCACGACTGGCACCTGCTGTCTGAGACAGCGGCGCTGAGTCGTGCAACTGTTTAACTAGTTCCGTTTCGAGAACATGACCGCGGCAGTGCCATTCCCGGCGAGATCCATGACCATTCTCCTTGCATATTTCCTCTTTTAATACTTACAAATCCATTATACGGGGGACTTTACAAAAGCACAAGTTATTTTTTCTGGTTTTTACAAAAATTTAACGCAGAAGTTTTTGCTGTCCGTTTTATAGGACTTACTGTAAAAATGGCTTAAAACAGCCATTCCAGCAGCCCATATTCCAGGAGCAGGAGGGCTAAAAGGACCAAATTGCTCACAGTGAACCAGATAAAATATTTCCGCTTTTTTTCAGGATATTCCCGGGCCACCTGCTTGTAGGAGATCAGGCTGGCCATGGAGGCGATCAGTGTACCCAAGCCGCCGATGTTGCATCCGATCAGGAGGGCATTCCATTCCTGGGTAAAGCCGGAGAGCAGCAGCGCGGCGGGCACATTGCTGATGACCTGACTTGCTGCCACAGCAATGGCGGTCACCCGTCCTTCCAGAGCCGAAACCAGCAGGTCCTGGAACCAGGAGATGGCCGACAGATTGCCGATGAACACGAAAAACGCCACAAAGGTGCCTAAAAGGGCGTAGTCCACTGACTTTAACAGCTGCCGGTCCTTGAACAGCAGAAACAGGAATACCACAGCGGCAATGGCCAGGGGAGGGATCAGGTCAAAGATCCCCAGCAGACAGAGAACGAATCCAGCGGCACTCCACACCAGATTGGCGGTGTTTCCCAGCTTGGCTTTCACAGGAAGCTGGCGGACAGATCGTGACGCGCTGAAAAAAAGCATCACGGCTAGGCATATCCCGGACAGTGCCACGTAGGGAAGCATGGTCCCACATAACTCCCAAAAGCTCATGCCCGACTGGGAGTACAGGTACAGGTTCTGGGGATTGCCCATGGGGGTGAGCATACTGCCCAGGTTGGCTGCCAGCGTCTGCATGGCTACCATGGGCACCACCAAGGGTTCCCGGCGGGACAGCTTCAACACAGCGATTCCAAAAGGCACGAAGGTGATCAGGGACACGTCGTTGGTGATGACCATGCTGCACACAAAGGGCAGAAACACCAGCACAGCCAGCATGGTCCTGGTGCCTCGGATCCGTTTCAGCAGGGCAGTTCCCAGAAACTCGAATAAGCCTTCTTTCTGGAAGCCTTTCATCACCGCCATAAGGCCGAACAGAAGGGCTAGGGTGTTCCAGTCAATGTAGGAGACATAGGCGGGGCTGGGGGGCACGAAGAAGGCGGAAATCACTGCTAATATAATAGCAGCGGTGAGGACCACCTCTCCTTTGGCGAAAGCGACTGCCCTGCCCAGATATTGACGAATCACGGCTGGTCGCCTCCCAGCGAAACCAGTTTCCGGAACAGATCCTCGAACAGCTCGTCCCGGTGAATGTGATACACGTACCGCATGGGATGACGGGACTTGTCAAAGCTGTAATGGTGGTCATACTGGAAAATGGGGCTGGCTTCCAGCCGGTCCTCCATGAAGCCAGGAAGGAGCCATGCCACGGCGGTTACGTCCCAAATGACTCTGGACCAGCAGGGACCAGCGCCCTCCGCCTCCTGGGATTCCTCTACCAGAGTTACCAGGTAATCACACAGGGGATTCTTTCCCCAAAGGTATTTGCGAAGCTCCGGATCACTGACCCGAAAAGCGGACACTACACCCATACAGGGAAGCTGCACCACAGCAGCGCCGCAGTCGAACAGCACTCGGTCGGCGGCCACATCCTGCAGGGCGTTGAACTCCTTATTATCCGGCCAGTCCCAGGCGTTGCCGCCCAGCCACACCAAAACGATCCGATCGGCAATGGCAGGTTCCAGCAACAGGGCGGAAGCCACGTTGGTCAGAGCGCCAATGGCTACCACGTACAGGGGAGACTCCGGGGAGTACTCCATGGCCCGGCGGGCAAGGTCTTCCGCCGCGGGGGAGATCACCGGGGTGGTCTCATCGGGAAGGTAGGCTGTAGAGCCCCGGTATACCTGGTCCCGGAATTTGGAGCAGCCGGACAGCTCCAACAGTCGGAGAATCTCCTGGTAGCTTTTTTCCATGCCGTCCTCGGGACCGGTAGATTTGTTATTGAAAAACGGGGCAGCGTAGATGGCTTTCAAATGAAGTTTGTCCTGAGAGGCGAGCAGATAGGACAGGGCGAACTGATCGTCCACCTCGTTGGCGGTATCCGTATCCAAGACTACATCCACAGGGCCTTTCGGGGGTTCCAGCCGTCCCAGAAGGGAGGCCAGGGAAGCTGTTTCGTGGGGCATGATGACACAATCTCCTCTCGAGAAGAACGATGGGTTCTTAGTTCCGACACCGTTCTTTTTTTTCTGCAAACATTGTACCACGCTGGAGTGCCCTCGTCTACTGTTCCTGGAAGCCGGAGACAAAAAAAGACCGGGACCGGTCCCCACGGGGAGGTCCGATCCCAGTCAGTATGTTTTTTAGAAAATCAGATTACCACAGGTTCTTCCCAGCGTCTTCCTTGGAAGCGAAGGGGCCAGGCACCACGTCGGCGCCGCGATGCTCGCCGAAGTAGTCGCGGTCGAAGGTGATGGGAGTGCCATCGGGATTCTCGAAGTACTCTTCCGGCTCGAAGGCCTTGCCCAGAGTGCCGGTGTACACCATCTCGTCCTTGAAGCCTTCCAGGAACTCGTACACGTTGGTGGTCAGCACGGGCTTGCCGTCCTTCTCAGCGATCTCAACGGTCACCTGATGCTCGTTGTCCACCAGGCCGTCCTCCTCGTGCTTCCAGGCCTTGGCGCCGTTGAAGTACACGTTGCCCTTGGACCACACAGGCAGATGGGAATCGTGTGCGGGAGCCAGCTTTCTCATGTTGGGAGTCTCGGAGTCCATATCGAACTGAGCGATCCACTCCTCATAGGTGGGATACTCGTCCCAAACATGGGTGCCCACTTCACGGTTCTCCTCGTCATGACCATCGTCGCTGTCGTGGGGAGTGATGATGGGATCACCAGGCCACTTCTGAACGAAGATGTTGTTGTAGAACCGGTCGTCACCGTGGAGGAAGGTCATGAAGCCCATGACTTCGGTGCGGTGGGGGATATGATAGGGAGTGTACCGGGGATAGGTGCCGCCGCCCACGCAGGTGAGAGCGCCACAGATCAGGTTGTGGACCATGGCCACGCCCTGAGTGGCGAAACGCAGAGTGGCGTCAGACAGCAGAATGTTGTTGTCGATAAGGGTGGGACCGTGGCTCACTTCCACGAAGATATCCTGGCTCATCATGCCGCCCTTCAGACGATCGGCAAAGGCAGGCTTCTGGTTGTTGTACAGCACGTTCTGGGTGATCCGGGTGCCCTGAGCTTCCCAGTCGCACCAGATGCCCATGGTGCAGTCGTGGATCCAGTTGCGGCGGAAGATCACGTCGATAGCAGCGTGGAGTTTGATGCCGGCGATCTCAGCGCCGCCCAGCTCCATCATGTTGTTGATGTGATGGATGTGGTTGTCCTCGATGATGGAGAACACAGCGCCCATACGGCCGATGATACCGCCCTGCTCACAGTTGTGGATGTTGCAGCGGCGCACAATGTGGCTGCCCACGTTTTCCTTCAGCCAGCCATGATACTGACCGCGGCAGACAGCGTCCCGTTCCATCTGGGTGGGGGACTTGACATGCTTATAGGTGAAATAGTGGTCGTTATCGGGGTCAAGATACTTGCCCAGAGAGATACCGGCGCACTTGGAATTGCTGATCTCGCAGTCCTCAATGATCCAGCCCTTGGACCAGTGGGGGCCGATCATGCCGTCCTGATAGGCGGCGGGAGGAGCCCAGGTAGTGGCGGCCTTGTTGATGTTAAAGCCGGTGACGGTGATGTAGCCAACGCCAGTCTTGGAGGGCATGAAGCACTCGCGGCGCACGTTGATCTCCACGTTTTCCTCGTTGGGGTTCTTGCCCTGGAAGTTGCCGTAGATCACGGTGTAGTCCCCATCCTGCTCGGCATACCACTTATAGGTGCTGGCTTCCGGCTCCCAAGAGCACTTGTACACTTCGCCCTTGACGCACTCCTCGATGCTGCCGGCCTCATACATGGCCTTGTCATTGAGGTACACGCAGCCGGTGTGCTTGCTGCGGCCAGCAAAGTACCAGTCGCCGTACACATAGGTGGTGTAGGGGTTGTAGTCGCCGAAGATACCGTTAGCCACGCGGCAAACCCAAGTGTTGCCCTCATAGGGCTCCCAGCCCTTGATGACCTCAGCGCCAGTGATGATGGCTCCCAGAGGCTCCACGCTCCGGTAGGTGATCCGGGCGTCCTCGGTGCCGGCGTTCTGGGGATCTACATACTCCCGATAGACACCGGGGCCAACCAGGACTTCGTCGCCGGGTTTGGCAATTTTAGCGGCGTCGTTGATGTGCTTGAAAGGTCTTTCCTGAGAACCGTTTCCGTCCCGGAAAGCGTTGGCAGCAACATAAATTTTCATCGCAAACTCCTCCATTTGTCCAAAATTTTGAGCGATCATAGCTGCTTACTTATTATAATATAACAAGGTTGGGGACCTGTCAAGGCAGGGGACGAGAAAAAGCCGCAGGTTTCGAGCCATTTCGTCTCAGTCTGGAGAGCGGGGAGAAAACAACTCTTTTATAGCTTTGCTATTGCAAGATGACTTGTCTGCTCTTGCAAATATTTCCGAAAAATCCGTTTAAGTTGAAAAAATATTCGGATATTATCCTGTATTTGAATTCGAGAGATAAAAATCATGCAAATATCCTTGACAATGTTTTTTCGCTGGGTGTATAATGCCCATCGTGGAAAGCGAAACAGCTTTCCCGCAAGGAATGTTTTTCTGCCGGAATAAAACGGGGCAAAGGCGCCTTGAAAGGTCTCAGTACCTTTCAAGGCGCCTTTTTGCTTCCCGGGGACGATCAGCGGCAGCGCCGCTTCACATAGATATCTCTCAAGAAAAGAAGTGGTTTCTCATGGAATTCAGCGCAGTAAACACGATTTGGGTTTTGGTAGGAGCCGCCTTGGTGTTCTTTATGCAGGCGGGCTTCTCCATGTGCGAAGCGGGCTTTACCCGTGCCAAGAATACCGGCAATATCCTGATGAAAAACCTGATGGATTTCTGCATCGGCACTCCCGCCTTCTGGCTGGTGGGCTTCGGGATTATGTTCGGCAGCGGTACTGCTTTATTCGGCACCATTGATCCCCTGATCCTGGGGGATTACAGCCACATTCTTCCCGCGGGGGTTCCTTTGTGGGCCTACGCCGTGTTCCAGACGGTGTTCTGTGCCACCTCTGCCACCATTGTTTCCGGGGCCATGGCGGAGCGCACCAAGTTCAGCGCTTACTGTATCTACTCCGCCGCGATCTCCCTGATTATTTACCCTGTGTCCGGCCACTGGATCTGGGGCGGCGGCTGGCTTGCTCAGCTGGGCTTCCACGATTTCGCCGGTTCCACGGCGGTGCATATGGTGGGCGGCGTCTGCGCTCTGATCGGTGCCAAGATCCTTGGGCCCCGCATTGGCAAGTATGACAAGGACGGCAAGCCTCGGGCTATTCTGGGCCACAATTTGACCGCTGCCGCCTTGGGCGTGTTCATTCTGTGGTTCTGCTGGTTCGGCTTCAACGGAGCCTCCACAGTAGGCATGGATTCCGACGAATTGATCGAGAGAGCAGGTCTGGTGTTCTTTAACACCAACTTGGCAGCCGCCGTGGCCTGCTGTGCTGCTCTGGTCTTTACCTGGATCCGCTACAAGAAGCCCGATGTTTCCATGGTGTACAACGCCGCTTTGGCCGGTTTGGTGGGTATCACAGCGGGATGTGATGCTGTCTCTCCTGTGGGTGCTTTCTTTATCGGTCTGATCTGCGGCCTGGTGATGGTTCTTGCCATTGAGTTCTTTGATAAGGTGGCGAAGATCGACGACCCAGTAGGCGCCATTTCCGTTCACTGTGTCTGCGGCGCTTTGGGCACGATCCTTACTGGCCTGTTCGCCACGGGAAGTTCCACCCAGCCCGGTCTGTTCTACGGCGGCGGCGCGGGGCTTCTGGGAATCCAGGCCTTGGGCGTGGTCTCTGTGGCGGCGTACGTGGCGGTGGTCATCACCATCGTGTTCCAGTTGATCAAGCATACGATTGGCCTGCGGGCTGACCCCGAGGACGAACTGGTAGGTCTGGACATTTCCGAGCACGGTCTGCTCACCGCTTACGCGGGCTACGCCATGCTGCCCGACACCGCCACCCTGGAGAACGAGGCGCCTGCACCGGTGCAGGTGACGGGTACCGTTCCCGCTGCAGAGGCAGTGACGGTGAAGAAGATGCCTGTGTTCTCCGATGAGTCCCCCAAGTTTACTAAAGTGGAGATCCTCTGCAAGGAGTCCCGGTTCGAGGCCTTGAAGAAGGCGATGATGGACATCGGCATCACCGGCATGACGGTGTCCCATGTGCTGGGTTGCGGACTGCAGAAGGGTAAGCCGGAGTATTACCGCGGCGTCCAGGTGGAAGCCACTTTGCTGCCCAAGGTTCAGGTGGACATGGTAGTGAGCAAGGTACCTGTCCGCACGGTGATCGAGACCGCCAAGAAAGTGCTGTATACCGGTCACATTGGCGACGGTAAGATCTTTGTGTACGATGTGGAGAACGTGGTGAAGGTCCGCACCGGCGAGGAGGGCTACGATGCCTTACAAGATGTGGAATAACTGCTGACTTTTCCAAACTTTCATCCTTTCATCAAAAAAGGACCGCCTTTCCCTTTCATGGGGAGGGCGGTCCTTCTCTTGTTATGTGCCAGGCTTGGTCCCGGTCGGGAAGGAGAGAGTCACCGTCAGTCGGCCATTGTCGTAGGTCGCGGCGATGGTCCCGCCCATCTGTTCCGTCAGCAGTTTGGCGATGGAAAGTCCAAGACCGGTGGAATTCCGAGCAGCCTCCACCGTATAGAACCTGTCAAAGAGCCGACCCGCTGTCACTTGGTCCAAGCCGGGAGCCAGGTTGGAAAAGGCAATGGTCCCTGTTTCTTCCAAGGTGACAGTCAGGTCTCCGTCACTGTATTTCAAGGCGTTTCCCAGAATGTTTCCCAGGATCCTGTTCAGTGCTCCCGAATCCAGAATTCGTTCCACTTTGATTTGGGGAAGCGTCACCTCCGGAGTGATGCGGCGGCTTTCAAAGGTGCCGTAAAAAGACAGCAGAGACTCCTCCAGAGCACGGCCCAGGTCCACAGGGCGGAGATCCAGCTCCTGGGAGGAGGCTGCCACGGAGTAACGGAACAGCTCCTCTGTCAGCCGCTTCATGGCCTGGGTTCTGTTTTCTATCTGTCCCAGGTACCGAAGTGTATCCGGGGGCAGGGGCTGGCCTTTCAGCAGCTCCAAATATCCGCAGATGGCCGTAAGAGGCGTGCGCAGGTCGTGGGACATGTTGGCAACGCCTTCTTTCAGCTCCCGATCCCCTTGCTGGTAACGCAGCCGGTCATGGCGCAGCTGCCGCAGTTCCTGGTTGAGACAGGAGGCCAAACGGCGCATTTCCCGGTCCCGGGTGGAAAGGGAGAGTAAGGTGTTGGTCTCTTCCGTAAGCCGTTCTTCCAGACTTTCCCGCAGCTGGCGGGCGCCTTTGCGTAGCAGGTACACCTTGACCCCCAAAGCAGTTAAGGCGATGGTCAGCAGCAGGATGATGGTCCACAGGACGGCGGTCATAGAAACACCCCTATTTGATATCTTTTTGGCAGAACAGCGCAACTCCGATGAAGGTGACTAGGGCGAAAAACAGGACGCTGAATAGCAGCAGCGGGCCGAAGGATTCCACGGTTACAGTAGAAAGCTGGGTTGCTTGACAAGCGGGAAGAAAGTCCCAGAGAAGTTCCAGCGCGGCCCGTTTTATTCCCGTGGGGTAGTCCGGATTGGGAACTTCCGGGAGATTCGGGTCCGCAGCGTAGATGGTGACATTGTCACCCAGGGTCTGCTGGGTGAATTGGGGGACAGTCTCCGGCTGGCTCAGAGAATTGTTGATGATCTGGGAGCCGCAGAACAGGACAAACGCCGCCAGCAGGCTGACGAGGATTCCCACGGACCGGTTGGGGAACAGAGCTGCCACCAGCACCGCCAATGCCCCGGCAGCGATTGATGACGCCAGGGAGCAGAGGATGTACCCCAGCAGGGCTTCGTTGCTCAGGGTGAACATGCGCCCGTCTATCATCCCATACAATGCCCCCGCCCCCATGGGCGCGGCACAGAAACACACAGTGGCAAGGACAGTCACCAGAGCGTGGGACAGGTAGATCTGTCCTTTTGTGTGGCCGCAGATCAGCTTGTTGCGAATAGTTTTGTAGGAAAAGTCCGCTCCAATAAACAGTCCGCAGAACGCGGCAGCCGCGAAGGGCAGGAACATGGTGAAGGAGAAAAAATTCTGGTATTCCATGCCCTGCACGGCTCTATCCCCTCCGGTTGAGTTTTTCATCAGCCATACCTCCATCAGAACCAGACAGAGCGTGCCCATATACAGGGATTTGCTGCGGACCAGCCGGTACAGGTCCGCTGAAAGTAAAGATCTCATTGTGCACACCTCCTTATTTCACGTCCTTGCGGACAAACAGGACCAGTCCCGCCCCAGTAGTCAGGGCAGTGAACAGGGCGCCCAAGGTAAGCAGCAGCCCGGGATGATCCAAGGTGGTGAACGCCACTGCAAAACACTGGCTGGTGGGCAAAAAGTACAGGAAGAAGGTGCAAAGCATCCGGGGGATCCCCTGGATGTAGTCGGGGTTTGGCACCATGGGGGCGCCGTATTCCGTGAGATAGGCCACCTGTCCATTTTCCACGATCTGGGTGGATTTCTGCACCGTTTCTGGTTCCAGCAGTGTGGCCATCAGGCTCTGTCCCACAAACAGCAGGGCAAAGGCCAACAGGATCCCCACCACCAAGCCCACCGCTCGGTTGGGAACCAGCATTGCCAGCATGGTGGAAAAGGAGGCTGCCGCCACCCCTACCACACAGGAGCAGAACAGATAAGCGGCTAAGGCTTTGGCGCTCAGGTGGAATCCCCCCACCAGAGGGATCCCC
>UMIN01041446.1_pt1 | contig 13336 bp, 20 predicted proteins | sample 1965811 | NCBI WGS metagenome assembly UMIN01 (sample SAMEA4836123, study PRJEB28245) | human gut metagenome | biome: gut microbiome; material: fecal sample | place: Denmark | collected 2008
TCCGCTGGGTTCGCCCCGTGCAATTCGGGTTCCGGGGATGATATGGCAGGAGGGATGATATATATGGACGAGGTAAAAAGCGGCCTGACCTTTGAGCAGGCCAAAGGAATGGCGGATCGGGCGATCCGGGACGTGAAAAACGGGATTGTGTCGGCCGGATACGCTCTTAAGGCGATCAGAAGCGAGAGGCTTTGGGAAGAGCAGGGGTTTACCAGTTTTGATGACTTTATGGAGCGATGCTACCAGAAGGATAAGAGCTGGGCTTCCAACTGCATCCGGGTGTATGAGCAATTCGGAGAGCTTGCCGGGCCGGAGCAGATGCCAAGGCTGCAGGCAAAGTATCAGGAATATTCCGCCGGCGGGCTCATTGAGATGCTGTCCATGCCGGAGGAGCTGAGAGAGCAGGTGACGGCAGATATGCCGGTGAGGGAAATCCGGGAGCTGAAGCGGGAGGCCAGAAAAGTTGCGACATCGCAACCAGAGGAAGAAGAGCAGCTGGAAGGGCAGATGGAAATTTATGAATTCCCGGAATTTATGCCGGAACCGTGTGCTGCAGAAACGCAGCAGCTGGAAAAAGCGCAGCAGGAGGAAAAGCCGGAGCCGGAGGAGTGGGAAGAGAAAGACGGCTGGACCGCCCGGGAAACCGGAGGGAGCGATGTGATCCATGTGACGGAGTTGGCGGATGATATGGACGAGTGGGATAGCCAGGATGAAGAACCTGCTGCCGAAAGGCAGCCGGAAAGCCACTGGTCTAAGACCTGCATCACGGGGTGGAGCAAATATGGGAACTGCGTCTGCTGCGGAGCGGGAGGGGTCGAGTGCTGCGCTTCCTGTCAAGTGTCATGTAACAGCCGGTGCGGATGGATTCCGGAACCGGAAAAAGAGCCGGGATCGGATCAGGGAGAAGCAGCGGATGTGATCCATGTGGAGGAATTTCTTCCAGAGGAACCGGACGGGAAGGATGAACAGGAAGCGGATGCCTCAGAAGAACTGTTGACAGAAGATTCAGAAGACCAGACGGAAACCGTGCAAAGAAAATTAAGCGTGGAGGGATTGCTGGAAAAATACGAAAGGGAACTGGCCGAGATGCAGGAGGCCTTCCAGGATACGCCAAAAGAGCAATGGCCCCTGGCAATCGAGAAGACGCAGATTCTGACGGCGGCCCTCCAGCTTCTGGCAGAGCAGGAAAGGAAACAGCAGGAGGAGCTGGAATCCCTGGGGCAGGCTCAGCCGGAACTTCCACTGATGAAAAATAACAATCAGAGGAAGGAATGGCTGAGAAATTACCAGGCCTGGGGGCTGTGGTATGAGGATGAGCGGATCGGAGTCCGGTATTATAAGTATGAGTTTGACAATGGGGCTCGTCTGATTGCCGAGGAATATCCGGCAGCAGGGAAAATGAATTTTACAGCATCTTACCTGCATCTGGTGGGTGGACCAGAACCGCCGAAGCATCCAAGCTATGGCTGCCCCAGATGGAGCAGGCACGCTAGGTATGACAAGCATCCAGACAGTGAAACAGAGCTGGTGGAGTTTTTAAAGGCGGTACAGAGATAGGGAGGCGCCTATGAAAGAGTTGTGTATTCAAGTTTGCACCAGGGTCAGATTGATGATAGAGGTAACAGAGGAGATGGAGAGGGACCTTCAGGAGTGTCATGAAATGGCAAAGAATACAGAGGACGGAAAAGATTGCAGCTCCTGCAGCTGGCGTGGGCAGGACATCACTTGCGGGACATCTGCCTGCGAGATTGTGGCTGAACAGGGCAGCAGGGAAGGGAGGATAAGATGGAGCGACTGACACATGAGAGAAACAACGGAATAAAAGAAGGATACTGGAGTCCAAACAGAAAAGAGGAGCTGATCCAGAGTCTGGCAGCCTATGAAAATACAGGCCTAACCCCTGAGAAAATAAATCAGCTGAAGGAAAAACAGAAGAAGCAAAGGTGGATGCCGGCAGAGAAACCACCTGAAACAGAAGATTATATTCTGCTGTCATTTGATAACTTTACCCTTCCAATGATAGGGAGATATGAAGAAGATCAGGAAGGTGGAGCATATTATCTGGGAGATGAGGAAGAGACATGTTTGAGCCATGACCTGTATGTGAACGCCTGGATGCCACTTCCAGAACCATACCACAGAGGAGGACAGAATGAAACATGATTTATACCACAACGGCAGCGGCGTGAGAGATCCCGTCGCCTGCCGGGCCATAAGAGAGGCAGACCGGCAGCCAGAGAACGTGGAGAATGCCATCCGGAGAATGAAAACTATCGCTGGATGGCATGATTGTGAAGTGGTGAACCGGATTGTATTGAGAGATAAAAAAACTGGAAGAGTATGGCAGTAGAGAAACAGGGTGAAGTGAATGACAGAGTTGCCGTCGAAGCAGCTAGAAAGTTTTATAAAGTTTGCAGAAGACTGCCAGGAAAACTATAGTATCGCCTATTCCTGTGTGGGGATGAGCCGGAGGAAGGGAACGGGAAAAAGTTCCTCAATGAGCTTCGCCAGCTGCTGGGCCGGCAGAGGAAAGCGGAGCAGTACCTGGAAGGGCAGAGGGAATATCACAGACAGATGCCCGATAAAGATTAAAGAGAAGAAAGGTCTGATAGAGAAGAATGGAAAGTGAATTTAATCGAGGGGCAGCCTATGCAAGAGATTGTATTACAGCTAAAATTATCGGTCTCCAAAATGAAACGGGATTCGATAAGGAAAGTGAATCCTATAGCATTCTTCAGAAACTTTTGGTTGATATTGAGAAATCTTATGGTGAAATGTTTGGACCTTTCAAAGGGTAAACAACATGGGCAGCAGGACAGGAGGAGATGCCATTGAATATTAAAATAACCAGAAAACTGCTGGATGATTACAGAAAAATAAAGCGAGAGATCCCAATATTGGAAATAGAACTGGAGGAAATGAAAACCACAGATTCCGGCATCGGAAACAGTACAATTCTTGACTATCGGACTGGACAGGCAAGGCCTCAGAGCGTTGTTGGTTTTGATAAGGAACTTTATGACCGGAGAGAAAGAAGCCTGGAAAAAAAGAAGGCCCAGGTTAAAGCTGTAGAACAGTGGATCAATCAGATAGAGGAGGGGCAGACACGCTGTATCTTCCGGATGTACTACATAGATGAAATGACCTGGCTCAAGATAGCAGATAAGACAGGATATAGTAAGAGTCCTGATTACCCGCGTCTATATATCAGGGATAAATACTTAAAGGATCATGGTATAAACTAAAAAAATATCGAATATATCGGAAATATCGTGTTAAAGTATAATAGAAGCCAAAGGCATTTAGCCGGCGGCTTTCCCCTAACCGCATAAATGCCGGGGAAACCCGGCAAGATGGATCTTTAGCTCAGTCGGTAGAGCAGATGGCTGTTAATCATCAAGTCCCAGGTTCGATTCCTGGAGGATCCGTTGGCAGACGGAAGCCTGCTACCCCATAAAACTTTCCTTTTGTTTTTCACCCGGATTTATTCCGGGTGTTTTTTTGATTTATACACAATATGTTGATAAAAATGTTGATAAAACGCTAGATAAAGTATATAAAACACTTGATATATGGTAAACCCTATGATATAATATATAATGTAAGGAGGTGAGATACAGATGAGAGGCGAAAGCCGAAAAAAGAAAAAGTCCCATAGCAGATTGAAAGCTTGGCTGGCTGAACTGCTAAAGGACTTGATTGTGGCGATAACCGCCGCGATAGTTTCTAAGCTACTGGAATAGTAGCGGAGAGGGGCGAAAGCCCTTCTCTTACAAGTATATCATACTCATCTGTAGAAAACAATATGAAAGAAATTATAAGAATGGCGTTGGTTTTTCTTGCGGCTATTTATTTCGGAAAGGCTGCATACTGTACAGTACAAATAATCTGGGAAATATGGAGGGAGAAAAGAAAATGCCAATAGGTAAGCCAAACGCGCAGACAATAGCATCTGAGAAGTATCAAAAGAAAGCCGGATACATGACAAAGGGCTTTAAAATCAAGCGGGAAGTAGCAGAACGCTTTGAGAGGGCCTGCGAGGCGGCAGGAGTTAGCCAGGCCGCACAGATTACAGAGCTGATGCTTTCATTTGCGAAAGAGCAGGAGGAAAAGAATACGAAGTAAGGAGAGAGCGCCTGAGAGGGCGCTTTTTCCTTTGTCCAAATTTTTGCATAGAGTAGGTACTACTCACCCCCTACCCCCTATGCGGGGACGCGGAAGGCGCGGTATTTTTGGCTTTCCAGGGAAAAAATTTATGGCACTTCCTTCCGCTTTTGGGAAGCTGCCAGAGGAGGTGATCGGGTTATGGTGGTGAATCAAAAACAGCTGGCGGAATGCCTGGGCTTAAGTTCCAGGAGAGTCCGTGGATTAAGGGAAGAGGGGCTTTTTAAGCTGACCCAGGAGGGAAAAGGATACAACCTGGAAAAGAGCATTCAGGAATACATTGAGTACAAGGTAAATGCGGAAACGGGCAGGCGTGCCCTAATATCAAAAGAGGAAGTGCAGGCGCAGCACGAGGAAGTGAAGAAACAGATTTCCATATTGAAGCTGAGAAGGCTTCGCAGAGAGCTCCATGAGGCGGCTGATGTGGAGGCCTTTCTTTCCGACATGTTGACTCGCTTTAAGAACCGGCTGCTTTCCGTTCCGGCTAAACTGGCCATGCAGGTGGCCGGAGAGGAAGACCTCAATCAGATCATCCAGATTATAAAAAGGGAGCTGCTTTCTGTTCTGGAAGAACTGTCAGAGTATGATCCGGACGAGATCGACGGGCAGCAAATGCCAGAGGAAGAGGATGAGGAGACAGAAGATGAGGAGGATGAAGAGGAGGAGTGACGCGCAGAGAGAAGGCAAGAAGAAAAACACGCCGACTGTTCAGCAGAGTCATCCATTCCATCCTCTCGGTTCAGGAAGAGATAAAGGTCAGCGAGTGGGCAGCAAGATACCGTGTTCTGGATGAGAGCAGCAACCTGTCAGGGAAATGGTCCAATGATGTGACACCGTACCTGGTGGAAATTATGGATACCCTGAATGATCCGCACATACGGGAAACCTATCTGTGTAAGGGCTCCCAGCTGGGAGGTACGGAGGTACTGATCAATATGCTGGGATACATCATTACAGAGGAGCCTGGGCCGACCATGATTGTGTATCCTTCTGATGACCTGGCAAAAGATATTTCTAATGACAGGCTGAAACCGGCATTTCGTCTGACACAGAGGATAAAGAAGCAGTTTTTTGAAAACTCTTCAAAGGAACTGAGATTGAAATTTAAAAACATGGTCATCTATCTGCGCGGCGCAGGTTCTCCATCTAAGCTGTCGTCGAAGGCTATCAAGTATCTTTTCTTCGATGAGATTGACAAGATAGGGGGAGCGTCCAAAAAGGAGGCATCCCCCTACAACCTGGCTATGGAGCGTATTAAGACGTTTAAAAGCCAGAGCAAAGTCTATGCCTGCTCGACGCCGACACTGAAAACCAATTATATCTGGCGGCTTCACGATGAGGCGGATGAGGTACGGGAATATTTTGTCCCATGTCCCCACTGTGGGGAGATGCAGCAGCTTCTGTTTAAGCAGATTTTATTCTGCAAGGATGAGGAGGACAAAATGTCTCCCTATGAGAGAGCGCAGACGGCTAAGTATATCTGTCCGGCGTGCGGCTGTGAGATTCTTGATAAGGACAAGCCGAAGATGCTTCGGGAAGGGGAATGGCGGGCAATCAAGAAAAGGGGAGTTGGAAGGCCGAAGACGGTGGGTTTTCACATTAGTTCCCTCTACAGCGTGTTTGTTACCTGGGCGGAGGTGGCGGAGGAATTTCTGAAATCCTACAAGGATCCAGAAGAGTTCCAGAACTTTGTCAACAGCTGGCTGGCGGAGCCATGGGAAGATACGAAACTAAAGACGACGGCGGATCTGGTGAAGGAACGCCAGACGGAGTTCCAGGAGTTTGAGGTCCCAGACTGGGCGATTGAGCTGACGGGAGGCGTGGATGTTCAGGAAACCTGTGTTTACTGGGTAATCCGGGCATGGGGAGAGCATTGGACCAGCCAGCTGATTGCCAGGGGACAGGAGACGAACCTCTGGAATGTGGATCCGATTATGAACCTGTACTATGAGAAAAGGGATGGAACGCGACTGACGCCATCCCTTGTTTTAGTAGATTCGGGAGATCAGACGGATATGGTCTATGATTTCTGTGCGGATACGGAAGATTATACGCTGCCCTGCAAAGGAGCCAGCAAGAAGCTGGAGACAGATTACCGTTACAGTACCATTAATAAGCCGGATTCCAGGGCGGATGGGATCCGGCTTGTGCTGGTGGATACAGGCAGCTATAAGGATATGATTGCGGCAAAGATGCGGAGGGAAAATGGCACAGGCGCCTGGATGGTATTCCAGGGGATTGACCAGGAGTATGCGGATCAGGTAACAGCGGAGCACAAGGTAAGCGAACGGCAGGCGAATGGCCGGGTAATTCAGAAGTGGGTCCCCAAGACGGCCCATGCGGCCAACCATTACCTGGATGCGGAGGTCTATGCGATGGTGGCGGCTGATATTCGGGGAGCCAGAAGATGGCATCTGGAGCGGTATGCGCCGCCAGAGAAAAAGCCGAAGAAGCCAGGTTCGGTGTCTCAAGAGGAGCAGTGGATCAGGGATAATGAGATTGAAGGATGGTAAAAAGGATGGATGACAGAAAGCTGTCTCAGAGGAAGGCAGGAGAAGAAAAGACGGTGGAAAAGCCAAAGGAGGAAGCGGGAGACTTTCAGACACCAGGTCAGCAGCTGAGGGTTCTGAACGAAGCGATTTATTCGATTATGGTTGGAGGACAGAGCTACAGGATAGGCACCCGATCACTTACCAGAGCAGATCTGGCGACGTTAATTTCGGAGCGGAACCGGCTGGAGGCCCAGGCAGCCCAGACGAATGGTCTGATTTACGGGGCTTATGCGGCGGACTTTGGGTACGACAACAGGAGGTAGCCATGAAACAGACATTACTGGATCGGATGATTGGTGCAGTCAGCCCGAAAGCGGGAGCAAGGAGGGCTGAGTGGAGAAGATATTATGAAGAACAGCGGGGGAACTATGACGCCAGCGATTCAGGACGTCTGCAAAGCCGCTGGACGACTCAAAATTTGTCTGCGGAGCTTACGGATCGGTTTGAGAGGGATCCAATCCGGGCCAGAACAAGGGATCTGGAACGCAACTCGGATGTGATGAACGCGATTCTCAGGGCTTTTAGAAGGAACGTCATCGGCGGAGCCTTGAAAATACGGGTTACGACAGAGGATCAGGAGAGAAACAAGATATTGGAAACAGCCTGGAAGCGCTGGTGTGAGAAGGATAACTGCGATGTGACGGGGGTACAGAGTTTTACCCAGATCGTAAGAATGCTGATTCAGAGAAAGATTACGGACGGGGGAGTGCTGATCTTAAAACGGTTTACCAATCAGGGATACCTGCCGTTCCAGCTTCAGATCCTGGAGGTGGATGAGCTGGATGTGACTCAGATCCGGCCCAGGGAAAAAGGGAACAAGGTGGTTGGCGGGATTGAATATAACCGTTGGAACCGCCCGGTTGGGTACTGGATAGCCCAGTATGATATTGAGGGGTATACGCCGGCAGCTCCGATTTACATTCCAGCGAAGGATGTGATTTTCTATTATTCCAAGAGAAGGCCCTCTCAGGTGAGAGAGATGTCTGATCTGGCGCCAACTGTCACCCGGATTAAGGACATGAATGAGTTTATCACGGCGGTGACGATTAAGGAGAAGATTGCCGCCTGTCTGGCCGCATTTATTAAGAGGATTGGCGGTATGATTCCAGGGAAGCACCGGATGGCTGGGGAGGAAATCAGCTATGAGGGAAAGCGGATTGTGCCGGGGATGATCCTGGAGCTGAATCCGGGGGATGAGGTACAGACAGTCAATCCTCCGGGCCAGGGAAGCGATGCCACGGGCTTTCTGAAGGCAGTTCAAAGGCTGATTTCTTCAGCTTCCGGACTCTCCTACGAAGCCACGTCCAGAGACATGTCCGAGACTAATTATTCCAGCGCGAGACAGGGAATGATTGAGGATGCTCTGACTTATGACGAGGAGTGGGAACTTCTGATACAGGTCCTGGATGAGATTTACGAAACTTTTGTGATTTCCTGCTGGCTGAAGGGGGTTATTTCTGGAGGAGATTTTTGGGAGGATGTGAGGAAATATACGGCTCATGAATGGGTGAAAAAGCCGAAGCCCTGGATCGATCCGGCGAAAGAGGCCAACGCAAATGCGACGATGCTTAAAACGGGGCAAAAGACATTCCAGCAGGTTTGCGCGGAGAATGGCCGTGACTGGAAACAGGTGATTGACGAGATGAATGAGGCGAACCGGTATGCTTCTGAAAAGAAAATTGACCTGGCTGCCATGCTGGCGGGAGGACCAGGCGCCCAGGAGCCGGAGGAAGAGGAGGAAAAGAAAAATGGAACGAAAACCGATGCATAAAAACCCGCAGGGAGAGAATGATTTCCATCCGGTCCGGTTTATGGAGGCCGGCATACGGGCGGCCGGCGGAGAGGAGAACGAAAGACAGTTTGAACTTTCTTTTTCGTCGGAGGAACCCTATACCAGATGGTACGGGGTGGAAATTCTGGATCACTCAGAGGGATGCATGGAACTGTCAAGGCTTCAGAGTATTGGAGTGGTGTTGTTTAACCACCGGACAGACCGGGTGATTGGGAAAATTGTCAAAGCCTGGAATGAGGCGGGACGGGGTAAGGCCCTGATTGAGTTTGACGATGATGAGGAGTCAGAGGTGATCCGAAAGAAGGTGGCAGGAGGAACGCTGAAGGGCGTGTCTGTGGGCTACCGTGTGGATGTCTGGGAGGAGGTAGCAGCAGGTAAGAAGTCCAGCGACGGACGGTTTATCGGGCCCTGTTACATTGCGAAAAAGTGGACGCCTTTAGAGGTCAGTGTGGTGTCTGTGCCGGCGGATCCGACGGTGGGCGTCGGGAGAGGGTATGACGGACCGGAGATCCGGACGGCGGAGCAGCCGGTGGCTCTGGGAGTACTGGAATTGATGGTGCAGACAAATGAGAATCTGCTGAAAATGTAGAGGATAAATGGTGAAGAAATGGATGGAATGCCGGGGAGAAGTCCTGTCAGGGTATATTCCTGACCTCCCCAATATGCAGTTAAGGTTCAGCGAAAGGCTGGGCTTTTTTTGATTCCGGAAATTGAAAATAAAGAAAGGATAGATGATGATGAGACTAAAGCTTGTGAAACAGAGCAACTTTTTAGGAACTGTATGTGATTTTTATGTAGATGAAGAAGATAACATTTACATGAGCAGAACCCAGATTGGATACGCATTGCAGTATAAAGATCCAGCTAATGCGATTAAAAATATTCACAATAAAAATCATGATAGATTTGATAAGTTTTCTGTTACTTTAACGGGTGCTCAGTTTGAGCCCCCGTTAAAAAATAATAGTAAAGCACAAAAAGTATACATGTACAATGAATTTGGCGTTTATGCCATGTGCGCAAGATCGAGACAGAAAGTGGCGGATGATTTTAATGATTGGGTAGCAGAAACAATTTCAATCATCAGAAAGAATGGCTACTATATAGCTTCCGAAAAGGACAGCAGATGGCTGGGGATTCGTGAAGAATCTAAGAAAGCCAGGAAATATGAAACAGACCAGATAAAACTCTTTGTTGAATACGCGAAAGCACAGGGCAGTAAGAATGCAGATAAGTATTATATGATCTTTACGAAATTAATTAATGAAAAAGCAGGGATTCATGGTAAACAGCGTGATACGGTTTCGCAGGAAACTCTGCTGGAGTTGAAATCATTGGAGATACTGCTGAAGATGCGCATTCGAAAGCTTATGGAACGGGATATGCCTTATAAGGAAATATACCAAGACATAAAGATGCTGGTGGAAGAATTTTAACATGAAAGGAAGGCAGGACAATGAAAAACATGGAACAGACCATGAGAGAGGTGGCGGCCGCGCTGACAGGAACGGCAGCGGAAGAAATTCCGTCCGGCCCGCTGGAGGAAATCTGCGGTTTTATCGCAGAGCATTATCAGGGGCAGGAGAAGCCGCCATTTGTTCAGGTGGCGGCCCCGGCGGATGCGGCAGGGGAGACGCCGACGAAGGAGGAGTTTAATAATTTAATTCAGAAACTGAAGGATGCCAAGGTTTTTAAGTAGGCATCCTTTTGTTTACTTTCATTTATAAAAGTCAAAGAAAGAAGGAGGACAAAACGCATGACATTACAGGAAATGATTGCCCGCCAGAGGGAACTGACAGAGACTGCCAGGCGGCAGGGGCGAGGTCTGACAACGGAGGAGCAGAAAGAGTTTGACAGCCTGCAGGCCCAGATTGAGGCTATGCCTGCCGGGAGCCAGAGAGAAAATCAGCCGACAGGAGCCGGGGATGGAGGAGAAGGTCCGGGAGAGGCTGAAGGCGTTCAGCGGGCAGTTCAGGCTGAAAGAATACGGATCCGGGAGATTACGGCTCTTTGCCAGAGATTTGGGATGGATTCCCAGCAGTACGTAGAGCGGGGAGATACGCTGGATCAGGTAAGGCAGGCTGTCCTGGCAGAACTGCAGCGTACTAACGGGCCGGTTGGGGTACGGGTGCTGCAGGATGAGGGAGACAAGAAGAGAGATGCTATCACAGACGGTATCCTGCTTCGCCAGGGAATCCGTGTGGAGAATCCGGCTCCCGGAGCCAATGATTTCAGGAATGCGACGCTGAAGATGATTGCAGCCGACTGCCTTTCTTCGGAAGAGGGAAATCAGAGAAACTACTATATGGCATCTGCAGATGAGGTGTATACGGCGCTGATGCAGAGAGCCTTTTATAATCCTGCATCTGCATTTCCGGCCATTATGGACAATGTAATCCGCAAAGCCTATATCGAAGGGCACAAGACCGCGCCGGTTACGTTTGATCAGTTTACAACAAGAGGCGTTCTGACAGACTTTAAGAAAGCTGATAATTATTACGTACAGGGAGGCTTTGGGGAATTTCTGGAAGTGCCGGAAAATGGTGAGCTGAAACATACCCTTCCGACCGATGAGAAACTGCCTCAGAGACAGCTGAAAACCTATGGACGCCAGTTTACCATGAGCCGCCAGGCGTTTATTAATGATGACATGGGAGTGGTCACAACGCTGCCGAACCGGGCGGCAAAGGCTGCCAGAACAACGATTAACACACAGGTTTACCGCTGCCTGACTGGCTCGCAGAAGATCTATGACGGGAAAACGATTTTCTGCTCAGAACACAAGAATCTGCTGGCAGAAGGAACGCCGATTTCGCAGGAGGCGGTTCAGTCCATGATCCTGGCGCTTGGGGGCCATAGAAAGGTACAGGATGGTACGGAGCAGGCGATTATCATCCGGCCGGCAGTGATGGTGGTGCCGCTGGGCTATCAGTTTGCCATGTACACTCTGTTTAACAGTCCTACTATCAGCTCTTCAGGGGATGTAAACCCATTATTCCAGTACAGGGATACGATTCGCGTAGTAGAGGACGCTACGCTGAATGTTCAGATTAAGTCAGGCAGCCCGATCCCGTGGTTCATGGTGGGGGATAAGAATGATACGGACTTTATCCAGGTAGATTACTTAAACGGCCAGGATATACCGAATATCCGCCGGATGGAAGCGCCGGGGCAGCTTGGCTTTGTCTGGGATGTATTTCTGGACTGGGGCATTACGGTCCTGGATTACCGGGGCGCCGTGAAAAACCCTGGCGTGACGGTAGAATCACCAATCCAGCTGGCATGATTGGATAAAAAGAAGGAATGAAAAGAACAGGCAGGAAAGAAGGAGGAAGAAGGATGGCAAAAACAGCGACCTATTGGCAGAGAGGAGAAACGCTTGATTATGTGAATGGAACAGGGACACTGATTCCGGCGGGGACGGTTCTGGCGGTTGGCAGTAAGCATATCGGCGTGGCGGGGACAGATATTCCAGATGGGGAGACCGGTTCTGTCCACGTCGTGGGTGTGTTCGAGATCCCGAAAAAATCCGGAACAGCCCTGGCGTTTGGCGATCCGGTGAAGTTTGATGATACGAACGGGATTGACAAAGATGCAGACGGAACCGCAACGATCGGCTATGCGGCCAGGAAGGCAGAGGCGGATGAGCTGACTGCTTTTGTGAAACTCCAGGGGTAACTATGGGATTCAAGGATATTGTTAAAAAGGATATTGAGAAGGTATTTTTCAACCCCGAAGAATTTGGCTCCCCGCACCAGATAGGAGACAGAACGCTTAACCTTATCATCGATGACAATGAAATGGTGGAGCGGGAAAAGCGTAATCTGCTAAAGGATCTGGCAGACGGCACCTACAGGCGGAAGCTGATGTTTTATGTGGCAGCCAGGGAGTTTGGGCCTCTGCCGGCTGTAGGGAAGCTGCTTTCCCTGGATGGCAGGCAGTACCGGATCATCGATGCCGTGAATGAGGATGGAGTCTATTCCATCAGTTTGGAGGCGGTGAGAGGGATATGACCATACAGGTTCATCTGGAAAATCAGGAAGCGGTTACGAAGATACTCAGGGAATCTGGAAAGAGATCGGATCCGGCACTCAAGAAAGCGGTCAATGAAGCAGCGAAAGAATCCAGGGAGAAATTGTATAGATATATTCGAAAGCAATATACAGTGAAAGTTGGAAGATTCCCGAAAGGGTCTTTAGTGATTAAAAAAGCTTCCGGTTCGGAAACATCGGCCTGGATTATCGTTTCCCATCCGCCTCAGTCTTTAAGAGAAACTTATAGCTCTCGAAAGAACAATCGCAGGGAAGCAGCCAGAGCTGCCATCAAAAGAGAAAGTCCCAAACTGATTCAGGGGCAGGGGCTGAAAAGTTTTGTTGCAGAGATGAAAAACGGGCATAAGGGTATTTTCCAGAGGGTTCCTGGAACTTATATGAAGAAATACAAACCCCGGCCTTATAGGAAAATCTCGGGAAGGATGACCAAGGGCAGAGAAACAATTCGGGAAGCCATAGGTCCATCAGGATCCAAGCTGACAGAGATGGCATTCCGGGCGACACAGGGGGAGCTGCAGCAGAGTCTGCAGGAGACCCTGTGGAGATTTGTGGATCAGGCGTTCAGATAGTTTTTTAATTATTTTATGTTCAATCAGAAAGGAGAGAAAAGCGATGGAATATGAACCGACCGTATGGAATAATGGAGATGTAATTACGGCTGAAAAGCTGAATAAGCTGGAACAGGGCGTGAAGAATGAGCAGGTTGGCCCTCAGGGAGAAAAAGGAGATACCGGAGCGCAGGGCCCCCAGGGAGAGAAGGGGGAACCGGGAGCGCA
>UMIN01030279.1_pt1 | contig 13295 bp, 9 predicted proteins | sample 1965811 | NCBI WGS metagenome assembly UMIN01 (sample SAMEA4836123, study PRJEB28245) | human gut metagenome | biome: gut microbiome; material: fecal sample | place: Denmark | collected 2008
CCAAAGAAAATCCGGACAGCATTTGATCCGAAATAGCATAAATTTTTACAAATATTGTAATAAAATTGTTATTATTTCCATTCTCTGATGTGCTATAATAAAAATCAGTTCAATATTTTTAAATGATTAAGCATCACAAGGAGGTTTCGACTATGAAAAACAGACGAGGTCTGACTGCCGTTGCTATGGCCGGCATGATGGGAGCGATGACTCTTGCTTCCAGTTTTTCTGCCTATGCCGCAGCCGGATGGGTTCAGAGCGGCAACACTTATGTTTACTATGATTCTGACGGTTCCCTGCATAAAGGCTGGGTTAACGCATCCAACGGATATTATTACACGGATCTTTCTACCGGTCAGATGGTGACTGGATGGAAACAGATCAACAACAACTGGTACTACTTCCAGGCAGACGGCCTGATGGCAACCGGATGGGTTCAGGACGGCGGCAAATATTACTACACCCTGACAGACGGAACCATGCATAAAAATGGCTGGGTCAACATCGGCTCTGACTATTACTACATGGGCAGTGACGGTGCTATGGTAACCGGATGGCAGACAATTGACGGCGGCAAATTCTACTTTAACCCGTCTGACGGCAAATGCATTGTCAACAGAGCCTGTGAGGTTGACGGAAACTGGTATCTGTTTGGAACTGACGGAAAAATGCAGACCGGATGGCAGAAGGTAGACGGATATTATTTCTATTTCCATACCGACGGCAAAATGCTTTTAGGCTGGCTCAGCGACGGAACCAACAAGTATTACATGGATCCGGGCAGCGGCCGCATGACCACCGGAGTTTCTGTGATTGACGGCTATTACTACTACTTCAATGAGTCCGGACATCGCCAGACCGGATGGGTCATTGTAGACGGTGTATATTATTACTTCGATCCGGCTGCTGACGGACGTATGGTAGCTGGTACCACCATGAATATCGGCGGAACCAACTATCAGTTTGCAGCAAACGGAGCCTGCACCACCAACGGCGGCGCCACCAACAACGTTTACAACAGCAACCAGAACAGCCAGAACAATAACCAGAATTCCAATGGCGGTTCCTCCAACCAGAATAATGGCTCTAACAACGGTACGATTACCGTAGGCGGTTCTTCCAATGACAACAGCGGCTATGTAAACAGCGGCCCTGGCGCTTCTGGAAGCAGCAGCTCTGCCGGTTCTTCTGTTCCCGGCAATCCTTCCGGAACAGCTTCTACACCAGGCGGTTCTTCTGGTGATACCAGTCTGCAGCCGGGACAGACCGGCGGTCCCAGACCGTAATAAGCCAATCACAGCTGCTTTATTTCCAACAAGCCCACTATGGTCTATACGGTTCTATAATAAATGTTAGAGTGTATGATTGAAAAATCATGCACTCTGGCTTTTTTTATTTTATAATAAAAAAGACCTCCAAGTACCAGTCAACCAAACAAACCACTCGGAGGTGCTCAAATGCATAATCATTGTATCAATAAATTACTAAATTTAAAAGGGGTAATTGTTAAAAAAATTATCCATGCTGATTCTTTTGTAAAAATCATGCTCGAAACAAACCCCAAAGAGCAGATTTGCCCTGCCTGCGGGAAATCTACCAAAAAAATACATGACTACCGGATGCAAACTATCAAGGATCTTCCTTTTCAGCTGAAACACTGTTACCTGATTTTGCACAAACGACGCTATGTTTGTTCCTGTGGGAAACGTTTTTACGAAGATTATGAATTTCTTCCGCGTTACTTCCATCGTACGACCAGGCTGACAGCCTTTATCGCTTCCGCCCTGCATGAAAACAGACCGCTCAGTTCCATTGCACAAATGTATAATGTTTCCACCGCTACAGTAAACCGCATTCTGGATACCATTTTCTTCGATGTTCCTAAGATACCTTCGGTTCTCGCTATTGATGAATTCAAAGGGAATGCTGGAGGGCAGAAATATCAATGTATTTTGGTGGTTCCTGTACGGCATTCAGTGTTGGATATATCCTGCCATCCCGTTCTCAGACCTGTTTATCCTCTTATTTCCGCTCACTTCCTAAAAGAGCGTTATCAGGTGAAATTTTTTGTCTGTGACATGTGGAGACCCTACACAGAACTGGCAGCTGCATTCTTCCCGAATGCTTCTATTATGATTGACAAATACCATTTCATCCGCCAGGTAACCTTGGCAATCGAAAAGGTACGCAAACGTCTTCAGAAGACCATGCCCCTCTCCTTGCGCAAGTATTATAAACGCAGCCGTTCTTTGATCCTGGCCCGATATGAAGCCTTGAAAGAGGAAAAAAAGGCCTGCGATCTGATGCTGCTTTATAATGATTACCTAAGACTGGCTCATTCTTTGAAGGAATGGTTTTATCGGATTTGTCAGAATTCCAGATATTCTGAACCACGCAGGGATTTTGGGGAATGGATTCGAAATGCAAAACAGTCTCAAATTCCTGAGTTTGAGACATGTGCAGCTACTTACCGCAACTGGAGCATGGAGATTCTGAATGCATTTAAATATTGAGTGGGGCGGTATTTCAAGGAATACCACCCCAACTTTTGACAAAGAACCTTATTTAAATTTAAATGTATTTTTATATTCCCACATTTCATATAGATTTATCATTTCATCAGAATTTATTTCGCTAATTTCTTTATAACGTTTTCCCTCTTCATCTATAATACCAGACAACGATATTACCGGATATTTTTCAAACAATTCCAACATGAATTGATAATACGGAGACATAGGAAGATTCGCCTCTTTTAAAATGAGACTAGGAAGATAGTTAGCACTCATTTTTTCAATATAATGAGCCTCTTTCTCGTAGTTCTTCCAGATTAAAAAGGGCACAATGTATTTATTAAATTCGTCACTGCTGGCAGAACCTAATAATAAAGATTCAGAGGCTTCATCAACTTTAGGTTGATGGTCACCAAATACTACAATCATAGTTGGCTCATTTACCTTATCAAAATACTGGATCAATGCTTCAAGCGCTTTATCTGACATACTCAGCATAGACAAATAAACCTCTGCATTTTCCACTTCTCCATATTCAGATAAATGAACTGATTGCGGTAAATCCTGAAAACCATTATATCCACCATGATTTTGAATTGTGACATTAAATAAGAAAAATTTATCAGATTGTTTATTTTCATATAGATCGATAACTTTTTTATAATTATATTCATCAGTTGCTCTCTGACGAACACTTTCAATATTATCGAAATCATTAATGTCATAAAATGTATCAAAACCAAGACGGGGATATACTTTATTTCTGTTCCAGTTGCCTCCCTGTTCTAAATGCATTGCGACAGTACTGTAATTCTGTTCCTTTAGTTCCTGTGCAATAGAAGCAACATTTTCATGAATATAGGATTGAAATGGATATGCACCTGGCGGAAAAAAAGTCAATGAGGTTCCTGTCAATGCTTCAAATTCTGTATTACACGTACTCCCACCACGAACAGATACATATAAATTTCCATATGTTGATGTATCATATAAAGATTCAAAATAAGGCAAAACTTTATTATATTCTGTATCATTTAAGTCATCATAATTAGTAAAGGATTCGTTCATAATCATGATAATATTTTGGGGTTGTATTACCTCTTCTGAATATATAGACGATGGTATGTAATCATTAATTTTATCCAATTTTTCAGGATCATATCCTCTCGGTTTCTTAATTTGATTGTTAGCTGCATATTTACAAAACGAAGCGAATGCACCTTGGGTTCTGTATCCATAAATTATATCATAATCCCAATAATTACATAACAAATTTGTAAATGTTTTTGAAGTTACAGTCCCAATCACTAACAAAGTAATAAGCGGAACTATTAATATAGAAATACGCAAACGTGATTTTTTCTCTTCGTGTAGATGTAATTTTGCCACTAAAAATAACTCTATACCAATTAAAAGCAAACCATATAACATGGAAAAATCCCAAACGAATTTGTAGCTGTCTACAATTTGTAATGCAGTTGATGCTGCACCTATATCCCATGGTAAAACAGGTTTTCCTCGATACAGTTCTACAAAATAGTTAACCAATCCTAAGATATATATTATCAAGCATTCAAATGTCATCGCGAAAGTTAAATTACAAAAAATAACATAAAAAATGAAATTAATAATCAATAAAATCAGATAATTGATAAACCGATATTTAAGGCTGATAAACCAAAAATTGTAGCCTATAAATTCAAATGAGCAAAATGCTACCATTGGTGTAACAAGCATAAACAAATACAGACAAATCTTTGGAGAAATTCTTAAAAAGCAAGATAATATATATCCCCCTAATAAGCTGATTACAGCCAGTGCAAAAATAGACCAGATAGTGCAATGGTAAACCGGCAATTCTAAAATAGCCTTTGTACTTTCTGGTTCGTTATAATTCACATCGTAATTTGAAATATTGTTTGAATAAATTTGAGATAGCGTTAATCCAAATTGTTTTATTTCAATTCCCTCAATAATATATTTCTCTCCTGTACTTGATACGATCCATATCTCATCAAGCGTCGGCGGTATTTTTGATAAATTTATTTTTCCGTCTTCGTTAGTTATAGCTGCTTCTTTCATAATATCATAATCAGAAAGTTGCGGAAGATTGCCTAATTTAGCAGTATAGCCTATATCACATAATATTCCTTCTTTTAACGATGTATCGATATTAATCTGATAATTAGGCCTATACAGAAATAGCAAAGCGATAAATATTATAAAGCTAAGTGCAGCTACTGATAATGTAGTTTTTTTAGTTTTCATAAAATATAGTTCCTTTTTATTATATATATCAAGTTACTAGCATAGTAACTTGATATAATGCATCAATTAAATAAAACTCAAAACTTGCTACAGATAATTGTATCATCCTCTATCCATCAGATTTCAAGATCTCTTTATAAACACTCAATTGGTGATTATATAAGTACCTTATAAATATCTCGCAAACAAATCATCCAAAATTTCTCTAGTTTCGTCCAATAAACGCTGTGTAACCTTTTTATCCTTCACACAAATAACTTTATCAAAAATAGAATTCTCCATTTTTTTAATCTGAGACATTGGAATACAATCATCTAAACAATACTGAAATTGTTCCAATAAATAGGAGATTTTATTGAAATAATGCTGATGAGTATCGTAATATAACCCAATACAGGGGATATTCAAACTTAAAGTAAGTAAAATGGCATGGTACCTTGCGCAAACCATAAAATCTTGCTGCAAAAAAATCTTAATCATTTCGGTAATATCTGTAATATACGGTAATACCTCAATATTTTCTTCATCCTTTGCAAAAAGTTTATAAAAATTAAGATCTATATGCCAGTCATCATAAAATGGGATAAGCGATATGATATAATCTTTTTTCTGTTTTTGCATCTCTTTTTTTATATTTGCAACCAAAGAGTAAAAAGATTCTTTAGTTTCTTCAGCAACGATATAGACTATCCCAATATGAACTGGCTTTGAATGTTTTTCCGGTTTTATATTTTGCATAATTGAAGGCAATGCCTCATTTGCATACACGATATCATTAATTACCTGAATTCTATCGGTTGATATTCCAACTTGCTCTAGCACATTCAAACTGTATTGATCACGCACCGAAAAATGTATAGCTCCACAAACAACCGTTTGCAGTTTTTGAATATATTCAGGGTTACTCAATTTTTTACTTGTACTCAATCCAATACAAAATACCTTTTTATTTTTTGCAATAAACCGTAAAGGCAAATCTACCACTGTTCTACATATATTAATTCCATAATCATATGCTTCCCAATAGATCTCATCCTCAATAATTGCTCCACCGCCAAAAATAAGAACATCAAATTTTTCTGCTATAATATCATAATCATAGATTGTTTGTGGATAATGGATATAATTCACATCGTATTTCAAGTATATACTAGGATCAAATATACGATTCGGTTCTAGCATAAGAGTGATCTTCTTGTTCGTATATTTATGAAGATATTGGATCATTGTATCCAACATCCACTCATCTCCTGTATTAGGATTTCCATAATTACCGCAAAGCAATATTCCGTCATTCTCTTCATTTTGAAGTTTTAACAGTTCTGGATTGGAAAACGCATTAAAATAATATTGACGATCTACACCAAACTTTAAAAGTCTTGCCATTTCCTGCAACTGTTTTTTTACAACATCTAATTCTGCAGACAATTGTTCCAATTCAAGACTCTGTGAATCTAACATACCCGGATTATTCTTTGCATGATTTATGATTATCACAATCTATTTTTCCTCCTCCTTCTAGTCTCTTTTTTCTAGTCTGCTTAAATCTTCATCCATAATTGCCTTATAATATTCGGCACTCACATTTCCAATATATCTTTTTGCGAGCCAATATGTCCGCTCCTTTGTTCCAGTTGTTTCCAAGTCTGCTTTGGCTCGTTGAACATAAACCTTTTTATATTCTGGTTTGATCTTATTAATCGCATACATATGTGTCTGTATTTTACACATCTGCAAATAATCGATTAAATGTGCATCTTCAGTTCCTGCAATTGAGTGATTTAAATAATCAAAAATATCAAAATGAACATACAGCCTTTCATCATCTGCTGAAACATCCTGCCCCGGCCGTGCCAAACGATAATAGTACAAGTGTTCTGGCACTGCAATAACAGACTTTGCTGCTGCAAATGTTTCGATCTTGAATGGCAAATCATCAAATCTCCGTAAATCTGTATAAAAATGAATATTATTTTTCTTTATCATATCTGCTTTATAGATTCCACGCCAAATAGCTACTCGATTATACATAATCAATTCTAACACTCTATTGGCATCACTAGTACCATTGCAATATGGTTCTCCTAAAGAATCCTCCACCCGTTTAATCTCTTTCGTATTTTCATAATACTCATTATATCCACAAAAACTAATGTCATAGGAACCCGTCATAGCAGCTCGCAACAATTTTCTAAACATACTTTCATCTATAAAATCGTCTGGATCAATGAACCCTATATAATTTCCCTTTGCTCGCTCCAAGCCAAACTGTCTCGCAGAAGCACAGCCGCCATTTGGCTTGTCTAATAATTTAATTCTGGAGTCTTTCTCTGCCCATTTCAGAACAATCTCTCTTGAATTGTCTGGCGATCCATCATTTACAAAAAGGAATTCTACATATGGAGCTTTCCATTCGATTACACTTGAAATACACTTATCCAAATAAGCTGCTACATTATACATAGGGAAAATAACACTTAATTCAATATTATCATTTTTTTTCTGCCATTCTAATATCTGTGGTTCTTTACCTTCACGTAAAGTTTTAATTTGAATATATGATGTATGTTCTTTAAAGGTTTCCCACAATTTAAATGCCGTTGGCTGCTCCTGCCAAATCGTTGCCAATAAATATGTCGGTTTCCAATTTTGTGCCTTATACAAAATCGCAGCAGGACACCAGTCACAACACAACGCCCAGGAACCTTTCACTCCTCGAAAATCTTGGAAATCGTAATATTCAAACTTTTCTAAATGAGGATATTCCTCAATCCCCTCATCTCTTTTCAATAATTCTAGAATATCTTCAATTTGTTTTTTTAGCAGACTACCAACTAATACCAGTTCTTTTAAACAACTGTCGTTAATAAATTCCTTCAAAGCAGAATATTCATAACTATCCCCTACTAACAAAACTGCCCGCTCTATTTCAGGATGACTATTCAAATAACTTATCATTTCATTCATTATAGGATTCCCCTTTCATCAAATACTTTGATGCACTATTATTTCTTTTTTATCAAGTACTTTTTTATGCACCACTTAAATGTATAAATAAGTCCATGTTCTCTGACGCATTGTATCCCCCCCTGCAGCAAATTACGTTTAGCTGCATCATAAGATGTCCAAGGTATATAATTCTGTGTCATGATTCTATCACGATTTTCGTAATTTTCTAGATCTAAATAATTTTTTCCAGTCATACAGACTATAAAGCCATATTCCCTTCCTTTATCTGGTGAGCACGTATCTAAATAATCTTTAATCTCTTCCTGGGTAAATGTCTGGAAAACTTCATGTAACCCCTCCAATAGGGGACGGATATACTTTTTATTTGTGACTTCTACACTCCATATTGAAAAATCCACTATCAGGCGCAGTACGTATGATTTTTCTATCCTGCTAAAATAATATTTATCTGCAACTGCCAACAGTTCTTTAAAAATGGGGATCATATCCAAGCGGGATGCACCGCCTCCTGATGTAATCTGTCCCCCTTGATTAATACGATAGTAAAATCCAACTTCCGGCAAAGCCATGCAAGTGTTTGCATGATACAGCAAATAAAAATGACCGACTACATCCTCCCATTTCAAACCTCTTGGAAAAGAAAAATTTTTTTCTCGCAAAAAAGATGTTTTATATATTTTTCGACATGCTGTTACTTCTAATGCATACAGCTCTGGATTTTGTTTTGCATTTACCTGGACAAATGATTTTCCATCATGTACCTCAAAAATCCGATCATATCTTTCCTTATCTTTCCATGGTAAAATTCGCTTTGTAGCAGTATCATAGACCCACGGAAGAGTAAATACCATATCCGGGATTTCATCCACTGTCCTTACAAGTTTTGTAAAACATTCAACATATCTGATATTCAACCAATCATCACTGTCTAAAAATGAAACGAAGGGGGTATCTACTACACTTAAACCTACATTTCTGGCCTCTCCTAATCCCTTGTTTTCCTGAAATATATAAGTAATTTTTTCAGGATACTTTTTCGCATATATCTGACAAACCTCTTCAGTTCCATCTGTTGAACCATCATTGACAATAATTATCTTATGATTCTGCATTGTCTGATGAACTAAACTGTTTAAACACTCACCAATATATTTTTCCACATTATATGCTGGTACAACAATAGATAATAGTACCTCATCATTCGAAGTCATTGTGTTTTCTAAATAATTTTCACACATAATTCTGTCTCTCCCTCATTTTTCTTGTGTCATTTTTTCTATCATGGTCAACAACATATTTTTTTAACCAATTCCCTTCTCCGGCTTCCATATGGCAAAAGCAAATTTGCAACTTTACGTAAAGTTGAATTATTTTTCCATGTTTTTTTTAATTTAGTAATATCTTCAAGTGTTTTTGTGCACCTCAATAAGATAACAGAAAAATAAGCTGAGTTCTTCGCATATTTCCAAAAATATTCAGCGAAATCACAGTCAACCACATCCCACGGCTTCTGATATCCTGCAAAATGAATCACATATGGATGCTTCCTTGCCGCAACATATTCCTCGTAAAGATCTCTCGGTGCCATCTTTAAAATTTCCATCCGGCTCCGTCCCGATTCCTGCCAATTCATCAGTGTATTCCACTGCTGCGAAATATAATGCACCCGACCTTTGCAAATAATATTCAGCACATCCTGATCATGACAACGCCAGGAGCGTGAAGTCGCCAATGAAATCATCTCATCAGAAGATATCCTTTTTCGCAGTTGAGACAAATCTAATATTAAAACACCAGCCTGAAAATAATCGTAAGCACTTTTCAGTCCTAACTCATCTATCGCATAACACTCCCAATTATTTTGTTTCAAATTAATCTGACCGGCTACATCAATATCTCGTGCAGCACCAACAATGCAACCATTCAATTCCATATCATAAAGTTCTGCAACATCATGATCCACAACCATATCGCAATCCAGATATAAAATTTTACAATAATCTGGCATAATTTCTGGAATAATAAGGCGATAATAGGTTTCAATAGAAAGATGTTGATCTACAAATAATTTCTCAGCATCAAAATATTCGCATACTCGAATAAACCGAATGGAAAAATTATCATGATTTTGAGTTCCCCAAGAAATAAGGGCTTGATTTTTCTCTGAAATATCGTTAAACAAAATAATAATATCATATTGTCTTGCTGGATTTGCATTAGCTATTACTGACTGTATCATGACATCTAAATATGGAGCAAATTTGTCATTCGCAGACAATACGACTGGAACTCCATTTTCAAATACAGGCTGTAATGTAGATTTCAGAGATGTATCTTTGAACAAAGTCTTAGGAAGTTCAAATGTACGAATTTGCTTCTTCTGTTTTAAATAAGTATAATAAATACCACAGAGACGTTCTGCAAGATATCCCATCACTCGATATTCTTCCACACTATAATGTGTCATATCAATATGCTTCTCTGCCTCAAAAAGAATATCAAACAGCCACTGGCAATATGCATGATATATTTCTCTTTTCATAATAAACATATTGCATTCGTGTGCTACCGAAGACTGCATATAACTTCTGGATGCATCTAAAAATTCTGGATATTTTTCCGCTAAAACACCCAAAACAATATCCAAATCTTTCCTATGTTGAAAACTTGGCACACCATATTCATGATATACATCCAGCAATTTTCCACCTTCCTGAATCCGTGGATACTTTCGTCCTTTTACAGATATTACGTCATATCTGGTGATAATATCGCTCATAACCTCTGGCTGAAGCTTCATTTCTTTTATAGCTTCTTCAGAAATTCTATCATATGCAATATTTCCCCATCCGTCATCCCGTTCTAGTTTCGGATCAAAAGCAAAATATCTCCTATAGTGGAAAAATCCATAATAATCCGCATCGTCATTTTTCCAAGCCCAGTATTGTGCCGTAAGTTCACAATATGTCTTATTCTTTTCTGAAATATGCTCCCCCTCGTCATCATGGAGCATCCCTTCCAGCCTTTTTCCTGCCAAAGCAGTTCCTACCTGAATCGGATATAAATACGGATTCTTGGGTACATATGAAGGCTTATGGCATACAACATAAATTTTAATATTGGGCTGTTTGTTCTTCATCTGCTCCTCCATTTATCTTCTCTCTTAATTCGCTATCTCTTTTGGCTCTATCCCCAGACTTCTCATGTATGCATCACATACCTGGTTGACCTCGCCTTTCATCATCACATTTCCCTTATTTAACCAAATAGCATGATCACATAGTGTCTTTACATTTTCAATGGAATGCGATACAAATAAAAGTGTTGTTCCCCCTGCCAGCATTTCCTGCATACGTTTCTGGCATTTTTCTTGAAATGCCGCATCTCCCACAGCAAGCACTTCATCCACAATTAAAATTTCCGGATGAACAATTGTTGCAATCGCAAAACCCAGACGCGCTGCCATACCAGAAGAATAATTCTTGATAGGCATATTCATAAAGTCCTGCAGTTCAGCAAACTCCACAATCTCATTGTAATGGCTGTCCATAAACTCTTGACTATATCCCAATACCGCACCATTCAGATAAATATTCTCTGTAGCTGTCAATTCACCATCAAATCCTGCTCCTAGCTCAATCAAAGGCGCAATGCTCCCACGAATATCTACACTACCCTGATATGGTTTAAGAATTCCACATATCAACTTTAATAATGTCGACTTTCCAGAACCATTCGTTCCTACCAGCCCCCATGCCTCACCGCGTTTTACCTCAAAACTTACATCTTTTAAGGCAAAAAATTCCTGAAACAGCAATTCTCTCTTTACCAATTTTACAAAGTATTCTTTTAAATTATCTATTTTTTCCGATGCCATATTAAAGCGCACAGAAGCCTCTTTTACCTGAATCACATAATCTTTCTCTGATTCCATATTCTACCTCGTTAAATATACAAAATAAACTTATCCTGCGTCTTAAGAAATGCACCTGTTCCAATTAACAACATCAAAACAGCTGCACATGTTCCAGCTACTAACAAATATGTTTCAGGCATTCTACATTCCAAAACAATTTGCCTGAATTCCGTTATATAAAAATACATTGGATTAAACATCATTACTGCCTCACGCAGTCCATTTGGCAATAGTGTGATTGGATAAAATAAAGGGGTCAAATACATCCAAGCTGTAGTAACCGCATTATAAATATACTGGATATCTCGAAAAAACACAGACCCCTGTGCTAAAAGCATACCTAACCCAAGGCAAAAAAGGTATTCCTGTAGCAAAATAAACGGTATCAACAAATAATAAATATTAGGTGTCACTTTACATACAATAAATACTAGCACCAATGCACCTAACGCAAATAATGTATTGACAAAAGAACTAGTCACCTTTGATACTGTGAATACATATTTCGGTACATACGTTTTCTTCAATAAAGAAGCATTGCCTGTAATAGAGCCAATTGCCTGATTAGTCGATTCACTCATAAAATTAAACAACGTTTGTCCAATAATCAAGTATACCGGAAAATTTTCAATATCTGATCGGAACATATTGGAAAATACAATGACCATAATTACCATAATCATCAAAGGATTTAGTATGCTCCATAAATATCCCAATATGCTTCTTCGATATTTTAATTTTATATCCTTTGTAACTAACTGTTGCATTAAAAAACGGTACTTATAAAAACCACCTAATCGTTTAAAAAATATACTCATAACTGCTCCTTTTCTTTACATATATCCACCATAGTATACCATTTAACACACGGTTACACAACTTCGCAGTATCTAGAATCTCTTGAAAATCATTTAATTATTTATTAATATTGTGTTTCATACCTGCCTTCTCTATTCTATCATAGTTTTTATCGTTTTAATATAAAAAAATAAGGGCATTGCCCAATCATCAAATCTGACAATTTTGCAATGCCCTGCCTTGTATACTCTTATATCATAATTTTCCTTACATATAGAACAGTCTGTTAACCGCACTGAAGATACCTCGGATAGAAGACTTGGTAATGTTGGAGCTGACGCCAACACCGTAGGTCACACGGCCGGAATCCTGATCCATCAAATGGATATAGGATGCTGCCTGTGCATTGGAACCGGAGCGCAGTGCGTGCTCGTTGTAGTCCAGAACCTTGATATTGATACCAAGCTCTTTCTCCAAACCGCGCTGTACTGCATCGATCGGTCCGTTTCCGACACCCTCGAAGGTCTTTTCCATACCGTGATCGGTGTAAACCACCTTGATCAGAGTTGCATATACGCCATCCTCCACCTCGGTATCGGTAATCTGGCACTTCCGGAAATGAATCGGCTCCTTCCGATCCAGGTAGCAGCTTCTGAATTCGTCCATGATCTGCTCCGGCGCAACCTCGCCCTGCTTCTCGGAAATCTTCTGAATCACATCCGCAAACTCCTTGTGCATTCCCTTCGGCAGCTTGAAGCCATAGAAGGTATCCATTACAAATGCTACGCCGCCCTTGCCGGACTGACTGTTGATACGGACAATCGGCTCGT
>UMIN01044981.1_pt1 | contig 13234 bp, 6 predicted proteins | sample 1965811 | NCBI WGS metagenome assembly UMIN01 (sample SAMEA4836123, study PRJEB28245) | human gut metagenome | biome: gut microbiome; material: fecal sample | place: Denmark | collected 2008
GAGAAAGAAGAGAAATTGGAAATCTTCATCCCCAATGGTCCGCGCCTCGGTAATAAGGTTATTGAAGCCAAGCATGTGGCGAAAGCCTATGGTGACAAACTTCTGTTTGATGATCTCAACTTCATGCTTCCGCCAAACGGCATTGTTGGTGTTATCGGTCCTAATGGTGCCGGTAAAACTACACTGTTCCGCTTGATTATGGGTCTGGAAACTGTAGATAAAGGCGAGTTCGAAGTAGGGGAGACTGTAAAAGTGGCTTATGTAGACCAGCAGCATAGTGACATTGATCCGAACAAGAGTGTTTATCAGGTAATCTCCGGTGGTACGGAGCTGATTCGTATGGGCGGTCGCGATATTAATGCCCGTGCTTATCTTTCGCGTTTCAATTTCTCTGGTGGCGATCAGGAAAAACTCTGCGGTGTGCTTTCCGGTGGTGAACGCAACCGTCTGCACCTTGCTATGGCATTGAAGGAAGAAGGCAATGTCCTGTTATTGGATGAGCCCACCAATGATATCGACGTTAACACTCTCCGTGCTCTTGAAGAAGGTCTTGAAGATTTTGCCGGATGTGCCGTAATTATCAGCCATGACCGTTGGTTCCTCGACCGTATCTGTACGCACATCCTTGCGTTCGAAGGTGACTCTAATGTCTTCTATTTCGAAGGCTCTTATTCAGAATATGAGGAAAATAAACAGAAACGTTTAGGAAAAGAAGAACCTACCCGCGTACGTTATAGAAAGCTGATGAATGACTGATAACAGTGAGAATCTGATAGCATAAATTATATTTTGATGACAAATAGAAAGCCCTGCAAAAAACTTGTAGGGCTTTTTTGTTATAAAAAGTTTCAATAACTCCTACTTACTCTGAAATTTTGTAGCAGAAATGTAATACAAATCTAAATCTTATTAATTATATTTGCGTCTTAAAACAGTATTTAATACTTAATTAACATTCGTAATTAACACATTTAATTAACAAAAAGCAGAATTATGAAAAAACATCTAATTCATTTCCTGTTGGTGGCTGTGCTGTCTGTATTCAGTGCTGCGGCATTTGCCCAGACTACAGTGAGGGGGCAGCTTGTTGACGCTGAGACAGGCGAACCGTTAGTGGGCGCTGCCATTATGGTGGAAGGCACTTCACAAGGTACTGTGACCGACATTGATGGTTATTTTAAGCAAGATGTTGCTCAGGGTGGAACCTTGGTGTTCAAGTATGTGGGTTTCAAAGACCTCAAGAAGAAAATAACGCAGAAGGGCGCTTCTGTTGATTTGGGGGCTATTAAGATGGAACCTGATGCAGTGATGCTGAAGGACGTGGTGATTACCTCCTCTGTAGCTGTGGCTCGTAAAACTCCGGTAGCGGTATCTACTATTAATCCTGTGTCTATTGAAGATAAAATAGGTTCTCAGGAGTTACCGCAACTTTTGAAGTCTACACCGGGAGTTTATGCTTCCAATGAGGGTGGTGGTTATGGTGATTCTAACATAAAGATTCGTGGCTTTAAATCAGAATATGTAGCTATGATGATTAATGGTGTGCCTATGAATGGTATGGAGAATCAGAAGGTCTATATGAGTAACTGGGGCGGACTGGTTGATGTCGCTAGCAGCATTCAGATTCAGCGCGGACTTGGTGCCAGCAAGGTGTCTACTCCTTCGGTAGGTGGCTCACAAAATATCGTCACTAAGACCACTGATGCCAAGAAGGGTGGATTCGTGTCTTATGGTATGGGTAATGATGGTTATAATAAGGTGATGTTTGGTGTGTCTTCCGGTCTTACAAAGGATGGTTGGGCTTTTACTTTGTTAGGAGCTAGGGATACACGTGATGGTTATATTCAAGGTACAGAATCTGAGGCTTATACTTGGTTTATCAGTGTGGCAAAACGTTTCAACGATAACCATCAGCTTTCATTTACTGCTTTTGGTGCTCCCCAATGGCATAATCAGCGTAATATGGCAAACGGTTTAAATATTAAGGAATATCAACGCGTGAAACAATGGATGGGCGAGGAAAGTCCTTATCGTTACAACTCTACTTTCGGTTATCGCAACGGACAAGTGATGAATTCTTCACGTAATGCGTATCATAAACCGCAGATGTCACTCAACCACCTGTGGCAGATTGACCATAAATCAAGTCTTAGTACGGCCGCTTATATGTCTATAGGTACGGGTGCAGGCTATAGTGGTACGGGTGTGACGGGCTACAGTAGTTCTTGGTATGGTACAGCTACCGATGGTACGGTGAACACTCAGTTCCGTTGTCCTGACGGTACATTTGATTATGATGCAGTAGACAAACTCAATGCTGATAATTATAAAAATCCTGTGTCTGTGAGTGGAATGCCTAATTATAACGGTTCGTTGATGATTATGAATAAAGCTTCCAATGATCACTTTTGGGCAGGTTTGATTTCTACCTATACTACTAAGTTTGGTGATGATTTTGATTTTTATGGTGGTATTGATTATCGTTATTATAAGGGACTGCACCAAAATGTGATTACTGACCTTTTCGGTGGAAAATACTATATAGACTCTTATAACCGTAAGAACGTTTTGGCTACGAATAGTGTGAATGGTGGAAATCCTGCCTGGGTAAATCAAAAACTGGGCGTAGGTGATGTGATTCGTCGCGACTATGACGGATTTGTAATGTATGAAGGCGGTTTTGCGCAGTTGGAATATAATAAGGATGCTGTGAGTGCTTTCGTGTCGGGCGGTCTGACCAACACTAGCTATTGGCGTCATGACCGTATGTACTACAGCGGTGATAAGCAAGATTCTTCTAAGAAACACTATTTGGGTGGAAATGTGAAAGCTGGTTTGAACTATAACCTTGATGAGCATAATAACGTATTTGTCAATGCCGGTTTTATCAGTCGTGCACCTATTTTCGACAATACGTTTATCAATTCTCAAAGTTCACACGAGCGCAATGCCGATGCTAAGAATGAAAAAGTTTATTCTTTCGAATTGGGTTATGGTTACCGTAGTCATTATATCAGCGCCAATGTGAATGCTTACTACACTATCTGGAAAGATAAGGCGTTGTATGATACCGGTTCATATGATGATGAAGACGGCAATTCTCAACGTTGGACCATGAACATGACTGGTGCGCAGGCAAACCATATGGGTGTGGAGTTCGACTTTTTAGCAAAACCTTTCCGCTGGATGGAAGTTACCGGTATGTTCTCTTGGGGTGACTGGCGCTGGAATGGGACTGCTACAGGCTTTATGATGAACACTCAAGGACAGATTATTAAGAGTACGCAAGGAGGTGTTCTGACTGATATGTCACAGGCCGACCAATACAAATACCGCATTAAGATGGACGATGTACATGTGGGTGGCTCTGCACAGACCACAGCTGCTTTGGGCTTAATACTTCGTCCGATGAAAGGGTTGCGTCTTAGTGCAGACTGGAATTTTTACGCTCGTAATTATGCTGACTATGACATTGATGCAAGCGATGCTAAGCAAGATACTCCTTACGTGGTTTCTGACCCTTGGGAAATTCCTTCATGGAGTACCTTTGACGTAAGTGCTGGTTATACTTTTGATTTCGGCAAGCTTCGTGCTACGTTGAGTGGCAATGTATACAACTTGTTTAATCAGGAGTATATTGCTGATGCACGCGATGGAAGCAATCATGACTGGGAAACAGCAACGCGTGTACTCTATGGTTTTGGCCGTACTTATAGTGTAAGATTGAAGTTTAATTTCTAAGCGAACAAATTTATGAAGAAACATATATTATTAGGAACCGCATTGTCTTCGTTGCTGATGCTCGGGGCATGTGATTATAATGAGGATAATTTCCCAGGATATGATGAACTTGCAACAATTACCAATGTTCAATCAGATACCCTTGATCTTACTGCTGCTGATTATAAAAAGATAGCAGGACTGAAAGCAAACGAAGAGTTGGCTCTTTCTAAAGATCCTGAAGGAGAAACTTATGTGACTGCATTAAAGCAGTTGGAAAAAGATTGCTTTTTTACGGAAATCATTACTCCGCAGGAGTTTTTGCCTGCCTATTTGGAAGATGTTTATCCCTATGTTACAGATAACTCTAAGTTTATAATCAATTATCGCATGGCGGAAAGTCTTCCTGAATATCTTACTGCTATTGCTGCCGCAAAAGAGTTTGATTTGGGCAGTGATAATTATAAAACGGTATGGGGAGAAAACCGAGTGGTGAAATATCTAACTCCTTCCACGTTAAAAGAAATTCCTACCTTACTGAAAGAGGGTGTAAAAAGTCCCAAAGAGGGCGATGTGATGCAGGTGAACTACGCTTATTCAGAAACTGAGCCTAGCACAGGAGGTGACGATGGGGGAGATGAACCTGTAGAACCTACTTATACCCCTCTTTCTGAGGTTATGGCTCAGAAGTCAGGTAACTATACTTCTAAAGGTGAGGTTGTGGGTGCCAGTGCTACATCATTGCTCATCAGTGATGGAACAGGTATTATTCGTATCCTTCGTAATACCTTGCCTACTTTTGCAGTGGGTGATGTGGTGGAAGTGAGTGGAGAGATTGAATTCAAGCAAGAATTAACTCGCTTTAGATCGGCTTCTGTCGTGAGATTCCTGGAACGTAAGTCAAGTTTCGCATATCCTACTCCTAAAACGATTGATGCTGCTGGGTTTGCTGATTATGTAAAAGCTCCTAAGGTGGAATACGTCAGCTATGAAGGCAAACTTACGATGAGTGGTACAAATTATAACATTGTGATAGGTGATGAGACTATTCAGCCTGGGTTGACCAATACTCTTTATGTAAATCCAGATTTGATAGATAAGGATGTGGTAGTTACCGGCTATCTTACAGGTGTAAGTGGTTCATCTACCAAGTATCCCAATACTTTTGTGACCTCTGTAGTCGCTAAAGAGGCTACCAATACTGTTACTCCCGCAGGTGTGCTTCAGTATATTGATGCCGGTAATTACGAGGCAGAAGGAGTTGTTTCGGCTATCTATACTCGTGGATTTATGCTTTCCGACTGTAGTGGAAGTATCTTGGTATACAAAAATGAACTTCCTACCGAGAAGGTGGGACAAATCGTTCGCGTAAAGGGTACTACTTCTATTCGTAACGGTGTAAAGCAGTTTGGAAATAAGGATCTTCAAGTCACAGTGCTTATGGAAGAACCCACTGACATTCCTACAAAAATGGTTCCACAAGTGTTGACGGCTGCTGAGTTTGATGCTTTGGCCGTTACTCCCCGTGTGGTGTATGCTACCATCGAAGGTCAGCTTAGCATTGAGGATAGTGGTAAAGGATTTAACTATTTTAACTTGTTGGTTAGCGGAGCTTCCACCACTGTGTCTATTTCTTATGTAGATGAGAAATCGTTTGATATGTCGCTTAAGGGTAAGACTGTGAAAATTACCGGTTTCTTGCTTGATTATAATAACGGTCGTGTGGCCATGATGTACTCGAAAGTGGAGGAAGCTGCTGCTACTGCCACCGTTCGTGCTATAACCCGCGCATCTGATGTAGAACCAAACGCTTCTGCTCTCTATCGGTATAATGGTTCAGTTTGGACTGTTTACAATGAGGAAGGTGGTGCGGAGATTGTAGTAATGCAACCCTCTGATTATGTTTCTCTAGGTTCTTCTTCATTAAGCAAGCCTGATGAAGTACTTCCTGTATACTTGAAAAATTCGTTCCCCTACGCACAGGTAGGAAACATCAGGACAGTGACTTATCGTTATAATACATCAGTGGCTGCCGATGAATATACATACGATGGTACTGCTTGGGTGAAAACAGTAAACTCTGTGCCTGGTACTATTGTATTTATGATGGCAAACGGTAAGTGGATTGAAGCAGTGGAATATTATTTCAATGACTTTGACGGATTGCTTCATGGAGGTGCTCATATTGTGGATGTAGATATTCCAGAATCTTTGAAAGAGAAAAAAGTATGGCGCGCTACTGATGGTTTCAATACAATCCTGGGTTCAAGTCATGATGGTAGCAAGGCATGTAAGGCGGAATCTTGGCTCATTACTGGAGAGGTTGACTTGAGTAAAGCGGTTTCTCCTAAGATTATGGTGACTGCAAAATGCAAATATCTCCCCTCTGGTAAGGTGATGACCGATTTTGTTAATGTGTATATTTCAGCTGTTTATAAGGAAGGTGATGAAATTATCAAAGAGGATAAAGATGTGAAGGATTGGGTGAAACTGGAGTTCCCCGAATGGCCGGTTAATGACACTTATGTGGATATGGAGACTATGGTGCCAGCTGGGCTTATTGGAAAGAAAGTATATATAGGTTTCCAATATGTAGGCGATGATGGTGGAGTTCCCAATATTCAGATGAAGAATTTCGTAGTGAAGGAATAGTTTTGGATAAATTCTGAGATTATATATTAGGCAATGTGGTAATGAACTTCAATGCTCATTACCACATTTGCATCTTATCCATTTCATTAATTTAAAAAGAAAAACAAAGATGAAACAACTATCTTACTTATTTCTTTTGCTGGCAGGTTTTTGGCTGGCAGCTTGTGATGATTCTTCAGATGCTTCGCTCATTCCCGAAATAATACCTACTGAGCAAGGTTCTGACACTTACGTGATGAAGGGCTATGAGCCGACTGGCAATGGTTTCAACGTTTATAAACCTAAGGCAATCGGTGCTCCTTTTTATATCAAGTCCCAGTCTTTTACCGGTCGTAACTACGCGTTTGCTCCTGTTAGTGGCGAGTCGCTCGAAGGGCTTACCTCCGTTCCATCTGCCAATGCTTTTAGCGAAAAAGTTGAGGTTAAACCTGCCACTTGTTATTGGGTACGTTTCAACCGTTACAATCATTATCAGATGGGTAAGCTTCGCGTGGCCTACATTAAGGGTAACGAAGTGGGTATAGAGTATGTGGCTTCTGATGACGTGGATGTGGACAATACTAATCCTGTCAACAGCAATAAAGCCGACAATCTCGAAATTCCCGCTCTCAATGCTACCAATCAGTATATCGAGTACTATGCTGGCATGTCTGATGAGGAGGGTGCCGAGCAGGTGCTAAATTTCTCTTTGGAATATATTGCTTCAAAAAAGCATTCGGCTTGGGTAGCATTTAGCTTTGACCCTGTCACTTCACAAGACAATATCAAACGTACCAACGAATGGAATCAAGACGATCCTAATATTGACAACAGCGTGGAGGTGACCGAATCAATGCACAAAAGTGACGGCTATGACAAGGGACATATTTGTGCCAGTGAGGACCGCGTGTACAGCGTGAGTGCCAATAAGCAGACGTTCTATTATAGTAACATTTCACCGCAGATAGGAAGTTTCAATCAGAAATATTGGGCGGCTCTTGAGAAACAGGTGCAGACTTGGGGACGTTCTACCATCAATGGGACGTATGATAAACTTTATGTGGTGAAAGGGGGGACTACCAATCGTTTGCTTACCAACTTCACAGGTGTGAAGAAAGCAAACGATGGACTTTATCCTACCACTAATGCTGCCGGACTGACTCCCGGTGGTCTTATTTGCCCCAGTTATTATTATATGGCTCTGTTAAGTGAGAAGGCAGGTGTTTATCATGCCATCGCCTTTTTGGTACCTCATTCGGAGCTGTTGCCTGAGAAACCGGATAAAGATGAGTTTATGGCTTATGCTGTTTCTATAGAGAATTTGGAGTATGAAACTGGCATTGACTTCTTCTGTAATCTACCCAATGAAGTAGAGAAAAAAGTAGAGGCTGTTTATAGTGAAGAAGACTGGGCTTGGTAAGAAGGCTTATTCGATTTTATAATATCTGAAAAAAGAGAGAGAATGCAATGGTTGTTTAAACTATGCATTCTTTCTCTTTTTTATAGCTGTCTGATAAGATTCGGTATGAGTAAAAATGTATGCCCAACTTCAGGTAAATCTTTAGATGACTGCTTTTTTATTTCTTTATTTTCATCTCCATCAGCACCGGATTATGGTCGCTGCACAGGTCCAAGTTGGGCGAATAGTAGCGGTATCCCTGAATGCTGGAAGAATGGAAGACATAATCGATACGTAGCAAGCGTTTAAAGTAGCGGTAAGTATACATATAGCCGCGACCGCAAGTCTTGAAGCCATCTTTGAGGATGTCGCTCAGTTCGGTATAAGTGTAGGATGAAGGCAGGGAATTGAAGTCCCCACAGGCCACTACGGGGTATGGGCTTGCAAGGGCAAGCTGGCGGATGCTGTCTGTTTGCTCGGCGCGTTTCACGAAATTATCGTGCAGGGAGGTGATGGCACCTTGCACAACTTCCGCTTCACGACGTGTGTCACTGGTGCTGGCAAGTCCACGTTCCCATTTACGGCGGTTTTGGCTGACGCTCGTAGTCTGTAAGTGGTTGTTAAGCAAGCGGACGGTGTCTCGTCCCAGAACGATGTCGCATTGCATACTACAGTTGGCGCTTTGGGCATAGGAAATGAATTGCGGATTGATAAGCGGATAGCGGCTGAACACGGCAATGGGGAGTACTCCACGGATGGAATCTTCGGTGGGTATTATGGCGTAACGCCAGTGTGAAAACACTTTGCGGATGCTGTCCATCGGAAAGTACTTGTTATCGCCGCACTCTTGGAAACAGAGGACATCGACTTTCTGTTCTTTCATATAGTTAGCTATTTCTTTGCAGGAATAACCGGTGATTTCACCACCGAAATTACCAACATTGTAAGTGGCTATTTTCAGGTAACCGTCGGCATAGTTGCTGCTGTAATGGCCTTCGGGAATCTGTCTGGTAAAGCTGTACTGAAAGATGGCAAGGATATAACTGTAGTTGAAGATTAAAGCTGCAAGGGGAACAAAAATCCAACGCCTGCGGGCAAAGGCCCAACAGATGGCAATTAACAGGTTGCATAGCAATAATGCGGGAAGTGCTAACCCAAGCACGGGCATATACCTTGAGTTGGCAGGGTCGAAGTTGCCTGAAAAAGCGGCAATCATTGTAATGAGAGCCAGGGCGATGGTTAGGAGGACCGGAATGCTGCGGAAGAGGCTTTGGATTTCTGATTTTCCCATGATGATAAAGTTACGAGCTAATTTATTTCACTACGTTTACCGGTTTCCCGTCAATATATGCTTTTAAGTTACTAACTGTGATATGTATCAGTCTTTGACGCGCTTCGAAGTTGGCCCAGGCTATGTGTGGGGTGATGAAGCAGTTCCGGGCGGTCAGCAGTGGATTGTCGGAGCGGGGCGGTTCTTCGGAGAGGACATCCAGTCCGGCAGCATAGATTTTTCCGGTGTTAAGGGCATCGGCAAGGTCTTGCTCGTTGACGAGAGGTCCGCGTCCGGTGTTGATGAGGATGGAGGTGGGTTTCATCAGTGAGAGGCGGTTGGCGTTTACCAGATTGCGGGTGCTGTCCGTCAGGGGGCAGTGCAAACTGATGATGTCACACTCGTGGAATACCTGGTCGAGGTCTGCTTTCCTGATTTCCGGTGGGAGTTGCAGACGCGATTTGGAGGTTACGGCCCAGACTTTCATGCCGAAACCGATAGCTATACGGGCGGTATTGTATCCGGTCTGTCCCAATCCGACGATACCGATTTTTTTTCCGAGCAGTTCGATGAGCGGGGTGTCGTAGAAGCAGAAGTCTGAACTTTTGCTCCAGTCTCCCTGAGTGACTTTCTCGGAGTAGTGGCGTACTTGTTGGGTGATGTTCAGGATATGGGCGAAAACCATTTGTCCGACGGAAGGAGTACTGTATGCGGGGATATTAGTCACGATGATGCCCCGCTCGCGGGCGGCGGCGATGTCAACTACATTGTAACCTGTGGCTAACACACCGATATATTTCAGATCGGGCAGGGCGGCTATCGTTTCGCTGTTGAGCACTACCTTATTGGTAAGGAGTACTTCGGCACCAGCGGCACGTTCAAGAACTTCGTCGGGAGCGGTGCGCTCGTAGATTGTGCACTTGCCTAACTCTTGCAATTTATCCCAGTTCAGATCGCCGGGATTGGCTGTGTAACCGTCTAATACAACAATGTTCATAATTAATATTTAATGATTAAAAATTATTTTCTTTCTCCCCACAGTGCCTTCATTCTTTCGGCATGTTTCTGTTCTGCAGCATTCTCCTGCGGTTCCCACAGACGACGATCTTTCAGTTCATCGGGTAGAAACTGCTGTTTGACAAAGTGGCCGGGATAATCGTGTGCATACTTATAATTATCGCCGTAACCTAACTGTTTCATCAGTTTGGTAGGGGCATTGCGCAGGTGGAGGGGGACGGGCAGGTTTCCGGTTTGCCGCACAAGTTCCAGAGCATTATTGATAGCCATATAAGCAGAATTGCTCTTGGGACTTGTGGCGAGGTAGACGGTGGCTTCTGCCAAAGGGATACGTCCTTCGGGCCAGCCCACTTTCATTATGGCATCGAAACAAGCGTTGGCGATGAGCAAGGCATTCGGGTTTGCCAGTCCGATGTCTTCCGAAGCGGAGATGACAAGGCGGCGGGCGATGAAGGCAGGATCTTCTCCGGCTTCCACCATGCGGGCAAGCCAGTAGATAGCGCCGTCCGGATCGCTACCACGGATGGACTTGATAAAGGCAGAGATGATGTCGTAGTGCATTTCTCCATCTTTATCATAGGCGAGGGGATTTTGTTGCAGACGCTCGGTGACGGTTTCATCAGTAATGACAACGGGGTCATTGGCTTCGGAAGAAACTACGAGATCCAGTATGTTGAGTAACTTACGCGCATCTCCACCACTGTAGCGGAGCATGGCTGTGGTCTCCTTCAGTTCAATTCTACGTTCCTTCAGGATGTGGTCGGTGGTGATGGCGCGTTGCAGCAATTCCATGAGGTCTTCTTTTTCAAGAGACTTCAAGACATAGAGTTGGCAACGGGACAATAACGGGCGGATGACTTCGAACGAAGGATTCTCGGTAGTAGCGCCTATCAGCGTCACCGTTCCCTGTTCCACAGCACCAAGCAGCGAGTCTTGTTGTGACTTGCTGAAGCGGTGGATTTCATCAATGAACAGGATAGGGCTGCCTTGTGAGAAGAAACGGTTACTCTTGGCACGCTCTATCACTTCGCGCACATCCTTCACGCCGCTGGTCACAGCGCTCAACGTGTAGAACGGAGTTTCCAGTTTATTGGCGATAATCTGCGCTAAAGTAGTCTTGCCTACTCCCGGAGGACCCCACAGGATGAATGAAGAAATACGTCCTGCGTCAATCATTTTGCGCAACACAGCACTCGGTCCCACTAAATGTTTCTGACCGATATACTCGTCTAATGTCTTAGGGCGAAGCCTTTCTGCTAATGGGGTCATGTGAATTTAAAATATCATTAATATCATGAAACGGATACCACCTTTCTTTACTCCCGGAATATCGGTGTAGGTGAGGCGGCGGACATATTCGATGTGCAACAACTTGAAGATGTTGTAAATGCCTACACTGGCTTCCAGGTAAGGAGTACTACCCATTACGTGACTGGTGGGCACACCGTCGCGCATCGGGAAGAGGAACAGTTCATCGTTGTGGCTCTTATACGGATTGTTCTTGTCGGTAAGTGTGCCGTACATACCGCGGATGCGGAACGTTTCACGCCATTTCAGCTTTTTCAGAAGCGGGATGCGATTGAAAAGCTTTCCGTTCATGTCATACGTCAGGGCAAGCGAGGCGTAACGGTCGTTCAGGAACTCCATGTTGTTGATAAGGCTGAATGACTCGTTGTGCTGGGTGATGTATGACAGGTTCGCCATAGGCAGGTTCAGCAAGGGGAACGGTACGGTGTTCCACTGCGCACCGGCACGGGCGGTGATGTCCAGTTTACCCCATGAGCCGAACCAGAAGCGTTTGCGGATGCTGGCTTCGGTGAGGTTGAAGTTATATTCGCCGCCCAGCACACCTTTCAGACCGATGGTGTGGGAGAGGGAGAATATCGGAGCATCCAACGATACGGGCACACGGCGTTGCTTGGTGTTTACGTACGTTTCACCGGGGGCGTAACGCAGGGTGACACCCAGCTCGGTGGTGGTGATGTCCTTGATGAAAGTATTTGTATCATCCCATGAACCGGCAATATTACCGTCATTTTTCCAATATTGCAGTACACCTCCGGCAGGTTCGTCATTGCGGTGGCGGGCCATGGCTTTGATGGAGAAACCGGCATTGGTTTCCAGTTCATAGGTCAGGGTAGCATCGCGCATATACGACATTTGGTCTACTTTGGTCCACTTCCAGCCGACGAACATATTATCCTTGTCGGTAGAGAGATACTTGTCCATAGGAGACATGACGTCGTAGCTGTAATCGAAGGCAATATAGTGTTTGGGGAATTCCCACAACACATATTCACGTTTGTTGAATGAGTAGGCGGCCTGTCCTTTGTAGAACCATTTCTTGTCCTTTGTACCGTAAGCGCCGTAACCGCTGAAGCTCCAGTGAGGGTCGAGGTTACCGGTGGTCATACCGCTGAGACGGAAACGGGTACCGTTCACAAAGTTGCTTGTGATGGTGGTATTGATGGGACCGAAGTCAAACTTACTTGGATGCTTTTTGGTTCCGGTCTCCACGAAGTTCTCAATCAGGGCTTTTGCGCCGAAAATGACGTATTTGAAGCCGGGAATCTGTTCGATGCGGTTCATGAACACATCCATGTTGCTCTCTTTCTTGGTGAGGGGAACCTGGCGGACTTGCGCCCAGTATTCATCGCTCTTGTTGAGCATGTTGGCTTCTTTGATAACGTTTCCTTTCAGGCGGAAAAGCCGTTGCTCTATCTCATCGAACTTGTAATCACTGTATTTTGTGGTACGTTGCACTTCAAGACCTTGCAAGCCTTTTACGAATTGCAGTTCCACGGTCATATCGTCGTCGGTCAGTACCCAGTTGCCGTCCGGCATCTGTTCGAATTGCTGCACGATGTCGAGGTTGTCTACGAAGTTGACCCCTGTCTTCTTGGGCAGGTTCATGGTACACTTCTTTACGGCGTAGGTGGAATCCTTCACTACGTAGAGGTGTCCCGTGAAACCGAAGTCCTGCGAATTTTGCGGGACGAAAGTGAGGTGTACACATTCCTGGCGGTCTACCATGATGGTATCCATGAGGTAGTATTTGTAGAAACTGATGGCACCGCGTCCAATGGGGCTGACGAAACGGCGTTGTAACAGGCGGATGTCGTCATCGTAGATGTTGACGTCGGAGAAGACATCGGTGAGGATGGTTCCCAGCATGTCGCCGGTATTGAAAAATTCTT
>UMIN01028655.1_pt1 | contig 13175 bp, 12 predicted proteins | sample 1965811 | NCBI WGS metagenome assembly UMIN01 (sample SAMEA4836123, study PRJEB28245) | human gut metagenome | biome: gut microbiome; material: fecal sample | place: Denmark | collected 2008
TGGCCCGTGCTGGAGTCAGGTGGAAGAAAAAAGGAAAAAAGCCCCTTGACATAAAGCGCGCTTTAACCTTTATAATTCTGAAAGAACCAGAAAAATGCCTTTTGAGGCAAGGGAGGATCACGAAATTATGGCAGACAAGTATTTGGGAGAGAGCATCAAGAAGCTGGGTTTCGGCCTGATGCGCCTGCCCATGATCGGCGAAGAGATCGACATGGAACAGACCAAGAAGATGGTGGACACCTTCATGGCGAAAGGTTTCACCTATTTTGATACCGCATATGTGTACATCGGCGGAAAATCCGAAGTGGCTCTGAAAGAGGCTGTGGTGGACCGGTATCCCCGTGACAGTTTCCAGTGCGCTACCAAACTTCCTCTGTGGGATCTGAAGGACGCCGCTGAGATGGAGAAGATCTTCCAGGAGTCCCTGGACCGGGCCGGTCTGGAATACTACGATTTCTACCTGCTCCACGCCATGAGCACTGAGCGGGTCCAGAAGGCCGACGAAGTGGGCGCTTGGGACTTCATGAAGAAATTGAAGGCGGAAGGCCGTGTAAAGCACATCGGCTTCTCCTTCCATGATACCGCTGAGGCTCTGGAGAACATCCTGAAGGCCCATCCCGAGATGGAGTTCGTCCAGCTGCAGATCAACTACGTGGACTGGGAGAGCGAGAGCGTCCAGTCTCGGAAGTGCTATGAGGTGGCGAGAAAGTACAACAAGCCTGTGATCATCATGGAGCCTATCCGCGGCGGTTCTCTGGCAATCATGCCCGAGCAGGTGCAGGAAGTGTTCAAGACTGCCCATCCTGACATGTCCGTGGCTTCCTGGGCCATCCGGTACTGCGCGTCTCTGGACGGCATCCTCACTGTGCTGTCCGGTATGTCCACCGAGGAGCAGCTCAACGACAACGTCTCCTACATGGAGAACTTCCAGCCCCTGGACGAGTCCGAAAAGGCCGCTGTGGACAAAGTGGTGGACATCCTCAACAGCCTGCCCACCGTTCCCTGCACTGCCTGCAAGTACTGCGTGGACGGATGTCCCCAGAAGATCAACATTCCCGGGATCTTCAAGGCTATGAACGACCGCACCCTCTACAACAACCTGGAAGCCTCCCAGAGAGCCTATGAGAATGCCACCAAGGAAGGCGGCAAGGCCGGAGACTGCATCCAGTGCGGCGCCTGCGAGGCTCACTGCCCCCAGCATATCGAGATCATCGAGACTTTGAAGAAGGCTGCCAAGACCTTCGCTTAAAAGTTGTTTTTCAAAGACCTGGACAGGGTTCTGTCCGGGTCTTTTTCTTTATTAACAGAGATGATTCTTGATTTCCTGTCAAAAGTGGAGGAAAGCTAGGACGCTTTTCTGGGAAAAACAGGAGATAGAGACAGAATTTTACCAGAACTTTGCTTTTTTCAAATCCCTGTGCTATAATACCCGTAACTATGATTAGAAACGGTGGGGAAAAAGCCCCCGTATATTAAGGACGGTATTGCCATGCACACCATCAAAAAGCTGAAGCGGACCATCGTCTTCATTTTGAAGCTGGCGCTGTTTGCATCCTTGTTCGGCATTTTCTTCGGCATTTTTGGGATCAATAATCCCTGGCTTTTCAACCTCTCCCGTACCACCGGCGTCACCATGGTGACTTTCGTGGTCCTGGGAATCGCTCTCATGTCCGTTTACGGCGGCTACGCTATCGGTACCCAAAAGAGCCGGCCCATTGTTCACTCCATGGCGCTGGCCACCATCATCACTGATCTGGTCACTCACCTCCAGCTGTCCATTATGAACACCAGCGAAAAGAACAACGCCCACTTTGTCTATGAGACTCCGGAGCGTCTGCTGCTGGTGATCCTCCTCCAGCTGGTGGTGATTGTGTTCTTTGCCTATTTCGGCAACTATATCTATTTCTCCCTGGCGCCTCCGGAGAAGTGCTGCGTCATCTCCTCTTCCCGGCAGAGCCTGGGGCACATTATCCCCAAGATCGACCGTTTCCGCAAGCAGTACGAGCTGGATGAGATCGTCCGTTACGACGCGCCCAATGTGCTGGATGTGATCTGCCGCAACGACACGGTGTTCCTCTACGACGTGCCCATCAAGGAGCGGAACCATCTGATCGACTTCTGCTACCAGAAGCAGAAGAACATCTACTACAACTTCGAGATGATCGACGTGGTGAGTCAGGGCGCCAAGTACGTCACCCTGGACGACAAGTCTCTGGTGATGTACACCGCTAAGGATCTGACTCTGGAACAGCGTATCGCCAAGCGGTTGATGGACCTGTTCATCTCTGTGATCGGTCTGGTGATCGCCAGCCCCATCATGCTGGCCTGCGCTATCGCCATCAAGGCAGAGGACGGCGGCCACGTGTTCTATAAGCAGAAGCGCTTGACCAAGTACGGTCGTGTGTTTGAAGTGTACAAGTTCCGCACCATGAAGGAGGAAAACTCCATCCACAAGTCGGTGACGGAAAATGATGACCGGATCACCAAGGTGGGCAAGTACTTGCGGAAATTCCGCGTGGACGAGCTGCCCCAGCTTTTGAACATTTTGAAGGGCGACATGACCGTGGTAGGTCCCCGGCCTGAGATGCTGGAGAACGTGGCGAAGTACACCGAAGAGCTTCCGGAATTCTCTTACCGGCTGCGGATGAAGGCGGGCCTTACGGGTCTGGCTCAGATCAGCGGCAAGTACAACACCTCTCCCAAGGACAAACTGGTCATGGACCTGATGTATATCGAGAATTACAGCATCTGGCAGGATGTGAAGCTGATTTTCCAGACCATCACTGTGTTCCTCAAGGCTTCGGAGAGCACCGAGGCGTTCGGCGCCGAGCAGTTCTTTGATTTCGACGAGGACCGGGAGAAGAACCGGAAGGCCGCCGCGGAGAAACGGCGGGAAGCGGAAAAAGGGAAGAAAGGGTGAGCCTATGGCCATCAGGGAATATGTGAAGCGGGTGTTCCCCGGAACGGCGGAGGAGTTTTGCGCCGTGGCGGGGAAGGCCATGCTGGAGGAAAAGCGGCTGTTTGTCATCACCGCCAACCCGGAGATCTTGATGCACGCCGGGGATGATCCGGCCATCCGGAAGATGCTGTTGGAGGAATCCACAGCCGTGGTGCCCGACGGCATCAGCGTGGTGAAGGCCATGAACCTGCTGGGTTATCCCGCCAAGGAGCGGATCACCGGAGTGGATCTGGCGGATAAACTGCTGAAACTGGCGGGGGAGAAGGGCAAAAGCGTGTACCTGCTGGGGGCCAAGGAGGAAGTGGTCTCCGCTCTGGCGGAGAAGCTGAAAGCCCAGTATCCCCAGATCACGGTCCGATACAAAAACGGTTACGGCAAGGACAAGGACGCTGATTTTCAGGAGATCGTCAAGGCCCAGCCCGACCTGGTGCTGGTGGCTTTGGGAGTCCCTGCTCAGGAGCTTTTGATCGCCCGCCATTTGGAGAAGTTCCAAAAGGGTGTGTTCATCGGCGTGGGAGGCTCCTTCGACGTACTTAGCGGTAGCAAGCGCCGTGCCCCGGCGTTCTTTGTGCGCACCAATACCGAGTGGCTGTATCGCATTCTGCGGGAGCCCTCCCGGCTGGGGCGCTTTTACCGCAACAACGTGAAATTCCTTGGTCAAGTCCGTAAGGAAGCCAAAGGCCGGCCCTGATAGAAAAAGAGCTTGTCAGAAATTTGTAAGAGGTTTGTTGACAAGAAGTTGAGAAATTCTGAATATAGTTTACGGGAAGGACTGGATACATTGGAGAAGATCAAAGTCATGTCCGTGTTCGGCACTCGGCCGGAGACCATCAAGATGGCACCTCTGGTCAAGGAGCTGGCCCGGCGGGAAGAATTTGACAGCTTGGTGTGCGTCACTGCCCAGCACCGGCAGATGCTGGATCAGGTGCTGGACGCCTTTTCCATCACCCCCGATTATGACCTGGACATCATGAAGCCCGGACAGACTCTGTCCGACATCACCGCTCGGGTGCTGAAAGGCCTGGAGGAGATCATCCAGAAGGAGCGGCCCGACATGGTGCTGGTCCACGGGGATACCACCACCACTTTTGCCGGGGCTTTGGCGGCCTATTACGGTCAGGTGGCTGTGGGCCATGTGGAAGCAGGTTTGCGCACCTACAATAAATATTCCCCCTTCCCCGAGGAGATGAACCGGCAGTTCGTGGGCTGCGTGGCGGATCTGCATTTCGCCCCCACCGAGGGCAGCCGGGAAAACCTCCTGCGGGAAGGCAAACGGCCGGAGACCATCGTGGTCACCGGAAACACGGCTATTGACGCTTTGAAGACCACCGTGCGGCAGGACTATTCCGATGAACTGCTGGAATGGGCCCAAGGCTCCCGGATGATCGTTCTCACCGCCCACCGGCGGGAGAACCTGGGAGAGCCTATGCACCGGATGTTCCGAGCCATCCGCCGGGTGGTGGAGGAGTTCCCCGATGTGAAGGTGGTATATCCTGTTCATTTGAATCCCTTGGTCCAGAAGGCGGCGGAAGAGGAACTGGGCGGCTGCGATCGTGTGCGGTTGGTTGAGCCCTTGGAGGTTATCGAGTTCCACAATCTGCTGGCCCGGTCCTATTTGATCCTCACAGACAGCGGCGGCATCCAGGAGGAAGCTCCCTCCCTGGGCAAGCCGGTGATCGTCCTGCGGGACACCACCGAGCGGCCGGAGGGCATCGCCGCAGGCACCCTGAAACTGGCCGGCACCGACGAGGAGACCATTTACTCCTTGGTGCGGGAATTGCTGGTGGACCAGGCGGAGTACGCTCGGATGAGTCATGCCAGCAACCCTTACGGAGATGGGGAAGCCAGCGGACGCATCGCGGATGCCATTCTCCGCTGGAAGCAGGGCCAGGCGTAATAGACGCCTGGAGAGTGTAAGGAATTGTGGGGAAATTTTCGCGGAAGGAAGCGGACGTTTCTAGCTATGCAAAAGGAAGATAAGCAGACAAGCGTTTCCCAGGCGGGGGACGCTGCGAAAGAAAACTCTTTTGGTATCCGGCTGAAGCTGAGCCGGTGGAACAAAGTGGCTGCGGTAGCTGTGCTGGTGTGCGCCGCGGTGTTCTTCGCCTGGGAAGTGGTCTTGTATCGTACGGCGGAAGAGCCCGAGCTGACCCTTTCCGCTTTTGTAGGATATGGAGCGGGCTTCTGGGTCCTCTCCTTTGTGACGGCTGCTCTGTGCCTGACAGAGATCAAGCTGCCGGTTCGTGTGGCCCGGGTCCTGGGCTGGGTGCTGCTTCTGCTGCTGCCCCTAGGGGCCTTTGTGGCGGTGGACTGCGTCAATTCCACTAGGATCCTCAATTTCTCCTTCTGGACGGGCCTGGCCAACTACCTGTGCTATTCCATGGTGTTCGCCCTGGCTTTCGCTCTCACCCGCAGGGTGTGGGCCACGGCCATTCTGGGCGGGCTCTTGTTTTTGGTGTTTGGCTTTGCCAACTATTTCGTGGTCCAGTTCCGGGGTCAGCCCATCCTCCCTTGGGACATCCAGGGGTTTGGTACGGCTTTGACAGTCTCCGGCGGTTACGTGTATGAACCTACCCCGCTGATGACTCTGGTAGCCATGGCGTTTTTGTTCGTGGTGGCCCTGTGCGTCAAGACAGCTCCCCGGGAGAAGCCTGGAAAGACTCTTCGCCTGGCAGAGCGGACCATCTCTCTGGGAGTGGGCGTGATGCTCTTCGTCATGCTGTTTCCCATGGACGTGATGACAGACATGGGCATCTCCGTGTGGGCCTGGAACCAAAAGACCAGCTCCGAGATCACGGGCATCACCGCCGGATTTTTCGCCAATATCCAGTTCTTGATGGTGGATAAGCCGGAGGGTTATTCTTCCGCCCAGGTGGAAGAGGTTTCCGAAGAGGCTTCCCAGCTGGAGGAGCCGGAGCCTGTGGGCGAGCCGGAACAGCTGCCCACCATCATCGCCATTATGAACGAGTCCTTCACGGATATGGGCGCCGTGGGGGAGGGCTCCATCACCTTGGAGCCGGATAATTTGTCCTTCTTCCACTCCTTGCAGGAGTCCGGAGATGTGGTGTGGGGCACGGCCTATTCCTCTGTGTACGGCGGCAACACCTGCAACAGCGAGTATGAGTTCCTCACTGGCAACACCACGGCGTTCCTGCCCACGGGAAGCAAGCCCTATCAGCAGTACGTGGACCATGAGCAGACTTCTCTGGTGTCTCTGCTGAAGGATACATATGACTATGAGTGCATCGCCATCCATCCCGGCCAGCGCAGCGCCTGGCAGCGGGATACGGCTTACGAGTACCTGGGGTTCGACGAGTTCATCGACGTGTCCCAGTTTGACGTTCACCGGACCCTGGAGCACGGTATGACCAGCGACGCTTCCAGCTACGACCAGGTGATCTACGAGTATGAGCACCGGGACGAGGATAAGCCTTTGTTCCTGTTCAACGTGACCATCCAGAACCACGGCGGCTACGAGAACGAGGATTTCGAGAACACTGTCCAGATCAAGGAAGCACCCGGGGAGTATCCTCAGGCGGAACAGTATCTCAGTCTGGTTCAGAAGTCCGACGAGGCCCTGGAGGACCTGATCGACTATTTCTCCCAGCAGGAAAATCCGGTGGTGATCCTGTTCTTCGGTGACCACTGGCCCAACCTGGAAGAGGAGTTTTACTCCCTGCTGTTAGGGGATAACGCGGACGATCTTTCCTTTAAGAACGTGATGCGGGAATATCAGGTCCCCTTCATGATCTGGGCCAACTATGACCTGGAAGGGGAAGAGATCGAAGCGGTGAGCTTGAATTACCTGTCCGGCCTGCTGCTGCGGGCGGCCAATCTGGAAGGCACCGACTATATCAACTTCCTGGAAGATCTTCGCCAGACTCTGCCGGTGATCACGGCCATGGGCGTTCTGGACAAAGATGGGAACTGGTATAAGGCCGGGGAAACCACGCCTTACGATGACTTGCTCAATGAGTACAACATTTTGGAGTACAACAACGCCTTTGGCGGAGACGATAAAAATATGGAAGCCTTCACTCTGATGGCGGGCTGAGAGGAGCGGCAGTAAGCATGATGCGAACAGCGGTACGGCGGGCCAATGAATGGGACGGTCCTTCCATGCTGAAGATCTATGACCGGTACGCGGGTACCACCGCAACCCCGGAAAAGGAGCCCCCGGACCTGCAAGCCTACGTTCAGCGCATCGACCGCTACACTTACGGCCTGGGCTGGCTTCTGTGTGAGATCGACCATCAGACGGTGGGATTTTGCCATCTCAGCGAGGATCCATCCTCTCCGGAGGACTTGTTTTCCGTAGAGTTTCAGCTCTATGTGAAGCCGGGCCTGCTGCGGCGGGGAATCGGGAAAGCGCTTTGGTCCCTGATGCGTGATATGATGGAGATGGGCAATCGCCGCCGGGTGTTGGTTCGAGTGAACCGGGAAAACCGGGAAGCCCTGGAGTTTTTCCAAGCCATGGGGTTCGCTCCCTTGGAGGGAGAGATGCCCGTGGAAGATGGGGAGATCCTGTGGCTTGTCTACCAGCTGGCGCCCTGGGACCAGGAAGCGTCCAAGCCCACCAAGCCTTATCTGGTGGAGGCGGAGGATTACGAGCGGGCCAGGGAAAAAGCTGCCCAGCTAGTGGACCTGAAAGGAATATGAATAGAGGGCTGCCGCGTTCTGCGGCGGCCCTTTTTTACGGAATGGACTGTAAAACTTGGTTTTACGGTCCGTTTTTTTCTGAGTGTAAAAACGACAGAACTTTGAAAAAAGTTTAACAAAATCGTGAACAAGGCATTGTCAAAAGCGATGGTTCGTGGTATCATTAATTTGATTTTGATAAAATGCGGTAGAATGGTGTTTTTTCAAGATCCGATCGTTGTTAGACCTATGTTTATTCATAATGCTATGGCGAAGGGAGGTACAACGTTATGCCAGAACCCAGCATTCTCCAAGTTGTCCTGATGGGTCTCATCACGGTGTTCATCGGCCTGATCTGCCTGATCATCATTGTTAAGATCATGGGCGCGATCATCGCTTCTGTCACCGGCAAAAAGGCCCCTGAGGCAGCTCCTGTTCCGGCCCCGGCAGCCCCCGCTGCGGCCCCGGCCCCTGCGGCGCCCCGTGCTGGAAATCAGCAGCTTGTGGCCGCGATCTCGGCCGCTATTGCTGAGGAAATGGGTGAGGATGTGGATCATATCAAGATCCTTTCCATCCGCCGCCTGTAATGTGGTAACGCTCAGTGCTTTTCCCTTCGGGGAACAGCCGATAGTCTTTCATCGAGGAAACCCAGAAGTATTTTAACAGAGAGGGAATCAATTATGAGAAAGTATCATGTAAATGTCAACGGCACCGCTTATGAAGTTTCCGTAGAAGAAGTCAAGGGTGGCGCTGCCCCCGCTCCCGTTGCGGCTCCCGCTCCTGCCGCCGCTCCCGCCCCCGCTCCGGCTGCTGCTCCTGCTCCCGCTGGCGCCGGTGAGCCCATCAGCGCTCCCATGCCCGGCACCATCCTGGACGTGAAGGTCACTGCCGGCCAGGCTGTCAAGTCCGGCGATGTGCTGATGATCCTGGAAGCCATGAAGATGGAGAACGAGATCATGGCTCCCCATGACGGCACCATCACCGCTGTGTCCGTTTCCAAGGGCGCTTCCGTGGAGAGCGGCACACTCCTTTGCACCATCGCGTAAGGTGCATCCCCTTAACAACTAAAACAAGGAGTGATTTGACCAAATGGACGCTATCATAAACTTCTTGCAGCAGACCGGTTTCTACCTGATCCAGGAGAACCCCCTGAATCTTGTGATGCTGCTGGTCTCTTTCGTGCTGCTGTACTTGGCTATCGTTAAGAAATTCGAGCCCCTGCTGCTGCTGCCCATCGCTTTCGGCATGCTGCTGACCAACCTGCCCGGCGCTGGCATGTACCATGAGGTGCTGTTCGCCAATGGTCACGTTCAGTGGAGCCTGTTCGGTGGTGCACCTGTCACTCAGGAGATCATCGATGAGATCGCCGCCGGCGGCGCTACCGAGAGCATCATCAACCAGCTCAATGCTCTGCTGGGCCAGACCATTTCCGTGGGTCTGCTGGACGTTCTGTACCTGGGCGTCAAGCTGGGCGTGTATCCCTGCCTGATCTTCATCGGCGTGGGCGCTATGACCGACTTCGGTCCCCTGATCGCTAACCCCAAGAGCCTGCTGCTGGGCGCTGCTGCTCAGCTGGGCATCTTCATCACCTTCGTTGGCGCACGGCTCACCATCTTCACCGCCCCTGAAGCCGCTTCCATCGGCATCATCGGCGGTGCTGACGGTCCTACCGCCATCTACACCACCAGCCAGCTGGCTCCCCATCTCCTTGGGCCCATCGCTGTGGCTGCCTATTCCTACATGGCTCTGGTGCCTGTGATCCAGCCCCCCATCATGCGGGCTCTGACCACCAAGGCCGAGCGCCGGATCAAGATGAAGCAGCTTCGTCCCGTCACCAAGACGGAGAAGATCCTGTTCCCCATCATCGTGACCGTGTTCGTGTCCCTGATGGTGCCCTCCGCTGCTCCCCTGATCGGCTGCCTGATGCTGGGCAACCTGATCCGTGAGTCCGGTGTGGCCGAGCGTCTGAGCAAGACCGTGCAGAACGAGCTGATGAACATCGTCACCATCTTCCTGGGCACTTCCGTGGGTGCTACCGCTACCGCTGCTACCTTCCTGAGCGTGCAGACTCTGGCCATCCTGGCTATGGGTATTGTGGCCTTTGGTTTCGGCACCGCTGGCGGCGTGCTCCTTGCCAAGTTGATGAACGTGTTCTCCAAGGAGAAGGTCAACCCCCTGATCGGTTCCGCTGGTGTGTCCGCTGTTCCCATGGCGGCTCGTGTATCCCAGACCGTGGGCCAGAAGGAGGATCCTTCCAACTTCCTGCTGATGCACGCTATGGGCCCCAACGTGGCCGGTGTTATCGGTTCCGCCGTGGCGGCTGGCGTGCTGCTGGCCCTGTTCGGCGCGTAAGCGCGTTTCTGTGACTTTCACAGGGAAAGGATATGGCTTAGAATATGGCAAAAAATCCCCTTAAGATAATGGATACCATCCTGCGTGACGCTCACCAGTCCCAGGCTGCTACCCGTATGAAGATCGAGGACATGATCCCCATCCTGCCCGTTCTGGACAGTATTGGGTATTGGTCCCTGGAGTGCTGGGGCGGCGCCACCTTCGACGTGTGCATGCGCTTTCTGAATGAAGATCCCTGGGAGCGCCTGCGCACCCTGAAGAAGGGCCTTCCCAACACCAAGCTGCAGATGCTGCTCCGCGGCCAGAACATCCTGGGCTATCGTCACTACGCTGACGACGTGGTAGAGGCTTTCTGCAAGAAGTCCATTGAGAACGGCATCGACGTGGTGCGTATCTTCGACGCTCTGAACGATCCCCGGAACATGGAAGCTGCCATGAAGTTCGTCAAAGAGTACGGCGGCATGGTGGAAGCTGCTATCAGCTACACCAAGAGCCCTGTGCACAGCGAGGAGTACTTCGTGAAGCTGGCTATGAAGCTGGAGAAGATGGGCGCGGATACCATCTGCATCAAGGACATGGCAAACCTGCTGCTGCCCTATGACGCTTACTCTCTGGTGAAGAAGCTGAAGGAAAACGTCAGCGTGCCCATTCACCTGCACACCCACAACACCACCGGTACCGGCGACATGACCAACCTGATGGCTGCTCAGGCCGGCGTGGACATTGTGGACTGCGCTCTGTCTCCCTTGGCCAACGGCACTTCTCAGCCCGCTACCGAATCCATGGTGGCTACCCTTCAGGGTACCAGCCGCGATACCGGCCTGAACATGGAAAAACTGGTGGAGGCTGCTGCTCACTTCCGCGGCGTTGCCGAGAAGCTGGACATCAACCCCAAGGTGCTGAAGGTGGACGTGAACACCCTGCTGTATCAGGTGCCCGGTGGCATGCTGTCCAACCTGATCTCTCAGCTGAAGCAGGCCAATGCCGAGAACAAGTACTACGACGTGCTGGAAGAGATCCCCAACGTGCGGAAGGACTTCGGTTATCCGCCCCTGGTTACTCCCACCAGCCAGATCGTTGGCTCTCAGGCTGTGCTGAACGTGCTGGCCGGCGAGCGCTATAAGATGATCACCAAGGAATCCAAGGGTCTGCTCCGTGGCGAGTATGGCCAGCTGCCCGGCGAGGTCAACGAGGAAGTGCGGAAGAAGGCCATCGGCAACGATGAGGTCATCACCTGCCGTCCCGCCGACCTGCTGGAGCCCGAAATGGAGAAACTCCGTGCCGAGTGCAAGGAAAAGGGCATTGGCAAGTGCGAGGAAGATTACCTCAGCTATGCTCTGTTCCCCCAGGTGGCTCAGAAGTTCCTGGAGTGGCGTGACAATCCTCATAAGGAAGAGGAAGCTCCTGCTGCTCCTGCCGCAGCTCCCGCTGCTGCTCCCAAGAACGACGGCCCCCGCACCCTGGTGGTGGAGGACCTGACCAACGGTCAGTTCTAAAAAGCGATATTTTGGGGAGAGTCTTCGGACTCTCCCCTTTGCTTTTGTGAAAGTAAAAGAGAATGATATAAAAAAGGGCGTCCCGCTGGGGCGCTCTTTTTGCTTAGGCTTGTTTTTTCAGTCGGGATGGAGTACACTAAAGCCAAAGGATCCCTATTGAAAAAGGAGGTTTTCTCATGCTGAAAAGTATTCGCAACAGTTTGATCTTAACGTCTCTGCTTTACGTTGTGCTGGGCCTGGTCCTGCTGATGATGCCCGGCCTGTCCTTGGGATTTGCCTGCCTGTTCATCGGCGGCGTGACCATCTTTTATGGTGTGGTACGGATCGTGGCTTACGCCCGTGGCGGGGTGAACGGTGACAAACTGGATTTGTTCATCGGTGTGTTGCTGGTGCTGCTGGGCCTGTTCCTGTTGATTTGGACCCGCTTTTTGGTCGCGCTCATTCCTCTTGTGCTGGGGATCTACATCCTGGTGGACAGTGTGGGATCGCTGAAAAAATCCCTGGACATGAAAGCTCTTGGCTTCGGCCAGTGGTGGATCTCCTGCCTGGTGGCGGTGGCCCTGGCTGTCTGCGGTCTGGTGATGATCTTAAATCCCTTCGCCACTGTGGAGGCTTTGGTGATGTTCATCGGCTTGGGATTTGTCATCGACGGAGTATTTACTCTGGTCAACACCCTGCTGTTCGAGCGCTTGTCTCGCTGATTCGCTGCAAATAAGAAAAGCCCTTCCCGATTGGGAGGGGCATTTTTGTTGTTTATAACCCAGCTTTTTGGGTCAGCTCCCGGAGATAGGCCAGGGACGCGGCGATTTGAGAAATGCCGCCGGGCATGGAGCCCTCCAGGGACATCCGCCCTTGGTAGCCGATATCTTTTAGAGCCTGGAAAAAGGCTAGGTAGGTTTCGCCATCTCCCGGTAGGGGGATGAGCCGCTCATTTTTTGCGCTGGCGATATGGGTGTGGCCCAGTTTGCCTTCATAACCGGAAATAGAGGAAAGCTCCTCCTGTTCCAGGTCAAAGTGGTACAGATCCACCAGCAGTTGAAAATTGGGATGGCCTACCGCTTCCACCAGCCGGAAGCCTTCTACACTGGTGTTGAGAATGTTGCACTCCCGACGATTGAGAGGCTCCACACAACAGGTGATCCCATACGCCGCCACCGCGGGAGCGATATGATCTCGGCAAAGGGTGACAAGCTGGGAAAAGGCCTCCTCCATGGGGAAGTCCTCCGGGACCCGGCGGCTGCCACCGCTTCCAAACACCACAACCTTGGTGCCAAAAGATGCGGCCTTAGGAAGGTTCTCCTCTAGATAGCGGTCCACCTGAGTGAAATCTACCTCGGGTCCGGTCAGACGCAGGGAACCGGGGAAAAAGACGTTCATGGCTTCCACGGTCACGCCGGCTTCCTTTAATTGGGAAGCGCGTGCTTTTGCCTCTTCCAAGGTTTTGTCCTGGAGAGAGGAAAAGGACACCTCGGCGTAATCCGCCCCGGCGCCAGGCAGTTCCAGGATCTGATCCTCCCACAGAGAGGTGCAGCAGCCCAACTTCATTGAGATCACCTTCCAAAATTATTTTAAAACCATGTCACGGATCTGACTGTAAGTTCGTCTAACTTTTAAGGGGTGTTATCCTCCATCTTGTAGGAAAGCAGCGCTTGCTTGGTCTCCTTGTCCACCCGCCTGGATTCCCGGATCTTCTGGATGGATTTGTTTTGAATCCAAGGGGACAGGCACCG
>UMIN01045458.1_pt1 | contig 13063 bp, 14 predicted proteins | sample 1965811 | NCBI WGS metagenome assembly UMIN01 (sample SAMEA4836123, study PRJEB28245) | human gut metagenome | biome: gut microbiome; material: fecal sample | place: Denmark | collected 2008
CCGTGACTACACGAAGCAGCAGACACTGGAGATCGCTCTGATAGAAAATGTCCAGCGGGCAGATTTGAACCCCATCGAGGAGGCAAAAGCTTATCAGATGCTGGTACAGGAATTTGGACTCAAGCAGGAGGAGGTGGCGGAACGGGTTTCCAAAAACCGGGCCACGATCACAAACAGCATGAGGCTTTTAAAGCTGGACGAGAGAGTTCAGCAGATGCTGGTAGAAAACCTTATTTCAGGAGGACATGCGAGAGCCTTGCTGGGTCTGGAGGACAAAGAGCAGCAGTATGAACTTGCCAAAAAGGTGAGAGAAAATCAGCTCAGCGTCCGCCAGGTGGAGAAGCTGGTCAAAATGATGACAGCTCCTAAAAAGGAAAAGAAGGCAGATACAGAGGAGAGAGATTTGAGCTTTATCTACAGGGACATCGAGGAAAAACTCAAGTCTGTCATGGGAACCAAAGTTACCATCAATAAAAAGGATAAAAATAAGGGAAGAATAGAGATTGAATACTACTCCCCTGCGGAACTCGAGAGAATTGTGGAGCTGCTTCAGTCTATAAACGGTTAACGAAGAGAAAGTCAGGAGTGATAACAGAGAATGGAAAATAGTTTGTTGAATAATCTTGCCTTTGATCCGGCTTTCCTGATCATCGGCCTTGCGGTTCTGACGCTGGTGTGTATGATTATCACTCTGGTCTGCTTTACCCAGTACAGGAAGCTGTACCGGAGATACGATATATTTATGAGAGGGAAGGATGCAGAAACCCTGGAAGATACAATTCTGGATTTCCTGGATGAAACAGCCGTTCTGCAGACGTCTGACAGGGAGAGCAGGGATCAGCTCAAATCGCTGACCAGACAGGTGAGAGCCAGCTATCAGAAGATTGGAATTGTAAAATACAACGCCTTCAAGGGAATGGGAGGAAATCTGAGCTTTGTGATTGCCCTCCTGGATGACAATAATTCCGGCTTCATCTTAAATTCTGTCCACAGCCGGGAAGGCTGCTATCTCTATATGAAGGATGTGGAGAAGGGAAGCACAGATGTGCTTCTGGGAGCTGAGGAGAAGGAGGCGCTGGAGATGGCGCTGGGCTATTAGGAGATTTTTCTGGCTGTACAGCGGAAAAATGAGGATTTGACGTTTGCTTTTATAAAGAGGAGAAAGAGAGGATGCATAAATATTTGCGCGCGGTTGGGTTCAGCATGTACCAGAAAAACCGCGATATACGGGCACTGCTCAAATGTCTGTCCAAGGATGCCAGGGCATCCCGGTGTATTCAGATTGACAGGGATACAGATTTCTGCGAGGTCAGGGCAGAGGTAGCAGAGGGAATGGGAATTGCCATGTTCGGAGAGATGGATGAAAATGACGAGCTGGATATTGAGTATTACTATCCATATCTGGACAGCGACACTGTCACATCTACAGCAGAGTGCTCGATTCAGCGGCACACGGAGAAGGAAACCTACGCAGGGCTCTTAGATGAGTACAAGGTGGGAATTTCCCTGATTTTTTATCTGACGAATGCCCTGGAATACAGGGAGAGAAGCCAGAAGCGCAGGGAAAGCACAGAGGTGGTTTCAGCCAGACTGTCAGCTCTTTCCGTACACGGAAAAATTCTTCTTCCAGTGAAAAAAACTGCCAGGCAGATCGAGAAAGCCAAGGTGGCTTCAAGAAACAGAAATAATCTTCTGGAAGCAGCCAAAAACGGCGATCCGGAGGCAATGGAGTCGCTGACTATTGAGGATATTGATCTGTACTCACAGGCTTCCAGGCGGGCCATGAAGGAGGATCTGTATACCATCGTTGACACCTGTTTTATGCCCAGCGGGATTGAGTGCGATCAATACTCGGTAATCGGAGAGATTGAAGAGATCTGTCTGAAGAAAAACAGGATCACAGATGAAGAGATCTATGATATGAAGCTGGAATGCAATGATCTGCACTTCAGAGTATGTATCAATAAACAGGATCTTCTGGGAGAACCGAAGGTGGGACGCCGCTTTAAGGGAAAAGTCTGGATGCAGGGAATAGCCGATTTTAAGGGATAAATTCAGGCCAAAGCAGACAGAGACCGTACAGAGAAGAGAAAAATACTGACTTTTAGTAAGCATAGCAGAGATGGGATGTTTCACGTGGAACAAAAGTGGGAGACATCCCATTTTTGATAGGATATTTGCCGGAAAATGTTTGAAAAAATAGGCAAAATCAAAATTGTGCTTGACTTTTATGGGACGGATCATTTATAATAAGTAAGCTGGTTTAATTAATCAGCATAAATAATAAGTTTCTGTAGCTCAGCAGGATAGAGCGTTCGCCTCCTAAGAGAACCTAAAGTGTTCCCTTTTTGGCAGGCACCATCCGAAAAATTTTATATACGTCTGCGTAGCTCAGCAGGATAGAGCGACCGCCTCCTAAGCGGTAGGTCGGGTGTTCGAATCACCTCGCGGACGCCAGAAAGCTCGCCGAAAGCCTTGATTTTACAGGGTTTTCGGCTTTTTTTGTTTTTCTCGGTAGGTTCACCTGTGTTGATTTGCTAATTTTTCTTGCTAATAAATTTCTATAAATCTTTGTCTGCTAATAAAAAGTGAGCAGTTTACGGAGCGATCAGCGTCCGCAGGATTTGCTAATAAAGCCCTCTTGATAACCCTTTTGGGGACGCTGATTTTTTCTGATTTGCTAATACGGCATTTTGACCTCTCTATGCATTTGCTAATAAATTTACTGCTTATTAGCAAGCTGGATAGACTGAAGAACTTTCATTAGCAATTCTGGATTGCTGGTCAGAGCTGCCGCAAGGGCGTCTGTATCCATATTTGCAGAAACAGCAGCCTGTTCTGTAATGGATTTTTGAGATGTTTCTCCGTGATAGAACTTTGCCTCCATCTCGGCTGCAAGGGAACGCCGATCCTCATCCAAAATGTGGGCGTAGCGTTTTGTAACCATATCCGGTGTATTCCATCCGCCATCTCCCTGGACCGCTTTCAGATCTCCTTTGGAGAGCCTCAATTTTACACCTGCACTGGTATGCCGGATGCTGTGAAACACAATCTCTTCTGGATTGATTTCCGGGTCCTTCATGGCCTCCAGAACTTCTTTGAAGCGTTTGTTGAGGTGTTCTGTCATAATGGGCCGTCCATTGGCCTGGCAAATAATAAGGCCATAATCCATATATCCATCAGAGCCAAGTTCATGTTTCAGCTTATCCTGCATCTGACGTAAAGTTTTCAATTTCAATGCAACAGTATCTGGAATATAGACATTACGGATACTTCCCTCAGTTTTGGGCTGTTTCAGAACAATGACTGTCCGCGTACCAGGATAAAGATTCGGAAAACGGTAAAGGATATCCATTTTCGTGAGTTTGTCCAACAGTTTTTTATCAACCCGGTCAACAACCCGATCAATGTAGAGCATTCGATTCTCAGAATCATAACGTTCCCACTGTGTACCGCCCACCTCACCACCACGCAAACTGCAGGCAAATGCAAGCTGAATGGCACAGTGGATGAGAAAGTAGTCATAAATATCCGGGCGATCAGTAAATTCCAGAACACGGTGAAGCTGGTCTGGTGTCAGCGCAGGACGCTTCTTTTCTTTATGCTCCGGAAGCGTTGCATTGAGAAAGGGATTTTTGGCAATGTATTCCCATTTAACAGCCTGGTTAAATGCACAACGCAAAACCTTGTGAATATCGTGAATGGTAGACGCCGTAATCCGCTCCCTTTTTGGCTTTCCCATATTAGTGACAGGTTCGGCAGTATAAAGAAGGAAGTGGTAATAATCGTCCACCGTTTTTGTCCGGATACTGCGCAATTTCTTGTCTCCCAAATAAGGGTGTACATAATTTTCCAGAAGCCCTACATTTCCGTCGTAGGTGGAAGCTACCCATTTTTTCTCTCCATACTTTTCTACGAATTCATAGAGAAATTCACTGACGGTAAGGTCATTACGGTCAATGTGAATATTTTGCGCAACTTCATATTCTAGTTGAGCTTTTCTGGCCTTAGCCGCATTGTAGCTCAAACCCGATTCCCAAACCTGATGTCTGTCTTTACCTTCCCCCTCATAATAAACGATAGAATATGTTTTACCTCTTTTGACGATTGATGCCATTTTCAATACCTCCATTATCTCCATTATCTTCAAAATGATCGAGCCAGTAATCGAAGGAATATTTTGACACCCGCAGAGCTCGTCCAATGCGGATAATCTTAAATTTCCCGGAATTGCAAAGTTCGTAGGCCTTTCTTCGGCTGATGCCCAGGATTGCCTGAACTTCTGCAACCGAATACGTTCTCTTTCCAATAGGTTCTGTTATTGTATTTTCTATCTGCCCGAGCATAAAAACCTCCTTCCACCGCATCGGACTGATAGACTGCATCACATCGTCATACAATGCTCTTTTATTATAAGAGAGCTTATTCAGTTTATCAATCTTGCGGATTAACGCTCACTATGTTAAAACCGGATGTTATTGCTTGCTGGAGCAGACATCCGGTTTGATATTCCATATTAAAATTTCAGAGGAAGCATATAACGGCGACTGCTACCGTTATACATCCGGTAGACCTGGTACATATACTTTTTGTACCCAGCCATATTTATACCAAGAGAACGGCCTTCCCGGTAAATGGTAAGCGGATCGTACCGGCGCAGCTGCTCTACCAGGCGCTTAGGGCTATATTCATCGTGATAGAGATCCACGAAGAACACCACGCCCAGCAGAATCTCAAAACGAAGAGAATCCGGAGCGCCGTCCCATGCATTGACAATGTGCTGCATTCCTTCCTTATAGATTTTTTCGCCTACCTTTTTGTAGACGGAGTAGGCAGTGCCAACGCAACCGATCCGGTACTTGCCTCTGTCCTGGTTGTAGTCCAGCCGCAAGCCCACATCCTCCGTAGCTTTCAGGAAAGCCACCGCATCCGGGTCATTGCCGTAAATCAGCGCACGCAGTTTCGCACCGGCGGTGAGCTGAGCGGAAGTACCAGTCTGCTGGGCAAATAAAATAGCCTCATCCAGTTCGGAGAGGCCATAGAACACTTTGCAGCGGATGGGCAAGTCTTGACCACCGTTGCGGAGCTTCCTGGCGGCAATGGTATGCTGACCGTCAAAAACATAGTAGTGTCCGTCGCGGAAGCTGACCTTCGGGTCGTTGGCGATATGCTCGTCAAATTCTGCCGCAATCTTGCGGACACGGTTTGGATTCAGTTCCCGCTGGTAAGCGTTACGAGGGACTTCCAGATTCTTGCTGTAGATCATCATCTCGTCAAAGGGGCAGTTAATCAGGTTCTTCATGTTGGTTCCTCCTGTTCGATTTTGTGAATAAATTGAATAGCTTTTTTGAATATTTTCAGTACCTTGCGGCGGTACGATTTCTTACTTAAAAGACCCGGATAACTTTCAAAGCAGCGGAGACAGCGACGAATCATGGTGGATATCGCATCCTCCAGTTCATAGAACATGGTGCTTTCATCTGCCAGTTCTTCCGCAGTTTCCATGCCAGAAGAAATCGCAAGGATTTTTTGGATTTCTGTCATGGGGCGGGTAGGAAGCTCAGATTCTTTCGGCTCTGACTCTGGCTGAGCCTCATCATCAGTGATTGATGAAGGCTCAATCTCTGTCGGTATTTGCTTTTGAACTGGGGAGGGTGCTTTATCTGGTAGCTGCTTTGACTGACGTAGCTGTTCAACTAAAGCTGGACGATCATCGAGATTGGCTTTGGCAATAGCTGCTACAGCAGTATCCGTGGGTCTAGAAGTATTAATTCTGTCCGGCATTTTTACGTGCTTTTTACATGGATGTAATACAACCGGGAAAAGATATCTGTTAGAATTACACTTGAATATGTCTGTCGGACGAATATGACGCCATGTTGCGGCTAAAATTATTAGAATGGAGAAATAGAAGATGAACATATTTGATATTCTCGGCCCTGTTATGGTTGGCCCGTCCAGTTCCCATACGGCGGGAGCGGTCAGAATAGGGTATGTTACAAGGACAATGCTGGGAGAAGAGCCTGTGAATGCCATGATCAGCTTGAGCGGTTCATTTGCAGCGACAGGGAGCGGACACGGAACAGACCGGGCGCTTATCGCAGGGCTTCTTGGTATGAAGCCGGATGATATGCGCATACCGGACAGCTTTGAACTGGCAGAACAGGAGGGGCTGTCTTTTTCTTTTGCAAATATACGGCTCCCAGGGGCACATCCGAATACGGCTGTACTGGAAGTGGAAGGGAAAACAGGACTGTCAATAAAAATACAGGCATCCTCGCTTGGCGGAGGCCGGATTATGATCGATAAACTGGATGATACGGAAGTACACTGTACAGGTTCCTGTCCGACTTTGATTATACACAATCAGGACAGTCCGGGTATGGTATCGGAAGTAACAGGTATTTTGTCGCGGAAGAATGTTAATATTGCGACTCTGCAGCTTTATCGGGATAAGAGGGGCGGACTTGCAGTAATGGTGATAGAGACAGATCAGACGGTTCCTCGGGAAACAGTCTCCATGCTGGAGAAGTTGGAAGGTATTGAGCGTATTATGTATATCCGTGGGGAGGAAGTGTAATGTCGTATTCATCTTTAAATGAGATCACACAGAGGTGTAACAGCGAAGGTATTCCGTTTTGGAAGGCGGTACAGTATTCAGATATGGAGGAACGGGAAGTAACAGAGCAGGCGTCCTTTCAGATGATGCAGAAGATGTGGAATGCTATGAAAGCAGCGGGAGATTCTTACGATAAGGATCAGAAATCGCGCAGCGGTCTTGTAGGGGGCATGGGCGGTCAGATGAGGAGTTATATGGAAAAAGGCGATACGCTGAGCGGGGATTTTATGTCCGAAGTGATTGCACAGGCATTGGAGATGGGCGAGTCGAATGCCTGTATGCACCGGATTGTCGCAGCGCCGACTGCCGGAGCCTGCGGTGTGCTTCCGGCAGTGCTCCTTCCGATATACAGCCGAAAAACAGCATCGGATACTGAGATCACGGAGGCAATGTATACAGCCGCAGGGATAGGGCAGGTTATTGCGTCCCGGGCTTTTATTGCAGGTGCGGCAGGCGGTTGTCAGGCTGAAATCGGCTCGGCATCGGCAATGGCTGCGGGGGCGCTGGTATCCCTCAGGGGAGGAACGGCAGAGCAGATCGCACATGCGGCTGCTATGGCGCTCAAAAATCTTCTCGGGCTTGTCTGTGATCCGGTGGCGGGACTGGTTGAAGTGCCCTGCGTTAAGCGGAATGTGATAGGTGCGGTTAATGCCGTTTCAAGCGCAGATATGGCTCTTGCCGGAATTGTAAGTAGAATCCCGCCGGATCAGGTCATCGATGCGATGAAAGAAGTAGGGGAGAGTATGCATATTTCTTTAAAAGAGACAGGGGAAGGCGGAGTGGCCAATACTCCGGAGGCAAGAAAAATAAAATTTAACCTGAACTTACAATGACTTAACGTTCCGTTGGTGATTATTTTACATCATTTTGCTATAATGTATCTCGGTAATTCAAAAAAAAAGAAGTTGAAAAAGGGAGAACAGGAATGAAAAGAAGAATAATAAGTGCGTTGCTGCTTGTCTGTATTACTGCGGCAATCGCTTCAGGATGCGGTTCTGATGAACCGGTTGAAACAGTTGATCTGAACAGTATGACTCTGGAAGAGATTGAAGCACAGGCAAAAGAAGAGGGAGAACTTGCATCTGCGGCGATGCCTGATACATGGGCCAACTGGGGTGAAACATGGCAGGAGTACACAGATACGTACGGGATTGAGCATGTGGATACTGATATGTCTTCTGCGGAAGAAATTTCGCTGTTTGAGACAGAGGGGACAGATGCTACGAAGGATATTGGTGATGTAGGACAGGCATTCGGACCGGTAGCGGAAGAGCAGGGAGTTACACTTCCGTATAAGACAAGCTACTGGGATTCGATTCCGGACTGGGCGAAAGACGATGACGGAGACTGGATCATAGGATATTACGGCACAATGTCTGTTATTGTTAACAACAAGATCGTAAAAGACACACCTACATCTTTTGAAGATATCTTAAACGGTGATTATATAGTTGCAGTCGGAGACGTGCAGGCTGCCACTCAGGCTCAGTATGCAGTCCTTGCTGCAGCAATTGCTTACGGCGGAGATGAAAGCAACATTCAGCCGGGACTTGATTACTTCAGACAGATTGCTGAGCAGGGAAGACTTGACCTCGGCGAGTTTACTCAGGCACGTATCGAGAAAGGAGAAGTCGGAGTAGCTTTCTTATGGGATTTCAACGCTCTTGGTTACAGAGAGCAGTTTGTAGAGAATAATCCGGATGCAGACTTTACAGTTTTTATCCCGTCTGAGGCATCTGTCCAGACCGGATATGCTACAATTATCAACAAATATTCAAAGCATCCGTGTGCTGCGGCTCTTGCGAGAGAATACATTTTAAGTGATGAGGGACAGATCAATCTTGCAAAAGGTTATGCAACACCGATACGTGAGGATGTGGAGCTTCCGGACGATGTGGCTTCAAAACTCCTGGACGACAGCCAGTATGCAAACGCGAGAATGGTAGAAGATCAGGATGCATGGGACGAGACCGCGCAGACGATCGGAACATTGTGGCAGGAAGAGGTTGTAGCTTACGCACAATAAAATGTATTGACGGATGACCGGACTGCTGCATAAAGTGCAGCGGTCCGTTTTATGTAAAAGGTGAGGTTAATATGAAAACACAAAAGAAAACATACATATTTGCGCTGGTGCCGTTTTTGCTGCTATGTCTTCTGTTTGAGATCATACCGGTCATTTTTACGGTCATCAGAAGTTTCTTCCCGGAGGGAGGAGACATGGGATTTACACTTGATAACTATATTAATATATTTACCGGAAAACTGTATCAGCAGGCCATAGTCAACAGTCTGCTCATCTCGATTCTTTCTTCGGTTATCGGGCTGCTCGTGGCATTTATCGGTGCAAAAGCAGTCCATGAGGAAAAAGGTAAACTGAAGCAGGTATTCATGAGTATTCTGAATATGGTATCAAATTTTTCGGGCGTACCGCTGGCGTTTGCATATATCATTATGTTTGGAAACATCGGTGTCATGACGATGATCGGCGCGAATTACGGAATTGAATTTCTGGCGGAGTTCCCCCTGTATTCTGTATGGGGACTTCTGCTGATATATGTATATTTCCAAATCCCCCTGTCCACACTCCTGCTGATCCCGGCATTTGATTCGATCAGAAAAGAGTGGAAAGAAGCGGTTGCCCTTCTGGGCGGCAGCCGGATGACATTCTGGAGGAAAGTCGGCATCCCAGTACTGATGCCGAGTATACTGGGAACATTTTCTGTATTGTTTGCCAACGCACTGGCAGCTTATGCGTCTGCCTATGCACTGCTGATGAACAATGTATCACTGCTTCCGATCCGTCTGTCGGAACAGTTCGTCGGCGATATCATACAGAGACCGGAGTTCGGAAGTGCGATTGCAGTCATCATGATGGTCTTCATGGTGATCGCCATTGGCGTACAGAATAAGATGACTCCAAAGAAAGGGGGGAGACGCTGATGAATACAGAAAAAAAGAAACGCAATGCAGGATCAAAGATTGCGATTATTGTAATTATAGTGTATCTGCTTCTCCCACTGGTAATGACGCTGATTTACTCCCTTTTTCAGGAGTGGATCGACGTGATGCCGACAGGTTTTACTCTGGGAGCTTATACAGAGCTGTTTACTGATCCTCTGTTCTGGAAAGCAGTCGGGCGTACGGTTATTATTTCTATTGTTCCGATCGTGCTGTGTACAGTGTTTGTACTGCTGGCGATGTATGTGGTAGTTGTCTACCATCCGGAATGGGATAAAATGATTCAGATTCTGTGTACGATTCCGTATGCAATCCAGGGCGTCATCCTTCCAATCTGCGTTCTGTCGCTTTACAGCAGTGCGCCGGAACCTTTCGGAGACAGAATGTTCATGCTTGTTGCGACTTATATGGTTGTAATCCTTCCCTATGTATATCAGGGAATCAGAAATAATCTGAACGGTGTCGGGGCGCCAAGGCTTATCGAGGCGGCGCAGATGCTGGGAGCGAGCAAGTTTTACGCATTCTTCCGCGTCGTTATTCCGAATATTATGAGCGGTGTCACAATTTCAGTCATGCTGGCGATGGCAATTGTATTTGGTGATTTCGTTATCATTAATACACTGGCGGGCGGACAGTTTATGACAGCACAGATGTATTTATATGATGTAATGAAAAAATCCGGGCAGAGGACCTGCGCCGTGATCGTTATACTTTTCCTCGTAACTCTGATCATTTCGGCTTGTGCATTTTTCCTGCAGTCGAAGGGCAAAGACAGAAAGGACAGATAAAGAAAATGGCTTATATTGAATTTAAAAATATCGATAAATTTTATGGTGATAATCATGTGTTAAAGGGAATCAATCTGGAAATCCAGAAAGGTGATTTTGTTACACTTCTGGGCCCTTCCGGATGTGGAAAGAGTACGCTGCTCCGCTGTCTCGCAGGACTTGAGCAGATCTCAGGGGGACAGATACTGCTGGACGGTGAGGATATTACAAACAAAGATCCAAAGGACCGTAAGATCGGAATGGTGTTCCAGCAGTACAGCCTTTTCCCGAATATGACGGTAGAAGAGAATCTTTCTTTCGGATTAAAACTTCAGAAACTTCCGTCAGATGAGATTGGAAGACGTGTAAGAGATGCCATTGATATGGTAGAGTTAAAAGGAAAAGAAAAAGAGTACCCGGGAAATCTTTCCGGAGGACAGCAACAGAGGGTCGCTCTTGCGAGAGGAATTGTGATGCAGCCGAAAGTGCTGCTTCTGGATGAACCTCTGAGTGCTATTGATGCGAAACTGAGAAAATCTCTTCAGACGAGCATTCGGAGAATACACAAAGATCTTGGTCTGACGTCTGTGTTCGTAACCCATGATCAGGATGAGGCAATGGTAATGTCTGATGTGATACACCTGTTCCATGACGGCGTTATTGAACAGTCGGGCAGTCCTGTAGAAGTTTATACAAAACCGGAGACGACTTTTGCGGCAGGATTCATCGGAAATTATAATATTCTGGATGCGAATGCCATGGAAGCAATTACAGGAAAGAAATGGAACAGCGGACAGTTTGCAATCCGTCCTGAGACTTTCCTGCTGTCCAAGGATACGATCACGACGGAAGATTACCGTATGAACGGAACGATCATTGACTATGTGCCAAGAGGAAATGTGCTCCGCTACCATATTGATATCAATGGCGTGGAAGTGTATGCAGACGTGCTGTTCCGGAGTATGTCTATGTTTAATGTGGGTGAGAAGATCAATGTAGGAGTGGCCGATCATAACTGTGTGCGGCTTTAAGACCGGGCGGCAAGGAGGAAAAAAGTGGATAAAATTACAATACGCGGATTTTCGGAAAAAGGAAACTGGTACAAGGGGAATCTTCACAGCCATACGGTGAATTCTGATGGAATGCTTACCCCTGAACAGTCTGTAAAGCTTTTTAAAGAGCATGGATACAACTTTCTGTGCTTTTCCGAACATGATAAGTATACGGATTACAGAGCGGAATTTGACTGTGATGACTTCATTATCCTGCCGGGGCTTGAGGCGTCCGCAATCCTTTATTATGATGAGGTTTCCGGGAGAAGAAAAAAAGTACATCACATTCATGGCATTCTCGGCACAGAGGAGATGCAGAGAAATGCGGTCCTTCCATTGTATCAGCACAATGAGATCCATCCGGTGCATAAATATTACGGACAATGGGACGGGGCTGCGGCTGCCCAGAAACTGGCGGATGAAATGATACAGCACGGTATGGTAGCTACATACAATCATCCGATATGGTCGAGAGTGAGAGAAGAGGAATTTATAAATACAGAAGGAATCTGGGCACTTGAGATTTATAACTATAATACAGTTAATGAAAGTAATACCGGATATGATGAAACATATTTCGATGTGATGTTAAGAGAAGGAAAGAAAATTTTTGCTTTTGCATCGGACGACAATCATAATGAAGGAAATTTCGATGACGCATGCGGAGGCTACATCGTGGTCAAAGCAGAGAGGCTGACGCATGAAGATATTGTACAGAATATGCTGGCAGGAAATTATTATTCATCATCGGGACCGGAGATCCGTGACTGGGGAATCAGAGACAATGTGGCCTACGTTGACTGCAGTCCGGTCTACAGGATTGACTTTGTTGCTGGAAATGATATAAATGACGGTATTTCCAGAGTGTGCGGATCTTATGACGATACGATTGAGCACGGAGAATACGAACTGAAGGGTCATGAGACTTATGTTCGGGTAAAATGTACGGACAAGAACGGAAAAACTGCATGGAGTAACCCGATCTGGCTTGCAAAATGATAAATTTTTTACTTGTTTCTTTGGAAAAGGTATAATAAAATAGCATCACAGAAGAGGTGTTTATATGAGAGAAGACATGAAAGCAGTGATTGCAGATACCTTTTCCCAGATGCTGGATAAGGAAGACATAGATAAAATTACGGTGACAAAGCTGATCGCGGAATGCCATATCTCAAGGCAGACATTTTATTATCACTTTAAAGATATTATGGATGTGCTGGAGTGGACGTTCCGACGTGCCACGCAGGAGCTGGTGCAGAAGAGCCTGAATGAAGAAGACCGTTTGGGAGCACTGACCACTTATGTCGCGTTTGTGCGGCAGAACAGGAAAAAATTCGAGCGGTTGCTCTATTCCCGCCGCTGGGTTCAGATCGAGGGGATGCTTGTCGAGGCGGTAACCGTATATCTGGCGCAGATAGCGCGCAGTAAGGTTCCGGAGCTTGACCTGAGCGTGGATGATCTGGAAGTGATGCTGAGGTTTTATGCCTGCGGAATGGTGGGAGTCCTGCTGCAGTATATGGAAAAACCAAACCTGAATGAGGAAAAGCTGGTCATACAGATGGAAAAGATCATCACGGGAAAGATGTTTCCGGGAAAACATGATTGAGAATATTGTAAATGAAGAGGGGCTGTCGCACTAAATAATTAGTGCGGCAGCACTTTTT
>UMIN01021842.1_pt1 | contig 13049 bp, 14 predicted proteins | sample 1965811 | NCBI WGS metagenome assembly UMIN01 (sample SAMEA4836123, study PRJEB28245) | human gut metagenome | biome: gut microbiome; material: fecal sample | place: Denmark | collected 2008
CATGGGTATGGCCATGGTGAAACGCTCTGTGGAGCAGGCCGTGGGCTCTGACATTCTGGCCAATGAATCCTGAAAGAAGCGGGTGAATCATAAAAATGAGTAAAGGCACCATCAAAAAAGTTGCCGGTCCCCTGGTTATCGCCAAAGACATGCGTAACGCCAACATGTTCGACGTGGTGCGTGTCAGCGAACGCCGGCTGATCGGTGAAATCATTGAAATGCACGGGGACGAGGCCTCCATCCAGGTCTACGAGGAGACCTCTGGCCTGGGACCCGGCGCGCCGGTGGAATCCACCGGGGAACCCATGAGCGTGGAACTGGGACCCGGTTTGATCGGCAGCATCTATGACGGCATTCAGCGTCCTCTGGACGACATCATGAAAATCTCCGGCAACAACTTGAGCCGAGGCGTGGAAGTCCCCGCCTTGAAGCGGGAACCCAAGTGGACCTTCGTCCCCTCTGTGAACCAGGGCGACAGCGTGGCCGCCGGTGACGTGATCGGCACCGTGCAGGAAACGGAGATCGTTACCCACAAGATCATGGTCCCGCCTGGCATTTTGGGCACCGTCAAAACCATCCAGGGTGGCGACTATACCGTGACGGAGACCGTCGCCACGGTGGAGACTCCCGACGGCCGGGAGATTCCCCTTACCCTCATGCAGCGCTGGCCTGTGCGCCGGGGCCGTCCCTATCAGAAAAAGCTGTCCCCCGACATGCCTCTGGTGACCGGACAGCGTGTCATCGACACTTTCTTCCCCCTGGCCAAAGGCGGCGTGGCAGCCGTGCCTGGCCCCTTCGGCAGCGGCAAGACCGTGGTGCAGCACCAGCTGGCTAAATGGGCGGAAGCTGATATCGTGGTTTACATCGGCTGCGGCGAGCGTGGCAACGAGATGACCGACGTGCTTAACGAGTTCCCCGAACTGCAAGACCCTAAAACGGGCTACTCCCTGATGAAGCGCACGGTGCTTATCGCCAACACCTCTGACATGCCTGTGGCCGCCCGTGAGGCGTCTATTTACACCGGCATCACCATTGCCGAGTACTTCCGAGACATGGGTTACTCCGTAGCCCTGATGGCCGACTCCACTTCCCGTTGGGCTGAGGCTCTCCGTGAAATGTCCGGCCGTCTGGAAGAGATGCCCGGCGAAGAAGGCTACCCTGCTTACCTGGGCAGCCGTTTGGCCCAGTTCTACGAACGGGCAGGCCGTGTGGTCACTCTGGGAAGCGAGAACCGGGAAGGCGCTCTGTCCGTTATCGGAGCTGTGTCCCCTCCCGGCGGTGATATTTCCGAGCCTGTCTCTCAGGCCACCCTCCGTATCGTGAAGGTGTTCTGGGGACTGGATTCCTCCCTGGCTTACAAGCGCCATTTCCCCGCTGTGAACTGGCTGACCAGTTACTCCCTGTATTTGGATACCCTGGAAAACTGGTTTACCAGCAGCGTGGCTGAAGATTGGGAAAACCTTCGCGCCAAACTGATGGGACTGCTTCAAGACGAAGCGGAACTGGAAGAGATCGTGCAGCTGGTAGGTATGGACGCTTTGTCCGCTCCTGACCGGCTGAAACTGGAAGCCGCCCGGTCTATCCGCGAGGACTTCCTGCATCAGAACGCCTTCGACGAGGTGGACACCTACACTCCCCTTGCCAAACAGCACGCCATGATGCAGCTGATCCTGGCTTACTATGAAAAGAGCTTGGAAGCCCTGAAACAGGGTGTGGATATCGGCACACTGGTTGACCTCCCTGTGCGGGAACAGATCGGCCGCTTTAAATACACTGAGCCCCAGCAGGTAGAAGAAGAGTACCAGAAGGTACTTGCCCAGCTGGACAAAGAATTGGCGGACGCTCGCCAGGCAAAGGAGGACTTGTGATGCCAAAGGAATATAGAACCATCCAAGAGGTGGCAGGCCCTCTGATGCTGGTAAAGGGCGTAGAGAACGTAAGCTATGACGAGCTGGCCGAGATCGAGCTGTTCAACGGCGAAAAGCGCCGCTGCAAAGTGCTGGAAATCAATGAGGGCAATGCCTTGGTGCAGCTCTTTGAAAGCTCCACCGGTATCAACCTGGAAAGCAGCAAGGTGCGCTTCCTGGGCCGGAGCATGGAGCTGGGCGTCAGCGAGGATATGCTGGGCCGAGTGTTTGACGGTCTGGGCCGTCCCATCGACGGAGGTCCGGAGATCCTGCCCGAACGGCGGGACGATATCAACGGCTTGCCCATGAACCCCGCCGCCCGAAACTATCCTCAGGAATTCATCCAGACCGGTGTTTCCGCCATTGACGGTTTGAACACTCTGGTCCGTGGGCAAAAGCTGCCCATCTTCTCCGCCAGCGGTCTCCCCCACGCTCAGCTTGCCGCGCAGATCGCCCGACAGGCCAAGGTGCGGGGCACCACGGAGCCCTTCGTGGTGGTGTTCGCAGCCATGGGTATCACCTTCGAGGAATCCGACTTCTTTGTGAAGAGCTTCCAGGAGACCGGCGCTATCGACCGCACAGTGCTGTTTGTGAACCTGGCAAACGACCCTGCCGTGGAACGAATCGCCACCCCTCGTATGGCCCTCACCGCCGCAGAGTACCTGGCTTTTGAGAAGAACATGCACGTGCTGGTTATTCTCACCGACATCACCAACTACGCCGACGCTCTGCGTGAAGTCTCCGCCGCCCGGAAGGAAGTTCCCGGACGCCGCGGCTATCCTGGCTACATGTACACAGACTTGGCCTCCCTGTACGAACGGGCCGGCCGGCAGAAGGGGAAGAACGGTTCCATCACCTTGATTCCCATTCTCACCATGCCTGAGGACGACAAGACCCACCCCATCCCTGACTTGACCGGATACATCACCGAGGGTCAGATCATCCTCAGCCGTGAGCTGTACCGAAAGAACATCGCCCCGCCCATTGATGTGCTGCCCTCCTTGTCCCGTTTGAAAGACAAGGGCATCGGCGAAGGTAAGACCCGTTTGGATCACGCCAGCACTATGAACCAGCTGTTCGCGGCCTACGCCCGAGGCAAGGAAGCCAAGGAACTGATGGTGGTTCTGGGCGAAGCGGCTTTGACGGAGATCGACAAGCTGTACGCCCAATTCGCAGACGCCTTCGAGAAGGAGTATGTCTCTCAGGGATATCACGCGGACCGGTCCATTGAGGAGACTCTGGACTTGGGCTGGAAGCTGCTGAGGATCCTGCCCAGGAGCGAGCTGAAACGTATCAGCAACAAGCTGCTGGACGAGTATTACGGAAAGGTGGAATGACCTGTGGCGGAGCGTTTGCAGGTGAACCCCACCCGCATGGAACTGACGCGGCTGAAGAAAAAACTGGCCACCGCTACCCGGGGCCACAAGCTGCTCAAGGACAAGCGGGATGAGCTGATGCGGCTGTTCCTGGAACGAGTACGGGAGAACAGACGGCTGCGCAAGCAGGTGGAAGCTGGGATCCTGGCGGCCAACAAAGACTTTATGCTGGCCCGGGCTGCCATGCAGGACCCCGTCTTGAACACCGCCCTGCTGGCCCCCAAACAGAAAGTCTCTCTGGAAAGCACCACAGAAAACGTGATGAGCGTGGAAGTGCCCAAATTTACTTTCCACACCCGCACGCCCCAGGAGAGCGACATGTTTTCCTACGGCTTCGCCTTTACCTCCGGTGACTTGGACGATGCCATTGAATCGCTGGCGGCAGTATTCCCCGCTATGCTTCGGCTGGCGGAAAGCGAAAAGGCCTGCCAGCTGATGGCCGCAGAGATCGAAAAGACCCGGCGGCGTGTCAACGCCCTGGAACATGTGATGATCCCCCAGCTGCAAGAGACCATCCGCTACATCACCATGAAACTGGACGAGAACGAGCGTTCCACTCAGGTTCGGTTGATGAAGGTAAAGGATATGATGCTGCAAGAGGCTCACGGTTACGAAAGCCTGTGAAATTAATAAAAGAGCTGCTTGAATCAGGCAGCTCTTTTTTCATGCAAAAAGGACGGCCCCCAGACAGGCGCCGCCCTTTCTATTTGCTACTGAGATTGAAGCGGATTACTCCTGAGAGAACTGATCCTTGCCTACACCGCACAGGGGGCAGACCCAATCCTCGGGAAGATCCTCAAACTTAGTGCCGGGAGCAATGCCGTTATCGGGATCGCCCACCTCGGGATCATAGCGATAGCCGCAAACGTCGCACACATACACTTCCATGGATTTGTTCCTCCTTTGTTTTATTGGCGTGAGGTCAGGCTTTTTCCGCCTGTGATTCTCTACCGCCTTTTACCCACATAATATTCCACTTTCTTCCTATTATTATTCTCGTTTAGAACTATTTCTGTTTTCCTCGGGGGAAATTTTTTATTTTTTCCTTTTTCACCACATTGCACGCAAAGGTTTTCTGTGATATTCTTTTTATGGATTTTTTGTTTAGCGTTCTACCAGCAACGCCAACATATAGGGCGGTTGATTTTGAAAGCGCAATGCCGCTTCTTTTTCTTCATCCGTGCAGGATAGCAGCAGTTTGATCTCTGTCTCCCCCTTTGGCAGATCTACCACGCACAACAGGGCGTCCACACGCTGTGTTTCCCCAGTGCCTATCCACACGTCTACCCCTTCCCCATCCATGGCTGCGGTATCTTCCAGGTAACCGTAATCCAAGGGATAGATCATATCCGGAAAACGGGGATGCGCTGATCCCTTGGGACGATCGATGACCACGGAATGGGCCGCTGTCAGCTGGTCTACTGCATCCCAAAATAAGGCGTTGTATTCCATTGCTATTCTACCCTTCCCACAGAAATTTCTTTCAGTATATCACATAATATCTGGGCTGTCGAATCACGATGGCCGGAGAGGAGTATCCTATGAAATTATCCTTCCGTTGGTATGGCGAGGACGACAAAGTCACCCTGGAACAGATCCGACAGATCCCCGGCATGGAAGCTATCGTCACGGCGGTGTATGATGTGCCCGTGGGCGAAGTGTGGAGCCGGGAAAGCATTGCCAGACTGAAAGACCTGACCCAACAGGCCGGGCTCAAATTCGAGGTGATCGAAAGCGTCCCCGTCCACGAGGACATCAAACTGGGCAAGCCTAGCCGTGACCGGTATATCGCTAACTACTGCGAGAATATTCGCCGGTTAGCTGAGGTGGGAATCAAATGCATCTGCTACAACTTTATGCCTGTATTCGACTGGACCCGCACCCAGCTGGATCATCCCCTGGGTGACGGCTCCACTTCCCTGGTGTACTACCAGGAGCAGGTAGAGCAGGTGGATCCCCTGAAAAGCGACAGCGACCTGACTCTTCCCGGCTGGGATGCCAGCTATTCCCGTGAAGAACTGCGGGACGTGGTAGCTCAATATCAGGCCTTGACGGAGGAGGACCTGTGGGCCAACCTGAAATATTTCCTGGAGGGGATTATCCCCACTGCGGCGGAATGCGGCGTGAATATGGCCATCCATCAGGACGACCCCTGCTGGAGCATTTTCGGTCTGCCCAGGATCATCACCAGCGAGGAGAACCTGGACCGGTTCCTGAAGCTGGTGGACGACCCCCACAATGGTCTGACCCTGTGCTGCGGCTCCTTGGGCTGCTCTCCTAAGAACGATGTGGTCAAGCTGGCCGCCAAGTACGCCAAGATGGGCCGGATCCATTTTGTGCACCTGCGCAACGTGCAGATCCTCCCCAACGGCTTCGAGGAGCGAGCTCATCTGAGCCGGTGCGGTTCTCTGGATATGTACGGTATCGTCAAAGCGCTGGTAGAAAACGGTTTTGACGGTTACGTGCGGCCCGACCACGGTCGCATGATCTGGGGTGAAACCGGTCGGGCAGGTTATGGCCTGTATGACCGCGCACTGGGAGCCGCTTATATCAACGGCCTGTTTGAGGCTGCGGAGAAAGAACTGGCCGCTCATGAGTGAGCTTTTGATCCGAGACTTAAGGCCGGAGGATTATCCACACTACGACCGCTGGGAACGTGAGCTTCACCAGTTGCATGTAGACGCCAGACCCGACCTCTTCCAACCGCTGGAACATCCCGTTCCTCTGGATCAATACCTGAGAGAATTGGCAGATGACCACGAGGTACGGCTTCTGGCTTTGGTAGACAACACCCCAGCGGGGATTTGCTCCCTTTCTCTTAGGGAGGCACCTAAAAGCCCTCTTCTGCGAGGAGAGAAAGGCCTGTATGTGGTAGACCTGTTTGTGGATCCAGCCTACCGGCACCAGGGGATCGCCAAAGCGCTTTTGGAGGAAGGAATCCGCCGGGGAAAAATTTTTGGCGCAAAGCGGCTTAGTCTGACGGTTTGGCCATTCAATAAAAATGCTATAGCGTTTTACGAGAGTCTGGGACTTTCTACGCGCAATCTCACTTTGGAAAAAAATCTGTGAAAGCCCTTTTCTGGTTTTCTGATTTTTTAATACAGCTATTATCTTAGGAGGAATTCGTTATGAAACTGGGTATCATTGCTTGTCCTGAACCGGAAAGTTTCGATCACGCCAAAGAACTTGGCTTGGACTTTCTGGAATTTGACTGCAATCCGTTAGATTACGGTGGCATGCCCAAGGCAGAGCTGCTCTCCAAAAAGGAAGCTCTCAAGGAAGCCAGCCAGTGTACCGGCATCGAAGTAGGTGCTGTGGGCCGCTGGGCAAGCCCCATCCTGGACGAAAAGGGCGATGTTGTCCCCGCCGAGTGGGACGAGGTGCTGGGTGTGATGGATTTCGGCCAGTTCCTGGGCGCAAAGTATTACCTGTGCAGCGTCAACTATGTAAAGGAGCTTTCCTACTATAAAAATATCACCGCCGCTATCAAGGTGCTGAATCAGATCGTTGCCGCCGCCAAAGAGCGTGGTATGGAATGCGCCATTGTCAACTGCATGATGGGCAACAACTACATTCGCACTCCCGAACAGTGGAAACTGATCCTCAGTGAAGTGCCCGGCCTGGGCATCAAATACGACCCCTCCCACAGCTTTGTCCACGGCGGTCCTCAAGGCGCCTATATGGAGGAAGGCATGGAATGGGGCAGTCACTTCAAGTACGTCCACATTAAGGGCGTAATCCAAACCGGCCTCTCTAAAGAGCCGGAACATTGGGCCAACTGGCAGCTGATCAAGGCGCATCCCGAACTGAAGGAGATTTTCTCTACCGATTCTCCCCAGCGGAATAACTCCTATGACAATCCTCCTGCCGGCATTGACTCCATCAACTGGCGCGCCTTCTTCGCCATCCTGTACAAGTACGACTATGATGGATACCTGTCCATCGAGCCCCACTCCCCCACTTGGCTGGGTGAAAAGGGCGAAAAAGGTGTCAAGTACACCATTAAGTACATTCGTGATCTGATGATCTAAAGCGCAATCCCCACTTTAAAAAAAGCACCGGATTTTTGTCCGGTGCTTTTTGTAGTATTACTGGCACAGCCTAGCATTTAAAGCGGCTTTCAATGCAGTCTTTTCCTCCGTCGGCAAGAACGCCGCTTCCACACTGTTGTGAAGCAGTGTATGGTATTCATCTTCCGTCAAACCGGCAGACCGGAGCAGTTCAAACTCCCCTGCAAGAGTAGTGCGGGAAACGGTCATGTTGTCTGTGTTGACTGTCGCCAGAAGTCCCTCTTTTAAATACTCCCGTAGAGGAAAATGTTCCAGATCCGGCACAGCCTTTGTTTGAAGGTTGCTGGTGGGACATAGCTCCAGGGGAACCCGATGCTCCCGCAGATACTTGACCAACTCCGGATCCTCCTTGGAGCGCACGCCATGACCGATCCGAGAAGCTCCCAGTTTTAGCGCCTGCCAAACACTATCCGGTCCATCAGCCTCCCCGGCGTGGAGTGTGAACGGCACGCCCAAAGAACGAACATAGCTGAATAAGTCAGCATACCCGTCTGTGGGATACAACGCCTCCGCACCAGCCAGGTCCAGGGCACACACTCCCTTCCCCAGATAACCAGCAGCCACTTCTACCGTTTCCCGGTTGGCAGAGTCGTCCCCACCTCGCATACAGCAAAGGATCAGCTGAGCAGTAAAGCCCCACTCCCCCTTTTTCTTCACGGGCAGCCCCGCAATGGCCGCTTCCACCGCCTGGGCTTGAGTCAATCCTTTACGAGTGTGCTGGGATGGCGCGAAGCGGATCTCCCCATAGAGAAGCCCCTGAGCCTCCAAACGACGGCAAAGATCCTCCACCGCCAGCGTCAACGCGTCTTCGCTTTGGAGAACCGCCACCGGCAGGTCAAAACAGCGCAGATAGTCATTCAAGCTGGCGCAATCAGCAGGAACGGAAAGGAGCTCCTCCAACGCCTTTCCCTCCGTGGAAAGGGGAACATTTTGCAGCTGGGCCAGTCTGGTCACAAGTTCTGGGGTGAGTGAACCGTCAAGGTGCAAGTGAAGATCGATCATACCGCCGCCTCCTGTATCTTTTGGGACCATTATACCTCATGATCTCCCAAAAGGGAAGCCATCCGAGAGGTGCTGTTATTCCCCACCATGAAGCCCTTATCCAAACATCACCACAGTAAGGACAGAAAACACCAGGGCAGCGGCATCCCCCAACAATGCGGCGGGCAGCGTGTGGCGGAGACGCTTATATCCACAGGCGCCAAAATACACGGCAACAGCGTAAAAGGTGGTCTCGGTGGAAGAGGATAGCACCGATGCGATCTTCCCTGTTACGCTGTCGGGTCCGAACTGCTGGAGAAGGCTCAAGGTATAAGCGGACGCACCGCTGCCGGAAATAGGCCGCAGCAGCGCCAGCGGAAGGATCTCCGGGGCCACACCAACTTTCTGAGCCAAAGGAGTAAGCAAATCGGAAAGGAGCTCCAGCAAGCCGGAAGCACGCACCATGGTCACCGCTACGATCAGGCCGATCAGGGTGGGCAACAGCTTTAATGAGGTTTGTAGGCCATCCTTGGCACCCACCAAAAATACGTCGAATACATCTACGCCTTTCACATATCCAAAAAGCAGGATAAGCCCCACCATGACAGGGAGAGCGGCGGCGCCTACTTGTTCCACAGCGGACTCCTTTCCAACAGCTTACAGGCTGTCATACACACTACCAAAGACGCTGCGGAAGTGATCCACACCTGAGGCAGGATGGAAAAGGGCGCAACACTGCCGCAGCTTGCCCTCATGGCTGCCATGTTCACTGGGATCAGCTGGAGGGACGCGGTGTTCATCACCACGAAAAGGATCATTCCCCGGGTGGGAGTATCCGTGGGATTGCGCTGGGCCATGGATTTCATGGCAGCAAGTCCCAAAGGCGTGGCAGCGTTGCCCAAGCCTAGCAGGTTGGCAGATAGATTCAGGGAGATCTTCCCCTGGATGTCCTCGTCGTCACGGTATTCCGGGAACAGTCTGCCGATCACCGGCGCCAAGGCTCGAGCAATCAGCCGGCTCAGGCCGCTCTCCTCCGCAATCTTCAAAAATCCCAGCCAGGCGCACATGCTCCCCAGAAGAAACAGGGACAGCTCCACCGCTGTCTGCGCGCCGTCCATCAAAGCGGTGGAAAGGTCTCCCAGACGGCCTGTCATCAGCGCGCAGACTACGCTGAGAGCGATCATGCCGAACCAAATAGAATTTAACATTCTTTCCCCCTCCTTTTCCAAGAGTTGAACTTGACTTTGGAACAAAAAAAGTTTATCGTAAGAACGTACCTTTCCACTCGGGAAGGATACCCACAAGAGAAAGGACTTTGACATATGCTGTTTGGCGAAAAGATCTTGGATTACTGGGACGATATTCTGAAAGACCTGGCTACCGTGGTGGCTATTCCCTCCGTGGCCAAGCCTCAGGAAGGGGAACATCCCTATGGCGACGAGTGCGCCCGTGTCATCGACACTGTGGTGGCTATGGCGGAAGGCTATGGCCTGAAGGCGAAAAATGTAGGATATCACGCCGCCCATGCCGAGTACGGCGAAGGCGAAGGCAACGCCGTGGTCATGGCTCACCTGGACGTGGTCCCCGCCGGCGAGGGTTGGGACACCGATCCTTATACCATGGTCATTGACGATAATTTTGCTTACGGTCGAGGCGTTTCCGACAACAAAGGCCCTGCTATCGTTGCCCTCCACTGTCTGCGCGCTCTGAAAGACGCCGGTGTTAAGGGTAACCGTAAACTGCGTGTGATCTTCGGTTCCGCCGAGGAGATCGGCATGGACGACATGCCTCACTACTTCGAGAGTGAGCAGAAGCCTGACATGGGCTTCACCCCTGACGCCTCTTACGGCATCTGCCATTGCGAAAAGGGTCACATGGGCTTCAATGTACTCTCCAAAAACGATTCCTCTGTGGTGAAGTCGTTTGTTTCCGGTACTGTGTCCAACGCGGTGCCTTTCAAGGCTGAGTGCAGCCTGAAGTGCTCTTCCGAAGAAGTGGAAAAGCTCATTGCCCAGGCCAAAAAGGATGAGGGCAAGTATGACATCACTCCCACTGCTGACGGTGCAGACGTGGTCTGCCACGGCAAGGCCGCTCACGCTTCCACCCCCTGGGAAGGTGTCAACGCCTCCTCTTATCTGGTGGACCTGCTTTCTAAGGTATTCTCCAAGGAACAGCTGGGCAATTTCTTCTGGTTCATCCACGAGAAGATCGGCCTGTGCACTGACGGCGAACTGATTGGCGTAAAGATGAGCGACGAGCCCAGCGGCCCTCTCACTTTCAACCTGGGTCTGGTGAACGTGGACGAAGCCCAGTGCAGCCTGACCGTGGACATCCGTTATCCCGCAACAAAGAAAGGCGAGGAAATCTCCGCGATCCTGAAAGAGCAGGTAGAGTCCTGCGGTGTCACCTTTGAGCTGCTCTCCGATGCTGCTCCTCTGTATCTGCCCAAGGAAAGCCAGCTGGTTACCCTGCTTTCCGGCGCTTACAAGGATATCACCGGCGAGGAGTGCGATATCTTCTCCATGGGCGGCGGCACCTATGCCCGTCAGATGTTTGGCAAGGGCGTTGCTTTCGGCGCTGGATTCAAGGATCAGGCTGACAGCAAAGCTCATCAGTGCAACGAATTCCTGGACCTGCGCCGGTTCAAGCTCCATGCGGAGATCTGCCTGGAAGCCATGTACCGGATGCTGACCGCGGAGTAAGCCTATGACGCAGTACAGCCAAGTCACCCCCGAGGAGATCTTCGCCAATCAGGAATTGCGCAGTTATATCCTCCGAGGCAATGACTGCCTGGGAGCCATCGGCATCACAGAACACGGTTTGGCCCACGCGAAACGCAGCAGCGATACCGCTCGCGAGATCCTTACCGCTCTGGGTTACCCGGAACGGGACTGCCAACTTGCGGCCATTGCCGGCTACATGCATGACATCGGCAATTCCATCAACCGGGTGGATCACGCCCACAGCGGCGCCCTCATGGCCTTCACCCTTCTGAACAAGCTGAACATGCCCCCGGAGGAAATCGGCCTGGTGTGCTCGGCTATTGGCCACCACGACGAAAAAACCGCTTTCCCGGTAAACCCTCTGGCCGCCGCGTTGATCCTCTCTGACAAAAGCGACGTGCGCCGTTCTCGGGTGCGGAAAGACGCGGTACTGGAGGCTGATATCCACGACCGGGTGAATTACGCTGTGGAGTAATCTCACTTGGACATTGATCCGGAGCAAAAGCTCTGTATCTTTCATATTGAGATCGCCACGGAAATATGCCCGGTGATGGAGTATTTCGAGATCTTCCTGGAGCGCATGGTGCTCTGCCGCAAGGCTGCCCAAACCTTAGGGCTCCAGTTCGAGCTCATCATCAACGGAACTCGATTGCTGTAACGCGAATCTAAATAAAAAAGGCTCCCAGCTTATCGCTGAGAGCCTTTTTGTTGCACTTTTTATTCCGCTTCTACCACTACTTTGATGGACTCGTCACTCATCTGCATGGCGATGGCTTGAGGCAGCTGATCCAACGTGAACCGATGAGTGATAATAGGCCCAAAGTCCACTTTCCCGTGATTGATCAACTCCACTGCCCGAGCGTGAGTGTCCGGGTTCACAAAGGAGCCTTTGATAGTCAGCTCCTTCTTGTACACGTCGAAAAGGGGAAGCTCAAAGGTGGAACCCACCTTTGGCACACTGAATAGCAGGATCGTAGCTCCCTTAGCTGCAAACTGAAAAGCGCTCTTTACAGCAGGAACATTTCCCACGCATTCAATGACCACATGGGCTCCCTCCCCCATTTCCTGGGAAAATGCAGCTTCCCATCCGGGCTGAGTGGGGTCAATGGCCACATCAGCGCCCAGAGCCAAGCCTGCTTCACGGCGTTTCTGGTTGGGTTCACTGAGGAGGATCTTAGCGGCACCGGACAGCTTGGCCAGCTGGACCATGATGAGCCCGATGGCGCCTCCTCCTACCACGCACACCTTTTGGCCGGGACGGATCCCCGCCAGATCGATGCCATGGATACAGCAGGCCAAAGGCTCCGCCATGGCAGCGGCTTCAAAGGACACAGTGGGGTCCAGCTTGAAGGCTTGGGAAGCGGGGATCAAGCTGTACTGAGCGAAACCTCCGTCCCGTGTGACGCCGATAGCCTCCATGTGCTGGCACAGCTGTTTTTTGCCATTCTGGCAAGGATCGCAGCAGCCGCAGTAGATGTTGGGGTCTACCGTAACATGATCCCCCACAGCAAAGCCGGACACACCGGGGCCTACCTCCACCACCTGAGCGGAATACTCGTGGCCCAGCACCACGGGGGGACAAACATCGGCCGAACCAGGTTCCCCGTGATAGATATGGACGTCGGTCCCGCAGACGCCGCAGACTTTATTGCGCAGCACCAATTCCCCAGGGCCAGCGTGAGGCTGAGGCAGCTCCGCAACTTCAAAGGTCTCGTTCCCCAAAAAACGAGCAGCTTTCATAATGGACTCCTCCCTGTTTGCAATGTGGATCTCTTGCCATTTACATACACCAAAATAGTCTTATTGTCAAGGATAAAAACGAAAAAGGAGGGGTTTGATCCCCTCCTTTTTTGCAGGACAAATAACTTATTTCTGGAGCATCCCAATGGCGTCGGAAATGGTTTTTTCCATAGCCTCTCTGCCGTACTTGTCCACGTCGGCCTTGTTCTTGTCGCCATGGGTCAGGCAGCCGGCGCCGCCAATGCAGCCGCC
>UMIN01019002.1_pt1 | contig 12993 bp, 10 predicted proteins | sample 1965811 | NCBI WGS metagenome assembly UMIN01 (sample SAMEA4836123, study PRJEB28245) | human gut metagenome | biome: gut microbiome; material: fecal sample | place: Denmark | collected 2008
CCTCTGAAAGGATCACGTCGATGTTGTGATGACCCTGAGGGATGTACTGGGCGATATCCCCCTTCTGCTGGACCACCCACAGGCCGAAGGGCTCGCCCACGGCCATGAGGGCATCCTCCTCCCCAATGAGCTGGGTGAGGTGGGCTTTTGTCTCCTGGTCCCGGGGATACCCGGACACGATCCGGTCCACCAGGGTATTGCAGTAGAAGTTCTGGCTGTCGTTCCAAGCTCGGAATTCCTCCGGCAGTCCCCACAGGGAAATGTACTGGTCCACGCAGCGCTTCAGTTCGTCGGCGTTGTTGTCGATCAGTTCCACCGGCAGGAAGTACACCCCCGGAAGTCCCGCCTGGAACCGGCGATAGAGGAACTGGGTGACCTTGGCGGGGAAGGTGATGGTCTCAAAGCCCTCCGGGGCATCGGTATCATGGAAGCAGATGCCCGCCTCGGTGGTGTTGGAGACGATCAGTTTCAGGTCGGGGTCGGTTGCCAGAGCGTAATAGCTCTCCGGGTCCAGGAAGGGATCGATCACCTGGCTGAGGGAGGTGATCTCATACACGTCCTCCACAGGCTGACCGTTCTGGGCGCCCCGGAGCACAATGTGGTAACGGTTGTGCTGGCGGCGGAAGGCCTCCAGGTTTTCGCCGGGGATGGCGGTGACGGCGGTGACGTCCACCTCCATGCCTTCGGATTTCAGGGTGTGAAAATAAGCGTCCACAAAGGTGCGGAGAAAATTGCCTTGTCCGTACTGCAATACTTTTACCATGAGGGAACCTCCTGAATCTGGGAACGGCGCCCGGCGCCTGCCTTGTGATTTCTCCTTCATTATAGCGGCAGGGATTGTTGATTTTCAATGCGATATATGTTAAAATCCCCCTAAATTACATATATATTTGAAAGCGGTGAGGAAAGATGCGGTTTATCGAAGTGGAGCGTTCCGTGCGCAGCGACAGCTGGACTATGCAGGATCTTCACTCTCATCCTCATTATGAGATCTATTACATCTATAAAGGAAGCCGTCAGCTGCTGCTGGCCAATGCCCTCCACCATATCCAGGCCCCCAGCATGATCGTCATCCCTCCTAACGTGATGCACAAAACAGAGGGGGGACCCTTTGAGCGGTACAACATCGATGTGAGCCCAGAGTACCTGAACCCTTTCCAAGCCCATGTCCTTACGGAACGAGCCCTGCGGGTGCTGAAATTCACCCCGGAGCAGAACCAGGTTTTTCTGGAGCTGCTTCGGGAGATGGCGGAGGTCCAAAAGAACGCAAAATACAGCCGATACATCTTGGAAGGGCTTTTTGGGTATTTTCTGGTGAGCCTGGGCAGGGTGGACCTGGCCTCTCAGCCGGGCCTGGCTGTGGAACACAAAGCGCCGCCCCTGGTGTTGAAGGTCATCGATTACCTGTACAGTCACTATCAGGAGCGCCTTACCCTGGATGGCCTGGCGGAGCATTTTTTCGTATCCAAGGCCACCATCATCTACAATTTTAACCGCTATCTCCACTGCTCTCCCATGGACTTTCTGCTGAACCTGCGGCTGACAAAGGCCAAGGAGGAGCTTCTGCGTACGGACAAAAGCATCTGCCAAATTGCGGAGGAGTGCGGGTTTGGTTCTGCCAACTATTTCAGTCTGATCTTCAAGCGGAAGGAGCAGTTGTCCCCGGGCAACTACCGAAAATACCAGCGGGCAAAAACCTGACCTCAACCCTGTGTAAAAAAGTTCTTTGATTCTCGAGGATCCCTTAACAGGAGGAAGTTTCTGTGATAGAATGGGTTTTGAGAAATCATCCCGGCGGTTTTGGGCCGTCGGAAATAGAGGAGGAGCGATCGTTATGAAGCAGAGAAGCGCCCCACAGCGGCTGTTGTGGGCACAGTTTGACGCTCTGCAAATGGGTTCCGGCTGGGATATGGAGGACGTGCAAAAGCCTCAGATCCTGCTGGAGGACGTGTTTGGCGACAGCCATCCTGGCAGCACCCATTTGGGAGGAATCATGGAACAGGCCAAGTATGGCGTGTTCGAGAAGGGCGGCTACCCCGCCCAGTACCACACCACGGATATCTGTGACGGCTGCGCCCAGGGCCACGACGGCATGAACTACATTCTGGCCTCTCGGGAAGCCATTTGCGACATGATCGAGGTTCACGGCTCCGTGTACCCCTGGGACGGCATGATCCTGTCCGCGTCCTGCGACAAGTCCATCCCCGCCCAGCTGAAAGCGGCGGCAAGGCTGAACCTGCCCACCATCTTTATCCCCGGCGGCAGCATGCGTCCCGGTCCCAACATGACCACTTCCCTGGTGGCAGGTGACATCTCCCTGCGTCAGAAGCGGAAAGACGCCATCACCGATCAGGAGATCTGGGACTACAAGCGTACCGGCTGCCCCTCTGTGGGCGCCTGCACTTTTCTGGGCACGGCCAGCACCATGCAGTGCATGGCGGAGGCCCTGGGCATGACCCTGCCCGGCGCCGCCCTGATGCCCGCCACCATGCGGGACATTTTCGCCGCAGCCCGGAGAGCCGGCCGGATGATCCTGCCCCTGGTGGAGAAGAACATCCGGGTCAGCGACATTATGACTCGTGAGGCTTTTGAGAACGCCATCATCGTTCACAGCGCCATTGGCGGCTCTACCAATGCTACCATCCACCTGCCCTCCATCGCTCGGGAGCTGGGAATCACTTTGGAGCCGGAGCTGTTCGACGAGATCAACCACAAGGTGCCCCACCTGGGAAACATCAATCCCAGCGGCCAGCATCTGACCGAGTCCTTCTGGTTCGCGGGAGGCATCCCCATGGTGGAACTGTACTTGAAGGACATGCTCCATCTGGACGTGATGACCGTCACCGGCAAGACCCTGGGCGAAAACCTGGAGGACCTCCAGCGGGACAATTTCTTCGAGCGGAACCTGGGCTACCTGCACAATTACGGCCTGGAGCGGGATCAGGTGATCTTCCCCGTGGACAAGGCGGAGGAAAAGGGCTCTGTGGCTATTCTCCGGGGCAACCTGGCGCCGGAAGGGTCCGTCATCAAGTATTCCGCGTGCAGCCAGGAGATGCGGGAACGGGAAGGCCCCGCCCGCGTGTACAACTGCGAGGAGGACGCCTACCAGGCGGTGGTGGACGGCAAGGTTGAGCCGGGAGACATCCTGGTGATCCGCTACGAGGGACCCAGAGGTTCCGGTATGCCGGAAATGCTTATGACCACTGAGGCCATCGTCTGTGATGAGAAGCTCAATGGCACTGTGTCCTTGGTGACGGACGGCCGGTTCTCCGGCGCTACCCGAGGGGCCGCCATTAGCCACGTGTCCCCGGAAGCCGCCAGTGGCGGACCTTTGGCTTTCATCGAGACCGGGGATATCATTGCTTACAGTGTGGAACGCCGCACCCTGGACGTGGTGGGCATCCAGGGGAAAAAGCTGCCCCCGGAGGAGATCGCCAAGGTTCTGGAGGAACGGGCTAAGCAGGGTGTGATCCCCCGCCCCGCCCGGAAGGGACTTTACAAACGGTATACCAGCCATGCTCTTTCCGCCATGCAGGGCGCGGGTTATGACGATTGACACACATCACAGGAAAGGAAGCGCAATATGAACGCGAAATGGATCACGCCGGCAGTGACGGCGATGGACGAACTGGGCCACATCGATATAGAGGCCAACAAGAAGATCTATGATTTCCTCATTGAAAAGGGCATGGACGGCCTTCTGCTTCTGGGAAGTATCGGCGAGTTCTTCGCCATTCCCGTGGAGGAGAAGAAGCAGCTGATTCGGGAGGCTCTGGCACATATCAATGGCCGAGTCACCGTGTACGTGGGCACCGCGGACATGAACTTGGATGTCTGCGTGGAGCTGTCCAACTATGCTCTGGACCAGGGCGCGGACGGTGCCATGGTTATCTCTCCCTTCTATTTCAACCTGCCCGACAGCGCTATTCTCAACTTCTACAATACCCTGGCTCAGCGGGTTCATGGACCCCTGCTGCTGTACAATTTCCCGGACCGCACCGGCTATGACCTGCGGCCTGACCTGGTGTATCAGCTGGTGTCTCAGAACAAGAACATCGTGGGCATCAAGGATACGGTGGGCACTATGGGTCATACCCGTGGCCTGATCCAGAAGGTGAAGAAGGAATTCCCCAACTTCCTGGTGTACTCCGGGTTTGACGAATTCTTTGGCCACAACATTCTCTGCGGTGGTGACGGTTGCATCGCGGGCTTGTCCAACTTCGCCCCGGAAGTGGCTTCCGGTTACGCTCAGCGGGCCCGGGAGGACGACCTTGCCGGCATGGCGGAATACCAGCAGAAGATTGACAGTCTGATGGCTATTTACGATGTGGCGCCTCAGTTCGTGCCGGTGATCAAGAAGGCCATGGCTCTTCGGGGCGTGGCCATCGGTCCCAGCTGTGCCGCTCCCATGCTTCCCGCCACCCAGGAGGAGACGGAGAAGATCCAGGCTATTCTCTCCAAGGAAGGTCTGCTGGAACAGTAAGTGTTCCAGTTTACCCTGACGGTTTTACTACTTTCCAAATTTGCAGCAACATAGAGGACTGCCGTTTTTCCACGGCAGTTCTTTTTTTGTGTGGAAACCTTTTGGGGGCGGGGTTGTTCATTGGGGGAAAAAGTGTTACCATAAAACTGAAAGAGAGATCAACGTCTGTGAGACGCGGAACAATACCCTGTGAAAAGGAGGCGGCGGGTGTGAAGAACGTCTATATCGTAACGGGAGCCAGCGGGTTTTTAGGCAGCAACCTGGTGCGCCTGCTGACCCAGGACCCGGAAAACCAAGTGCGGGCCCTTGTTTTGCCGGGGGATCCGAGCCCCGGACTGGAAGGGCTTTCCTGCCAGATCTATTATGGGGACGTGACTCAGGAGGAGACTCTGGAAGAACTGTTCCAGGTCCCGGAGGACGTCCAAGTGTTTGTGATCCACTGCGCGGCGGTGGTTTCTATCAAATCTAAGAAAGACCCAAAACTGTATCAGGTCAACGTGGAAGGCACCAAACACGTGGTGGAAAAGACGCTGGCTGTGGGCGGAAAACTGATTTATGTAAACAGCGTCCACGCCATTCCGGAAAAGCCCAAAGGCCAGACCATTCGGGAGGTGCGTTGGTTCGATCCTGACCAAGTAGAGGGTCAGTACGCCAAAACAAAAGCTCAGGCGGCCCAGCTTGTTCTGGAGGCTGTGTGGCACCAAAAATTGAACGCCTGTATCGTCCAGCCATCGGGGATGATCGGTCCCTACGATTACAGCGGCAGCCATTTGACCCAGTTGTTTCTGGACCTGTGCAGTGGTCAGCTGAGGGCAAGCGTCAAGGGCGGCTATGATTTCGTGGACGTGCGGGATGTAGCTCAGGGCATTCTGGAGGCATGCAGCCGGGGAAGACCGGGAGAATCCTATATCCTGTCCAACCGACGTGTGGAGATTCGAGAGCTGCTGGATCTGATCAGCCAGGCTGCACGGCGGAAAAAAATCAAAGTGGTATTGCCCATGTGGTTGGCAAGAGCTACGGCGCCCCTGTCAGAACTCTACTATGCGGCGCTGCACCAGCCTCCACTGTATACCTCCTACTCTCTGTACACTCTGCGGGCCAATTCCCAGTTCTCTCATCATAAGGCTACGTTGGAACTGGGGTATCAGCCTAGGGAGCTGTCGGAGACGGTGGAGGATACTGTGAGCTGGCTGGAAGAAGCGGGGATGATCGCCCCACTGACCGGAAAGGAGAACCAATGAGTTTACCCATAGAAACGGCCTTTCACAAGTTGATCGTATCCTGCCAGGCACTTCCTGAGGAGCCGCTGCATTCCTCCTTTATCATGGGGCGGATGGCTCTGGCAGCAAAAGAGGGAGGGGCCGGCGGCGTCCGGGCCAATTCCCTGGAGGATATCCGAGAGATCCAGCGAGTGGTGGATTTGCCCATCATTGGCATCATCAAGAGAGATTATCCCGGCAGCCCGGTGCGGATTACACCGACCCTGCGGGAAATGGACGAATTGATGGAAGCGGAGCCCGCGGTGATCGCCGTGGACGCCACTTGTCGTCTTCGTCCCGACGGCAGCACTTTGGAGGAGTTCTATACCAAAGTGCGGGAGAAGTATCCACGGCAGAAGCTGATGGCGGATTGTTCCACCTTAGAAGAGATGCTCCGGGCGGACGCTTTAGGGTTTGACTTTATTGGAACCACTCTGGTGGGCTATACTCAGGAGAGCCAAGGGCATAAGATCGAAGCGGACGACTTTGAGTTGATCCGCCAGATCGTCAAAATGGCTCGCCATCCGGTGATCGGCGAAGGGAATCTGAATACCCCGGAAAAAGCCCGCCGGGCCATGGAACTAGGGGTGTACAGCGTGGTGGTGGGATCCGCCATCACTCGGCCCCAGTGGATCACAAGCACCTTTGTTCAGGCCCTGGAACAGGGAAAGTGACGGAGAAGCCGAGAGGCCAAAGCTGATACCGCGATGCCGGGAATGTGAAATATCCAGAGAAAAATGCCGGAAGGGCGGGGGAAACCGAGATAATTCCCCCGCTCTTTTTTATTTTAGCCTTTCTTGGTCTTGCAGTTTTGAAAGGGTGGTGCTATAATTTCGCGGAAAGGACGGGTTGTCCTTACAACTTTGGGGAAAGGAGCTTTTTCAAAAAATGGAAGGAGCCTTTTACACAGGGAAATACCGCAGTCTTTTTGAGGAGTGTGGTTATTCCAAGGAAGAGATCCAGCGGAAGGTGGAAGACGCTTTCCAGACCATTTTCTACGGCCCGGAGGACCAGAGGTTCTACCACACTGCCGGGGAAGACATGGGTTATCTGGAGGACACGGGCAACCATGACGCCCGCACGGAAGGCATGTCCTACGGCATGATGATGTGCGTGCAGATGGACAAAAAAGAGGAGTTCGACCGTATTTGGAAGTGGGCCAAGACCAACATGTACCTGACTGAGGGAGAAAACGCCGGGTACTTTGCATGGTCCTGCGGGGTGGACGGTTCCAAGAACGCTTTTGGCGCCGCACCCGATGGGGAAGAGTATTTCGCCATGGCTTTGTTTTTCGCTTCTCATCGGTGGGGCGACGGGGAGGGGATCTTCAATTATTCCCAGGAGGCCCGGAACCTGCTCCATGACTGTGTCCACAAAGGGGAGGAACCTGGTACGGGACGTGCCATGTGGGACCCGGACAACAAGCTGATCCGGTTTATCGCCGAGCGGGATTTCTCCGATCCCTCCTACCATCTGCCTCACTTCTACGATCTGTTTTCTCTGTGGGCCAATGAGGAGGATCGTCCCTTCTGGAAAAAGGCAGCCAGAGCCAGCCGGGAGTATCTCCATAAGGCATGCCATCCCGAGACTGGCATGAGCGCTGAGTACGCCGCTTATGATGGCACGCCCCAGGTGACCAAGCCGGGCGAGTTCGGCGGACGCCACGACTGGTTTTACAGCGACGCCTACCGCACCGCCGCCAATATCGGCCTGGACTATTCCTGGTTTGCCGCCGATCCCCAGCAGCGGACCATCGCGGCCAATATCCAGAAGTTTTTCACCGAGAAGCAGAACGGCTCCACCGAAGGTGTGTTCCTGATCGATGGTACGCCGGTGCCGGACATGAAAGCGCTCCACCCCGTGGGATTGCTTGCCACCTTGGCGGAGACTTCTCTAGCCAGTGACGGTGCTTACGTGAAGGAGTGGGTCTGCCGGTTCTGGGAGACTCCTCTCCGCCAGGGAGATCGCCGCTACTATGACAACTGCCTGTACTTTTTTGCCCTGCTGGCTCTCAGCGGGAACTACCGCATCTGGTAAATTGATTTAGGAGGATTTAGACATGATCGAAAGACAGTACAAACTGGACCCCGCCTGTGGGGAGACCTTTTACAATCACTCTGATTACTGCGTGGGCACGGGCCGTATGGGTCTGGCCCTTCATCGGGAATACTTTGAGCAGCTGAAGCTGGTGCAGGAGCAGATCGGCTTCTCCTACATCCGAGGCCATGGCCTGTTCTGCGATGATATGGCTATCTATCAGGAGCGCAAGGACGAAAACGGGAATATCGTGCCCGAGTATAACTTCACTTATCTGGACCGCGTCATGGACAGTTACCTGGAAGTAGGCATCCGTCCTTTCCTGGAGCTGGGTTTCATGCCCAAGAAAATGGCTTCTGGCGACCAGACCGTGTTCTACTGGAAAGGCAACGTGACTCCTCCCAAGACCTATGAGGCTTGGCAGGCCATGGTCCAGGCCCTGCTGCGCCACCTGTTGGAGCGCTATGGTGAAGATGTTCTCACCTGGCCCATCGAGGTGTGGAACGAGCCTAACCTGGCTGGTTTCTGGAAAGATGCGGATATGCAGGAGTATTTCCGTCTGTTCCAAAAGACTCTGGAAGCCATCAAAGAGGTGGACAGCCGGTTCCAGGTGGGCGGTCCCGCCATCTGCGGCGTGAGAGACGTGGAGTGGATGCAGGAATTCCTGGATTTCTGCCATGACAACGCCCTGCCCCTTGATTTTGTCACCCGTCATATGTACGCATTTGAGACTCCTGCTGAGGATGGTCATTACAGCTACGCTGGTCTCCGTGATCCTGAGATCGGTATTGAGGAGCTGCGTCGTTCCCGGCAGATCATCGACAGCTTCCCGGAGTACAAGGGCATGCCCATGCACATCACGGAGTTCAACACCTCCTATCGTCCTGACAGCCCTGTTCATGATACCACTCGGAACGCCGCGTACATTGCCCGTCTGTTGGCCGACCTGGGCGAGATGAATGAATCCTACTCCTACTGGACCTTCGGCGACGTGTTCGAGGAGATGGGTATTCCCTTCACTCCCTTCCACGGCGGTTTCGGCCTGGTAGCCAATGGCTGCATTCCCAAGCCCACCTTCTGGAGTTTTGCCTTCTTCAAACAGCTTCAGGGCAAGTGCCTGCTGCGGAATAAGGAGTCCGTGGCAGTGCGCCGTGAGGACGGCACCGTAGCAGGTGTGGCCTGGAACTTGGGCCAGGAGACTCATGGCGACACCAGCCTCACCTTCACGCTGCCTGGAGAGGGTCAGTGGTGCCTGCTCACTCGCACTGTGGATGAGACCCACGCCAATCCCTTGAAGGTCTGGCACGATCTGGGCGAGCCTGCTCATCTTTCCAAGACACAGAAGCAGCTCCTTCAGGAGAGCGCTGTTCCCGGCCTGGAGACCAAGCTGCTGGAGGCGGAAAACGGAGAGGTGAAGTTCACCCTCGACCTGTCTGAGAACTCCGTCCAGTACTTTGAGCTGATCCCTGTGACCCACTGCGGTGACGTGGGCTATTCCTACGAGCGCGCTGTGAAGGGCTGATCCCCTTCCTCTGAAAAAGAGTAAAAACACCCCCGGTCAGAACGTTTGAAACGTTCCCGAACCGGGGGTGTTTTATGTTATGATTTAAAAAGCTATGAGCTTACTGCGCCACAGTCACAGAAGTGATGTGGGGGTTGACACCCTCATACCAGTACAGGAAGCCCTCGCAGTCGATGGTCTGGCCCACTTCCAGAGCGGTGACAGCCTTGTACACCTCGGTGGTGTTGTCGCACAGGTAGGACTCCACGGTGAAGGTGTAGGTCTGGCCGTTGTAAGAAACGTTGAAGTACAGGTCATCGCCGTCGGCGCCGGAACCATCATAGTTGTACAGGAAAGCAGCCTCGTTGCCGTTGGCATCGGTGCTGGCTTCCACAGTCAGACCCTTGAAGGCAACCTTCTCGTTCTGATGAGACTCCAGCTCATCGGTGCCCAGCATCTCGGTCACGTCCAGAGGCTCAGCCACGAAGGTGTCGCCTTCCACGATGCTGTCAAGCTGGCCGTCCATGATCTCGATCTCGCCGGACCACTCGCTCTTGAAGCCGGTCACCTGGATGCAGGTGCCTTCTGTCATGGCGTCGTAGTCTTCCTGGGAGCACTTCATGTCATAGGCGAAATAGCCGCCGTCCTTGTCCTGCAGATACACAGTGGCGGTACCCTGCTCGGCGTAGTAAGACTGCTTAGCCTGAACATAAGCCTGGATGGTCACTTCGCTGTCCAGCTCAGCGGCCATGTACTCGTCGTAGGACAGAACTTCACCGGAAGCTTCGTCGCTCTCCTCGGAGGCAGTGTCCTCTTCGGAAGCGGTTTCGGAGACAGTGGAAGACTCGGAAACGGAGCTTTCGGAAGCCACGCTGGAATCGGAAGCAGCGGAGCTTTCAGTGGTGGTGCTGCCGGCGCAGGCGGCCATGGAAGCGGCCAGGCAGAGAGCCAGCAGAGTGCAAACGAACTTACGCATAGTGATTCTCCTTTGTTGTGAATAACGTAGGGGCGTATTCCGGGCTCACAATACCTGTGGGAATGGGATCCTGCTAGGCTTGAGCCCCCTTACGCCTGTTCCAAAACAAACGGCCATATTATAGCGCCATTTTTTCAAAAAGTCAACCGCGGCGGGTGGGGGAAGAGGCGTTTTCCCGCCGTCTCCCACGGAGCCATTTCACCGCTAGATAGACCAGGATCAGCACCCACACACCAGCCAGCGTCGCCAGCAGGGCCACCGCTGTGCCCGGCAGAGGACCCAGATCCGTTTTCCCACCGGTGGGGGAGGAAGCGTCCAAATGATACAGCGCCTGGGTATCTGTGTAAAGTTGCTGGATGGTGGACTGGTCCACGGTTTGGTTCCGCCGCACGGATTTGGTCACGTCTTCAATGAGTTGTCCCGCAGCGTTGCGCAGGGAGGTGGATCCGTTGAACACCGGGGTGGTGAAGGTGTTGTCCAAGTTATTCAGAAGCAGCTTTGCCGCGTCGATCTTTACCTGGTAGTACGTGTCGTTATCTTCCCCAGCTCGGGAGAGGTAATCTTGATACTCCGGGTTCTGCTGAGCCTTGGTGGTCACAGGCACGTAACCCTCGGTCTGGGAGTAGGCTATCTGTACCGAGTCAGTGAGCAGGTATTGAGTGAACAGCCAAGAGGCCAGCACCTCCTGGGAATCCTCCTTGTTAAAGATACAGATGGAGGGTCCTTGGGAGATCATCTTGGGGTTGTCGGGGTCAAACTGAGGGATCTCCATGACAACCGTCTCAAAGTCCACGATCTCCTCTTCAGCAATGTCCACCAAGGGGGCGTCGCTGCCCATCCAGGTGGCACCGGCAGTGGAGTCGATGGCGAATACGCACTGACCGGCGTTCAGGAAGTTGGCGGGATAGCCGGAGATCTTGAAGGTGGAGAAGGCTCCGGAGGCAGTGTGGTCGGCGATGCCCAGCAAAAGGTCGGTAGTGGTGTCATTGAAGAGCTGAATATCTCCCGCCTCCGTGGAATACCCTGCATCCAGCTGACGGAGCATCTGGATCATCATGTTGTCGGTGGATTTGTAAATGAAGGGGATCAGCACCTGCTGACCGTTGAGAGAATAGGTCCCATCGTCTCCCAGTGTGGAGGCCGCTGCTTCACTGACTTCCCAGATGAAATCCCAGGTCAGGGTCTCCGGAAGTGTGTAGCCCAGAGCTTCTACAAAGTCTTTGTTTACATAACACGCCTCGGTGGACCGCATGTAGGGCACGCCGTAATAGGAGCCGCCCAACTTGCATTCCTCTAAAAACTGAGGCACGATTTCCTCCTTGGTAGGGGAGTCAAACTTCACCTGACTGCCGCCCAGTCCGTATTCCGGATCGTCGAACAGCTGATCCAGAGGGACCACCACGTTGTCGCCGGTCATGTAGGTAGCGATGTGGTCCGGGTAGGTGATGCACACGTTGGGAGTGGTCTGGGTGGCAATGTTGGTGATCACATCGTTGTAAATGTCGCCGTAGTCGGTGTACAGCCGCAAAGTTACGGTGATGTTGGGATACAGATCCTGAAATTCCTCAATGGCCTGCTTGTAGATCTCCGTCTGGCGCATGTTGGTGTCGTTTTTCGCCCAGAAGGTGATCTCGTACTCCTGGGATTCCTCCAGCTGTTCCGGCACTGAGAACGCGGTCTGTTCCTGACTGCCGTGACATCCGGAGAGGAACACCAGACAGAGGGAGAGCAGCAGGACCAGGCATAAGCGTGATTTTTTCATCCTTTGGTCCCTCCTCTGGAAACGCCTTCCATGATCTTTTTCCGGAAGCCTAAAAACAGCAGGATCAAGGGCACGGAAATGACTACCACCGTGGCCATCATGGCGGGGATATTCTCCCGGCCGAAGCCGTTTTCCCGGATCTCCTGGATGCCGTTGGATACCAGAAAATAGGCGGGATCGTCAGTGATGAGCCGGGGCCACACGTAGGAGTTCCAGCACTCGATAAGTTTTAAAATGGTGATGGTCACCAGGGTTGGTCGGCAGATGGGGATCATTACCTTCCACAGGTATTTCAGGTCCGAGGTACCGTCCACCTTGGCGGCTTTGTAAAGCTCCACCGGTACCTGCTCGAAGTTCTCCTTCAGCAGGTAGATGTAGAACACCGAGGTGATGGAGGGGAGGATCAGACCCAAAAAGCTGTTGCGCAGGTCTAGGTTTGTGATGGTGACAAAGTTTGTGATGACCACCAGCTCCGTGGGGATCATCATCATAGACAGAAACAAACCGAACACCAGGTTTTTGCCCCGGAACCGCAGCCGGGCAAAGGCGTAAGCTGCCAAAGTGCTCACCACCACCATGGCGGCAGTAGTGGCCACAGAGAAGATCAAGGTGTTCAGCAGGTAGCCCCCCAGAGGCACCGCGGTAAAGGCGTTCTGATAGTTTTCCAGGGTGGGGGACAGGGTAAAGAATACGGGAGTGTGTTCGCTGTTGTAGGCGCCGTAGCTCTTGAAGGAGGTGAGCACCATCCAGTAGAAGGGGAACAGCACCACTACAGCCCACACGCTGAGAAACAGGTAAGTGAGAGCAGAGCGGAGGCCGTTCTTCCGGCGAAAAGCCCCCTGGCTTTTTTGTGTGTCAGTATGATTCATGGCAAGCCCTCCTTAGTCCTGGACCCGCTTGCGGGTGACAAGCAGGTTGACGCAGGTGATGGTCAGCACGATGACGAACAGGATAATGGCTGCCGCTGAAGCGTAG
>UMIN01001106.1_pt1 | contig 12972 bp, 12 predicted proteins | sample 1965811 | NCBI WGS metagenome assembly UMIN01 (sample SAMEA4836123, study PRJEB28245) | human gut metagenome | biome: gut microbiome; material: fecal sample | place: Denmark | collected 2008
ACGATTTCTCCAAACGGCACGATCGGAGCTGTCGGATAATTAACCGTATTCATATCAGAAATAACTCTTTTTTCAACTGCCGCCGGCGCAGCATCACAATTAGCTACTACTGATGCTACAGTGCCATCTTCATTATAAGCAACATCATAAAATGATGGTACATAAATACCTTTGAGCTTTACCGCACAGCGCAGGAAACCTTGCCGCCCACCAGGCTTACCTTCACGTTTCCATTTTTTATAAGCCTCCATCAGCTCGACCATAACTTCTTCACCTTCACCAACAACGGCAAGATCAAAAAAATCTGCCAGAGGTTCCGGATTATATACGCAGGGTCCGCCAACAATAATAAAAGGATCTTTTTCTGTACGTTCCTCTGTTTTTACAGGTATACGGCCCAAATCAAGCATATTAAGAATATTTGTATAAGAAAGCTCATACTGCAAAGTAAAGCCGACAAAATCAAAATCCTGCAATATCTTTTCCGTTTCCAAAGTTCGCAGCGGAATAGCATCTGCTCGCATTTTTGCTTCCAGGTCTACCCAAGGGGCGTAAACTCTTTCAGCAGCAACACCGTTTTCAAGGTTCAGGATATGATATAAAATTTTAAATCCCAGATAACTCATCCCAACTTCATAAATATCCGGAAAAGCCAGGGCGATACTTACTTCAGTTTCCTCCGGACTTTTTACAATACTGTTAAATTCTCCGCCTGTATAACGAGCAGGTTTCTGTACACTGCTGAGTATATCGATCGTTAATTCTTTTTCCATACTGTTCCTCCTCTAAAATTGCAGCTGCTGACGCCGCATATTGATGTTCAGCAGCAGCCCGGCCAACAGCATATTCGTAGTCAGCGAACTCACTCCATAACTCATAAACGGCAGCGGCACACCTGTAACTGGCATAATCCCAGCAGTCATTCCAATATTTACCAGCACATGGAACATAAACATGAAAGTAATGCCCACTGCCAGCAAGGTACCAAAATCGTCTTCGGCGTTCAATGCAATAGTCAGCCCGCGCCAAATAACGATCAAATATAATAATAAAATAATAAAAATACCAATGAATCCAAACTCTTCACCAGCTACAGCAAAGATAAAATCAGTATGATTCTCAGGCAGAAAATTAAGTTGGCTCTGCGTACCTAAAAACCAGCCCTTACCTGTCAAAAGGCCAGACCCAATAGCTATTTTTGATTGAATGACATGATATCCAGCCCCGAAAGGATCAAGCTCCGGATCTAAAAATACACGAATCCTGTTTTTTTGATATTCTTTTAAAATATGCCACAATGCAGGCATCAAAGCGATAAGCGCGCCGCTCATATACATCAGCCACCTGACCTTAAACCCGCTGATGAGCAGCATCCCAAGCAAAATTGCCATAAAAACCAGCGACGTACCTAAATCCGGCTGCTTCATAACCAATATAAAAGGTACAAAAGCATAAGCCAGCGCCGGCAAATAATCAGTGAAACTGTCAAGAGTTTCCAATCTTTTATTTAAAAACGCAGCCAGACAGACAATCATTATTGCTTTAGAAAACTCAGAAGGCTGAATACTGAGCGGGCCGATCTGGATCCATCTTTGAGCACCCAGCTGGCTGTGTCCTAAAAACATTACCGCTAAAAGCAGGATAATATTAAAAACATATAAGGGAGTTGCAATATCTTTAAGCAGCCGATAGTCGAAGCGCAACGAAAAAATAACCAGGGCCAAATCTATTGCTAAAAACAGACTTTGCCGTTCAACATGCCATGCTTTACCTGTCGTTACGGCAAAAGAATGAGTAGCGCTGGCAATCAGGCAAATGCCTATTCCAACCAACCCAAAAATAGCTATAACCAGCCACCAGTCCAAATTACGAAAATATCTATTTTGCTGCATTTGCTATCCTTTCCGCAGTTTCTGCTTACTTAACCGCTTGTGACGGTATCAGACCTTCTTCTCTAAACCATTCTTCAAACACTTTATATACAATCGGACCAGCTGAAGTAGAACCAAAACTGCCCTGCTCAACTACTGCCGCAACTACCAGTTCCGGAGCATCTGTAGGTCCATAGGCTACAAATAAACCATGATCGCGTCCATGCGGATTTTCTGCCGTGCCTGTTTTCGCAGCCATTGGCTTCGGCAAATTGGCAAAATAAGAAGCCGTTCCGCCAGGTTGTGCCACACCCATCAAACCCTGTTTAATCAGTTCAAGAGTTTTTTGTGATACCCCCAAAGCATATGGTTCCTGATGCTGACGTACTTCAAAAACACTTCCATCATTATTAAGGACTTTATCTACTAAATACGGTTGGTGATAAATACCACCTCCGGCGATGCAGCTCATCATCACCGCCATCTGCAGAGGTGTTGCAAGGTCTATCCCCTGCCCGATAGAAGCGTTAAAGGTATCACCCAGAGTCCAGTCCTCCCCTGTAAATATCTTGCGTTTATTTTCAGGGGTCGGAAGCAGTCCTGAAGCTTCACCCTCAAGTTCAATACCTGTTTTCCTGCCCATACCGAATTTGCGTGCAAAATCAACCAGATTATTGATCCCTAAGCGATTGCCCATTTCATAAAAATATACATTATCCGACATGCTTAAAGCCTGTTGAAAGTTAATCCAACCCAGGGCTTCTCCGCCAGCGTTGCCCATAGGGATAAGCCAGTGCTGACCGGAGTCAAAAATCAATTCTTCCGGTGTTACCTTGCCAAGTTCCAATGCCGCCGTACCCGTAATGATCTTAAACGTTGATCCAGGGGGATATTCGCCTGATATTACTTTGTTGCCCATAGGATAGTTAGGATCATTATTTATAACCTGCCAATCCTTTTCCGATATCCCATTTACAAAAAGGTTAGGATTAAACGCAGGCCTGCTTACCATAGCTCTTACCGCACCGCTGCGCGGATCAATCGCAACAATAGCCGCTGCTCTGGCGTTAGGGGCAATCCCGCTGGACCGCAGATATGCCAATTGCTCATCTACAGCTTTTTCCATAACCATCTGCAATTCTTTATCAATGGTCAGCTGCAAACTTTTCCCGGGTATAGGGTCACGCTGACCCAGTTGTTTAACAACATTACCGGCAACATCTACTTCCTCATCAAAGCTGCCGTCTATTCCGCGGATAACTTTATCAAAAGTTTTTTCAATGCCAAATTTACCAACAATACTACCGCCTGGCATCCCTTTATAGCTGCCTTCAGTAATATCATATTCACTGGCCTCGCCAACATAACCTAACGCGTGAACTGCCAGTTCTTTATACAAATAATTGCGGATTGGCTGTAATTCCAACAAAACTCCAGGTAACTCCAACCTGCGTTCTTCTATTTTTGTTACGATCTCAGGGGAAACATTGCTTTTTAAGCGGGTTGGCTCATAACTGTTTTGATTAGCTGCAATACGCTTTCTAATTTGGTCTTCCGGCATATTTAATATTTCAGACAATATACCGATCACTTTTTCATTATCACGCTGCCCCTGACGCTGAAGTGCCACAGCATAACCAGGCAGATTATTAACTAATTCCTGCCCTTTATAATCAAAAAACAGGCCGCGCGGAGCAGTGATTTTTGTTCTGCGCAATCTGTTACCATCAGCCTGATTGCCATAATAATCGCCTTTATAAAGCTGCAAATAGGCCATTCTGCCGAGCAAAATTAAAAATATGCATACTGCTGCTGCCAGCATAACTTCCAAGCGGCGCGCGTATCTTTTGTTCAGCACAATTTGACCTCCTTTGTTTAATGCAATCCATCATCCAGTTCTATCCATTTCTGCAGTCTTTCTGTCAGAAGATACAACGGTATTACAAAAATAATATTTCCCAGGCAATAAGCAAACGTATCCTGCAGTGCCAGCTCTAACAGTAAAACAGAAAATCCCTTAGCCATAATAACCTGCAGAATAAAATAACAGCCTCGCAAAGCAACTGTTATTGTAACAATCGCCACAATATTGTAAAACATACTGTCTTTAAATACCTTTTCTTTTGTATAGCCAACATAATACCCTATCGCAGTCCTTGTCAAAATATGAAAACCAAAAATACCACCGGTTAAAAGATCCTGCAGCAATCCTACGAAAAAGCCAGCTATCCCACCGGCAAATGCACCTTTCAGCATAGCCAAACAATAAATAAGCAAAAGCGGCAGATCAAATTTAAACCACTGATTTTGCGACAAACTCATCTGTAAAGATAAACATAACAGAAACAGGACGGGCCAAATCAGTTTCCTCATTGTGCCTGTCCTCCTTCGGTATTACTATTTAATTTACCTGTTGCTGCTGCAGGGTTGCTATACCCGGTAACAACAAAAACTTCTTCTACTTTACTGCTGTCAACAGCAGGATCAACATCTGCGTTCAGTAAAAGTCCTGCCGCCTCTGGGCTGGTTTCTCTTACAGTACCAATTACCAAACCTGCCGGATGCCTGCCACTGAAACCGCTGGTAATAACAACATCACCTTTTCTTACATCCGCTTCCCTAGGTAAATGTTCCATTTCTAAAGGCATATTTTCCATGCTTCTTCCGCAGATAACACCAACCGCTCTGGAATCAGCCCTCAAAATACGTGCCCCGATCTTACAACGGCTGCTGGTAATCAGCATGACTTTAGCAGCAGCAGGATAAACTTCTTCTACCAGCCCTACGATACCATCACCCGTAACAACAGCCATCTCTTTATCCAGACCATCTGCAGAACCACGATCGATGATTACAACATCCTGTAAATCGCCCATATTCCGCCCCACAACTTTGGCAGGCAGTAATTTCTGTTCAGGCACGTGCTCTTTATATTGCAAAAGCTTTGTCAGCCGCTGGTTTTCAGCGTAAAACTCAGCCATAGCTATATTAGCCCTTCGCAATTCAGCGTTTTCTTTTTTTAATTGCTCGTTTTCTGCTTCCATTGTCGTAATAGCTTCCAGCTTCTTTTCCAAAGAAGAAGCTGCGCCTGTAAATGTCTGAATACAACTGTTGACAGGACTTATTACTGCAATCACCACTCTATTCAACACCGGAAATCGTACTCTTCCTTCAACAGCCAAGGTCATCAGAGCTACCAATGCTATCACAATCAGAAGCAGGCTCATATTTTTCTTACTCACAATAATAATTCAGCCTTCATTTATTATTAGATGCCATAAATCCTTTTTTATAGATATCTACATTTTCAACCGCAATACCAGTACCTAAGGCAACACAGGACAAAGCATCATCAGAAACATAGACAGGCATTCCTGTTTCTTTGCTCAGTAGACGGTCAAGATTACGCAGCAAAGAAGATCCTCCTGTCATAACGATACCGCGATCCATAATATCAGAAGCCAGTTCCGGAGGAGTTCTCTCCAGAGTATTACGTACTGCATCGACAATATTAGCCACCGGTTCACTCAACGCCTCGCAGATCTGGTTCGCATTAATAAGCAGATTTTTAGGCAACCCTGTCACGAGATCACGACCACGAATTTCCATTTCTGTAGCTTCTTCAAGTTCCATCGCAGTGCCAATAGTAATTTTTATTTCTTCTGCTGTCCGCTCACCAATCAACAGACTGAATGTTTTCCTGATGTAACGTACAATAGCATCATCCATTGCATCACCGCCGGTCCGGATAGAACGGCTGATAACGATACCACCCAAGGAAATAACAGCTACTTCGCAGGTTCCGCCGCCAATATCAACGACCATACTGCCGGTGGCTTCTTGTACAGGCAACCCTGCACCAATAGCAGCCGCCATTGGTTCTTCAATCAAATATGCTTCCCTGGCCCCAGCTTGTACAGTAGCATCAATAACCGCACGTTTTTCAACCTCAGTAACGCCAGAAGGAACGCCAACAACAATACGCGGACGGACTAAAGAATGTTTGCCAATTGCTTTTTTTATAAAGTATTTAAGCATCGACTGGGTAATATCAAAATCAGCAATAACGCCATCCTTCATCGGACGAATAGCTACGATATGTCCAGGAGTACGACCAATCATCTGCTTAGCTTCGGCACCAATCGCCAGCACCTCTTTATTCTCTCTGTCTACGGCAACTACTGAAGGTTCTCTGATAATAATACCTTTACCTTTAGCATGCACCAAAGTATTCGCAGTTCCCAAATCGATTCCCATATCATGAGCAAAACTTTTAAAAATACCAAACATTCTTCAACACCTCATTTATCTAAATAACCTTGCTCTCTAAAACTAAAAAATATTCCATCGCCAATTACTAGGTGGTCAATCAGCGGAATTCCCATAATTATCCCGGTCTCATTCAGACTACGAGTCAGCTCTTTATCTTCCTGACTAGGTTTAGGATCTCCAGAAGGATGATTATGTGCTACCAAAATGGCAGCAGCATGGTACAGTAACGCCGGGGCAAACACTTCCCGAGGATGCACAACCGAACTATTGACAGATCCTTCTGAAACTTGTTCCATTCTTATGACCTGATTTTTGCTGTCTAATAATAACACCAAAAATTTTTCATGTTGTTCGTAACGCAATCTTGGCAATAAAATCTCAGCACCTTTTTGCGGAGACTCTATTTTTAACTTGACCTGACTTCCAGCTGCTGCAATACGCTTGCCTAATTCCAACGCAGCCAAAATTGTTGCAGCTTTTGCGGGCCCCAGTCCCTTGACTTTAGCCAGCTCTGCAACACTGTGCACACAGGCTATATTTTGATATAACCCACTTGAAGCAGTCAATTCTTCTGCAATTCTTAAAGCAGAACGCTTCTGGGTACCAGTACGTATTAAAATAGCTAAAAGTTCAGAATTACTTAACCCAGCAGCACCTTGCTGCATCAATTTTTCACGTGGTCTGTCATCCAGCGACAATTCTTTTATACACTGGCTCAAAAGCCCTTCACTCCAATTTGTGCCATCATTTGATACAAGCGGGTGAGCGACAACCCCACGACGTTATTATAGCAGCCCTCTATTTTCTCAACTAAAACTGCACCACGTCCCTGAATTCCATAGGCTCCAGCCTTATCAAAAGGTTCGCCGGTCGCAACATAAGCATTAATCTCAATTTCTGATAAGCTTCTAAACCATACTTTAGTCTCTACTATTTCTACTAAATTCTGAGTCTTATAAAAAACAGCAACACCTGTCAAAACCCGGTGCACTCTGCCAGACAATTTCCGCAGCATCACGGCTGCATCATTGCTGTCAAATGGTTTGCCAAGTATTTCATTTTCCAAAACAACCATCGTATCAGCAGCAATCACAGGTATTTCGCTGCCAACTTGTTCAACAACAACCTGCCCTTTACCTAAAGCATTTACTGCTACCACTTTTTCAGCGTTATCTCCACTAACCTCATCAAAGGCGCTGGTATATACATCAACCTCTAACCCAATCTGACGCAATAATTCTAAACGGCGCGGAGATCCGGACGCTAACCTTACCAGCATCAGCTCATCTCCTATTTTTTTTCATTTTCATCTTCAGTATCATCAAAAACTATTGGGTCAGGTGCTTCTATTTCTATAACAACAGGCTGTACACCTTCACGTACTGCATCACGTTTAAAAATACGCGCATAATTAACAGAAACCAACAGCCAGATAACTACACCCAGCATCACAGGCATTGTCTTATCAATATCGAAAAATACAGCGATACTGTTTCCAAAAACAGCACCGGCAATCACTGACAATACAGGAAAGCCATACAATATCATCTGCATCTTACGTTTATTCATTTCCTGATATTCAACACCGACTACATCGCCAACTTTGGCATTGATAGGACACCAGGCTTCTAAATATTTAGGTATTTTTTCCCCTTTACTTTTATCTTTATCAAGCTTTATTTTCGCTCTTTCGCCATGCTTCTCAATCAATAATCCTACTAATTCAGCTCTCATTTCTGCCATAAATACTCTCCTTAATTATAGGCGTGTATGAAAACATACCAATAACCAAATCCAAAAATAACGCCGTAAATAGCGACAAAAATACCTACACCCTGCCATGTAATAGGATAGCCAAAGTTAATATATTCGCCAAAAATACCTCTTTTATTGAAAAAAGTGTATTTCATACGTCTTTTGAACCATTTTGCCTTATTTTCTGATCCAACTGCCTTAGCAATCATAAAAATATAAAAAAAAGCGCCAACGAAAACTTGAATGATACGAGCACAAATCAAAGAACTATCTACATTTACCAATGCTTCCATTGTTTTCATCCTTTCTCAATAACTCAATTTAAGTTTAAAAATTTATCAGGCATCTGTTTGCGCAGTTCGCGCAAAAATTTTTCGCTGCATTTAAAAATAATACCAGCCAGCCTTTTATTATCTTTACCTTCAGTAAACACTAACAAACGCTGTTCATTAGGATCTACTGAAGAATACCTGTGAATATAATGACGGATTTTAGTTTTCTTAAAAAAACTTTTGATATATTTATTGGTATAACTTTCAGTTTTAGTCAAATCCACTTTAAAACTGCGTCTAATTCCCACGCCATGGCTTATGACTTCCATCTCGCCATCACGTAGAATATATGTATACTTAAAAACAACACGCCATATCCACATCAGCAGAAATAAAATATTAAAGCCCCAACCTAAAGGGCTAAAATATCCTGTATTGACATAACGATACCCTTCATAAATCCATAATAAAACTATAACGGCCAAACCGCCATATGATATCTGCATTCTGCGATCACTGACTTGAGATTCTTCTCTATATATTTCGTTCAAACAAAACAATCCCTTCATTCTCTATTATCCAAGGACTGAACACACCTTTAGACCATTTCTTATTATAACAAATTTTTGCTATAAAGGATACACTCTAAAGCCGTTCCTCTAAAAAAATTCACAAAAACAAGTATTAAAAAACAGGCGTGATATACACGCCTGTTTTTACATAATTCATTTTATAAAATTTACTGTTTTTCCGAAGTAAATTTAATTACCGGGGAAGAAAGGCCATACGATAGGAATTACAACCAGGGATACGATAAAGGATACGATAACAAGACCGGTACCTGCTTTAACATAGTCCATAAATTTGTATCCGCCAGGGCCAAGAACCAAAGTGTTCGGAGGCGTACCTACCGGAGATGCAAATGCACAGGATGCTGCAACTGCGATAGCCATCAATACTGCTTTCGGATCAGCACCAAGTTGTTGAGAAATCGCAATACCAATCGGGCACAGCAGAGCTGCAGATGCAGTGTTGGACATAAATTGTGTTAAACCGCAAGAAAGAATGAAAAGAATTGCAGTAACAACTAAAGGAGACGGAGAACCGCCCATCAGGCTTACAGTCCATTCTGCGATCATTTTGCCAGCGCCGGTTTTGTCCATTGCAGTGGATACAGGCATCATACCTGCGAACAGGAAGATAGTTACCCAGTCAATAGAAGCATAAGCTTGTTTTTCAGTCAGGCAGCCAGTCAATACTGCAACTATTGCACCAATGATAGCGGCCATTTCTAAAGATACACCAGGAATGCCAATAGCCATAGTCAAAACTACACAAAGTAAAATTACTGCGGATACGATTTGTTTGGAAGCGGAAGTTTCGTTAGCTTCAACTTCTTGTTCAATCTCCTGATCAGCATCAATTTGTTTATTCGGAAGCAAATATTTGCCTAAGAACATCATGTAGAGCATACCAGCTAAAGTTACAGGAATACCAATCCAAGCATATTCAAAGAAACCAAATTGCTCTTTCATTCCAGCAGCCTGCAAAGCACCGTTAGCAATGATATTCGGAGGAGTACCAACCATAGTGATGATACCACCGAGACCGCAGGCAAATGCCAAAGGCATCAATTGACGGGAAGCAGGGATTTTAGCTGCAGAACAAATACCCAAGTGCAACCGGCAGCAGACAAGCTGCAGTACCAGTGTTGGATAATACGGCGGACAATGCGGCGCCAACAAGCATAATACCAAACATCAAACTGTTTTCACCAGTACCGGAAATTTTAACAATAGAAGCACCAATTTTTTGTGCAAGACCTGTATAAAACATAGAAGCACCAACAACGAACATACCTGCAAAAAGTACTACGGTAGAATTAGAGAGGCCGGAAAATACCTGTTTAGCAGGAATAAAACCTAACAGGCCGCACGCGATAGCGCCGCCCATAGCCGTTACTGCAAGCGGGATGAGTTCGGTTACAAATAACAGAGCAATAACAGCTAACATAATAAGACATTTTACTGCTTGAGACATGAGAATCCTCCTTCAAAAAGTTAAAAATGTTTTAAGGAAGTAACAAATTACTTCCTATTATATATGTAAGCTAGAATGATTAAATTTGCTATTTTTTGCATATTATTAAAAAACTTATCTTTAGTTACAAAATTGTTAACAAAATTTAATTAACAGCTTACAGTAACAAGTGTAACAGATAAGCCAATTTTTTTCAAGATTTTTTCACAATTTTCGTATAACAAAAAAGTTCAAAAACTGTTAACTGTCTTCGTTATGCATATTTATACCATTTTGATACTTTTTGACAATTTTTTATTCATAGCTAAAACATAAAAAAACAGACGTGATAGTTATCACGTCTGTTTAATTTATTGCTCTTATAATAATACTTTCGTCTATCTTCCTAACAAATTATTTGCCGGGGAAGAAAGGCCATACGATAGGAATTACAATCAGGGATACGATAAAGGATACGATAACAAGACCGGTACCTGCTTTAACATAGTCCATAAATTTGTATCCGCCAGGGCCAAGAACCAAAGTGTTCGGAGGCGTACCTACCGGAGATGCAAATGCACAGGATGCTGCAACTGCGATAGCCATCAATACTGCTTTCGGATCAGCGCCAAGTTGTTTAGAAATCGCAACACCAATCGGGCACAGCAGAGCTGCAGATGCAGTATTGGACATAAATTGTGTTAAAGCGCAAGAAAGGATAAACAAGACTGCAGTAACAACTAACGGAGACGGAGTACCGCCCATCAGACCTACGGTCCATTCAGCGATCAATTTACCAGCGCCGGTTTTGTCCATTGCAGTGGATACAGGCATCATACCTGCGAACAGGAAGATAGTTACCCAGTCAATAGAAGCATAAGCTTGTTTTTCAGTCAAACAGCCAGTCAATACGCAAACGATTGCGCCGATAATAGCTGCCATTTCCAAAGAAACGCCCTTGATGCCGATAGCCATAGTCAAAACTACGAGCAACAGGATAACGCCGGAAACTACTTGTTTAGAAGCAGAAGTTTCGTTAGCTTCAACTTCTTGTTCAATTTCCTGGTCGGCATCCAATTCAGCTTTCGGAAGCAGGTATTTACCTAAGAACATCATATAGATGATACCAGCTACTGTTACAGGGATACCAATCCAGGCAAATTCGAAGAAGCCAAATTTGTCAGCAATACCAGCAGCTTCCAAAGCGCCGTTAGCGATGATATTCGGAGGAGTACCAACCATAGTGATGATACCACCGAGACCGCAGGCAAATGCCAAAGGCATCAATTGACGGGAAGCAGGGATTTTAGCTGCAGAGCAGATACCCAAGGCAACCGGCAGCAGACAAGCTGCAGTACCAGTGTTGGATAATACAGAAGACAAAGCAGCACCAACAAACATTAAACCAAACATCAAGCTGTTTTCACCGGTACCGCAGAAATGAACTACAGTATTACCGATTTTTTGTGCAAGACCTGTGTAGAACATGGCTGCACCTACTACGAACATGCCTGCAAAGAGTACTACGGTCGAATTAGAGAGACCAGAAAATACTTGTTTAGCAGGGATAAAACCTAACAGGCCGCACGCGATAGCGCCGCCCATAGCTGTTATTGCAAGCGGAATGAGTTCGGTTACAAATAACAATGCAACAACAGCCAGAAGAATGAGACATTTTACTGCTGGGGACATTATAATTCCTCCTTTTAAATTAATTTTATATACAGCGCGTTCGGGGCGCGTATATCAAAATAAAGAGAATTTTGTAAAAGATCCTTAGCATTGCTTTCTATGAATTTTCTTGCAACACCTTATGCTTCATTATACCACTATGCACTCAAATTTAAAAGTGTAAGTTTTATTTAATTTACAGCTTTTTTGACATTAAGGTATATTAATATAATACAATAATACTATTTTTACAATATTTAAGATTCTTTGTCCACTCAAAAAATATTATTCAAAATAACCAAAAGAAAAATTAATGTTTTTATCTTGGTTAACCAGCTTCAGGACTGCATTATTACTTGAAACTATAAAGAAAGCTTGTACTTCTCTTTACTACAGCATAATGATTTGCTTTATATTTTTCTTTTTCCAAAAAAAATAGGTGCACGATAAAGTGCACCTATTTCTGTTTATACTATAAATTATTTGACAGGTCCAATCATTGCAAGCATTGCACCTGCAGCTACTGCGGTACCGATAACACCAGCTACGTTCGGGCCCATAGCATGCATGAGCAGGAAGTTAGCAGGGTTAGCTTTTTGACCAACGATTTGGGATACACGTGCTGCCATCGGAACTGCGGATACACCAGCGGAACCGATAAGAGGATTGGTTTTACCACCATCCAGAATGCACATGAGCTTACCAAATACAACACCGGCAAAAGTACCAGCTGCGAAAGCGATCAAACCAAGAACAATGATCAAAATAGTTTGATAGTTCAGGAAGGATTCAGCTTTCATAGTCAAACCTGTACCAGTTGCCAGCATGATCGTTACAATGTTCATCAAAGCATTTTGTGCAGTATCGGAAAGACGATCCAAACAACCAGCTTCTTTGAACAGGTTACCCAACATCAGCATACCAATCAAAGAGCATACAGGCGGAAGCAACAAGCTGATAACGATAGTAGTAACAACCGGGAATACGATTCTTTCAAAATGAGAAACCGGACGCAGTTGTTCCATAACGATTTTACGGTCAGCTTCAGTAGTGCAAAGTTTCATAATAGGAGGTTGGATCAAAGGAACCAACGACATATAAGAATATGCAGC
>UMIN01029639.1_pt1 | contig 12917 bp, 9 predicted proteins | sample 1965811 | NCBI WGS metagenome assembly UMIN01 (sample SAMEA4836123, study PRJEB28245) | human gut metagenome | biome: gut microbiome; material: fecal sample | place: Denmark | collected 2008
TGGGGGCTGCTGAAGATGGGGCTGTTTACCCTGGAACAGCAGGATTATGAGGCCGCGTTTGCCTATTTGTATGCAGCCGCCCGCCAGGGAGATGAGGAGGCCCCCTTCTATCTGGGGGAGATGTGTCTGAACGGGGCGGGAACCGAACAGGATACCGAGCAGGCGATTGCCTTCTTTGAGGAAGCCGCCAGGCACGATAACAGGGAAAGCTTTGTCAGGCTGGGGCAGATCTACTCAGAAGGAGAGTATGAAAATTATGAGAGAGCCTGCTACTGGTACAGCAGGGCCTATGCCGCCGGAGATCATCAGGTTGGCCTTGCTCTGGGAAGACTGTACTGTATGCCGGGAGAGTACCAGGATTTCCAGAAGGCCGAAAGGCTTTTAGCTGAGTATGCCCAGGGGGAAGAGGATGGACAGGCCTGCTGTCTGCTGGCTCATCTTTACCATGAGGGCCTGATTCCAGGCTCCGGTGCAGAAAAAGCGGCGGCGTATTTCGAGCAGGGCGCATCCATGGGAAATGATGAGTGTATTCAGATTCTCGGGCATCTCTACTTTGAGGGAGAGGAGCTTCCCCAGAACTATGCCAGGGCCTATGAACTGCTAAACAGCTCCTGGGAAAAGGGGACGCTTAGGGAGCTGTGCCAGCTTGCCTATCTGTGCCGGAATGGCTATGGATGTGAAAAAGATGAGAAGCGGGCTGCAGAGCTGTACAGAAAGGCAGCAGAGACAGAGAAAAACGCGGATGCCTACTATGAGTTGGGCAGCTTATATGAAAAAGGAACACAGATTCAGCGGGATCTGGAGCAGGCGGTCGATTACTACAGACAGGCAGCTCTTTTGGGAAATGACAGCGCCAGAAGGAGGCTTACACACTTTAAGCGCAACATTTTTGGAAAGTGGAAGTATGTCAACTGACAGGAGGAGTGGGAGTCTCTAAATCGGTGCGGCAAGTCTGGAACACCGGCCAGCAGACAGACAAACGGAAAAGAAGACTGGATGAAAGCGGGAAATTGACGGAGATGAAAAAGACAATAGGTATTCTGGCCCATGTGGACGGAGGAAAAACAACCTTTTCAGAACAGCTTCTGTATCATGCGGGAATTTTAAAGACGCCCGGAAGGGTAGATCAGGGAAATACGCTTTTGGACAGTGATCCGGTGGAGCGTTCCAGAGGTATTACCATATTTACGGATCAGAGTCCCTTTGTCTTTGAAGGTAATACTTATTATCTGATGGACACACCGGGGCATGTGGATTTTTCGGCGGAGATGGAGCGGGCTGTGATGGCCCTGGATGCAGCCATCCTTCTGGTGGCGGCCGGCTCCGGAGTGACGGCTCACACTGTGACACTCTGGCGTATCCTGGAAAAATATAAGGTACCTGCCTTTCTGTTTTTCAACAAGATGGATCTGGAGGGAGCTGACAGGGAAAAGCTGCTTTTTCAGGTGAGGGAGCGGCTGAGCACAGATGGTGTTTTGGTGGCAGAGCCGGAGGCCCAGAGTCTGCAATCAGGAACGCTTCAGGAAGGAGAGACAGAACCGTCTCGCAGGCTGACAGAATTTATCTGCGAGAGAGAAGACAGGCTATTGGAGCGGTACCTTTCGGACAGCCTGACAGGGGATGAGCTGAAAAGCGGGGCGCAGGCGCTGATCCGGGAAAGAAAGCTGTTTCTTTGCATGTGCGGGTCTGCGCTCAGAGATCAGGGAATAGTCGAATTCTTCCGCCTGTTTAACTGCATGCTGGAGGAGGGGGACGAAAAGGAAAGAGAGGAGCTGCCCTTTCGGGGACTTGTCTATAAGATTCGCCATGATGACAGACAGAACCGTCTCACCTTTATAAAAATTCTGCAGGGAAAACTGAGAGTCAGGGATGAGATACGCTTTTGCCAACAAGCGGAGTATACCGGCAGCTCTGGAAGAGACGGGGAGGAGACAAACGGAGCTGAAAAAGGCCTGGAAGAGGCAGCGGCGGAAAAAATCCATGAAATACGGAGCTATTGTGGAAAAAAATTCAGCTCCATGAAAGAAGCGTCTGCAGGGGAACTCTGTGCAGTTACAGGCTTGTCCATCCCCCGCTGCGGTTCACTGATCGGAACGGGCGGCAGGGAAATGGAGAAAGCTGACTTTTTTCTGGTTCCGTCTCTGGCAGCCAGGGTGATACCAGAGGAAGCACAGGCAGCCGCCTCCGCTGAGGAGTTTCAGCGTCTTACAGACGAACGTACAGAGCTGATGCAGAAAATTATCAGGTATATGCGGCTGCTGGAAGAGGAGGAGCCTCAGCTCAGCCTGTCGCTTTCTCCCCTCACTGTGTCGGTTATGGGTGAAATACAGCTTGAGATTATAAAACAGATGTTCAGAGAGCGGTGGGGAATTGACATCGCCTTTCTTCCGCCCAAGGTAATTTATAAGGAAACGATCGGGAAGCCGGTTATGGGCTACGGTCACTACGAGCCGCTCAGGCATTATGCGGAGGTGGCGTTCAGGCTCGAGCCGGGGGAGAGAGGGAGCGGAATTCAGTTTCGGAGCGAGTGCCCTTTGGACGAGCTGGCACAGAACTATCAGAATCTGATACGAACCCACGTGTTTGAGCGGGTACACAGGGGAATCCTCACAGGCGCTCCTCTGACGGATGTGACGGTTGTTCTGACAGCAGGCAGAGCTCATCAGAAACATACCGAGGGAGGCGATTTTCGCGAGGCAGTATACCGGGCTGTCAGGCAGGGGCTTGAAAAGGCGGAAAATATCCTGCTGGAGCCCTTTTATCGTTTTGAAATTACAGTGGAAAACAGCCTGACAGGCCGGGTGATGGCGGATATTCAAAAGCGCTCAGGAACATTTGAACCGCCGGTGAGCCAGGGAAGTATGACAGTCATAGCCGGAAGAGGGCCGGTGTCAGAGTTTGCGGATTATCCGGCTGAGCTGGCTGCCTTCAGCCGCGGAGGGGGGAGCATTTCACTTATAAGCGACGGGTACGATGCCTGCCATGACGCCTCGAAAGTGATAGAAGAAATTGCTTATGATAAGGGGGCAGACAAGGAAAACACATCAGCTTCAGTATTCTGCGCCCATGGGGCCGGATTTCTCGTTGCCTGGGATCAGGCGGAAAGATACATGCACTGTCTGAAAAAATAAGAAGGAGGCCGGGAGAAGGGGCGGCAAAGGACTGGGGAACCGGGGCAGTGACTACACACATGGTTAGGCACTGCTTTCCGCAGGCGCGGCATTTTTTAAATGCACAGTCCATATTGAACGCAGCTCTGGGCAGGTAGCCTAAATCCTCAAGAAGGGTAAACAGAGGGAAAAAAATGGCCATGGGAGGAAGCATGACGGAGACAATCCATGCCGCCGACCGGAACACTCCGAATACCAGGGCATCTGTAAACGGCTTTGGAGCTCCGGCAGCGCTCAGGGCAGAGGCCATCCATGTCTCGAGCCTGTAAAACTGCTCCCAGAGGAATGACGACGGGTAGTTTGCCCCGGTAATGGTAATCCAGAAGATGAGGAGCAGAAGCAAAATCATCACAAGGCTTCCGGTCAGACGGCCCGTTAGAAAACGGTCGATGGCTTCCTGGCGCTTTCTGTAATCAGGTTTTGTGTACCGTACAGCCTGCGCAGCCAGAGCTTCAGGAGAGAAGTCATTAATTTTACAGAGATTCTGTCCAGTGCGCTGATTTGGGGATACGGATTCCATGGAAACTCCCCTTAACATACAGCCGTGACAGCCGCAGCACTCAGCGCAAGGCTTTTCTGTGTCTTCACGAAATGGACAATGGGAAGGCAGGCTGTCCGAATTGACATTCCCGGGTTCTGTTTCGGAGGAAACCTCAAAAATTTTTTCTTTCAGAATATTGATTTGTCTTCTGTCTCTGGCTGTACAGGGAGTAACCGGAATGCCCAGCTCCCGTTCCAGCAGAGAGAAATCAATGACAATCCCCTTTTTTTCCGCTTCATCGCAGAGGTTGATGCAGAAGAGGAAGGCGGTGCCGGCAGACAGGGGAAGTTCAGAAAGCTGCTTTAAGAGATGGAGACTTCTTTCCAGACAGGTGGCGTCTCCGATCACGATCAGCACGTCTGCCTGACCGGAACAGATAAAATCTCTGGCAATTTCCTCCTCCTCTGAATGGGTGCGAAGGGAGTAGATTCCCGGCAGATCCGTCAGCTCACAGACGGATTCTCCCAGGGAAAAAACGCCGGTGGCGCAGGCTACTGTTTTTCCGATCCAGTTTCCCGTATGCTGCCTGAGCCCTGTAAGGCCGTTAAAAACAGTGCTCTTTCCCACATTCGGATTTCCCACAAGGGCGGCTTTAACAGTTTTCAAGTGAGTCCACCTCCTTCAGGTCTTCCTGCATGTCAGGCTCCTCAGCCAGAATGAGCCGGGAGTCCTCCCGCCGCAGCGCAATGACGGCATTGCGGACAAGAAAAGCAGAGATAGCCCCATGACTGCGGCTGAGAGTGCAGGTAACAGCAGTGCCGGGGGTAAAGCCCAGATCTAAAAGACGAGCGGTAATCGATCTATCATCTGACAGCCAGCGGATGACAGCCGACTGGCCTGGTTTCAGCAAACTAAGAGGTCTAAGCATACTCTCACATCATAAAAAGGACGTTACTATTGAATATGCCAGAGCTGGAAAAAGAGTGACAGAACAGACTTATGTGCAGAAAATCTGCTACAGAAATACAGGAACATCCCCATCAATCTTCATGGAGTGCTCTGTCACAAGACAGTCCTTTGCCAGAATCTGTACACCATTCTGGCTGATACGTTTCAGCGCATCGGCAAAAGCGGGATGGGTCCCTCGGTTGGGCCTAAAAGCACAGATTCCTTTCATCTGGATGACAAAGAGTACATAGGCCTGAAATCCGCTTTTCACAGCCTTCTCAAGTTCCAGAAGGTGCTTCAGCCCGCGCTCTGTGGGGGCATCTGGAAAGCTGGCAGTTCCGTTCGTTTCAAGAGTCACTCCCTTGACTTCCATAAAACAGAAGGAACCGTCCTTACGAAAAGAGAGATCAAACCGTGAGCCGCCGAACCGAACCTCCCGTTTGACATCGGAAACGGGGCCCAGGCCGCCCTGGCACAGCCATTCAAAGGCTGCCTGATTAGGAGCCTGTGAGTCCATGTTGATGAGAAGCGTCTCCCCGTACCTGCCGGCGCGCTCTTTATAGACGCCGATGAGGGAGTACTCTGTTTTCCTGCCCTTCTGAAGCGCATCAGGGTGGTGCTCGATCAGGACAGAGGTGCCTGGGATCAGAAGCTCCCGGCAGCGCCCTGTGTTTTTAACATGGCAGACAGCCGTTTTGCCGGAGGATGAGGAGGGGAGGGAAACCAGGGCGGTAAAGCGGTTTGGACGTTCCAGAAAAACAGCGCTTAAGATATGGTCGTAATTCATAAAATCTCCTTTATAAGGGCGCGCCGGGCGGCTGTCTCCTGTCTGTTTCAGAGAACAATACCCGTTCAAGCGCCTGTGCGAAATTATTCTATTTCCAGTATGCTATTTATTTTGCACGAGAAAGGCAAAAAGGTCAACCGCAGACTGTGAAAGCTGCCCGTCTGCTGTCTGCCCGCGCCGCTGATAGCTTTTTTTTGGGGGGGGTGCTGCTCTGCCCTTTTCAAGTTGCGCTTCCAGATAAAATATGATAAAATTTTGAACCATACAAATATTCTGATTCAGGGAAAGAGAAGATTCAGGCATAGTATAGAAATGTGTTTGATATTTCCGGAAACCACAGAAAAAATGAAGCCGGATCATGGCGAAAGACCAGTCAGAAGCCAGAGAGGCCCAAGATAAGAAAGGGGCCGGATTAGGCAGAAAAGAGGATGAGAAGAATGGAAATTTACTACAACAGTACCAGAGGCGGCGAGAACCATGTGACAGCTTCCCGGGCGATATTAAAGGGGCTGGCAGATGACGGAGGACTTTTTATGCCGGAGAAAATCCCTGCTCTTGACTGTTCTCTCAGGGAACTGTCAGGCATGAGCTATCAGGAAACGGCATATGAGGTGATGAAGCTCTTTTTTACGGATTTTACCGAGCAGGAGCTGAGAGACTGCATCAGCCGTGCCTACGACTCCAAATTTGACACAGAGGAGATTGCTCCGCTTGCAAAGGCAGACGGCGCCTATTATCTGGAACTGTTTCACGGAAGTACGATTGCATTTAAGGATATGGCGCTGTCGATTCTGCCCCATCTGATGACGACGGCAGCCAGAAAAAACAGGGCAGATAAGACCATTGTAATCCTGACGGCTACTTCCGGGGATACGGGAAAGGCAGCTATGGCCGGCTTTGCGGATGTGCCGGGGACGAAGATTATCGTATTCTATCCCAAGGGCGGAGTGAGCCGGGTGCAGGAGCTTCAGATGGTGACGCAGAGGGGAGAGAATACGGCAGTGGCATCTATCGCCGGAAACTTTGACGATGCCCAGAGCGGAGTGAAAAAGATTTTTGGAGACAGGGAGTTTGCCGCTGAACTGGCAGACAGGGGCTTTGTCCTCTCCTCCGCCAACTCCATCAATATCGGACGTCTTGTGCCTCAGATCGTGTATTATGTGTATGCGTACGGAAAACTCCTGGAAAACGGTGAGATTGAGGAGGGAGAGAAAATCAACATCACAGTTCCCACCGGAAACTTCGGAAATATCCTGGCAGCCTATTTTGCCAAGAGAATGGGACTTCCGGTCAGCCGCCTGATCTGCGCCTCCAATGACAATAAAGTGCTCTATGATTTCTTCCAAACAGGTGTTTATGACAGGCGCAGAGAGTTTATTCTCACAACCTCTCCGTCCATGGACATTCTCATCTCAAGCAACCTGGAACGTCTCCTCTACCTGGCCTCCGACTGCGATGCAAAGGCAACGGGAGAGCTGATGAGGCAGCTTGCCGAAAACGGTTTTTATGAGATTAATACTGCCATGAAAGAAAAAATAGCCGACTTTACAGGCGGCTTTGCAGACCAGGAAGAAAATGCCGGGGAGATCCGCAAGGTATTCAGGGATACCGGCTATCTGATGGACACCCATACAGGTGTCGCCTCCTCTGTATACAGAAGATACAGGGAGGAAACCGGCGATCAGACAAAGACAGTCATTGCCTCCACGGCAAGTCCTTACAAATTTTCCAGAAGCGTGATGGAGGCCATCTGTGACTGCACAGAGGAGAGGGAAGCACTTCCTGAGGATGAATTTGAGCTGTGTGACAAAATGGCGGAAAAATCAGGAATTCCTGTTCCCATGGCTGTAAAAGAGATAAGAAATGCCGAGATCCGCCACAATCGCACGTGCAGGCCGGAGGAAATGGAGGATATGGTGAGACAGATTCTCTGGCAGGAGAGATAGGGATTGTTAGTTTGTTCACAATGCTGGAATTAAACGGTATTTCGGCAGAAGTCCTGCACATTACAGCGGGCACACAGGGAAGCAGCAGAGAGGCAGGGAAACCTGTCTGGACAGAATATACAGAAATTTTTGAAATACAGCCTGAATAGTGTACAAAAACTATAATTTTCACCTGTTCTGTCCAGACCGGATCTGGAAAAACAGAGCCGGGGAATCCGCATATTAAAATGAGGAACAGCTTTTCAAAAAACAAAAAATGGTATATAATAAGCGCAGGTAAGTAGAGAAATGCGAAGGAGGTTCAGCAATATGTTAGTATCAGCGAAAGAAATGCTCAATAAAGCAAGAGAGGGCAAGTACGCAGTTGGCCAGTTCAACATTAACAATCTTGAGTGGACAAAGGCAATTCTTCTGACAGCAGAAGAGTTAAAATCCCCGGTTATCCTCGGCGTATCTGAGGGTGCAGGAAAATACATGACAGGCTTCAAGACAGTTGCGGCTATGGTTGCAGCTATGGTAGAGGAGTTAAACATCACTGTTCCGGTTGCCCTGCATCTGGATCACGGCTCCTACGAGGGCGCTAAGAAGTGTATCGAGGCAGGATTTTCATCCATCATGTTCGACGGCTCCCACTATCCGATTGCCGAGAATGTGGAGAAGACAACGGAATTAGTGAAAATCTGTCATGAAAAAGGCATTTCTCTTGAGGCAGAGGTCGGCTCCATCGGCGGCGAGGAAGACGGCGTTGTAGGTATGGGCGAGTGCGCAGATCCGAACGAGTGCAAGGCTGTGGCAGACCTCGGCATTGATATGCTGGCAGCAGGAATCGGAAACATTCACGGAAAGTATCCGGAAAACTGGCCGGGATTAAGATTTGACGTTCTCGAGTCCATCAAGGAGAAGGTAGGCGATATGCCTCTCGTTCTTCACGGCGGTACGGGAATTCCGGCAGACATGATCAAGAAAGCCATTTCTTTAGGCGTTGCAAAGATCAACGTAAATACAGAGTGCCAGTTAGCATTCGCTGATGCAACACGCAAATATATTGAAGCAGGCAAAGACCTTGAGGGCAAGGGATTCGATCCGCGCAAGCTCCTCGCTCCTGGTACAGAGGCAATCAAGGTGACAGTAAAAGAGAAGATGGAATTATTTGGTTCCGTTGGAAAGGCTTAAGCTGTCCCTCAGATGAGATAAGCCAGCCTGCCCGGATTTCTGCGCGCAAGGAGCAGAATTTCCGGGCAGGCGGGCTTATTTTCTTTCCAAGTGCCGGCGCGTCCGTTTTGGGAATGTTTGTACAGGGAACTGACATAGGGAAAAGAAAGGTGATCCCCGGGACGGCTGTCAAGGGACAGTCCTGAGGATTTGACAAATATTAAATTGGAGGAATATTCAGATGAGCAGCATCACAAATGTATCCGAGATTTTCGGAAAGAATGTATTCAATGATTCCGTGATGAGAGAGCGCCTTCCGAAGAATGTCTATTTAAAGCTGAAAAAGACTATTGAAGACGGAACGGAACTGGATCCATCCATTGCGGATGTGGTTGCCCATGCCATGAAGGAGTGGGCTATTGAGCGGGGAGCTACCCATTTTTCACACTGGTTCCAGCCGCTGACAGGCGTTACAGCTGAGAAACATGATTCCTTTATCTCTGTTCCCGGAAGCGATGGGCGGGTTATTATGGAGTTTTCAGGAAAAGAGCTGATCAAGGGAGAGCCGGACGCATCCTCTTTCCCGTCCGGCGGTCTGCGCTCTACCTTTGAGGCAAGAGGCTACACTACCTGGGACTGTACGTCTCCGGCATTCCTGAGGGAGGACACCTGGGGAGTGACACTCTACATACCCACAGCCTTCTGTTCCTACCGGGGAGAGGCTCTTGACAAGAAAACGCCTCTGCTGCGTTCCATGCAGGCGATCAACGAGCAGTCCCTGAGAGTCCTGCGCCTGTTTGGAAATACGACCTCCAAACGAGTCATCCCCTATGTAGGTCCGGAGCAGGAGTATTTTCTTGTGGATAAGGAGAAATACCTCCAGAGGAAGGATCTGATTTACGCGGGGCGCACCCTGTTTGGAGCTATGCCGCCAAAGGGACAGGAGATGGATGATCATTACTTTGGAAGTATCCGCCCCAGAGTCGGAGCCTTTATGAAAGAAGTCAATGAGGAAATGTGGAGGCTCGGCGTGACAGCCAAGACCCAGCACAATGAGGCTGCTCCGGCGCAGCACGAGCTGGCCCCAATCTACACACAGGTGAACGTGGCCGTTGACCATAACCAGATGATGATGGAGGCACTGAAGAGGATTGCCGGCCATCACGGGCTGACCTGCCTGCTTCATGAGAAGCCGTTTGCAGGGGTGAATGGTTCAGGAAAGCACAATAACTGGTCACTGTCCACAGACGACGGAATTAATCTGTTAAATCCTGGAGATACGCCTCATGACAACATGCAGTTTCTGCTTGTGCTGGCATGTATTATGAAGGCTGTGGATGTGCATGCAGATCTGCTCAGAGAGTCTACGGCAGTGCCTGGAAATGATCACCGTCTGGGGGCGGCAGAAGCTCCGCCAGCGATTATCTCCATTTTCCTCGGAGAGCAGTTAGAGGATGTGGTAGAACAGCTCTGCAGCACCGGAGAGGCCACCCATACAAAACAGGGCGACCGCCTGAGCACCGGAGTTGCCACGCTGCCTAATTTCGTGAAGGATGCGACAGACAGAAACAGAACCTCCCCGTTTGCATTTACGGGAAACAAGTTTGAGTTCCGAATGGTGGGATCCTCTGACTCTGTTTCCTCACCGAATGTGGTTCTCAACACGATTGTGGCAGAGGCTTTTAAGGAGGCTGCCGACGAGCTGGAGAAGGCTGATGATTTTGACATGGCTCTCCACGATTTTATCAAACGCACCATGTCAGAGCACAAGAGAATCATTTTCAGCGGAAACGGCTATTCAGAAGAGTGGGTAGAAGAGGCAGAGCGCCGGGGTCTTCCTAACCTCAAGTGCGGAATCGACTCCGTGGATTCGCTGATCACAGATAAGGCTATCCGCCTGTTTGAGAGCTTTGGCGTATATACAAGAGCAGAGCTGGAGTCCAGAGCTGAGATTGAATACGAATCCTACGCAAAGACTGTGAATATTGAGGCCAAAACCATGATCGACATGGCAGGAAAGCAGATTATTCCGGCGGTGATCCGCTATACGGCAAATCTGGCAGAATCCCTGACTGCTGTACAGACAGCCTGTCCTGAAGCGGACACAAGTGTGCAGAAGGAGCTTCTCCTGGAAGCATCCGATCTGCTGTCTGATATGAAAACTGCCCTTGCCAGGCTGACAGAGGAAACAGAAAAGGCTGCAAAGGTAGAAGGCAACAAGGAGAGGGCTTACGCATATCACGACATTGTAACTGCGGCGATGGAGGAGCTGCGCCGCCCTGCCGACAAGCTGGAAATGATCGTAGATAAGGAGCTTTGGCCGCTGCCAAGCTATGGAGACCTGATCTTTGAGGTATAAGTTCAGGCCATAAATCAGAGAGGAAACTGCACAGAGAGGGCCGAAGGGCATCATGAATCATTTTCTGATGCCCTTCGGCCCTCTCTGCAATTAAAATCCCTCCTGTCCGGTTTTGAGTATCAAAGATATTACCTTCCCGGTCCGCCTGTGAGGCCAGGTTCGATCGTATAGTGATCTTCAGAATCAGAGCTTCCTGAACCTGGACGTGCAGTACCGGTACCGGAGGAACTGCTGCCGGAGGAACTGCCCGGAGCATTGGAAGTTCCGGAGCTGCCAGGAGCGCTGCCTCCTGTGGAACTGCCCGGAGCGCCGGGAGTTCCCATCCCTGAACCGGACGATGCTGTTCCTGGTTCTGCGGTGGTCACGCCGCTCATAGAGTTGGTCTCATTCTGGCAGACGCCGTTTTGATCAAAGGTGTAGGTGACGTTGTCAATCACCCGGGAGCAGTCAGAAGCCATCACGCCCGTGGAGGGATCCAGATAATAATACTTTCCGTTTTCCCTCAGCCATCCCTTTACCATATGGCCGCTGCTGTTGAAATAGTACCAGCTGTTATCAATCTGGCGCCAACCCCGGATCATGCGGCCGGAACTCGTGCTCATATAATAACGGTTTCCAGTATTGTCATTGAGCCATCCGGTGAGCATACGGCCGTCAGTATACAGATAGTAGTACTCATTGTCGATTTTCTGCCATCCGGTCAGCATTTTCCCGTCCTGGCCCAGATAATACCAGAGTCCTTTCACCTGCTGCCATCCGGTGCGCATTTTTCCGTCTTCGCCCAGGTAGTACCAGCTTCCGTCAATCTGCTGCCAGCCCACGCGCAGCTTTCCCTCAGGACTTAAGAAATACCAGCCTCCGTCAATCTGCTGCCATCCGGTTTTCATCTTTCCCTCATTGTCAAGGTAGTAGTAGCGCCCGTCAACCAGTCTCCACCCTACAGCCATCTTTCCGTCTGTGCCGAAGTAGTACCAGTACCCGTCTATTTCTTTCCATCCGGTAGTCATCTTTCCATCTGTTCCAATAAAATAGCGGGAGCCTCCGATGTCGGCCCATCCCCGGAGCAGTTCCCCGTTCGGATTGAAATAATACCAGGCGCCGTCTATAGTCAGCCATCCTGTGGCCATGGAACCGTCGCTTTTCATGTAATAATAGGTATCGCCGGATTTCAGCCATCCGGTCATCATGGCTCCGTCTGTTCCGAGATAGAACCATTTCCCGTCAACCTGCTGCCAGCCATAGGCCAGAGCTCCGTCATCCTTCAGGTAATACCATTTAGAGCTGGAGGAATCGCGAAACCATCCCACTGTCATTTTGCCTGAGGATTCGTCGAGATGGAAATATTTTCCTCCCAGCTGCATCCAGCCTCTTCGGGGAGTTCCATCCTCCCCCATGTAGTACCAGCCGTTTCCGTCATTGATCCAGCCCTTCTGCATTTCGTAGTCTTTATAGTAATACCAGTTTCCTCCGATATTTCTCCACTGGTTAGCAGGAATCAGGGAAGAAAAATCTTTGTAGGCAAAGTTGATGTCCACATTGCCGGAGATTCCGGAAACGCTTCCGCTGTTGGTAGCCTGCCACATGGCAGCGTTGGAATAGGAGTGGCGCACATCGTACCGGGCAACCCAGACATCGTAGTTCACGGAACTCATATCAATTTTGTTGGTAAGCCAGTAGTCATTGGCATAGACCATGGGATAATAGCCTGCAGCTCTGATCTTTTTGCAGAAAGCATTGATCACGGCGCTTAGCTCAGAAGGAGAGAGGGCGCTCATCTCCGAGGACTCCACGTCAAAGACAACGGGATAGGAGATAGGATAGTCCTTAATCAGATTCAGCACGAAATCAGCCTCCTGTTCAGCCATCTGCGTGGTTGTGGCATAGGAGTAAATATAGGCGCCGACCTTCAGCCCTGCTTCAGCGGCCTTGGATGCGTTGGACTGAAAAAAAGGATCAACGGCATTATTGTATCTGGTTCCAAGCATGACAAACTGGATGTCGTCGGCAGCTACCGCATCCCAGTTGATGCTCTGCTGCCAGTGAGACACATCAATCCCTCTGGCTGCCACTCCGG
>UMIN01041643.1_pt1 | contig 12834 bp, 9 predicted proteins | sample 1965811 | NCBI WGS metagenome assembly UMIN01 (sample SAMEA4836123, study PRJEB28245) | human gut metagenome | biome: gut microbiome; material: fecal sample | place: Denmark | collected 2008
GTTTGCGCGAGCAGGCTGGCAAAGAGGTCCGCGAGAACGTCAAGTGGTATCCGGCCCACGCGGCAAACCGCATCGGCGCCATGGTCGAGCAGCGTCCCGACTGGTGCATCAGCCGTCAGCGCAACTGGGGCGTGCCTATCCCCAGCTACACTTGCGCCGACTGCGGCGAGAAGGTCATGAACGACGCCACGCTCGACGCCGTCATCAAGCTCTTCCACGAGAAGGGCTCCGACGCCTGGTTCACCGACGCTCCCGAGAGCTACCTGGGCGAGGCCTGCGTCTGCCCCAAGTGCGGCGGTCATCACCTCAAGGCCGATAAGGACATCCTCGACGTGTGGTGGGATTCCGGCGTCTCCTGGAAGGCCGTCTGCGAGTACCGTCCCGAGCTGGAGTATCCGGCGGATGTGTACCTCGAGGGCTCCGATCAGCACCGCGGTTGGTTCCAGAGCTCGCTGCTCACCTCGGTGGGTGCCAACGGCCATGCTCCGTACAAGGCGGTCGTCTCGCAGGGCTTCACACTCGATGGTCAGGGCCGCAAGATGTCCAAGTCGCTCGGCAATGTTATTGACCCCAATAAGGTCTGCGACGAGATGGGCGCTGACATCATCCGTCTCTGGGTTGCCTCCGTCGACACCAGCTCTGACGTCTCCATCGACCACGAGATTCTCGCTCGTACGTCCGATGCCTATCGCCGTTTCCGCAACACGCTGCGCTTCTTGCTCTCCGAGCTCGAGGGTCAGTTTGAGCCCGAGACCGACGGCGTCGCCTTTGCCGACCTGCTGCCGCTCGACAAGCTCATGGTTGCCCGTCTGACCCAGGTCCAGGCCGAGGTCGACGACGCCTACGCCAGCTATGAGTTCCCGCGCGCCTACCGTGCGCTCTATGACTTCGTGGTTACCGAGCTTTCCAACGTGTATCTCGACGCCCTGAAGGATCGTCTGTACTGCGACAAGCCCGGCTCGCTCGAGCGCCGCAGTGCCCAGACCGTGCTGGCCGAGCTCTTCTCGATGCTCATGCGCGACCTGCAGCCGATCCTGTCCTATACCGTCGACGAGGCCATGGCATATGCGCCCGCCGGCTGCGTCGATCACCAGAAGTACGCCGCGCTGCTCGATTGGTACAAGTCGCCCATCACGGTCGACGAGGCCAATGAGTTTGAGGGCGTGCTCGAGGCTTCGCTCGAGCTCCGTAGCGCCGTGACCAAGGCCCTTGAGGATGCCCGTTCTGCCGGCACCTTCACTAAGAGCCAGCAGGTCCGCGTCAAGGCGGTCGTTCCCGCCGAGATGTACGCGCTGCTGACTGGTGACAAAGCGGTCGACCTGGCCGAGTTCTACATCGTCTCCGATGTTGAGCTGACCCAGGGCGAGGAGCTCTCCGTTGCTATCGAGGCAGCCGAGGGCGAGTGCTGCGACCGTTGCTGGAACTACCGCACCACCGTCGGCGAGTACAACGGCCACGCGCATATCTGTAAGCGCTGCGCTGACGCGCTGTAGGTTATGGCGTTCGTAGAACGCCATAACCTACCGACGCTGCAAACGCCCCTAAGCGGCAATCTGACGTTCAATCGTCGGTCGCGTACCAAAGTACGCTTCCCTCCTCTTTCACGTCACCTTGCTCGCTTAGGGACGTTTTCGCTGTTGGTGACGGCAACGCGGCTTTTCCATTGTTGGAACTAGAGCCTTCTCTTTCGACCTGTGCTCTTAGTCGAAAGCTATTTAGCGACATTCCGTTATTCGGAATGTCGCTTTTGTTTTGTGCTGGTTATTTCACTTGCGTTGGTGGATATGTCGTGCGCTCTGCGTTTGGCAATATAAGATGGTAAATTGCGTTAAACGGAATTTGATTATCTGAGGGTAGGGGATTTCTTTGGGTTGTTCTGCGGATATGACGCCGCCTTTGCGTTGGCGGTTGGGTGTTGCTGGTGGTGTAGCGCTGGTTGTGCTGCTTCTTGACCAGCTGACCAAGCTTGCGGTTCGTGCCGTGGGCGACGCTTTGCATGTGACCGTCATCCCCGGTGTCATCGACTTTATGTTTGTCCGTAATATCGGTGCTGCCTTTAGCATGGGCGAGGGACATGGCGTTGCGTTCGCTTTGTTGGCGCTTGCGGTCATTGTCGCCATTGCCGTGTACTTGCTTCGCACGCCCCAGCTTGCTCGCTTGGAGGTTGTGGGCATGGCTATGGTCGCGGGTGGCGCCATTGGCAACGCGATCGATCGCCTGGCTTTTGGCTTTGTGACCGATTTTATTGCCACCACCTTCATCGACTTTCCCGTCTTTAACGTGGCCGATATCGGCATCACCGTAGGCGTTGTGCTTGCCCTCATCGGTTACATGTTCTTGAGCCCCGCTGCTCGCGAGGTCGATGCGACTGCCGAGCTCAATGCCCGTGATGAGGCCCGCGCCAAGCGCAAAGCCAAGCAGCGTGGGGAGCGTGCCCGCAAGATTCGCGAAAGGAATGAGCGTTAATGGCCGACATCCATATTCTTGTTGCCGACGATTCCGCTGGTCAGCGTCTTGACGCCTATTTGGGCGCCAACGATGGCTGTCCCACGCGCTCTGCCTGCGCGCATCTGATCGAGGGAGGCGCCGTTGCCGTCAACGGTGAGACTTGTCTCTCTAAAAAGTACGCCGTACGCGCCGGCGATCGCATCTCGGTCGACTTGCCCGAGCCGCACGACCCGACCGACGTGATTCCCGAGGCCATTCCCCTCGATATCCGCTACGAGGACGACTACCTTATCGTGCTCTCCAAGCAGCGGGGCCTGGTGTGCCATCCCGCCCATGGCCACGAGAGCGGCACCCTTGCGAACGCTCTGGTCTACCACTGCGGCATCGACCATCTTGGTATCGTACAGGGTGAGGACCGCCCCGGGATCGTGCATCGTTTGGATCGCGATACCTCGGGTCTCATGCTTGCGGCAAAGGACGACGACACGCAGCGCGCGCTTCAAAATCTCATTCGCACGCGTACGCTCGACCGCCGCTATATCACGCTTGTCCACGGGCACATCGCCATGGACGAGGGCACCATCAATACCGGTATCGCCCGTTCTACGCGCGACCGCGTCAAGATGGCGGTTTCGGACGACCCCTTTGCCCGTCAGGCCATTACGACCTTTAAAGTCCTCGAGCGCTTTGATTCCACGCGCTTTGACGATGGTTATACGCTCGTTGAGTGCCATCTGTTTACCGGTCGCACGCACCAGATTCGCGTGCATATGCGTCATATCAACCACGCCTGCGTGGGCGATCCACTCTACGGCAAGTGCGATGCGCGCGCCGACCAGGGCCTGACCAGGCAGTTTCTGCATTCCTGGCGCGTGGCGTTCGAACATCCCGTGACGGGGGAGCGCATTGAGTGCCGCGACGAGTTGCCGTGGGATCTCGCTGCGGTCCTCGACGACCTGGCTCCGCGCTCACTCGGTCGTACTGCCGCTGGCGATGAAATCGTTCCGCAGCTCGGTCTTCTCGAAGCCTAGCCAGTATTAGGTGGTTTCTTGAACTCGGTAAGCCTGCGGTAAGATATACGGTTGTTTACGTAACGCGTTGCTGGGAGCCTGCATGCTCGCCTTTTTACAAACCAACACACCCATCGTGATCTTCAACCAGATTGTCGTCACGCTGCTCACGGTCTGCTTTCTGTACCAGGTGGTCTTCTTTGTCATTGGCGCTCTTCGTGGCGAGGTCGCGCCTCCCAAGGCCAAAAAACTCCATCGCTATGCTTTCTTTATCGCGGCGCATAATGAGGAGGCCGTGATTGCCAACCTCGTTCGCTCCATCAAGGACCAGGATTATCCGTCCGAGCTCATCGAGGTCTTTGTCGTTGCCGACGCCTGCACCGACAACACCGCGCAGCTCGCGCGCGAGGCGGGTGCCATCGTTTATGAGCGCAACGACCTGGCCCGCAAGGGTAAGAGCTGGGTCATGGACTTTGGTTTTGACCGCATCCTTAACGAGTATCCCGACACGTTTGAGGGCTACTTTATCTTCGATGCCGATAACGTTATCTCCCGCGATTACGTGTCCAAGATGAACGATGCCTTTGACCAGGGCTTCCATGTGGTCACGAGCTATCGCAACTCCAAGAACTTTGGCAGCTCGTGGATCTCGGCAGCTAATGCCACTTGGTACCTGCGTGAGGCGCGCTTTCTCAACAACGCGCGCAATATCTGCAAGACTTCTTGCGCTGTCTCGGGTTCGGGCTACCTCATCTCCGCCAGCGTTATCGAGGGCATGCACGGTTGGCTGTTCCACACGCTGACCGAGGACGTTCAGTTCACCACGTTCTGCGCCATTCACGGTATCCGCATTGGCTATGCACCGGCGGAGTTCTTTGACGAACAACCCGTGACGTTTAAGGCGTCCTGGAAACAGCGCATGCGTTGGACCAAGGGCTTCTACCAGGTGTTCTTTACTTACGGTAAGCACCTGGTCAAGTCGACCTTCCGCTATCATCGCTTTGCCGCATATGACATGTTTATGACCATCGCTCCGGGCATGCTGCTGTCCCTGATCTCCATGCTCGCCAACGCGACCTTCCTCATCGTGGGCGGGCTCTCGCACGGCTTCTTGGCTACCGAGGTTGAGATGCAGGCGTGCGCCGCTTCGCTCATTATGACCTTCGCCATGATGTATCAGACTTTCTTTATCCTGGCGCTGCTTACGACCATCTTTGAGTACAAGCATATTCACTGCGCGCAAAAGTGGCGTCTGGTGACCAACCTGTTTACCTTCCCGATCTTTATGTTCAGCTATATCCCCATCACGGTGGCAGCGCTGTTCCTGAAGGTCGACTGGGTCCCGACGCAGCACGCCGTCAACGTTACCCTTGACGAGGTCATGCAAGGCGCCAAATAACCACCACCAAAACCACCGCAAAGGGGACTGGCACCTTTGTGGTGGTTTTTGCTTTTGCGATGCAGCTCGAGGAGGCGTCCGATGGTCTATATCCCGTTTTGGATTTGCATCTTTGCCGGCGTGGCAATTGATGCCCGAGAGCGACGGTTTCCCAATGGGCTTGCCGGCGCGTGTGCCGTGGCGGCGTTGGCGGGTGTTTGGCTCGACCTCGGTTTGAACACAGCGCTTGACCACGCGGGTCTTGCCGTCATTGTGTATCTTGCTCTCGTGCTGACTGAGTCCCTCTGGCGGCGCCTTCGTCAAGCCCCGGGGATTGGCATGGGGGACGCCAAAGCACTCTTTGCGCTTTGCACGCTCGACCCTATGGGTGGCATCGTGGCATTTGCCGTCGCACTCCTGGCCCTGGCCCTCTCCTGCCTCTTCACAAAATCGCGCTCCCTGCCATTGCTCCCGTTTTTAGTGCCGATTTTTGCCATAATCGAGGTCGTGGGCTGCACATTGTAACCGATTGCGCATCCTTCTTAAGGAGCATGCCATGGCATCTAATCAAGAAACGGTCGTCATTAAGGCGCGCATGGACCGTATTCCCTCGGCGTTGTCGCCCGAACTTGTCGAGCGCATTGCCGCCGATCGTGCTTCGGGCTATGTCAACCCGTATCGTTGCAACGACGATCAGGTCATTCGTCGTATTGATCGCGCCGCCGACAAAGGCACGCTCATGCGTCCGGCCTTTATGCGCGATACCGAAAAGATTTTGCATTTGCCCGCATACACCCGTTATGCAGGCAAAACGCAGGTCTTTAGTTTTCGCAGCAACGATGACCTGTCGCGTCGCGGTCTACACGTGCAGCTTGTCTCGCGCATCGCTCGCGATGTAGGACGTGCCCTGGGGCTCAATTGCGATCTGATCGAGGCGATTGGCCTGGGTCACGACTTGGGACACACGCCTTTCGGCCATGCCGGCGAGCGCTTCCTCAACGATGTCTATCACGAGCGTACGGGGCGTTATTTTTTCCATAACGTGCAGTCGGTTCGCGTGCTCGACGCGTTGTATGGCCGCAACGTGTCGCTCCAGACGCTCGACGGCGTGCTATGCCATAACGGCGAGTACGAGCAGCGTGTGTTTGAGCTCTCGGACATGGGCTCCTTTGACCAGTTTGACCAGACGGTTGAGGATTGCATTGCCACGGGCTATAGCGCAATTGAGCATCTGCGTCCCATGACGCTCGAGGGCTGCGTCGTTCGCATCTCGGATATTCTTGCCTACGTCGGTCGTGACCGTCAGGATGCGATCGCGGCGGGCCTGCTTTCGCCCGACGCTTTTGATGATGGCCGGGGCGGTGCCTACAACAGTTGGATCCTCACGCATGCCTCCATCGATATCGTTGAGCACAGCTATGGTAAGCTGCGCATCGAGATGAGCGAGGACCTGTTTGAGGAAATTCGCCGAGCCAAGCGCGAGAACTACGAGAAGATCTATAGCAAGGGCGGTATCGAAGGCGATTCCGAGGCGGAGCTGCGCGAGGCGTTCGTAAAGCTCTACGACCGTTGCCTGCGGGATCTAAACAGTGGCGACGAGTCCTCTTACATCTTTAAGCACCATATTTCGCGCATTGAGCAGCAGCTTTCCTACTATGATCGCACTTATGCCTGGCAGGACGACAAGGATCAAGCCGTGGTGGATTATATCGCGAGCATGACGGACGGTTATTTCTGCGAGCTGACGAGCAAGCTGTTCCCTGGTCTGGAGTTTCCGCACCGTACCTATATTAACGAACGGTAGTTCGTATTAATTCGGTATACTGGTTAGTTGAAAACGTTTTTGATTGATGCACGGGATGGCTATGGACGACCTTTTTTCTGCCTCGACGCGCGAGCGTTCCTTTAAAAATGCGCCGCTCGCGGTGCGCATGCGACCCAATTCGCTCGACGAGTACGTGGGCCAGCAAAAGGCCGTCGGTAAGGGCTCATGGTTGCGTGCCGCGATCGAGCACGACGTGCTTTCGAGCGTGATTCTGTACGGGCCGGCCGGTACGGGTAAGACGACGCTGGCCCACATTATCGCCAACCATACCAAGAGCGAGTTTGTCGAGGTCAGCGCTGTGACGGGTACCGTAAAGGATCTTCGCCGCGTGATTGACGAGGCCAAGACGCGCCTGAATACGTACGACCGCCGCACCATCTTGTTCATCGATGAGATTCACCGCTTCTCTAAGTCGCAGCAGGATGCCCTGCTACATGCAGTTGAGAACCGTACTGTCGTTATGATTGGCGCTACGACAGAGAATCCGTACTTCGAGGTCAACTCCGCACTGTTGTCGCGCGGGCGCGTGGTAGAGCTTGAGCACCTGAAGGACGAGGATATCGCCATGCTTATCGAGCGTGCGCTCGAGGCGCCGCAGGGTTTGAACGGCAAGTTCTCGGCCGATGAGGATACGGTTAAGACCATCTGCACGCTGGCAGCGGGTGACGCTCGCTCGGCGCTCACGACGCTCGAACTTGCGAGCGAGATTGCCGTCACGCGTCCCGATACCGAGGGAACGCCAGCGCCCGCGGCGGGGGAGCGCTATCCCATCACCGTGGATGACGTGAAGATCGCCAACCCGCGTCGTGGATTTTCGTATGACAAAAACGGCGACATGCACTACGACATCATCAGTGCGTTCATCAAGTCCATGCGCGGTAGCGACCCCGATGCCACGATCTATTGGCTCGCGCGCATGATTGATGCGGGGGAGGATCCCAAGTTTATCGCTCGCCGTATTATGATTCAGGCTTCTGAGGATGTTGGCAACGCCGACCCGCAGGCGCTTTTGGTGGCGCATGCCGCGTTTAAGTCTGCCGAGGTCATTGGCTATCCCGAGTGCCGCATTAACCTGGCTCAGGCTGCACTCTATGTGTGTTTGGCCCCTAAATCCAACGCGTGTGAGGCTTCGATTGATGCGGCGCTGGCCGATATCCATTCTAGTGGGCTTCGCGAGGTGCCGAGTTATCTGCGCGATCGCCATCGCCCAGGCAGCGACGACTACGGTGTGTATAAATACCCGCACGATTATCCCGAAGGCTGGGTCGATCAGCGCTATTTGCCCGAGGGGCTGGAGCGCGGTGCGTTCTGGCAGCCTGCCGGGCGCGGCTGGGAAGAGTGGCGCGTAGAGCAAAGCGAGCGCGACCGCAGCGGGAATGCACCGAAGTAGCTGCTGATAATTTTGTCCCACGTTGCTGCTCTTGGCATGTTCGGTCCCCTTTGGGGTACCATGAAAAGCGTCTGTATTTCGATTTTTCCGGGAGGCTTGTATGAGTCCCATTCAAATCGCCCTGCTGCTGCTCGCCGTTGCCGGCGTGTGGGCCATCGCTGAGCTCGCGCTTACCCTGCGCAAGACACGCAATGTTGTCGACTCGCTCGATAAGACCGTGAACGACCTCAACAACACCATCGCCGAGGCTCAGCCTGTGGTGGCAAAGCTCGATGGCGCTGTCGATGAGCTTACGCCGGCGCTTGCCCAGATGGAGCCGCTGCTTAAGTCGAGCAAGACGGCAGTTGATGCCCTTACCTCCAATCTCGTAGAGGTCGAAGCCGTGGTTCGCGACATTTCCGAGGTTACGGGCAGCATGGCCGAGGCCAGCAATGCTGTGTCGAGCGTGACCGACTCTGCCGCCGGTGCTGTGCAGAAGCTCTTCAATAAGGTGAAGGCTCCTGCAGCCGACGCCGATCGCAAGCTCGCCGCTGCCGCTGCGGAGGCCGAGCAGCCTACCGAGCGCGTCCTAATTGGCGAGGACGAGGCCGCCGCGGGCGACGATGATGGTCAGAAGTCTGTATCCAAGCCGGCTCAGTATTACACCTATACGCCCGCCGAGACCTCTGAGGAGTCCTGCGATGAGTAGCGAAGCAACCTGCCCTATCACGCTGACCGTTGCCGGTGACCCGCGTCTCGCTCGCCTTGTGCGCATGACGGCAGCCAACGTTGGTGCCCTGTGCTCTATGTCTGTCGATCGCATCGAGGACATCCGCATGGCTGCCGAGGAAGCCTTTATCTTTGGCTGCACGGCTGTTGATTCCGACGACATCTCAATCAAATTCGATGTCGATGAATCTCACGTTGGCATGACCTTTACCTTTGGCGATCAGGCCACCGTCGAAGAGGATGACCAGGCTGCTGTTTATGCCGAGCTTATTTTGGCGAGCGTGTGCGACTCCTACGAAAAGACTGCGGCGCCCCTGACGCTTTCCCTCGACCTCAAGGCGGATATTTAATATGACCGAACGTTCCCGGAGCGGCAAGACCGCTTGGGACAAGGAGAAAACCCGCGAGCTGTTTCGTCGCTACAAGGAGACCGGTGATCCGGACGCCCGTGAACAGCTCGTCATGTCCCATATGAACCTGGTAAGGTTTCTTGCCAACAAATTTAAGAATCGCGGCGAGCCGCTCGACGACCTCATGCAGGTCGGCTATCTGGGTTTGCTCAAGGCTATCGACCGCTTTGACCCCGAGCGCGGACTCGAGTTCACGACGTTTGCGACACCCACTATCCTGGGCGAGATCAAACGCCATTTCCGCGACAAGGGCTGGAGCGTGCGCGTACCGCGTCGTCTGCAGGAGCTCTCGGCCAAGGTCAACCAGGCTACTGACAAACTTACCAACGAGCTGCAGCGTTCGCCCAAGGTTGAGGAGATCGCTGAGTATCTAGATGTGACTGTCGATGAGGTCCTCGAGGCTATGGAATCGTCTTCGGCCTATACCTCGGTGCCCATCGAGGCTCCTGGTGCGTCCGATTCCGACGATGCGCCCTCGATTCTCGACCGTTACGCCGACGATGACAACGAGCTCGACTTTACCGATGACCGCCTGGTGATCGAGGAAGCCGTCCGCGATTTCTCGCCGCGCGAGCGCGAGGTGATCGAGCTGCGCTTTGTGAAGGGCATGACCCAGATCGAGATTGCCAAGAAGCTGGGCATCTCGCAGGTGCAGGTTTCGCGTCTGCTGCGCCGCACGCTTAAGAAGATTCAGGACAAGATCGACCCCGACGGAGTGATGATTCGTTCATGAGTGAGCACCCCCAACAAACCGATCGCGTGCTGCGCGACACCCGCATTCTGACGCTGCGCATTTGGGCTGTTGTCGGCTGCATTGTCATCGCCGCTGTCATCTTTAACCTTATGGGCATCCTGGCACCGGTTATTGAGTTTCTTGCCGTCGGTTCCATCATTGCTTTTGTGATGTCCCCGATCACCAACTGGCTCGAGCACCATGGCGTGAATCGCGGCATCGGTTCGCTTGTCGCGCTTATTGTTGTTGTTGCCGTGCTCGTCGGTGTCGTTTGCATCTTGTCGCCGATTCTCTTTGGTCAGATCATGGAAGTCCTGAGCCGCCTGCCCGAGCAGCTTCGTGTTGCGGGTGGCGATCTCAATGAGATGATCTCGCATGCCAAGACGCTCAACAACACGCCGCTCAAGGAGTATTTGGACGATAATCTTTCGTCCCTGGTTACCGTGGCATCGAAGTATGTGTCTCAGATTGCTGCCGAGCTTGGTCGCGGTGTGTTCCCGCTCATCACCAATACGGCCTCGCAGTTGTTCGTGATCTTCCTTGGTCTGGTGCTTGCCTACTGGATGGCCTGCGACTACCCTTGCATGCATCACGAGATTTGCACCATCATCGGTCAGGAGAAGGAGACCTCGTACCGCTTTATGGTCGCCATCCTTTCTCGCTCTGTCGGCGGCTACATGCGCGGTATGGTCGTGACGTCCATCTGCGGTGGTTTCCTCGCCTTTATCGGTTTTATGATCATCGGTCATCCGTATGCGGCGCTCATGGCTATCTTTACCGGCATCATGCATTTGGTTCCGGTCGTCGGTCCCTGGGTGAGCGCAGCAATCGCCACGGTACTCGGTTTCATGTTCAGCCCCATGTTGGCGTTATGGACGCTCATCGTGACGATGGTCGCGCAAAACGTCACCGACAATGTGATTTCGCCTAAGGTCATGCAGAGCTCAGTGCAGGTGCATCCCATTATGAGCCTCACGGCGCTCGTTATTGGTTCGGCACTCATGGGGCCCATCGGCATGATTATTGCCATCCCGCTTTGTGCGGCCCTCAAGGGCATCTTCGTGTACTACTTCGAGAATGAGACCGGCCGTCAGCTTGTGGCCTATGACGGCGCCGTGTTTAAGGGCACGCCGTACCGCGATGCCGATGGCAACCCGGTCGCCGCCTACGACGCGCTCGGCGACGACACTTTCATTTACGAGTCCGAGCTCATCGGCAACGAGACTGCGCCCGAGGCCCAAGCGATGCCTAAGCCCGAGTTCGATAATCCCTGGATCAAGCTCTCGGGTTTGCAACCCGATGCCACGGGCTTCTTCAAGAATCCCTTCGCCAAGGACGATGACTCCAACTCGGACGACGATACCAAAACCGGCATCGACGGCTCCATGGACGATTCGGATTCTAAATAGGCCCTATTAACGTTTCTTGAAGTTGTAAATGACAATAAACGCGAGCAAAGCGATTGATAAGGGGCCGGCTACATAGAAAAAGAGAACGTCAATTGCGCGTAGAGTGTAATAAGCCTTATCGCCGGACATTACTGCATACAATACGTAGCCAAATGCTGGTTGGTTTGCGTACCAGCAGGAGAAGGCCAAGAGCGCTAAAAGTGCTAGTACCAGAAGTGCATTCAGGACAAATCGTCTACTTTTCATCGATCGCTCCTTCCGGGTGACTCTTATATGTAATTCTACAGCAGTCCTTTTTCAAAGGATCGCACAGTACTGAATAACGTGCACTTTCGCTGGAGGGTCGCTGTTTGGCGGCCCTCTTTTTTGCACTTGCGCGGTGGGATGGTAATATCGTTACGTTTGAACTGTTTCGATGTGAAACCGAGGAGATTCCCTCTATGAGTGCTGACTACCCGTCAATGACTACGGCCGAGATCCGCTCCAAGTTCCTCAACTTCTTTGAGGAGCGCGGTCTTAAGCTCTATCCTTCTTCGTCCCTCGTCCCCGATGATCCCTCGCTGCTGCTTGCCAACGCCGGCATGAACCAGTTTAAGGAGTACTACCAGGGCAAGAAGACCATGAAGGAGATCGGCGCGATTTCCTGCCAGAAGTGCGTCCGCACCAACGACATCGATTGCATCGGCGAGGACGGTCGTCACCTGTCGTTCTTCGAGATGCTCGGCGATTTCTCTTTTGGCGGCGTCTCCAAGGAGCAGGCTTGCGCATGGGCCTTTGAGCTCATCACCAAGGAGTTCAAGCTGCCGCTCGACCGCCTGTACTTTACCGTCTTTACCGAGGACGACGAGACCCACGACGTGTGGCGTTCTCTGGGCGTTGCCGAGGACCACATCTCCCGCCTGGGCGAGGACGACAACTTCTGGGCCGCTGGCCCCACCGGCCCCTGCGGTCCGTGCTCCGAGATCTACTTTGACATGGGCGAGGAGGTCGGCTGCGGCAGCCCCGACTGCAAGCCTGGCTGCGACTGCGACCGCTTCCTTGAGTTCTGGAACCTTGTGTTTACCCAGTACGACCGTCAGGAGGACGGCTCCATGCCGGAGCTGCCGCACCGCAACCTCGATACGGGCATGGGCCTGGAGCGCATGGCCGCCATCATGCAGCACAAGACCGCCAATTACGACGGCGACTTGATGCAGCATCTCATCAAGCTGGGCGAGGAGATCAGCGGCAAGACCTATGACGCCGATGATTACTCCGGCGCCAGCCGCTCGCTGCGCATCATCGCCGATCACTCCCGTGCCGTCGACTTTATGATTTCCGACGGCATCCTCCCCGGTAACGAGGGTCGCGAGTACGTCCTTCGCCGTCTGCTCCGCCGTGCCGTGTTCCACGGTCGCCTGCTGGGTATCGAGGGTGCCTTCCTGACCAAGTTCATCGACGAGGTCAACGCTCAGATGGGCGAGGCCTATCCTGAGCTGCTCAAGAACGTCGCGCTCGTCAAGGGTATCGTCGCCTCCGAGGAG
>UMIN01016129.1_pt1 | contig 12833 bp, 12 predicted proteins | sample 1965811 | NCBI WGS metagenome assembly UMIN01 (sample SAMEA4836123, study PRJEB28245) | human gut metagenome | biome: gut microbiome; material: fecal sample | place: Denmark | collected 2008
GCCAGAAAGGAGTTTCCCATGAACGGCATTATCATATTGGACAAGCCCAGCGGGTTTACCTCCTTCGACGGGGTGGCCGTGCTGCGGGGATTGTCCCACCAGAAAAAAATCGGCCATACCGGCACTTTAGACCCTATGGCTACCGGCGTGCTGCCTGTGTTGTTGGGCCGAGCCGCCAAAGCCTTGAATTTCCTCCCCGATACCGACAAGGAATACCACGCCGCCTTCCGTTTGGGAGAGCGCCGGGATACCGGCGACATCACCGGGGAAGTGGTGGAGACAAGCTCTGTCCCCGTTTCCCGGGAGGCGCTGGAGCTGGTTCTTCCCCGGTTCCGGGGAGAGATCTCCCAGGTGCCGCCCATGTATTCCGCCGTGTCTGTGGGCGGAAAGCGGCTCTATGAGCTGGCCCGGAAAGGTCTGGAAGTGGACCGTCCCGCCAGACAGGTTACCGTCTCCGCCTTGGAGCTGCTCTCCTACGATCCCCAGACCCGGGAGGGAGAACTGCTGGTGTGCTGCTCCAAGGGTACCTATATCCGAGCGCTCATCGAGGATCTGGCCGCTGCTGCCGGGACCTGCGGTACCATGACCGCTTTGCGCCGTACCAGGGCCTGCGGATTCACCCTGGAGGACGCCCATCCCCTGGAGGAGATGAAACAGCTGGCCGGGGAGGGTAGGCTGGAGGAAGTCCTGCTGCCGGTGGAGCGGCTGTTTTCGGAGTTTCCCCAGGTGTATGTCAGCCCCGCCCAGGCAAGGCGTTTTGAAAACGGCGGCGGCCTGGATCTGGCCCGGGTGCGGAAAGCCCCGGAAGAAGGCCTTTGCCGGGTCAAGTCCCCGGAAGGGGTGTTTTTGGGCTTGGGCCGGGCGGACCGGTCCAAGGGAGAGTTGGAATTCGTCAAGTCCTTTTTGGAACGGGAGGAACAGAAATGAAGATCATCCCCTCGCTGAACAAGCTGGAACGGGAGGACACTCCCTGCTCCCTGGCACTGGGGGCCTTCGACGGCCTGCACCGGGGCCACATGGCAGTGATCCACGCTGCCTGCGCTCCCGGGAAAGAGGGTCAGGAGTGGGAGCCCGCCGTGTTCACTTTCCATTCCAGCCCCTCGGGGAACTGTGCCGTGCTCACTGGCCGTGACAAGGAGCGGATCCTGGAACACGCCGGAGTTCGGCGGCTGTACTCCCTAGATTTCCAGGAGGTGCGGGACTGGGAGGCGGAAACCTTTGTCCGGGAGCTTCTGTTCCACACCTGCAACGCTCGGCGTCTCTGCTGCGGAGAGGACTTTCGCTTTGGCAAGGGCGCCCGGGGCGACGTGGCCATGCTGGGCCGGCTTTGTGAGGAAGCGGGAGTGGAGCTGTACGTGGTGCCCCCTGTCACCGACGGCGGGGAAAAGGTGAGCTCCACCCGCATTCGGAAAGCGGTGGAAGAGGGAAACATCCCTCTGGCCAACCGACTGCTGGGAAGGCCCTTCGGGTTCTCCCTGGAGGTGATCCACGGCAACCACATCGGCGGCACGGTGCTGGGCACGCCCACCATCAACCAGGCCATCCCGGAAGGATTCGTGCTGCCTCGGTTCGGGGTGTACGCCTCCTGGTGCCGGGTGGGGGGCCGGTATTTCTACGGGGTGACCAACGTGGGGGTGAAACCCACGGTGGGCTCTGACAAAGTGCTGGCGGAGACCTGGATGCCCGACTTCACCGGGGACCTGTACGGCAAGCGGGTACGGGTGTTCCTCCTGGAGTTCCTCCGGCCAGAGAAGAAGTTCGATTCCATGGAGGAGCTGAAGGCTGCCATCGGGGAAAACGGGCGTCAGGCCAAGGCTGTGGCGGCCCGGATCCACCCGCCTGTGTTCCCGGCGGGGAACGGGTGGGAGATCCCAGAAAGATCCAGTAAAACCGGGGCGAGAAAAGGGGTTTAATTCCCGAAAACCACTTTACAAAGCCATGCGGCTATGATAAAATAAGCAAGCTGCCCGCTCCTCGGATAAGGGACGACACCGACCCCTACCTGTGGACAGGGTGAATGATAAAAAAAGCGGCTAAGGCCGCGGAAAAGGTGGAATCATCATGACTAAGACTGAAAAGACCGAGATCATCAAGAAGTATGCCCGCCACGAAGGCGACACCGGTTCTCCCGAGGTGCAGATCGCTGTGCTGACCAAGCGCATCAACGACCTGACTGAGCACCTGCGGGTTAACAAGAAGGACCATCACTCTCGCCGCGGCCTGCTGAAGATGGTCGGTCAGAGACGGAACCTTCTCAACTACCTGACCAAGATCGACATCGAGCGCTATCGCGCCATCATTGCCGAGCTGGGCATCCGTAAGTAAGAGAAAAGCAGCGGGCTGTGGCCGCGGGTCTTTGGGCCGGCGTCACAGCCTTTCGCTCTTTTTGAGGGGCGGAACTGTTTTACAAGCAAACCAGCCGGAACAACCCCGGCCGGCTTGTTTCCTTGTCAAACAGGACCGCCTTTCTGACAAGAACCGCCCCGGCGTCATTTGGGACCCGGGGAGAAAGGAACGTGTGAAATGTTCGAGAATTTTAGAGTGTTTGAGACAGAACTGGCTGGCCGTCCTCTGGTGGTAGAGACCGGGAAAATGGCCCAGCTGGCCAACGGGGAGTGCCTGGTGCGCTATGGGGACACTGTGGTCCATGTAGCGGTCACCGCATCCGCTAAGCCTCGGGACGGTATCGACTTTTTCCCCCTTTCCGTGGACTTTGAGGAAAAACTTTATTCTGTGGGCAAGATCCCCGGTTCCTTCCTGAAGCGGGAGGGCCGTCCTTCTGAGAAAGCCACCCTTACCTGCCGTATGATCGACCGGCCCATCCGGCCCCTGTTCCCCAAGGATATGCGCAACGACGTTTCCATCGTGTGCACCGTCATGTCCGTGGACCAGGACAATTCCCCGGAGATCGCCGCCCTCATCGGCACCTCCATCGCCCTGTCCATCTCTGATGTGCCCTGGAACGGACCCATTTCCGGCGTTTCCGTGGGCCTGATCGACGGCGAGTTCGTTATCAACCCCACCGCCGAGCAGCGGAAGGTGAGCCAGATGGCTGTCACCGTGGCCTCCACCGACGAGCGCATCGCCATGATCGAGGCAGGCGCCAACGAGGTCTCCGACGAGGACATGTACAACGGCATCATGGCCGGCCACGAAGCCAACCAAAAAATCATCGAGTTCATCAAGGGGATGCAGGCTGAGATCGGCAAGACCAAGTTTGAATATCCCTCCAATAAGCCGGAGCACGAGATGTTCGAGGCTATTCGGGACTACGCCGAGGACGCTGTCCGGGCCGCCCTGGATACCGATGACAAGAACGTGCGGGACGAGCGCCTGAAGCCCGTCTACGAGGACGTGCATGAGCATTTCGATCCCCTCTATCCTGAGCAGGAAGGCAAGATCGACGAGTGCATGTACCTGACCCAGAAGTATGTGGTCCGCCGCTGGCTCCTGGACGAGCAGAAGCGTGTGGACGGCCGCGCCATGGACCAGATGCGTCCCCTGGCCGCGGAAGTGGCTCTGCTGCCCCGTGTTCACGGTTCCGGTATGTTCACCCGCGGCCAGACCCAGGTGCTCACCGTGGCCACTCTGGGTTCCATGCGGGATAACCAGCTGCTGGACGGCATCGACGAGGAAGAGAACAAGCGGTATATCCACCACTACAATTTCCCCTCCTATTCCGTGGGTGAGACCAAGCCCAGCCGGGGTCCCGGACGCCGGGAGATCGGCCACGGCGCTTTGGCCGAGCGGGCTCTGGTGCCTGTGATCCCCAGCGTGGAGGAGTTCCCCTATACCATCCGTCTGGTCAGCGAAGTGCTGTCCTCCAACGGCTCCACTTCCCAGGCTTCCATCTGCGGCTCCACTCTGGCTCTGATGGACGCTGGCGTGCCCATTAAGGCTCCTGTGGCCGGTATCTCCTGCGGCCTGATCACCGAGGGCGACCGCTGGATGACCATGGTGGACATCCAGGGCATCGAGGACTTCTTCGGCGACATGGACTTTAAGGTGGGCGGCACCAAGAAGGGCATCACCGCCATCCAGATGGACCTGAAGATCCAGGGCCTGACCCCCGAGATGGTGAAGGAAGCCCTGGAAAAGACCCACAAGGCTAGAAACTATATTATCGACGAGATCCTGCTGAAGGCTATCCCCGAAGTGCGGCCTCAGCTGTCCCGGTACGCTCCCAAGATGCTGTCCACCCTGATCCCCGTGGATAAGATCCGCGAGGTCATCGGCAGCGGCGGCAAGGTGATCCAGAAGATCTGCGCTGAGTGCGAAGTGAAGATGGACGTGGAAGAGGACGGTCATGTGTTCATCTCCGGCCTGGATCTGGAGAAGTGCCAGCGCGCTCTGGACATCGTGGACACCATCGTCAACGATCCCGAGCCCGGCTCCTACTACAACGGCCGTGTTACCCGCCTGATGGACTTCGGAGCCTTCGTGGAGATCGCCCCCGGCAAAGAAGGCCTGGTGCACATCTCCCGTCTGGACGTGAAGCGCACCGAGAAAGTCACCGACGTGGTGAACGTGGGCGACATCGTAAAGGTGAAGGTACTGGAGATCGACGATAAGGGCCGGCTGAACCTTTCCCGCCGGGACGCTCTCATCGACCTGGACGGCGCTGTGCCGGAAAACGAGGTCTCCGAGGGCCGTCCTCCCCGCCGGGAGCATGGCGACCGGAACCGTGACCGCCGCCCCCGCCGGGAGCACCACGATAAATAAACGGGAAACAACGTAAAAGTTTTTGATCAAACTTTTTTCAAAAAGTTTGCGAGGTCTGGAGCGGAGCTCCACGACCTTAAAAGGCGCAAGCCGTAAAAAAGAAAGTAGCCCTTTCAGCCGCATGCGCCCTTAGGGCGGTAGGCTGGAAGGACGGCCCATTTACACAAAACCAAAAGGACACCTGAGCTAAAAACTCGGGTGTCTTTTTTTGGTATGGAGGAAGAGGTCCAGCCCCGCGGCCTATCTGCCTGTGGCAGCGTGCGGCCCCGGGGCTTGCATTTCTTTTGTGCTGCGCTTTGCGCAGCTTTTAGGTCAAGGTCGTGGGATTTCATCCCACACCCTGACAAACTTTTTGAAAAAAGTTTGATCAAAAACTTTTATGTTTGCCGTTTCCGTTGTATTCGATAAACTGATATGGTAACATGGTACTATGACTCTATCATTGGGCAAAGGAGCGATTTTCATGACATTTCAAGAGTATTTCCAGCAGGTGAAAGACCGGTTCATGGGAGCCGATATCTCCAACGTGGCCGACCCTACCCGTATCCAGATCAATATCACCGGGGAAGCCGCCGGTACTTTCTATGTGGAGATCAAGGGCGGGAAGCTGTCCATCGAGCCCTATGATTACCACGATCGGGACGTGGAGATCACCATCTCTGACCAGAATTTCTGGAAGATCGTGGAAAAGAAACTGGATCCTGTGGCCGCCTTTACATTTGGGAAGCTGAAGGCCCAGGGGGATCTGGGCAAAGCCCTGGAGCTGAAAAAGCTCCTGAAGTGAGAGATTTCAACAGAGAGGAGAGGGCCTGTGGAGAAAAAAGCGATCATCGCCATGAGCGGCGGCGTGGATTCCAGCGTGGCGGCCCTGCTTTGTAAACAGCAGGGTTTTGACTGCGTGGGGGTCACTCTGGCCCTCACCAATAACGAGGACCGGGGCATCCCCCAGGAAAAGACCTGCTGTTCCATCGACGACGTGGCCGACGCCCGGAGCGTAGCCTTCCGGCTGGACATGCCTTTTTACGTGTTCAACTTTAAGGACGTCTTCCGCCGGGAGGTGATGGACCGGTTTGTGGCCGCCTACGAGCGGGGCCAGACCCCAAACCCCTGCGTGGACTGCAACCGGTATATCAAGTTTGAGAAGCTGATGCGCCGGGGGGAGGAGATCGGCTACCCTTACGTGGCTACGGGGCATTACGCCCGGGTGGATCAGGATCCGGAAACCGGCCGGTGGCTGCTGAAAAAGGGCCTGGACGAGAGCAAGGATCAAAGCTACATGCTCTATTCCCTGACCCAGTGGGAACTTTCTCGGCTGCTGCTTCCCTTGGGGGAGCTGACCAAGGACCAGGTCCGGCAGCTGGCGGAGGAGCACGATTTCATCAACGCCCGGAAGCGGGACAGTCAGGACATCTGCTTTGTCCCCGACGGGGACTACGCCGCCTTCATTCGCCGGTGGGAGAGCCGCCGGGAAGATCCCAAGGACTTCCCGCCCGGTGAGTTTGTGGGCACGGAAGGCCAGGTCTACGGGGAGCACAAGGGGATCATCCACTACACCGTAGGCCAGAGGAAGGGCCTGGGGCTTTCCTTCCCCCAGCCTATGTACGTGTGTAAGATCGACCCCCAGAATAACCAAGTGGTGCTGGGGAAGCAGGAGGAGCTGATGGCCCGGGAGGCCGTGGCGGGAGACATCAACCTGATCTCCGTGGAGACACTGGACCAGCCCATGCGGATGAAAGCCCGTGTGCGCTACCGCCAGAAAGAGCAGCCCGCTACCGCTTATCAGATCGGTCCGGACCGGCTGAAGGTGGTATTCGACGAGCCCCAGCGGGCCATTACCCCGGGGCAGTCCCTGGTGCTTTACGACGGGGACGTAGTAGTAGGCGGGGGAAAGATCCTGCCAGAGGGAGAATAACAGGAGAAGGGAAGAAAGGGGCCGGGAATTGCCCGGAAAGACTATGGAACTGAAAGACGCGGAAATTTTAGTGGTGAAGGTGGGCACCTCCACCTTGACCTACGAAAACGGAAAAGTAAACCTGGGGCGGCTGGAACAGCTTTGCCGCACCCTGTCGGATCTGCAAAACTCCGGGAAAAAGTTGGTGCTGGTGTCTTCCGGCGCTATCGGGGTGGGCATGGGTAAGGTAGGCCTGCCTCATCGTCCGGAGGAGACAGAGAAAAAGCAGGCGCTGGCGGCGATTGGCCAGTGCGAGCTCATGTTCCTCTATGACAAATTCTTTGGGGAATACAATCACACGGTAGCTCAGGTGCTGCTCACCGCGGACGTGGTGGATGAGGACCGGAGCCGCCGCAATGTACAGAACACCTTTGGAGAGCTGCTCTCCATGGGGGTAATCCCTGTGGTGAACGAAAACGACACGGTGGAAACCAGCGAATTGGAAGGCAAGAACTTTGGTGACAACGACACACTGTCGGCCATCGTGGCGGGGTTGTGCAGTGCTCAGGGTCTGGTGATCCTGACGGACATCGACGGCCTGTACGACGGCGATCCCCGCCGTGATCCCAATGCCAAGCGTATTTCCCGGGTGGAGAAGATCACCCCGGCTATTGAGGCGTTGGCAGGCGGGGCCGGGTCCAACCGGGGCACGGGAGGCATGGCCACAAAGCTGAAGGCTGCCCGCATCGCTCACGGTCAGGGGATTGCTATGGCCATTGTATCCGGCAGCGACCCTCAAAGCCTGTACCGGCTTTTAAACGGTGAGGATGTAGGAACCATCTTCCCAGCGTGACGCTGGACCCAAGTCGCGCCAGGGGCCGCTCGCTTCGCTCGGGCTGAGGAGGTCGCTGACTCGCGTCCGCGGGGTTACATCCTGGGCAAGTTGTGGGGGTTGCACCCCAGGCGAGTCGCGCCACGGGCGGCGGGCTTACGCCCGCGCTGATCTGGACGTCAGCGCACGTCCACACCGATGGAGTTTCTGTGGCTAACGGCAACAGTGCAGGAGTTAACGAATCCCACACAGTAAAAAAACGCGGACTGCGCGTGAAGAAATTGCTGCGCTGGAAGTAAGCGCAGCGCACGCCCTCGCGACTTAAAACCGGCTAAGCTGTTGGCGCGGACGCGAGGTAACGTTTTGCACAGCGCGCAGCGAAGCAAGCCGCCCTTGGCGCGACTTGCCCGGGGCGCAGCCCCCCGCGAAAGGAGGAAATCATATGACTTTGGAAGAAATGGGCAGACGGGCCAAAGTAGCGGCCCGGGAATTGGCTTCCGCGGGAAGCCGGAAGGAAAGCGCCCTGCTCCATGCCGGAGAGGCCTTGTGGCTTCGCCGGGAGGAACTTTTGGCCGCCAACGCCCTGGATTTGCAAGCCGGGAAGCAGGCGGGCATGTCCCAGGCTCTGCTGGACCGGCTGGCCCTCAGCGAGAGCCGCATCCGGGACATGGCAAAGGCCGTGGAAGAGGTGACAAAGGCCGCCGATCCGGTGGGGAAGGTCCTCTCCGGCGGCGTGCTGCCCAACGGCTTGAAAATTGAGAAAGTCACCGTGCCCTTGGGGGTCATTGGCATCATCTACGAGGCCCGGCCCAACGTGACCAGCGACGCGGCGGCTCTGTGTTTGAAGGCGGGAAATACCGTCATTCTGCGCGGGGGCAAAGAGGCTTTCCGCTCCAACCAGGCGGTGACCCGGGTCCTGCGGGACGCTTTGGAGGAAAGCGGTCTGCCCGCCGATTGCGTCCAGCTGGTGGAGGATACCAGCCGTCAGTCCGCTCAGGAGCTGATGGCCCTCACTGATTATCTGGACGTGCTCATCCCCCGGGGCGGGGCTGGACTGATCCGCTCCGTGAAGGAAAACGCCCGGGTGCCTGTGATCGAGACCGGTGTGGGCAACTGCCACGTATATGTGGATGACTCCGCTCAAGTGGACATGGCGGCGGACATCGTCTTTAACGCCAAGACTTCTCGGCCCTCCGTGTGCAACGCCATGGAGACATTGCTGGTCCACAAGGATATCGCAGAAAAAGCCCTGCCTGTGATCAAGGCAAGGCTGGATGAAAAACAGGTGGAGTTGCGGGGCTGTGAGCGGACCCAGTCCATTCTGCCGGGGATCAAGGCCGCCACGGAGGAGGACTGGGAGACGGAGTACCTGGACTACATCCTGGCGGTGCGGGTAGTGGACTCCCTGGACGAGGCCCTGGAGCACATCGCAAGGTACTCCACCGGCCACAGCGAGTGTATCGTCACGGAGAACTACTCCAACGCCCAGCGGTTTTTGAATGAGGTAGACAGCGCCGCCGTGTATGTGAACGCCTCCACCCGGTTCACCGACGGGGGCCAGTTCGGCCTGGGAGCGGAGATCGGGATCTCCACCCAGAAGCTCCACGCCCGGGGCCCCATGGGGCTGGAGCAGCTCACTTCTTACAAGTTTTTGATCCAGGGCAGCGGCCAGGTGCGCTGACGGCACTGGAGTTACATCAGTAGAAACATCAGGGCGAACAGCAGCTCGTGGTTGTTGTCGTCCCCGCTGAGCAGGAGCAGCAGTGCCAGGATGATGGTCCGTTCCTTGTCCTGGAAAAAGGCTCCCAGCAGGCCGGAATCCTCCTGCTCCTGAAGCTGGGAGGCAGGCTGGGGCGCCGGTTCTTCCCGAGGCTCTTCCCGAGGAGGATGGGATTCCTCCCGGGCAGGTGGCCGCCGGGGCGGCGGTATGTGGGCCCGGGACTGCATTTCCCGGGCGCGGCGGGCGGCTTCCTCCCGCAGTTTGTTCATGTCCATTTCCTGGGGCATGGGCCCACCCCCTTCCTACAACAGCCCGGACAGCAGCCCGGAGAACACCCCGCTGTCCTTGAGCAAGGGCAGCAGACGCAGCATTTGCAAAATGCGGATGGCTTCATCCACCTTCTTCTGCCGGGATTCCCCCAGCAAGGGCCGGAGGGCTCGGAGAAGCCGGGTGGCGTCGTCCTCCCGGTTGGCCTGGCTCAGTAAAGGCATGAGCCGGGTCATGGCGGAGAGAGTCTGAGGTGTGATCCCCGCCAGGGAGGTTTCGTTTTGAGCGGGGGCAGGTGTTCCCCCTCCCAAAGCTCCCAACAGAGAGGAAAGGTCTGGCCCGGAGGAAGTTTGGGCCGCCGGGGCGGGGGCCTCCTCCTGGCTGTTCCCCAGAGAGCCCAGCAGGCTTTGGATCTGCCCCATGGCTTGGGGGTCGGAAAGGATCTTTTGAAGCTGTTGGTTTAGGTCGTCCATGGGAGCGCCCCCTTTCTCGGCGTTTGCGGCCGGTTACTTGCCCTGGTTTCCGAAAAGCTGGAACAGCTTCTGGGCTTGGGGCGTGGAAAGCAGTTTTTTAGCGGCTTCCGGGTCGGAGAGCACCTTTTGGAGCGCAGCGCTGTCCTGACCGGAGGCGTTTCCCAGAATGTGGGAAAAATCCCCCCGCTGGGCGGCGTCCTTCAAGGCTTGGGGCGTGGTGCCCATGCGCTGGGCGGTGAGCTTCAGCAGAGCTTCCAGCTGTTTGTTGTCGGGTGTTTGGCTCATTCCCGTGAGTTCCCCCCTTTCACGTGGCATGGCCGGCCGAAAGACCGTACCAATTCATAGTATGCGGCGGGGGGAAAGAAATGACAGTGATCGTACATTCGGGAAGAAAGGGAGATAGATCATGCGGATCTTGGTGGTATCGGACAGCCACGGCAACGATGGCAACCTGCGCCGGGCCATTTTGGCTCAGCCCAAGGCGGAGGTGGTCATCCATTTGGGAGACGGGGAGGAAGAATGGGTCAGGGCCAAGCGTTCCTTCCCGGAGAAGATGTTCTTAGGAGTGCGGGGCAACTGTGATTTTGCCTCCTCTCTGCCGCCGGCGGGAGAATTCACCGCAGACGGGGTGAAGATCTTCTACACCCACGGTCACCTGTACGGGGTGAAATCCGGGCTGTACACCTATGTATGCGCTGCCAGGGAGCGGGGAGCCCAAGTGGCCCTGTTCGGTCACACCCACAACGCCCTCACCGACTATGAGGACGGGCTGTATTTGATGAACCCGGGAAGCCTGAGCGGCTGGCCCGGCACCTACGGAACAGTGGACATTACCCCCCAGGGGATTGTTACAAATATTGTGAAACTTCCGTAAAGCCGCCTTGTTTCGAGTTGACATGGCGCACAAAAAATGGTAATCTTAATTTTAGAAATCTAAGCAATATCTCTGACGCTTTCCAGGCGTTCAGAAAGGAAGGGACGGTTTCACATGACAGAATATGAAAGATGGCTTCAGCAGCCGCTGGACGACCAGGATCTTACCGAGGAGCTCCAGTCTATCCAGGGCCAGGATGATGAAATCAATGACCGTTTTTATCAGAGTCTGGAATTCGGCACCGCAGGTCTGCGGGGCGTTATCGGCGCGGGCACTAACCGCATGAACGTTTACACCGTGCGTCAGGCCACTCAGGGTCTGGCCAATTACCTGCTCAAGCACAGCGAAGGCAAGCCCCAGTCCGTGGCCATCGCTTACGACAGCCGCAACAAGGGCGTGCTGTTCTCCCAGCAGTCCGCTGCTGTGCTGGCCGCCAACGGCATCAAGGCTTACATCTATCCCCAGCTGATGCCCACTCCCGCCCTTTCCTACGCGGTGCGGCATTTGAAGTGCGACGCGGGTATCTGCGTCACCGCCAGCCACAACCCCGCCAAGTACAACGGCTATAAGGCCTACGGCAGCGACGGCTGCCAGGTCACTGCCGACATGGCTGACGGCATTTTGGCCGAGATCAAGTCTATCGATATCTTCGCCGGTGTGAAGAAGATGGACTTTGAAGAGGGCATGAAGCAGGGCCTCATCGAGTATATCGGCGAAGAGACCGTGAATGCCTTCCTGGAGGACGTGTATAAAGAGAGCCTCATCGACGACGCCAGCAACCTGAAGCTGGTGTACACTCCCTTGAACGGCGCCGGCAAGGTGTGCGTCACCCGCATCCTGGACCGGATCGGCATCAAGGACGTGACCATTGTGCCCGAGCAGAGCGAGCCCGACGGCAACTTCCCCACCTGCCCCTATCCCAACCCCGAGTTCCGGGAAGCCCTCCAGAAGGGCCTGGAGCTGTGCGAGAAGGTCCAGCCCGACCTGCTGCTGGCCACCGACCCTGACAGCGACCGTGTAGGCATCGCTGTGAACCAGGGCGGCGAATATGTGCTGATGACCGGCAACGAGGTGGGTATCCTGCTGCTGAACTTCATCGCTCAGGCGAGACAGGAGCAGGGCAAGCTGCCCGCTCATCCCGTGGCCGTGACCACTATCGTTTCCACCGACATGGTGGATCCCATCGCCAAGAAGTACGGCGTGGAGATGCGCCGCTGCCTGACCGGCTTCAAGTACATCGGCGACATCATTGCCGATCTGGAGCAGAAAGAGGGCAGCGATGAGAGCTTCCTGCTGGGCTTCGAGGAGAGCTACGGCTACCTGCCCGGCGGCTATGTCCGGGATAAGGACGCAGTGGCTGCCAGCATGCTCATCTGCGAAATGGCCTCTTACTACAAGCGCCAGGGCAAGACTCTGGTGGACGTGATGAACGACCTGTACAACACCTATGGCTACTATCAGAACGCCACCCTGAACTTCGGCTTTGAGGGCGAGGACGGCATGAAGACCATGCAGAACATCATGGCCACTCTGCGGCAGACTCCTCCCACCGAGATCGCCGGTATCCAGGTGGTGGGCCGCAGCGACTATCAGGAATCCATGGCTTACGGGGACAAGGAAGGCGTCATCGACCTGCCCAAGTCCAACGTGCTGGAGTATCGCTTGGCAAACGGCTGCAAGGTGATCGTCCGTCCCTCCGGCACCGAGCCCAAGATCAAGATCTACCTGTTCGGCAAGGGCGCTACCATGGAGGAATCTCTCCAGGAAATCGACAAGATGAAGAACGCCGTGTCCGGTCTGCTGGGTATTTAAATTTCCTAACAACATATTACGGGGATGCCTTTGGGCATCCCCATTTCTTTTGGAAAACAGCCGGTCTTTGAGCCGGGACCATAAAAAAAACTCCCTGGGCCGAAAAGAGACCCAGGGAGCGTTTTTATTTTTAGTAGCCGTACTGTTTTACGTGCTTCATCACTTTCAGGTAAGCGGGAATCAGGAAGCAGTCGGCCAGGATCCAAGCGGCGGGGCTGGCAAAGCAAGCCATGTTGAACCCA
>UMIN01052223.1_pt1 | contig 12610 bp, 11 predicted proteins | sample 1965811 | NCBI WGS metagenome assembly UMIN01 (sample SAMEA4836123, study PRJEB28245) | human gut metagenome | biome: gut microbiome; material: fecal sample | place: Denmark | collected 2008
ACGCCGTTTCCAGCGATCTTAGCTGCCTGCTCCGGTTCTTTTCGTCCCAGACAAAGAGAAAATCGGGCCGCACTGCCCACGCCGATGAGCAACGCGATAGCCAAACAAATGGTGGACAAAGGATAAGAAACATTGGTGGCTGCGTTTCCCAGATAACCCACGCCTTGACCAATAAAAATCTGGTCCACGATATTGTACAGGGAGCTGACCAGCATCGCAGTAATGCTGGGGATGGCAAAGCTCCGCAGCAATTTGGAAATTTTCTCCTGACCTAAAGGATTTTCATTCATCGAACTCATCTTCTTTCCGCTTGATATTCATTTCCTGGGCCATACCCTTCCCAATCTGGAAGAGCATCCGTTCCAAGGCGTGCCCCTCTTCCCCGCTGAGTTTTTCCAGCAAGTGGGCTTCTGTCTCCTGGCAGGCCCGTTCCACCCCTTCCGCAACGGACAAGGCTTTCTCTGTGGGATACAAGCTCCAGGTTCGCTTGTCCCGAGAGCAGGGTTCTCTTTTTAGAAACCCCTTCCGCTCCAAAGCTGTCACCATGCGCACCACATTGCTGGGGTGAACATAGAACGTCTCCAGCAGCGCCTCCTGGGTGATCCCCGGCTGGGCACAGATCTTGAGTAGGTACATATGCTGGCTGCTGTTGATGCCATAAGGCGCCAGCTTTTCATCCAAGTACGCCTTGGTGAATCGGTCCGCCACAGACAGCCATTTGATCAGTTTCATGGTTTCGCCTCTTTTCTTCGACCTTTCTCAAAGTAGTATACCAGAAGATGCGTGCGCGCGCAATAATATTATTTATAAGCAGAAGAGAGACTCCGGCGCCCAATAAACGAAAAAAAGGACGTGGAAAGTTTTCCCCGCCCATTTTTCGTCTTACAGAATGTCGATGTATTCTCCGTTCAAAGCCTTGTTCATGCTTCGTACAGCGCAGAATTTTCCACACATGGAACAGCTGTCCTCCTGCTCGGGAGCCCGGCTGTCCCGAATGGCTTTAGCCGTCTCCGGGTCCAGAGAACACTCCCACTGCTTGTCCCAATCGAAAGACCTGCGGGCGTCCGCCATGGTGTCGTCCAGATCCCTTGCATGGGGCACTTTCTTGGCAATGTCCGCCGCGTGGGCTGCGATCCGGGAAGCGATGATCCCCTGCTTCACGTCCTCCACATTGGGCAGGGCCAGATGCTCCGCCGGGGTGACATAGCACAGGAAAGCCGCCCCCGACGCCGCAGCGATGGCCCCGCCAATGGCCGCAGTGATATGGTCATAACCGGGGGCAATGTCCGTGACAATGGGCCCCAACACGTAGAAAGGCGCTCCCATGCAGATGGTCTGCTGGAGCTTCATGTTGGCCTCGATCTGGTCCATGGGCATGTGGCCGGGACCTTCCACCATTACCTGCACATCCTTTTCCCAGGCGCGTTTGGTCAGCTCTCCCAGGCGGACCAGCTCCTCGATCTGGCACACGTCGCTGCCGTCAGCCAGGCAGCCGGGCCGGCAGGCGTCGCCCAAAGAGATGGTCACGTCGTACTCCCGGCAGATGTCCAGGATCTCGTCGAAATACTCATAGAAGGGATTCTCCTGGCCAGTCATGCTCATCCAGGCAAACACCAGGGAGCCGCCCCGGGATACGATGTTCATCTTCCGCTTATGCTTCTTGATTTGATCGATGGTCTTGCGGGTAATGCCGCAGTGCAGGGTGACAAAATCCACACCATCCTCTGCGTGGAGCCGAACCACGTCAATGAAATCCTTGGCGGTAAGGGTAGCCAGGTCCCGCTGGTAGTGGATGACGCTGTCATACACAGGTACAGTGCCGATCATGGCGGGGCACTCAGCGGTGAGCTTCCGGCGGAAAGGCTGAGTATTTCCGTGAGAGGAAAGGTCCATGATGGCTTCCGCTCCCATATTCACGGCAGCCATCACCTTTTTCATTTCCACGTCGTAGTCCTTGCAGTCCCGAGAGACTCCCAGGTTCACGTTGATTTTAGTCCGCAGCATGGAACCAACACCGTTGGGGTCCACGCAAGTGTGGAGACGGTTGGCGCAGATAGCCACCTGGCCTTTTGCCACCCAGTCCCGGATCTCCTCCTCGGTGCGGTACTCTTTCTTCGCAACAGCTTTCATTTCCGGGGTGATGATTCCCCGCTTGGCAGCGTCCATTTGTGTGGTGTAATTCCTCATAATCATTTTCCTTTCAAACAGATATCAATTTTCTTCCGCGAAACGGCTTTTCAAATCGAACAGGTGGTCCATGGGACCGGATCCCTTGCCCAAATCCAGCATGACCTCCAGGGCGCCAGAGATAAACTCCTTCGCCCGCTGAACCGACTCCTCTAAAGAGAAACCCTTAGCCAGGTTGGCGGCAATGGCACTGGACAGAGTACAGCCTGTGCCGTGGGTGTTGGGGTTGTGGATCCGCTTCCCCGTAAACCACTGGCACTTCCCGTCCTTGTACAGCAGGTCGTTGGCGTCGCTGACGCTGTGACCGCCTTTCAGCAGCACGGCGCAGCCATAGCTCTCACTAATGACTTTTGCCGCCTGCTCCATGTCCTCTTCCGTTTGAATTTTCCTTCCGGAAAGAACCTCCCCCTCAGGGATGTTGGGGGTGACCACGTCGGCCAAAGGCAGCAGTTCTTTGGTGAGTGTCTCCACAGCCTCCGACTTCATCAGCGCGGAGCCGCTGGTGGCCACCATCACCGGGTCCACCACGATCCGCTTTGTTCCGTAGTCACGCAGTCCCTGGGCCGCTGTTTTTACCAGCTGTGCCGAGGGTATCATGCCGATCTTCACCCCGTCGGGGAAAATGTCCTCAAAAACCGCGTCCAGCTGCTGCCGGAGAAACAACGGGGTAACTTCCTGAATGGCCCGCACACCAGTGGTGTTCTGAGCTGTCAGGGCAGTGATGGCGGTCATGGCGTACACGCCGTTCATGGCCATTGTCTTGATATCCGCTTGAATCCCGGCGCCTCCGCTGGAATCGCTTCCCGCGATGGATAATGCTGTTTTCATGGTATTGCTCCTTCCAAGTTTTCGCATTACTTTTCTTGAGCGACAGAAAGTGGTGCCCCCAGCCTGCCGCTTTTTTTCATTTTTGTTTCAGGTCTGCCAGCGCCCAAAAGTCCTGGGCTTCACTGTACGTTTGGATAAAGCAGTCTGCTAACCCGCGCAGTTCCTGCTGGCGCTCCTCATGTGCATCGTACACCCCGGCGGTGAGAAAACCGTCCTCTTTTGCGGTGGACAAGGCGTGAAGGACATCCTCCAACACAACGGTCTCCTCTTTCCGGGTCCCCAGACACTGCAACGCCTGACGGTAGATCCAGGGGTCTTCCTTTCCCGGGTCCCCGGGACCGCAGGCAAACACTCCTTCAAACAAGTCCAGGACCCCAAGCCGCTTTAATGCTCCCTCCGCCAGGTGTTTCGGTGTCACGGTAGCCACGGCCAGCTTCACGCCGCTTTGGTGGAGTTTCCGCAAAAAATCTTCCGCTCTCGGCTTTAAGGGGACGGTGTCCAGATAATACCTTTGGATCATCCCGTCAATACCTGCTAAAATCTCTTCCACGGACAGGGTCACTCCGTAGTGGTCCCGATAATACTGGGCGGACTCCTCCAAGGTAAAGGCGCGGAAAGTCGCCGCCAGATCCTCCACCGGCTCCTTGCCCAAAGAGCGGAGGTAATCCTCCCCCAGAGTGTCCCAAAGGGACATGGAGTCCAGCAAAGTGCCGTCCAGGTCGAAAATGGCTCCTCGGATCATTGGTCCACCATTTCCTGGGTGAGGACTTTCAGCTGTGCAGTGGCTTCCCGGATATTCTCCGCCGCGAAAATAGCGCTGATCACCGCCACGCCGCAGATGCCGCTGCCTGCCAGCTCTTTCACGTTGCCCCTGCCGATGCCTCCAATAGCCACTACGGGGATGGTCACCGCCTCACAAATAGCCTTCAAAGTCTCATGGCTCACCGGCTTGGCGTCAGCCTTGGAGTCAGTGTGGAACACAGCTCCCACTCCCAGGTAGTCCGCGCCTCTCTGCTGGGCAAGCACTGCCTGCTCCACGGTCTGGGCAGACACCCCCAGGATCTTGCCTTCCCCCAGGATGGCCCGCACGTCCCCGGCCTCCATGTCGGACTGGCCCACGTGGACACCATCAGCGTTTACCTTTCTGGCCAACTCCACGTCGTCATCGATGACGAAAGGCACGCCGTACTGGCGGCACAGCTTCTGGATCTCCAAGGCTTCCGCCAGGAATTCCTCCTCCGGCATATCCTTTTCCCGCAGCTGCACGAAAGTGGCCCCGCCTTTCAAGGCCTCTTCCACCTGATGGTACAGGGTGCTGTCCCCCACCCAGGAACGGTCGGTGACAGCGTACAGCAACAAATCTTTTTTATCGCACTTCATATTTGGCTCCTTTGTTCAGGGTCTCCCCGTCCATATTGTAAATGGCGTCAATGATCCGGTTCCGGTAAGTGGAATTGCCTTCCCCAGGCTGCAAATTGGCAAAGGCGATCTCCCCCGCCAAGCCCATGGAGCAAACTGCGGCAGCAACGGCCTCGGTCTTGTCCTCGGGATTTGCCACCACGTAGGCAGTACACAGGCCGGAAAGCTGGCAGCCTGTGCCGGTGATCCTGCTCATTTCCGGCCGTCCATTGCGAATGACATAGGCTTTTTCCCCGTCGGCCACCAGGTCGATAGCACCGGTGATAGCCACCACGGCTCCGGTCTTTGCGGCAAAGCCCTTGGCGAATGCCACCATGGCATCAAGATTCTCTTCTGTCACGGTGTCCGCCGCGTCAGCGTCCACACCTTTGGTGGTGCCGCTGCCCAAAGCCAAGGTCTTGATCTCCGAGATGTTGCCCCGGATCACGTCCAGTTTCAGCTTTTCCATCAGTGCCAGAGCGGTGTTGGTGCGCAGAGAGCTTGCGCCCGCCCCTACAGGGTCCAGAAGCACCGGATGGCCCAGTTCGTTGGCCTTCTCCCCCGCCTTGAACATGCCCTCAATGCTCCGCTTATTCAGGGTACCGATATTGATATTCAAGCCCCCGCACAGGGAGGTGATCTCCGCCACATCCTCCGGTTCGTCGGACATGATGGGGCTTCCCCCACAAGCCAGCAGCACGTTGGCTACGTCGTTGACCGTGACATAGTTGGTGATGTTGTGCACCAAAGGCCCGACCTTTCTCACATTCTCCAAACGATCTCCCAGCATTTTGACCTCTTTTCTCCGAAATCCGCTTTCGGTATGTATTTGCAATGAGTCAGCGGAACCCACCGAACAAAAAAAGGAAGCTACCCGGTTGGATAGCTTCCCATAAATGGCGCGATTGTTCAGGCTTCCCTACGTTGGCATTATCCAAATCAGGTTCATGGGTCGAAGGTCACACCTTCCTCTCAGCCTGTATTACAAGCTCCCCGCTATTTCATTGTAGAATTATGATACATCATTTTGCAAAAAGATGCAAGCCCCCACAAAAAAACAACAAAAGAGCGCGCCTCACATGGAGACGCGCCCTTTCAAAAGGAACAGATATCTAGTCTTAGAGCGATATTTAAATTTCTACTTCCTCACGGGAAGGAATGGAGGTCTGAGCGCCGGGACGAGTCACAACGATATCCGACACGCGAGACGCGAACCGGGCGGCTTTCTCCAAGCTCTCGCCCTGAGAAAGAGCCACTGCCAGTGCAGCCACATAGCTGTCTCCCGCGGCGGTGGTGTCCACCACCTGAACCTTGGGATTGGCTTCCATGCGCACCTCGGATCCATCCTCCAAAAGCAGATAGGAACCTGCGCTGCCCAAAGTCACCAGCACGTTTTTCACGCCTTTTTTCTGCAGGGACAATGCGTCCTCCCGGAGAGAAGTCGGATCGTAGGGATGACCCATCAGGATGGAAAGCTCCGTCTCATTGGGCTTGAGAAGATACAGACACTGCAGGAGCTCTTCCGGCAGGCCAGCAACAACGGGAGCCGGATCCAAAATCACCTGTTTGCCCAAGCGATACGCCTCCTGGGCGGCGTAAACCACCGTTTCCAGAGGGATCTCCAACTGGAGCACCAGGATGTCGCACTCCTCCAGCAGCTGATGATGCTCTTTCACATATTCCGGTGTCACCTGGGCGTTGGCGCCCTGAAGAACCAAAATAGAATTGTCACCGTTAGGCAGCACAGTGATTACCGCCATGCCCGTGGGAGAATCCCCGGCTTTGCGGATGGATCCCACTTCCACGCCTACGGACTGAAGGTTGCCGCAAAGACGCTCCCCGTGGAGATCAGCGCCCACTGCGCCCAGCATGGCTACCGTTCCTCCCAACTTTCCCATGGCATAAGCCTGGTTGGCGCCCTTGCCGCCGGGGACCAGGCGCAGGTTCTGAGCCAGAATGGTCTCCCCCACTGCCAGAGCATGAGGCAGGTCGGTAACGAAATCCATATTCATGCTGCCAATCACTAAAAGTTTCTTCATACTGTATCCAGACTCCTTACCTCCCAGTCACGATACAGGCAATGGCTTCCCTTCTGCACAGCGACGCCAACACCACCATGCTGCAGGGGCTCGGAGTCCTCCCACTCCAAGAGGGTTTCCCCGTTTGCAGCCAGCTTGACCTTGCTCCCTTCCACAGTGAGGGTCAAACGGTATTCCTTGCCCGTTTCCCAGGGGAATTCTTTTTCCACCATCATTTTATACCCGTTCTGATTTTTTAGCAACGCAACTTTACCGGAACCATAGAAACCGGCAGCATAGCTGCGCATGGCGCCCTGAACCCGGGCCTGAATCAGATGGATGTCTCCGGTTTCGGGACGGAGAGTGCAGGAAAGAGCATAATCCTTCCACAGATGGTGGCCAGTGTACATCTCGCCGAAATCAGCGCAGGAAAGGCTGAGATAGGGCCCTTCCAGATAGGTGTGACCCTTGAGCCGAGCGAACTGGGGAACTTCCTGATGCAGACCATGCCAATATTCCATCTGCAGCTTGGCAAAATCCATCCGATAATCAGGATCGCCTTCCACAAACAGGTCGTCCAGGTAAGCGGTGAAGTCGCCCTGGGCAAATCCGCAGGCAGTGCCCAGAAGGATCACGCCCACTTCTTGGATATAGCCATCCGTGCCGCCGGGGATGGTCAGGCTCAGCTGATGCCAAGCACCGTCAGCGGCAACCTTCTCGCCCCGGATCATTTCACCTGTAGCGCCATTCTTAGCGTAGATCTGAGCGGTCATGTCCATGCCGTTGCAAGGCATAGGCATCACGCTCAGCCGGACGGTCTGTCCGGGATAAACCAGAGGAGCGAAGAAGGGATCATAACGGGAGTCACTGAAATCTTCAGGACGGTAATAGGTCTGCTTGTAGAAGCACTGCTCCTCCCCTGCGCTCGCCCAAGAAACAGACAGTTTCAGGGAACGGCTGCCAGTGAAAGCCTGCTCATCCGTGTTGCGGATGAAGCACTGGCCTTGGCCACGGCTACGAATGGCGTGAGTGCTGCCTGGATACTCAAAGTGGCAGGTCTCCAGACCCTCGTTCAGCAGCTTGTCCCAAGGAGCAGGGGGATTCTCCCCAGCCAGGAGATAGGCCATCTTTGCGAAATAGCTGGCGCCGTAAGGAACGTCCATGGCGTTCAGAGAAGGCACCACGCTGGAGCAAGCCAGGAAATCGTTAATGGGCTTGCGCCACTTGTCGTAGTCGATGCCTTCCAGGCCGCAGTGGACACCCATGATGCAGCCCACATTGCCCACGTTGCAGTCGGTGTCCCAGCCGCACATGTTGCAGATGCAGAGCGTGCGCTCAAAGTCACCGCCACCATACAGCATGGAGAGGATCATCACCGCCGCGTTGGGGATGATGTGGCAGTTTCCGGGATACTTATCGTAGCCGAAATTCTCGTAGATGTACTGGAAGCAGTCACGCCAATTCTCAGGATGCTCCTTGTAGTAGTCAGTCACAGCCCGAACGACTCTGGCGTACTCGCAGTCAGCGGGGATGTAATCCAGAGCTTTTTCAAGCACCTTTTCCAGGTCGGGCTCCACAAAGGCCAAGCTGATGGCGCAGGCCACATACACGCCGCCCCACACACCGTTGCCGCCATGGGTGACGCTGGCAGCTTTTTCCGCCAGTTTGGCAGCCTGCTCCGGATTGCCGGGAGACACAAGGCCCCACGGATCAATGAAGATCTGTCCGCCGATCTGTTCCGCCATGGTAGAACCGTTTTGCTCAACACTGCCGCTGCGAGGAGCGGGAATGCCGTTGCGCAGGTTCAAATAGGCGGTGTGCTCGGTGGAGATGCCATAGCCGCCCCACCAGAAGAAACCGTGCTCAAAGGGCGCGTAGTTGAGCAGCGCCTCCGCCACGTCCTGGGCGGAAAATTTATTGAGATCCTTACAATCCTCCAGGGCCCGCACAAAGAACACAGGGCCGTTGCTGTCATCGTCAGCGGCAAAGTTCTTATACTGTGCGGGGTAATCCCACAGTTCGCCGAACACCCGCTGGATCTTTTCGTAGGTCCAGCCCTCGATAGCCGCTCCCAATCGGATACCGATGACTTTTCCCATCCAGCCAGCGTACACGCGTTCCATATAATTTTCTGGCAATTTCATGTTTATCTCTCCTTCCCTGACAAGCGGTCAAAGGACTTCCTCAATCCTTAATGCCGCTCATCACAATTCCCTGAACAAAATACTTCTGAGCAAAAATGTACACAATCAAGATCGGCAGCATGGAAATCAACGCGCCGGCCATCATCTGGTTCCACTGGGTTGTATAGGTGCCCTGGAACTTGGCAAGACCCATAGACAAAGTCCAGTTTTCCTGAGAGTTCAGGAAGATCAAGGGCCGGAGGAAATCATTCCAAGTGTTCATGAAGGTGAAGATCACCAAAGTCATCAGAGCAGGCTTGGAGTTCTTCAGAATCACTTCCCAGAAAATTCTGGGATAGGTGCATCCATCGATCATGGCTGCTTCCTCCAACTCCTTAGGCAGCGTCAGGAAGAACTGCCGCAGCAAGAAGGTGCCGAAAGCGTTGAAAATACCAATAATGATCAGCGACCAAATGTTATCAATCAGCCCCAGCACTTTGATGATCTGGAACTGAGGGATCATCACTACCTGGAAGGGAATCATCATGGTGCCCAGGTAAATGATGAAGATAGCGTCACGGCCCTTAAACTTCAGCCGGGCAAACGCATAAGCCGCCATAGAGCAGGTGACCAACTGGCCCAGGATGGTAAACACAGTGATGATGGCCGTATTGATGAAATAGGTCACCCACGGTGCCTGTTCAAACATGTACACATAGTTTTCCCAGGCAATATGTTTGGGGATCCACACTGGGGGAATTGCGAACAGCTCATCCATGTTTTTCAGAGAGCTGGAGATCATCCACAAAAAGGGCACCAGCATGGTGATGGAGCAAAGGATCAGGATCGCGTGAACAAGGACGCGGAAAAAGATCTTTTTGCCTCTGCCCTTCCGTTTTTGTACCATAACTCTTTCCACGATCTCAACCTCCTACTAAACGTCCCGCTCACTGATCTTGAGCTGGATGATACTGGCCACGAAGATGATAATGAACAAGATATAAGCCATAGCCGATGCGTAACCCTGCTTGAAGTACTGGAACGCATTCATATAGATCAGATAGCTTACCACTTGAGTAGCGGTTCCAGGGCCGCCCTTTGTCATGATGTAGATCTGGTCAAACGCCTGGAAGGAATTGATCATGCTGATAATGGTCACAAACATGATGGTGGGTTTCAGCATGGGCAGAGTGATACGGAAGAATTTCTGCACCACGTTGGCGCCATCGATATCTGCCGCCTCATACACGGCGGAGGAAACACCCTGAACGCCTGCCAGCAGAATCACCGAGTTAAAGCCCAGGCTCTTCCAGACACTCATGATGATGACCGAAGGCATTGCCCAGGCGCTGCTGGTCAGCCAGGGAGGCTGGGGCAGGCCCAAAGCGGCCAGAGCGGAGTTGATCAGGCCGAAATCCTCGTTATACAGCCACTGCCACACCATCGCAATGGAGGTAAAAGACACGATTACCGGAATGAAAAACGCGGACTTGTACAGGTTCAGGCCACGGATCTTCTGGTTGAGGAGCACTGCCACCACAACCGCCAGGATCACTCCCAGGGGCACAGTGCCGATGGTGAAATAAACAGTGTGCCACAGGGCACTTCCGAAGTCACCGTTGGTAAATAGATCGATATAATTTTGCAAGCCCACAAACTTAGCAGGTGTTACACCGTCGTAATTTGTAAAGCTGTAATACAAGGACATGACCACAGGGAAAATGGTGAACACCAGAAAACCAATGATCACAGGCAGCAGGAAGAGATATCCCCAAAAGGTCTCACTGGCTAACAGGGGCTTCCTTTTTTTCGCGGTAATTTTTGCCGCCATAATAAAATTTCACCTCAATTGCTAAAGTGTAGCGGTACAAAACCCAATTCTTTTTAAAGGAAAAGGAACTTTTACTTGAATGATAAAAGTTCCTCTTTCCCCGTCTTTCTTATGATGCCACTCAGCCTTTAGCCAGCCAGGATGGCATTGATCTCAGTGATGAGTTTTTCCTGGGTCTCTTCAGGAGTGCTCTCACCAATCAGCATTTTGTCGACGATCTCCTGCAGCTTGGTATTCACCTCGGTACGATAAATAGACAGCTGGTCGGTCATATCAACATCCGGCACGGAGTCCACGAAAGCCTGAACGTTCTCCGGGAACTTGGAATCCAGAACGATCTGGTTAGCAGCTTCGTCATTGCTTCCGGGCAGAGCCATGTTGCTCTCAGCAACAATGCGCATGCCTTCGGGTCCAACCAGGAACTTCAGCACATCCCAAGAAACTTCGGGATTCTTAGTAGCGCTGGAGATACCCCAGTTCAGAATGCCAGCCTTGGTCTTCTGGTTCTTATCCATGGGCATCCGAACAACATCCCATTCGAAATCCAGGGGATCTGCCTTATAGGTGGGCAGCATCCACAGACCAGCGGATTCCATAGCAACAGACTGATTGCGGAAGAGGGCGTCAGCACCCTTGCCCATAGCAGTCAGTGCAGCAGGGTTGGGAGACAGTCCGTCCACTACGACCATGTCATACAGGAACTGAAGAGCTTCCAGAGCCTCGGGAGTATCCAGGCCCTTCACCTCAGTACCGCTGATATCGTACTCCACACCAGCGCGGGAGAACCAACCCAAAACCTGGTCGGCCCAAGCGCCGGGATGACGATAACCATAAACCTTCTTTTCGGGATCAGTCAAAGCCTTCGCAGCAGCGTAGAAGTCGTCAATGGTCCAATCATCCGTGGGAAGCTCCACGCCAGCAGCCTCAAACATGTCCTTATTGTAGTACATGACAAAAGGAGACACTTCCTGAGGCAGAGCATACAGCTTATCCTCGTAACGGAGAGGAGTCAGCAAGGACTCGGGGAACTGGTTCAGATCGAACTCGGAATCATTGGCAATGAAATCATCCAATCCCATCAGAACATTGCGGTAAGCCAAAGAGTAGCACCATTCGTTGATGTAAATGATGTCAGGAGCAGTGCCGGAGCTGACCAGAGTCATCAGCTTCTGGAAACGCTCGGCGCCGATGTCCACAGGCTCGATGGTCACGTTGGGGTTCTCCTTGGTGTACTGGTCAAACTTCTGCTGATGGATCTCAATCTCCTGAGCGCTGCCGCTGACAGCCACCTGAATAGTAACAGGCTTTCCGTCATTGATCTGGCCATCGGTCTCACCGGCCTCAGCCTGGGATCCCTCAGTGGTAGTGGAACTGGAAGTTCCAGAAGCGGTGCTGGACTGGCCGCCGTTATTGGAGCAGCCCACCAGCGTTGTTGTCAGCAGAGCGACTGCCAACAGCATGGACAAAACTTTTTTCATGACAGTTTTCCTCCTTGAAAAAACTACTGCTTATTTATCTTCGCGCGGAGCAAAGAAACTCCAGCGTATCCCGATCGATCATTGCGTCGGTAACTCCCCATTTTGTGGTGGAGAAACCAGCTGCCACAGTGGCCCTCCGGATTGCTTCCCGGATCTCCAGGCCCTTTGTCAGGCATACGGCCAGCGCCGCGATAAACGCGTCCGCTGCGCCGGTGGTATCCACCGTTTCAAAGTCAGCCGCCGGGAACAGCTCGCTGCGGCTTCCATCAGTCCAATAACAGCCCTTATGGCCCAGCGTCACGATCACCTGTTTGGCTCCCTTTTTCAGGAAGAAGGCTGCCTGCTCCTCATAACTTTTCCCATCGGGACAGAGCAGGGCACTTTCACGCTCGTTGGGCAAAAAGATCTCTGTTTTCTCCAACAGGCTGTCCTCGACCCGGTCTAACGCAGCAGGCTTGACAATCAACTTCACCTTCCTCTCCCAAGCAATTTGAGCCGCTGTTTCTATCACATCTAAATCCAACTCAGTGGAAAGCAAACAATATTCCGCACCTTCAAAGGCGTTTTGACTGTCCCGCATCTCTTCGGAAGTGAGCAAAGCGTTGGCGCCCTTATACACCATGATGCCGCTTTCGCCGCCTTCCTGCACGCAGATGTACGCGTTGCCGGTAGAATCCCGGGAGGTCCTACGCACATATTCCACGTTGACTCCGCTGGACTGAAGATGATCCCACACCTCACTGCCTG